>Ga0116143_10003055_pt1 | contig 17257 bp, 13 predicted proteins | sample AD_UKC034_MetaG_FD_89745 | JGI IMG/M metagenome (GOLD analysis project Ga0116143, IMG submission 89745) | Active sludge microbial communities of municipal wastewater-treating anaerobic digesters from USA - AD_UKC034_MetaG | ecosystem: Engineered > Bioreactor > Anaerobic > Digestate | place: USA...
ATGGCCGGCGGGCCGAGCGGCGCCGAGCTGACGATGAAGCCGCGGCTGCCGGCGATCTCGGGCGCCGCACCTGCCGTGCTCGCGAGGACCTGCTGCCGCTCGTCGAGCACCACGATCGCGCGACGGCGCGCAACATCGGCTGGCACCTGCTGCCGCAGCAGGGTCTGGACCGCGTATTCGACGACCAGGGCGCCGGTGAACGCGTTGCGCCCGACCAATGGCAGGTAGAGCTGGAATACCGGTTCGCCTGCCGACGAGGTGAAGGCCTGCGAGTAAGTCGGCTGGCGACTGCGTTGCGCTTCGCGCAGCGCACGTTCTGCGGCCGCCGATTCGGGGCCTGGGGCCGGGAATGGCGTGTCGGCGGAGGTCGGATCGCGCGGCGCCTCGGGCAGGTAGAGCAGCGGGTGGTGACTCGCCCTGACCTTGCGGCGGATGTCCAGCCAGCTCAGATGTCGGACCTCGGGTCGATCGCGGGTGAAATCGGTGGCCAGGCTGGCGAAGGCCGCATCGCTGATGTCGCGCGTGACGAGTTCGCGCGCCAGACGAGTGAGTTGCTCCTGGTTCTGGATCAGGCGCAGGTTGATCTGCTGTTGCGTGATTTCGGTGTCGCGGCGAACCGAGTCCGTCTCCCGCTCGAATTCCTCATTGCGCAGGTACCAAAAGGCGGAAATGATCGCGGCCAGGAACAGGAGGACCGAGATCAAGGGGGCCAGGGTGGCGAGCCGATCCTGCCGGGCCGGCGGCTGGCGCCGCCACCACAACCAGAAGAGACGGCGTGCGCCCGGACGCGCGGTGGTGGCGGTGGCTTTCGCGCTGTAGGGCCTGGGCATGGCGGGATTATCCGAGGGGCTCCGTTCGATCCCAAAGACCCTCAAAATATGTTTTGTATTATGAAAAGCTATGGCATGATTTGAAAATCGCATATTCTGTGGCAGACTCGCGCTCAACGAAGCAGTGACCGACTTTCACGAGGAGACAAGCATGTCCGCAGTGCCGGAATCCGCCCATGGCCTTGCCGCCAACGACACCGACGCGCAGGAAACCCGCGAATGGCTCGATGCCCTGTCCGCGGTCATCGAGCGCGAGGGCCCCGAGCGCGCCCACTTCCTGCTCGAGAGCCTGCTCGAGCACGCGCGGCAGAGCAGCATCGACCTGCCGTTCTCGGCCAACACCGGCTACGTCAACACGATCGAGCCGGAGCAGGAGGCGCGCTGCCCGGGCAACATCGCCATCGAGAAGCGGCTGCGCGCCTACATGCGCTGGAACGCGATGGCGATGGTCGTTCGCGCCAACCGCATCCACCCGGCCGATGGCGGCACGCTCGGCGGCCACATCGGCTCCTTTGCGTCGCTGGCCAGCATGTGGGGTGCGGGCTTCAACCACTTCTGGCACGCCGAGAGCGAAGGCCACGGTGGCGACTGCATCTATTTCCAGGGACACAGCGCGCCGGGCATCTACGCCCGCGCCTACCTGGAGGGGCGCATCACCGAGGAACAGCTCGAGAATTTCCGCCAGGAGGTGCACGGCAAGGGGCTCTCGAGCTACCCGCACCCGCACCTGATGCCGGGCTTCTGGCAGTACTCGACGGTGAGCATGGGCCTCGGGCCGATGATGGCGATCTACCAGGCGCGCTTCATGAAGTACCTGCACGCGCGCGGCATCGCCAAGACCGACAACCGCCGCGTCTGGGTCTTCCTCGGCGACGGCGAGATGGACGAGCCCGAGAGCCGTGGCGCGATCACGCTGGCCGCGCGCGAGAACCTCGACAACCTCATCTTCGTCATCAACTGCAACCTGCAGCGCCTGGACGGCCCGGTGCGCGGCAACGGCAAGATCATCCAGGAGCTCGAGGGCGACTTCCGCGGCGCCGGCTGGCACGTCATCAAGCTGCTCTGGGGCAAGGGCTGGGACGACCTGCTGCGCCGCGACAAGGACGGCAAGCTGCGCCAGGTGATGATGGAGACGCTGGACGGCGACTACCAGACCTACCGCTCCAAGGACGGGGCCTACATCCGCGAGCACTTCTTCGGCCGCTATCCCGAGACCGCCAAGCTCGTCGAGCACCTGACCGACGACGACATCTGGGAACTGCGCCGCGGCGGCCACGATCCCGAGAAGGTGTACGCGGCCTTCCACGCCGCCAACGAGCACAAGGGCCAGCCCACCGTGCTGCTGGTGAAGACGGTCAAGGGCTACGGCATGGGCAAGGCCGGCGAGGCCAAGAACACCGTTCACCAGACCAAGCTGCTGGACGAGGAAGACATCCGCTACATCCGCGACCGCTTCAACATCCCGATCCCGGACAGCGAGCTCGACAAGCTGCCCTACTACAAGCCGGCCGACGACACGCCGGAGATGCGCTACCTGCACGAGCGGCGCCAGGCGCTCGGCGGCTACCTGCCCACGCGCCGCGAGAAGGCCGACGAGAGCTTCACCGTGCCCTCGCTCGAGACCTTCAAGGCCGTGCTCGAACCCACGGCCGAGGGCCGCGAGATCAGCACCACGCAGGCCTACGTGCGCTTCCTCACGCAGCTACTGCGCGACAAGGCGCTGGGCCCGCGCGTCGTGCCGATCCTCGTCGACGAGGCGCGCACCTTCGGCATGGAGGGCCTTTTCCGCCAGATCGGCATCTACAACCCGCGCGGCCAGCTCTACACGCCGGTCGACCGCGACCAGGTGATGTACTACAAGGAAGCCACCGACGGCCAGATCCTGCAGGAGGGGATCACCGAGGCCGGCGGCATGTGCTCGTGGATCGCCGCGGCGACGTCGTACTCGACGAACAACCGCATCATGATCCCGTTCTTCATCTACTACTCGATGTTCGGCTTCCAGCGCTTTGGCGACTTCGCCTGGGCAGCGGGCGACATGCTGGCGCGCGGCTTCATCCTTGGCGGCACTTCGGGGCGCACCACGCTCAACGGCGAGGGCCTGCAGCACGAGGACGGACACAGCCACATCCTGGCCGGCACGATTCCGAATTGCGTCAGCTACGACCCGACCTTCGCGCACGAGGTCGCGGTGATCCTGCATCAGGGCCTCAAGCGCATGGTCGAGAAGCAGGAGGACGTCTTCTACTACATCACTCTGCTCAACGAGAACTATCCGATGCCCGGACTCACCGCCGGCACCGAGGAGCAGATCCTCAAGGGCATGTACCTGTGCAAGCCCGGCGCGGAAGGCGAGCGCCGCGTGCAGCTGCTGGGCTCGGGCTCGATCCTGCGCGAATCGCTCGAGGCGCAGAAGCTCCTGGCCGCCGACTGGGGCGTGCAGGCCGACGTCTGGAGCTGCCCGAGCTTCAACGAGCTGACGCGCGAGGGCCAGGACGTGGCGCGCTGGAACCTGCTGCATCCGCTGGAGGCACCGCGCGCCTCCTTCGTCGCGCAGCAGCTCGCGGCACACCCGGGCCCGGTGATCGCGTCGACCGACTACATGAAGAACTACGCCGAGCAGATCCGCCCGTTCATGCCGCAAGGCCGTCCCTACATCGTACTCGGCACCGACGGCTTCGGACGCAGCGACTTCCGCTATCGGCTGCGCGAGCACTTCGAGGTCGACCGCCACTACATCACCGTCGCTGCGCTCAAGGGCCTGGCCGACGACGGCAAGATCGCCGCTGCCAAGGTCGCCGAGGCGATCCAGAAGTACGGCATCGACGTCGACAAGATCAACCCGCTGCATGCCTGAGGGGAGTGCGACATGGCATTGGTTGAAGTCAAGGTCCCCGACATCGGCGATTTCAAGGACGTCGGCGTCATCGAGCTGCTCGTCAAGCCGGGCGATGCGATCACCGCCGAGCAGTCGCTGATCACCGTCGAGAGCGACAAGGCGTCGATGGAGATTCCCTCGTCGCACGCGGGCGTGCTCAAGGAGCTCAAGGTCGCGCTTGGCGACAAGGTCAGCGAGGGCAGCGTGATCGCGGTGCTCGAAACCGCCGCGGCGTCGTCAGCGTCCGCACCTGCTCCGGCCGCTGCCCCTGCGGCGGCGCCCGCTGCGGCGCCTGCGGCAGCTCCCGCGGCCGCACCCGCGCCGGCTGCCGCGGCACCGAGCCGCGTCGAGGTGCTCGTGCCCGACATCGGCGATTTCAAGGACGTCGCGGTGATCGAGGTCTTCGTGAAGCCCGGCGACGCGGTGAAGGTCGAGCAGAGCCTGGTCACCGTCGAGAGCGACAAGGCGTCGATGGAGATCCCCTCGTCGCATGCCGGCATCGTGCGCGAAGTCAGGGTCAAGCTCGGCGACAAGGTCTCCGAGGGCAGCCTGCTGGTCATCCTCGAGTCCGCCGCCGGCGCCGCGGCCCCCGCCGCGGCTGCGCCAGCACCGGCACCGGCGGCTCCGGCGCCCGCTCCGGCGGCTGCCGCGCCTGCTTCCGCGCCGGCCGCACCGGCTGCATCGAGCGCTCCCGCCGCTGCCACCGCAGCACCCGTGCCGCCGCATCAGCCGACGACGGTGAGCGCGGCGCTGCCGCATGCCTCGCCGTCGATCCGCAAGCTCGCGCGCGAGTTCGGCGTGCCGCTGGCCGAGGTCAAGGGCAGCGGCGTGAAGGGACGCATCACGCAGGAGGATGTCCAGGCCTTCGTCAAGCAGGTGATGAGCGGCGCCGTCCAGACCGCAGCGCAGCAGGCACGTGCACCGGCTGCGGCGGCGGCGGGCGCGGGCTTCCCGGGCCTGCTGCCCTGGCCCCAGGTCGACTTCGCGAAGTTCGGCCCGATCGAGCGGCGCGAGCTCTCGCGCATCAAGAAGATCAGCGGCGCGAACCTGCACCGCAACTGGGTGATGATCCCGCACGTCACCAACCACGACGACTGCGACATCACCGAGCTCGAGGCTTTCCGCGTCCAGCTCAACAAGGAGAACGAGAAGGCGGGCATCAAGGTCACGCTGCTGGCCTTCATGATCAAGGCGGCGGTCGCGGCGCTGAAGAAGTTCCCCGAGTTCAACGCCTCGCTGGACGGCGAGCACCTGGTGCTCAAGAACTACTTCCACATCGGCTTCGCCGCCGACACGCCCAACGGCCTGATGGTGCCGGTGATCAAGGACGCCGACCAGAAGGGCATCCTGCAGATCAGCCAGGAGATGTCGGAACTGGCCAAGAAGGCGCGCGAAGGCAAGCTCTCGCCGGGCGAGATGAGCGGCGGTTGCTTCAGCATCAGCAGCCTCGGCGGCATCGGCGGGCGCTACTTCACGCCGATCATCAACGCCCCCGAGGTGGCGATCATGGGCGTGTGCAAGAGCAGCATGGAGCCGCGCTGGGACGGCAAGGGCTTCCACCCCCGCCTGATCCAGCCGCTGTCGCTGAGCTGGGACCACCGCGTCATCGACGGCGCTGCGGCGGCACGCTTCAACGCCTACTTCGGCGCCTTGCTGACGGACTTCCGCCGGGCGCTCCTTTGACCGGCGCCGGCTCGCTTCACCGCAGCCGCTGCGGCGGCTGCGTCCTCGACCCGTCCTTCGCTCCATCGGGGCGGCTGCAGACCTTCAAGCGGAAAGCCTGACATGGCCCAGATCGACATCCTCGTGCCGGACATCGGCGATTTCAAGGACGTGGCGGTCATCGAGCTGCTCGTCAAGCCCGGCGACACCATCAAGACCGAGCAGAGCCTGGTCACCGTCGAGAGCGACAAGGCCTCGATGGAGATCCCGTCCTCGCATGCCGGCGTCGTCAAGGCGATGAAGGTGGCGCTGGGCGACAGGGTCAGCGAGGGCTCGGTGCTGCTCGTGCTCGAGACGGCCGATGCCGCCGCCGCGCCGGCATCGGCGCCCGCTCCGGCGGCGGCTGCGGCACCCGGCCCGGCGCCGGCGGCGCCCGCGCCGACCGCGTCGGCCGCGCCCGCAGCGGCGAGCTTTTCCGGCAGCGTCGACCACGACTGCGAAGTCCTCGTGCTCGGTGGTGGCCCGGGCGGCTACTCGGCCGCCTTCCGCGCCGCCGACCTCGGGATGAAGGTGGTGCTCGTCGAGCGCTATCCGACGCTCGGCGGCGTCTGCCTGAACGTGGGCTGCATCCCGAGCAAGGCGCTGCTGCACGTCGCGGCGGTGATGGACGAGGTCAAGCACTTCGCCGCGCTGGGTGTCGAATTCGGCAGCCCGACGATCGACGCGGCGAAGCTGCTCGCGCACAAGAACAAGGTCGTCTCCAAGCTCACCGGGGGCCTCGCCGGAATGGCCAAGATGCGCAAGGTGACCGTGGTGCGCGGCTACGGCAGCTTTGCCGACCCGCATCACCTGAGCGTCGAGGAAACGACCGGCGACGGGCAGGAGAAGACCGGCAAGACGCTCGTCGTGCGCTTTGGGCAGTGCATCATCGCCGCGGGGTCGCAGGCGGTGCGACTGCCCTTCCTGCCGGAGGATCCGCGCATCGTCGACTCGACCGGCGCGCTGCAGCTGCGTCAGCTGCCCAAGCGGATGCTGGTGATCGGCGGCGGCATCATCGGCCTCGAGATGGGCACGGTCTATTCGACGCTCGGCGCGCGGCTGGACGTGGTCGAGATGCTCGACGGACTGATGCAGGGCGCCGATCGCGACCTCGTCAAGGTCTGGCAGAAGGTCAACGCACCGCGCTTCGACCGCATCATGCTCAAGACCAAGACGGTCGCGGCGCAGGCGACGGGCGACGGCATCCGCGTCGAGTTCGAGGGCCTGGACGGCAGCCGCAGCGACGGCGTCTACGACCTCGTGCTGCAGGCGGTCGGGCGCAGCCCCAACGGCCGCAAGATCGCCGCCGAAAAGGCCGGCGTGGTGGTGAACGAGCGCGGCTTCATCCCGGTGGACGTGCAGATGCGCAGCAACGTGCCGCACATCTTCGCGATCGGCGACATCGTCGGCCAGCCGATGCTGGCGCACAAGGCGGTGCACGAGGCGCATGTCGCGGCCGAGGTCGCGGCCGGTACCGCGCGCGGCGACGAGGCGCTGGCGCGCTCGCGCTTCGACGCACGCGTGATCCCGAGCGTGGCCTACACCGATCCCGAGGTCGCCTGGGTCGGGCTGACCGAGGACGAAGCCAAGGCCAAGGGCATCGCGGTGAAGAAGGGCCTCTTCCCCTGGGCGGCCTCGGGCCGCGCGATCGCCAACGGCCGCGACGAGGGCTTCACGAAGCTGCTCTTCGATGGGCAGACGCACCGCATCCTCGGCGGCGGCATCGTCGGCACGCATGCCGGCGACATGATCGGCGAGGTGGCGCTGGCCATCGAGATGGGCGCCGACGAGATCGACATCGGCAAGACCATCCACCCGCATCCCACGCTCGGCGAAAGCATCGGCATGGCCGCCGAAGCCGCGCACGGGAGCTGCACCGACCTGCCGCCGGTGCGGCGCTGAACCTCCAGGCCGCCGCGCTCAAGTTCCGGCAGCCGAGGTCGATGAATCCGCCATGGCGGCTCCGGGCGGAGCTGCCGACACCTCGCGGATCATCGGCAGCGGCACATGAGCTTGAGCTTGCGACTGGGCACCCTGGGTGCCGTGGGCGTGCTGGCGGCCGGCTTGGCGCATGCCGGCTGGCTGTGGTTGTCGTGGGCGGGCAGTGACACGGCTGCCGGCCAGGGCGGGCCCTGGCTGGCGCTGCTGGCGCAGGGAAGCTGGACCGTGGTGCTGGCGCTGGCGATCGCGTGGCAGTTGCGACGCAGCGTCCGTCCGCTGCAGCAGAGTCTTGAACTGCTGCGGCAGCAGGCCGATGCGCTCGAACAGGGCCGCTTCATGATCGTCGGAGAACCCCCGGCGGTCGACGCGGTGCCGCTGGCGCGCAGCCTCAACACGGCCGTGCGGCGGCTGCAGAGCGCCATCGACGAGGAAGGCCCGGGCCCGGGCCTGCATGCGCTTCGGCGCACCGCCCGCCGCGACCCGCAGACCGGCCTGGACAGCCGCTACACCTTCCTCGCCCGCCTGACCGATCGGCTCGGTGCGCGTTCGGGGCAGGAGCTGGCGCTGCTGGCGGTGCGTCTGCTCCCCTGCCCGGGGGACGCGTCGCCGGATGCGACCGCGCTGGCTGCGGCGTCGGACCTGCTGCGCCTCTTCGCACAGCGCATCCCCGGCGCCTTCGTCGGGCGGATCTCCGAATCCGAGCTGGGCCTGTGCCTTCCGGCGCATGGCGTCGTCGGCGACAGTGCACAGAGCCTGATGGCGGCACTCGGCAGTGCCGGCGAGCGGCCACGCTGCGTCATCGCCTGCGTCGATCAGCTCGGTGGCGCCTCGCTCGGGGGCGCGCTGGCGCAGCTCGAGCGGGCGCTCGACCAGGCCGAACTGGGTGGCGCCGGGCAGATCGAGAGCCGGTGTGCGCAGCAGGAGGCCGCTGGTGCGCTCGAGGATGCGCAGACGCGCCGGCAGATCGTCGAGGCGATGCGCGCCGGCGCGATGCAGCTCGGCGAGTTCCCGGTGATCGACGCCCAGGGACGCCTCCTGCACCTGGAGTGCCCGATGCGCCTGCAGTTGACGCCGGATGCGCCTGCCGCGGCGGCCGAGGCCTGGCTGCCGGTGGCCACGCGCTACCGGCTGACGACGCAGATCGACCTGGCGGGCATCGAGCTGGCACTGGCGGCGTCCGCGCAGGATCGCCGCTCGCGCTGCGTGCACGTCGCCGCGGAGTCGCTTGCCGCCGCGGGTTTCGTCAGCGCGGTCCGCGCCCGGCTGCAGGCTGCGCCCGAAGCGGCCGCCAGGCTGTGGATCGAGATCGCCGAGGTCTCGCTCGAGCGGCTGCCGCCGCGGCTGCGCAGCGCCGGGACGGTCTGGCGGCGCTATGGCGCGCGCGTGGGCATCGAGCACGCCGGCGCGGCGCTGCGCAGCTTGGCGCGCCTGCCGGAGCTCGAGCTCGATTACGTCAAGGTCGACGCGGCCTTCGTGCGCGGCCTGGCTGGCGACGCTGCGCAGCGCGAGCGGGCGCTGGGGCTCGTCGCGCTCGCGCACGAAATGGGCGCACTCGTGATCGCCGAGGGCGTCGACGAGCGCCCGGACCTCAATGCCCTGTGGGCGCTCGGGTTCGACGGCGCGACCGGACACGCCGCGACGCGCGCGCTCCGGGCTCCGGACGAGGGCGCGACCGATGCCGTCGAGCCAGTCAATTCGATGACCATCGCGACGCTGCCGTCCGCCGCCTGAGCCGACCAGCGCCAGGCTGAGCTTCGTGCGGCGCTGCAGGCCGTCAGGGACCCGGGCAACGCGGCGTGCCGGTCAGCCGAGCTTGGCGGCCACCTCCACCAGCCGCCGCGCCTGGTGCGCGATCGCCGCCTTGCGCTCCTCGGTGAACTCCTGCCCCTGGGTGTGGCTGTAGCCGTACGGGTTGCCGCCGGCCTGGAAGATCGACGGGTCGGTGAAGCCCGGGGCGACGACGATCGCGCCCCAATGGATCGCAGTGGCGTAGAAGGACAGCAGCGTCGTCTCCTGGCCGCCGTGCGCGTTCTGTGCCGACGACATCGCGGAGATCGCCTTGTTCGCGAGGGCGCCCTTGGCCCAGACGCCGCCCAGCGTGTCGATGAAGGCGCGCATCTGGCTCGCCATCACGCCAAAGCGCGTCGGTGCCGAGATCAGGTAGGCGTTGGCCCACTCCATGTCGGCCGCCGTCGCGTGCGGGACATGCGCCGTTCGCTCGGCCTGCGCCTTCCAGGCTTCCTGGCCGGTAACGACTTCGGCAGGCGCCGTCTCCGGCACCTTCAGCAGGCGCACCTCGGCGCCGGCAGCGCGGGCCGCTTCGGCGGCGATCTCGGCCATGCGGTGATTGGTCCCGTAGGTCGAGTAGTAGAGGATCGCCAGTCGGACGCTCATGGTTGGGTTCTCCGGTTCATTGAGAGGATTGAGAGGAAGGGATGCCGCCGAAGCGGCCGCTGTTGAAATCGATGATGGCCTGTTCGATCTGCTGCCTGCTGTTCATCACGAAGGGCCCGTAGCCGACGACGGGCTCGTCGATCGGCTGCCCGGCCATCAGCAGCAGCTCGAGCTCGCCCTGGGCCTCGATCGCGATGCTGCGGCCCTGCGTCGAGAACGTCGCCAGGTCGGTGGGGTGCAGTTCGGCCTCGTCACCGATCCGTGCCGTACCCGCGCGGATCGCGAGCAGCGTGCTCCAGCCCTCGGGCTGTTCGATCTCGACGCGATGCCCGTCGTTGATCTGCAGGTCGAGCACGTTCATCGGGCTGAAGGTGTGCGCCGGGCCGCGGGTGCCCATGAATTCGCCGGCGATCACGCGCGCCTGACCGGCACCCTGGGGCAGCGCCACGCGCGGAATCTCGGCGTCGGTGATCGCCTGGTAGTGCGCCGGCGTCATCTTGTGCCGCGCGGGCAGATTCACCCAGAGCTGCATCATCTCGAACGCGCCGCCGCGCTTGGCATAGTCCGCGGAATGGAACTCCTCGTGGATGATGCCGGCGCCGGCCGTCATCCACTGCACGTCGCCGGGGCCGATCACCCCGCCGGCGCCGGTCGAGTCGCGGTGCTCGACCTCGCCGTCGAAGACGATCGTCACGGTCTCGAAGCCGCGGTGCGGATGGCTGCCGACGCCGCGGCGCTGGGTCGTCGGGCCGAAGGTCGTCGGCGCGGCGTAGTCCAGCAGCAGGAAGGGACTGCGCTCGGCGACGCCGGCACCGCTGTAGCCGAAAAGACTGTGCACCGGGAAGCCGTCGCCGACCCAGTGCCGGCCGGGCGCGCGGCGCGACGAGAGCAGGGATTTGCGTGCAAGCACGGTGGCGGTGCCGTTCATCGGAGCCTCCTCGGGACTGCTGCCTCGATCGCTTGCCGAGTGCGGGTGGATGCCGCACCGAACCAACCGAGGGCTTGGGGTTTCGAACGATGACCGGATCGTAGATGGCCTTCGATACCCGAAAAAGGGCCTTGAACACCTTTCATCGTTCCACAGATGGAACAATGGAACCGTTCACCGCTGCTGCTGTCTGCGTTCGATCCTGCGGCCCGTGATGGAAGACCTCGACGATCTTGCCCACTTCGCGCTCGTCGCCGAGCATGGCGGCTTCGCTGCAGCCGAGCGCGCCACGGGTATCCCCAAGTCCCGGCTCAGCCGGCGCCTGGCGACGCTGGAATCGCGCCTGGGCACGCGGCTGATCCAGCGCAGCACGCGTCGCTTTGCGGTCACGCCGATGGGCGAGCAGGTGCTGCAACACGCCCGGGCGATGCTTGCCGAGGCCGAGGCCGCACGCTCGCTCGTCGACGAGCAGACCGGCGGGCCGCGCGGCACGGTTCGGCTGGCGTGCCCGCCGGCGCTGCTGCAGACCGCGGTCGGGCCGCTGCTGGCGCGCTTCCTCAACGCCTGGCCGCAGGTGCAGCTGCAGATCCAGGCGAGCAACCGCAACGTCGACGTCTGGCAGGACGGCGTCGAACTCGCGCTGCGCGTGCGCGCACCGGACGCTGCGCTGCCGCAGGACGAGGTCGTTCGCCCGTTGGCACTGAGCCCGCACCTGCTCGTGGCGGCGCCGCGGCTGCTCGTCAATGCGCCGCCGGCGATGACGCCGGCCGACCTCGCCCGGCTGCCCACGCTTGGCCTCGGCAACTCGCCCGAGCAGCGTCTCTGGCGCCTGCGCGGCCCGGGCGGCGAGCGTGCCGAGCACGCGCACCAGCCCCGGCTCGTCGTCGACGACGCCGCGACGCTGCGCGACGCCGCGGTCATGGGCGTGGGCTGTGCGGTGCTGCCGCGCATCCTCGTGCACGACGCGCTGCAGGCCGGCCTGCTGCAGGAGATCCTGCCCGGCTGGGCGCCGCCGCCGGGCCTGATCCAGGCGGCCTGCGCGAGCCGCCAGGGTCTGCGTCCGGTGGTGCGGCGGCTGCTCGAGGGCTTGGCCGAAGGCTTTGCCGAACTGATCCGCGACGGTCGCTGCCTTGAGCCCCACGGGCCGCTCGTGCCGCCGGTTCAGGCGATGTCGCCCGCGTGAATCTCGAAGTGGCCGTTGCGGCGGTCGCTGAAGTAGTGCTCGAGCGTCTGGCGCACGGTGCGAAATGCGATCTCCCCCCAGGGGATCTGGTGCTCCGCGAAGAGCTGGGCCTCGATCGTCTCGGGCCCCGGGGCGAAGTGCGTGTCGAGCAGGCGCGCACGGTAGAAGAGGTGCACCTGGCCCACGCGCACGACGTTGAGCACCGTGAACAGGCCCTCGAGTTCGATGCGCGCCCCGGCTTCCTCGTCGGTCTCGCGGCAGGCGCCTTCGGCGGTGCTCTCGCCGAGCTCGAGGAAGCCCGCCGGCAGCGTCCAGAGCCCCCGGCGCGGTTCGATGTTGCGCCGGCACAGCAGCACCTGATCGCCCCAGACGGGCACCGTGCCGACAACGTTGATCGGGTTCTCGTAGTGGATCTCGCCGCAGGCGGTGCAGACGGCACGCTCGCGGTTGTCGCCGGCCGGGATCACGTAGTTGACCGCGGCGCCGCAGGCCCGGCAGTGCTTGATGCTGCGGGGAACGATCATCGCGGCGAGTTTATCCGTCGCGGCATTCCCGAAGCGGCGCACGGCCGTGCATGGCATCATCGACAGCGCTCCTGTTCACGCCGCGAATGCCTTGCCGGCCACAGGAGTGGAGATTCCCGATGGATTACGTCATCGAACCCGCGCCGATCGCCGCCGTGCCGGTCGTCGGCGGCGGCAGCTTTCCGGTCCATCGCATCTACTGCGTCGGCCGCAACTACGCCGAGCACGCACGCGAGATGGGCGCAAGCGACCGCGAGCCGCCGTTCTTCTTCATGAAGCCGGCGGACGCGGTTGTCCCGGTGCCCGAGGGGACGACCGGAACGATCCGCTATCCGAGCCTGACGCAGGACCTGCACCACGAGGTCGAGCTGGTCGTCGCGATCGGCAAGGGCGGACGCGACATCGACGCCGCCGCCGCGGCCGCGCATGTTTACGGTCATGCGGTGGGGCTGGACATGACCCGCCGCGACCTGCAGGCGCAGATGAAGAAGGGGGGACGGCCCTGGTGCATCGCCAAGGGCTTCGACGAATCGGCGCCGATCGGCCCGATCGTTGCCGCGGGAGAGCGCGGCCTGCTCACGCACGGTGCGATCACGCTGAGCGTCAACGGCCAGCCGCGACAGAAGGGGGACCTCGGCGACCTCATCTGGAGCATCGCCGAGACGATCGCGCACCTGAGCCGCGCCTGGGCCTTGCAGCCCGGAGACCTGATCTTCACCGGCACGCCCGCGGGTGTGGGCGCCGTCGCCCGGGGCGACGTGATGGAGGCGCGAATCGAGGGGCTGCCGACGCTGCGGGTGATGCTGCGCTGAGGCGGCTTGCGGGGTGACGATGGAACTCTTCAACTACTTCCGCTCCAGCGCCTCGTACCGCGTGCGCATCGCGCTTGCGCTCAAGGGGCTGAACTACGACTACCGCGCGGTGCAGCTTGTCCGGGGCGAGCAGCTCGAGAAGCCCTACGCGTCGATGGCCTCGGCGCGCCTGGTGCCGCTGCTGGTCGACGACGAGCGGCGTCTGTGGCAGTCGCTGGCGATCATCGAGTACCTCGAGGAAACGCATCCCGAACCGCCGCTGCTGCCGCGCGACCCGGGCGGCCGCGCGCGCGTGCGTGCGCTGGCGCTGGACATCGCCTGCGAGATCCACCCGCTGAACAACCTGCGCGTGCTCAAGTACCTCGTCGGGCCGATGGCGGTCTCCGACGAGGCCAAGGACCGCTGGTACCGGCACTGGGTCGAGACCGGGCTCGAGGCGGTCGAGCGCCAGCTCGCCGCCGCGCCCTCGACCTACTGTCACGGCGAGACCCCGACGATGGCCGACTGCGCGCTCGTGCCGCAGATCTTCAACGCGCAGCGCTTTCACTGCCGGCTCGACCACGTGCCGCAGGTGATGCGCGTCTTCGAGGCCTGCATGAAGCTGCCCGCCTTCGAGGAGACCCGGCCCGAGAAGTGCCCGGATGCCCAGTGAGCTCGACGCCGGCGGCTGGCTGCGGCCGGCCTGGCGCGTCAACCCCCGCGTGCATGCGCTGATGAGCACACGGCGCACACGGCCATCGGCCGACGGGCAGGACTTCGACCCCGGGCGCGATGCGCTGACGCCGGCTGCGCTGCACAACCGCGCGCAGCTCGCGCAGGTGCTGGGTGCGGCGCCGCGCTGGCTGCGTCAGGTGCATGGATCGCAGGTCGTGCGCGTCGATCGGGCGGCCGAAGGCGAGGAACTGGTCGCCGATGCCTCGGTCAGCGCCGCGCCAGGCATCGGCTGCGTGGTGCTGGTCGCCGACTGCCTGCCGGTGCTGTTCTGCGACGACGCCGGGCGCGCCGTTGCTGCGGCGCATGCAGGCTGGCGCGGACTTGCCGCCGGCGTCCTCGAGCGCAGCGTCGCTTTGCTTTGTGAGGCCGCCGGCTGCGATCCGGCGGCGGTCCAGGCCTGGCTCGGCCCCTGCATCGGACCGCGCCGCTTCGAGGTCGGCGCCGACGTGCTGGAGGCCTTCGGAGTCGATCCGCAGGCTGACGCACAGCGGCAGGCGCAGGCGTTCTTCCTGCGCCGGGATCGTGCCGACGGCGATCGGCGCTGGCTGGCAGATCTGCCGGCGCTGGCACGCCAGCGCCTGTCGCGCTGCGGCGTTCAGCGGGTCAGCGGCGGGCAGTGGTGTACCGTCGAGGACGCGTCAAGCTTCGTCTCGTTCCGGCGGGACGGTGCCCGCGGGCGCATGGCTGCGGCCATCGCCCTCGTCGATTGAGGCCTGCGCCGCAGGCAGGGTCGGCCCGGCCGACTGGGCTTCGCGTGCCCGAAGCGCACGCTTGCGCGCCGGGGTCCCCAGGATGTAGACGAGCACCGACAGCGGCAGTACCCCGTAGAGCAGGAAGGTGAGGATGGCGCCGAGGACTGTGCCCTGAGGGGAGAGCGCTTCGGCGATCGTCATCATGAAGACGACGAAGGTCCAGGCGATGACGACGAGGTGGATGTACATGTCGATCCGAGTCGATCCGAGTCGATCCTCCAGGGTGCAACCCATCACGTCATGGGAGGGTAAGCGAATTGCCCTAAGCTGCCGGCATTGGTCATCTCGGCGGCCGCTGTGATCGTGCCCGACCGGAGCATGGCAACGAACGCCAGGACAGGAGACACCGTGCAAGACATCTCGCCCAAGCTGCCCACGCTCGATTTTTCCGCCAGTCCGGTGATGCCGGCGATCGGCGATCTCTTCAAGTCGCTTTCGTACCTGAGCCTGCCCTCGGAAGAGCTTGCCAGGCTGCAGGCCGAGTACGTCCAGGCTGCCAGCCAGATCTGGAACCAGCAACTCGAGCGCCTGCAGGGCAACGGCCAGGCGGCCCCTGCGCCGATCCGCGACCGCCGTTTCTCCGGGCAGGAGTGGATGGAGAACCCGGCCGCCGCGTTCACCGCGCAGATGTACCTGCTGAACGCGCGCACGTTGATGGAGCTGGCCGAGGCGGTGCAGGGCGACCGCAAGACGCAGGCGCGGATCCGCTTCGCGGTCCAGCAGTGGGTCGACGCGACGGCGCCGAGCAACTTTCTCGCGCTGAACCCCGAGGCGATGGCCAAGGCGATCGCGACCCAGGGCGAGAGCATCGCCACCGGCATGCGCCAGCTGCTCGAGGACGTCAGGAAGGGCCACCTGTCGCAGACCGACGAGTCGGCCTTCGAGGTCGGCCGCAACGTCGCGACGACGCCGGGCAGCGTCGTCTTCGAGAACGACTTCTTCCAGCTCATCGAGTACAAGCCGACCACCGAGAAGGTGTACGAGCGGCCGATGCTCTTCGTGCCGCCCTGCATCAACAAGTACTACATCCTGGATCTGCAGCCGGACAACTCGGTCATCCGCTACACGGTCGATCAGGGTCATCGCACCTTCGTCGTGAGCTGGCGCAACCCCGACGAGAGCATGGCCGGCGCCACCTGGGACGACTACATCGAGCACGGCGCGATCCAGGCGATCCGCGTCGTCCAGGAGATCACCGGCGTCGAGAAGCCGAACATGCTCGGCTTCTGCGTCGGCGGCACCATCCTCGCCACGGCGCTGGCGGTGCTGGCGGCGCGCGGTGAGCAACCGGCCAATTCGCTGACGCTGCTGACGACCCTGCTGGACTTCAGCGACACCGGCATTCTCGACGTCTTCATCGACGAGGCCGCCGTGCGCATGCGCGAGATGACGATCGGCGAGAAGTCGCCCACCGGTCCCGGCCTGCTCAAGGGCAAGGAGCTGGCCACGACCTTCAGCTTCCTGCGCCCGAACGACCTCGTCTGGAACTACGTCGTCGGCAATTACCTGAAGGGCGAGTCGCCTCCGCCCTTCGACCTGCTCTACTGGAACGGCGACTCGACCAACATGCCCGGGCCGATGTACTGCTGGTACCTGCGCAACACCTACCTCGAGAACAAGCTCAAGGTGCCGGGTGCGGCGACCGTCTGCGGCGAGAAGGTCGACCTGGGCAGCATCGAGGCTCCGGTCTACATCTACGGCTCGCGCGAGGACCATATCGTTCCCTGGACCTCGGCCTACGGCTCGACGCAGCTGCTGACCGGCGAACGCCGCTTCGTCCTCGGGGCGTCGGGTCACATCGCCGGCGTCATCAACCCGCCGGCCAAGCGCAAGCGCAACTTCTGGCTCAACGACAAGCTGCCGGCCAATCCGGAGGCCTGGTTCGACGGTGCGACCGAGCATCCGGGGAGCTGGTGGACCGACTGGAGCGACTGGCTGCGCCCCCACGGCGGCAAGCAGATCCCGGCGCCCAAGGCGCCAGGGAATCGTCAGTTCAAGGTCATCGAGCCGGCGCCGGGCCGCTACGTCAAGGTCAAGGCCTGACGCGCACGGTGCGAGAGCGCCAGGGGCGGCAGCCGCGGGCGAACCCCGCTTGACGGCTGCGCGCGCTGGCACCACGCTAGCGATCTTCGGCGAAGCCGAGATCGTCGGGAAGCACTTCACCACGACTACAACCACCACGACTGGAAGGAGCAAGCAATGGGAAGACTCGCATACGTGACGGGCGGCATGGGCGGCATCGGGACCGCGATCTGCCAACGCCTGGCCAAGGAAGGCTTCAAGGTGATCGCAGGCTGCGGCCCGACGCGCGACTACAAGAAATGGCTCGACGAGCAGAAGGCCCTGGGCTTCACGTTCTACGCCTCGGCCGGCAACGTCGCCGACTGGGATTCCACGGTCGAGGCCTTCGCCAAGGCCAAGGCCGAGCACGGCCCGATCGAGGTGCTGGTGAACAACGCCGGCATCACGCGCGACCGCATGTTCGTCAAGATGACGCGCGAGGACTGGGACGCAGTCATCGACACCAACCTCAACAGCATGTTCAACGTCACCAAAGGTGGTCCCGGACATGCTCGAGAAGGGCTGGGGCCGCATCATCC
>Ga0116143_10003058_pt1 | contig 17247 bp, 13 predicted proteins | sample AD_UKC034_MetaG_FD_89745 | JGI IMG/M metagenome (GOLD analysis project Ga0116143, IMG submission 89745) | Active sludge microbial communities of municipal wastewater-treating anaerobic digesters from USA - AD_UKC034_MetaG | ecosystem: Engineered > Bioreactor > Anaerobic > Digestate | place: USA...
GCAGGTGCTGTTCGCCGTGCTGCTGAACACCGTGAGCTGCGGCTGATAGGCACCAGGGTTCGCGTAACGCTTCCACGCCCAGCGCCGGGTGATCGTATGCCCGTCCCCGCAGCTGTGGGAATAGGTTGATGCGCCGATGGACAGGCACCAGAAGTAGGCAATATGCGGTGCGCCTGATCCTCCGACCTGTTCCGGGAAATAGATGCAGCGCACGGCGGTGTTCGCATTGCTCTGCCACTGGTTGGAAGCGGTGAATCCCTGCCGTTGCGCACCACTGTTGTTCGTCCAATGTACCGTCCCGTCAATGATGCTGAGCCCGGAGTTCTCCGCATTGAAGCTGAAGCTGCCATCGATCCATTGATCGTTGTTCCAGTTGTACGCCGCCGCACCGATGGTGCCACTGCCCGTACGCCAGGCCACCACGCCATCCTCCAGCATCACCGAGGTCCCCGAACTGAAGCTGAAGCTGTCGTCCATCCATTGACCATTGGAAGGATCGTAGACCGCGGCACCCACCGTACCCGAGCCGGTGACCCAGGCCACCACGCCATCCTTGTTGTACATCGTGGTTCCCGAGCTGAAGCTGAAGCTATCGTCCATCCACTGCTGTGTGCCCGGGTCGAAGACCGCCGCCCCGACCGTGCCCGAACCGGTGACCCAGCTCACCACGCCATGCCGGTTGATGATGCTCGTGCCCGAGCTGAAGCTGAAAGTGTCATCCAGCCATTGCTGCGCGGCCGGGTTGTAGATCGCCGCGCCCACCGTGCCGCTGCCCGTCACCCAGGCGATGATGCCGTCCGCATTCGTCACCGTGGTACCGCTCACGAACGAGAAGTTGTCCTCTCGGAACTGGGACATATCGATGTCGTACACGATGCCGCGCACAACGCCGGAGCTCGACAAGGTGGCCACCACACCATCCACGCTGCTCCATTCCGCCACGCTGGAATAGCTCTGTGTCCGGCTCTGGTCCAGCAAGGGGTCCCACACGGTGCACGTGATCGTGCTGCCGTTCTGCGTCACGCTGATCGGTGGTCCCCAGCCCCAGTTGTAGAACTGGGCGTTCGCGCTGTGCAGAAGGAATACCGGGAGAAGGTGGAGAATGTGGCGCATAGGTGTGCGGATCGCCTCGAAGCTAGCAGGTGGGCTCGGATAATGAGGCGTTCATCGGGCGTTCCGCGCTGTTCATCCGGAACTTGATCCATTTAACATGCGTAGAAAGGGGTTGGAACCGTTAAGATGATAGTTTCACCGCCCCGTTGGCCTTACCGCGAACTGGAACCTCGCACGATGGGAGGGCAACGGACGAACCTGTAAGGAAGAATGGTGCAAGCACCCTTGCTCTTGGCATTGCTTTTCTCCTGGCTGATCGGCGGGACCGATGTGCCGGCGCCTTCAAGCTCGTCCTCTGCCGTGGAAGCGGTGGACGAGACGACCCATGCGGCGGCGGAGCTGTACGATGCGATCTGTCTTGAAGGGGAACTGAAGGAGAGCGTGTTCACGGCCTGTTACAAGCGTATGCAACGGAAGGGTGTCACCGGACATGTCATCGCGATCGCGGACATGACACAGCCCAGCACCGCCAAGCGCTTCTACGTGCTCGACCTGGAGCGCAAGGAACTACTGATGCGCACATACGTAGCCCATGGCCAGGGAAGCGGCGAACTGATGGCCACCCACTTCAGCAACCGCGAAGGCAGCCATCAGACGAGCCTGGGACTTTACCGCGTTGGCGCGGAGATCGTGAGCCCGAAGCATGGTGCTGCCCTGATGCTGCACGGCTTGGAAAAGGGGCTCAACTGCCAGGCGGAGAAGCGTGAGGTGATCATGCACGGCGCCGATTATGTGGGCGATTCCTTCATCCGCGAGCACGGTCGTTTGGGACGCAGCTGGGGTTGTCCGGCGGTGAGCCGGGCCGACATGCCCCGCATGCTTGAGCTGCTCGCTGACGGGGGGCTGCTCTACGTTCACGGCTGAGCAGCGAACTTTGCGACCGTCCGAACGTAAGTGAGGGTCCCGAGATGCGTCCTTTCACCCTGGTCATCCTTTTCCTGGCAGCGTTGGGCTGTACGCCCCCTTCCAAGCCGAAGACCCTGGCCGAAGAGACCCGCGAGATCGCCAAGGTCTTCGAGACGAAGGAAGAGATCACGGATCGGACGTTGGACAGTGCGACGATCGCCGATTTCCTCGCCAGACACCCCGATTCGAAGGGCGACAGTGCGGCCATCTTCAGCTTTTACAAGCGCCGCGGCTACCACTATGCATGGTTCGTGGATGACACGCTCTCCCATGCCGCCTTCGGCTTCGCCTCGCTCGTTCATGGCACGGACAAGGCACACCCGACCGTGGCCGCCCTGAGTGAACGCCTGCGCCAGTTGATGGAGCAGCCCACCCGCAACGGTCAACCACCATGCGACAGCTGTGGCCAGGACCTGGAACTCACGCTGACGGCCGAGTTCTTCCACTTCGCGAACAAGGAATACGGAGGCATGGTGGGCAAGGACCTGCGTGAACTGGATTGGTTCATCCCACGCACGAAGAAGAACTATGACCGTCTGCTGGATTCCATCGCGGCCGGTGGGATGGACCTGAGCGCCATCGAGCCCTTGCATCCCCAATATGGCAAGCTGAAGCAGCGACTGCGGAAGTACGTGATGCTGGACACCCTGGTCCGTTGGGACCCGCTCTCCCTGGGAGACCGCAAGAAGCTGGAGCCGGGCGATACCGCCAGTGTGGTCCCGGACATCCGTCAACGCCTGATGGTGCTTGGGGACCTGGTGACGGGCATGGACACGCTCGTCCTGCATTCCACCACCTATGACAGCGTGTTGGTGCATTCTGTTCAACGCTTCCAGGAGCGACACAGCCTGCTGCCCGACGGGGTGATCGGCACGAGCGTCATCCGTGCCTTGAACGTCACACCCGCGCAACGCGTCCGCACCATGCTCATCAACATGGAGCGCCTGCGCTGGGTACCCGAAGCGTATGCCCCGGACCTCATCCTGGTGAACATCCCGGAGTATAGGATGCACATCTTCGAGGATGGGAAGGAGGCTTGGAACATGAAGGTCGTCGTGGGCAATGTGGCCACGCGCACGGTCATCTTCAGCGATACGCTCACGAACATCGTCTTCAGCCCGTATTGGGGCGTGCCGCAGAGCATCGTGAAGAACGAGATCCTTCCGGAGCTGCGGAAGAACCCGAATTACCTGGCGAAGAAGGGCATGGAACGGATCGGTGGCACGGACGCGAACCCCGTGATCCGGCAGAAGCCCGGCCGAAGCAATGCCCTGGGCCTGGTGAAATTCCTCTTCCCGAACAACTACAGCATCTACTTCCACGACACCCCGAGCAAGGGCGGATTCGCCCGGGAGAGCAGGGCCTTCAGTCACGGCTGCATCCGGCTGAGCGAGCCGCAACGCCTGGCCGAGTACTTGCTGCGCAACGACACCACCTGGACCACTGAGAAGATCAAGGAGGCCATGAACAAGGGCTCGGAGACCTGGGTCACCTTGAAGGAGAAGCGTCCCGTGACGATCGGTTACTTCACGGCCTGGGTGGGCCCGGACGACCGGCTCTACTTCTGTGATGATGTGTACGGGCACGACGAGAAGCTGGCGGCCGAACTATTCTTCGACCCGACACCCACTCCTACGCCCTTGCCTATTGAGCCGGGGCTGGAGGTGTTGAACTGACGCGCACCGCAGGCACTCCGAAATAGCTGGCGTAGCTCCGGTTCATCCAATAGTCCGCATCGGTATCGAGCGGGAGGATCACCAGGCAGCGCGGATAGTTCACCGGGTCAAGCACCACCTCCTGCTCCCCTCCCTGCGCGGCTTGTCGCATGGTGGCGTAGCGCCGTATGATATCCGCATCATAGCGCGCCAGCTGGCCACCCAGAAGATCCGCGGTCACCAAGCCGTCGCGGCCGCTGAGGAGGAAGAGGCCACACACCACCGCGACCGACCAGGACCACCAAGGACGTTGGACCGCACGCGGCGTGGGCAGCATGCTGCGAAGTACGGCTCGATCCCAAACGGTGAGCGCTACGAACCAGCCCGGCAGGAAATAGAAGCAGGCCATGTTGAGGGTGCGGTATTGGCCGAGCAGACCGGTGGGCCAATAGGTCACCACCATGCTCACGAAGAGGCAGGCGAAGGGCAGGGCGAGCGCGACCCACTTGTTCCATCGAAGACCATCCCGCCCTATCAACCCTCGCTCCTCTCCTTGCCGAAGGAGGACCAGGAAGAGGATCGATGGAAGGATGATCGGCAATATCCAGTTGAGCGACCACCTGCCTGTCTGTGCCACGGCATAGACCAGGGTCCGTAACGCATCATGCCGCAAGGGGAACAGCGCCTCGCGCGTTGCATTGCCCGGTGCCAGGGCCACCACCAAGGAAGCGACCAGAGCCACACCGAGAAGTACGAAAGCCGCACGCCGACGCGGATCGTACTGCTTCCGGAACAGGAATACGAGCAAGCCGTGACCGATCACCAGGAAGGCCATGTGGACCTCGTTGCTTCCTGCCATCCAAAGGATCAGAAGGACTTGCACCACATACCAGCGTGCGTTCAATTCGTGCTGATCCCTCCAAGCCTGGATCCAATTCGCCAGGAAGAAGAGGCTGAGCGCATTGGCCAGCTGGTAGGTCATGGCGCCGGTGTACCAGTAGAAGCCCTCGCTGGCGTCGGGCATCACATGCAGGTAGAGCAGGAGGAAGACCAGCGCGATGGTCGCCGCCACGTGGGCACGGACCGCGGGCAGGATGACCTTCACCAGGCGGAAACCGGCGAACCAGGTGAATAGGACCAGGCCGATGGCGACCATGCGATAGAGCATGAGACCGATATCGATCCCCGATACCAGCGGACCCCGGAGCACAAGGATGTTGGAGGCATAGCGTCCGTTCCAGGAGGTGTATTCGCGCCAGAGCCCTTCGAGCAGCGGGGTGCTCATCCCGGAAACCGCATAGCTGTAGTCATCCGCATAGGGGTGCACGAAGAGCGCCAGCAGTAGGTGGCGGAGCAGTGCCAGCACCAGGATCACCTGGGCGACGCGGAACGGGAGAACTCCCTTCATCCCTTCAAAGATGAAGTCGGAGGCTCAAAGGCCGATGCGTTCACTCACCCGGTAGCGGTCGCGGTCGTCGCCATTGCGGCTCACGAGGTCGGCCACGAAGCCGGCGGTGAATAGCTGCACCCCGATCACCATGGCCGTGAGAGCCACGAAGAAGAGCCCGGAGCTGGTGACGCGCGGCGCGGCCACGTGGAGCACGTAGCTATACCACAACTTCTCACCGACCACCCAGGCCGCGCTGAAGAAGCCCACCACGAACATGATGGTGCCGAGCCCTCCGAAGAAGTGCATCGGCTTCTTGGCGAAGCGGAAGATGAAGGTGATGGTGAGGAGGTCCAGGAAGCCGTTGATGAAGCGGTCCAGGCCGAACTTGGTGCGACCGTACTGGCGAGGATGGTGCTTCACCACCTTCTCCCCGATCCGGTGGAAGCCTTCCTTCTTCGCGATGAAGGGGATGTAACGGTGCATCTCCCCGAAGACCTGGATGTTCTTCACCACCTCCTTGCGGTAGGCCTTCAGGCCGCAGTTGAAGTCGTGCAGCATCACCCCGCTCACCCGGCGTGTGGTCCAGTTGAACAGCTTGGTGGGGATGGTCTTGGTAAGGGGATCGTAGCGCTTCTTCTTCCAGCCGCTCACCAGGTCGAAGCCGTCCACGGTGATCATGCGGTAGAGCTCGGGGATCTCATCGGGGTCGTCCTGCAGGTCGGCGTCCATGGTGATCACCACCTCGCCTTGCGCGGCGATGAAGCCCTCGTTCAGTGCGGGGCTCTTGCCGTAGTTCCGTCCGAAGCGCACACCTTTCACGCGACCGTCCGCCTTTGAAAGCCGTTGGATCTCGTCCCAGGAGCCGTCCGAACTGCCATCATCCACCAGGATGATCTCATAGGCCTTGCCCATGCCGCCCAGCACCCGGTGAAGCCACTCGACCAGGTGTGGCAGCGATTCGCGCTCGTTCAGCAGGGGTACGACGATGGAGACGTCCATGGCGCTGCAAGGATACGGCTAGGGCAGCACCAAGCGATGGACTTGCCTCGACCCTTCCTGCTCCACCACGATGATCACCATGTTCCCGCTCCATTCGGACAAGGTGACCTCCATCCGACCTGCCCCCGTGCGTTGCAGCAGGGAACGGCCAAGCCCATCCATGACGGACACCGTACTGACACCCGTACCGGAAGGTCGCACAGACAGGTGATCACCATCGAACGAGATGGCACTGGAGCTCGATGGCACCGCCATGCTGGTCGGGAGCACCACGTTCACCACGCAACTCGCAGTGGATGAGTTCTCGCCAGCCGCATTGTACATGTTCAATGTGACGTCGTAGCAACCCGGTAGATCATACTGGACATCCATGGGGTCCCGTTCCAAACTGGTCCCGATGGTGCTGCCGGGCAGTTGCCAATAGAAGGCATAGACATCCGGAGAGGCATAGGCCGTCATATCAACGCTGCCTCCGGGGATGATGTCACCACCCTCTATTCCGAACGAGACATGCGGCAACTCCAGGCAAGTCAAGGTAGCCCCATCCACCAGGTCCCAGACCAGTTGTGCCTCGGACCCGCTCATATCGTAGTTGTCGATGAATAAGGCGAAGTGGTCTCCTGCGTTCACGTTCAAATAAGCCACCCAGCCATCGCCACCAGGACCTTCGCTGGCATCGATCGCCGCTCCTCCCATGCCCGTAAGCCCCGCGAGTGCGGAGTAGCTACATCGGACCGGCGGTGAGGAAAGAACATTCGGCCAGGTCGGGCTCGGCCCCCATACCGCGAAATCCAGGTCGGTCTGGGGCAGTGAGGGTATCACCGTGAATCCGACCATTCCCCCTGTGGCCACCTCGAAGATGGCCCAGGTACCGTTCCTTTCGTTCGACAGCAAGCAGCCGCGGTTGAGCGGGTCCAGATCGACCACATTTCCAACGAGGAGGTTCGGGAAAGAGATGGTCGTATCCGAGCAGATATTCCGGGCGTAGATCAAGTCCGCTGCGGGGAAGGGACCCGGTTGCCCCACCACCCCTGCACCAGGGATGACCAGAATCACAGCCGATAGGAACCGTGTTCGCATGGACCAAGATAGGTCGTCGTGTGGTACCGATCCAGGGATCCCTACCTTTGCACCTGGGGCAAGTCCTGTACGACCAGCTCCCGCCGAATCCCCCAGGGCTGGAAGGCAGCAAGGGTAGGCGGTCGTAGCGGTGCGATGCGGGTCGCTTGCCCCTCTTTTTTGCCTATTCTGACGGGCTACTACCTTGGCGCCGTGGCCGATATCCAACCCAAAGTCGTACTGATCACCGGTGCCAGCAGTGGCCTGGGCAAGGCCATCGGGTTACGGCTGGCCAAGGCTGGGCACAAGGTGTTCGGCACGAGCCGCAAGCCCCAGCAGAACGACGGCCCCAGCGCCTTCCCGCTCCTGGTCATGGACGTGACCGATGAGGCGTCGGTGAACGTGACGGTGGCCGAGGTGATCGAACGTGCGGGCCGTCTTGATGTGGTGATCAACAATGCAGGCCTTGGGATCCAAGGACCGGCCGAGGACATCACGCCCACCCTGGCCGCGCAACTGCTGGATACCAACGTGCTCGGCCCCCACCGCGTATGCCGCGCCGCGCTGCCGCAGATGCGCAAGCAGGGTGACGGCTATCTGATCAACATCACCAGCGTGGCGGGGAACTTCGGCCTTCCCTATCGCAGCTTCTACAGCGCCAGCAAGGCCGCACTCGAACGCTACACCGAGGCCCTGAGCACCGAAGCCGCGCGTTTCGGAGTGAAGGTGCTCACCGTCCAACCAGGGGAGTTCAACACGAACATCGCGGCGGCGCGCCTGCGTCCGGAGGTGATCAGCGAAGCGAACAGGCCCGGTTATGACAAGGCCATGGCGGAGCTGGGCGGAAGCATGCACTACAGCCGCGATCCGGACGAGCTCGCCAAGATCATCGAACGCATCATCGCCTCGAAGCACCCGAAGGCCACCTACATCGTGGCCCAGGGCATCCAGCGCGTAAGCATCCTGTTGAAGAAGGTCCTGCCCGGCCGGATGTTCGAGCGCCTCTTGCGCAAGCATTACGAATAGTCATGATCACCTACGACAGCCGGGATTGGTGGCGGGCGCTCGCCTTGCATCGCTCGGACACCGTGCGGAAGTTGCTGCCGCTCCTGATCCTCGTCGGGGTCTTCACCGCAGTGGTCAGCTATGTGGAAGTGCGCTACCTGCAACTGAGCAAGAGCAGCTATGTGAGCAACCTGCCCGTCATGCACAGCCTGCTGGGCTTCGCGATCAGCATGCTGCTCGTGTTCCGCACGAACACCGCGTATGACCGTTGGTGGGAGGGCCGCAAGCTCTGGGGCCAGTTGGTGAACGTGAGCCGGAACCTCGCGGTGAAGGTGTCCGCCATGGTACCACCCGAGCAGACCACGACACGCCAGTTCTTCGAGCGCCTGATCGGCACTTTCCCCGACGAGCTGCGCCGCCACCTGCAACTGGAGAAGACAAGGCTTGCGCTGGACGAGAAGTCGCACCCGGAGATCCCCGACTTCGACCGGAGCAAGCACGTGCCCTCGCAGATCGTGAGCCTGATGCAGCAACGCGTCCAGCGCATGTACCATGACAAGGCGATCACCGGCGACCAGCTGATCGTGTTGAACACCGAGCTGGTGCAGTTCCTGGACATCTGTGGTGCATGTGAGCGGATCAAGAACACACCCATCCCCTACTCATACAGCAGCTTCATCAAGAAGTTCATCGTGATCTACGTGCTCACCCTACCGTTCGGATTCGCGTTCTCCCTGGGCTACATCGCGGTGCCGGTGGTCATGTTCATCTTCTACGTCCTCGCCAGCTTGGAACTGATCGCCGAGGAGATCGAGGACCCATTCGGGAAGGACGGCAACGACCTGCCGATGGAACGCCTCGCCCAGATGATCAAGCGCAACCTGGAGGAGATCCTCCGGTAAGTTCATCGTCCGTTGAGCGCGTAGCGCGCGAGTACCGCGGACCGCCCCTTGCCTTCACTGCTCAGCCACATGTCACCATCCGGCATGAAGGTGATGCCCTCGGCCTTGGGCAACAACTTCTCATCAAGCACGACGAGGTCCACCAGATCGCCTTGCCGATCGAGCACTAGGAGCGTATGGTCCACCGCTGAGAGCAGATAATAGTAGTGTGAGACCGGGTGCACTGCCACCGAGCTGTAGCGCAATTTCAAAGCCGGGCGTTCCCTCCCCTTCTTCATAGTGCGTGGGACCTCGATACCCTTCGTAAGCGCCTGGCGCACGAGCTTATCCAAGGAGACCTTCAGGATGACCTGAGGCGCACTGGTCATGGATCCCGGATCCAGAGCGTAGACAAGCCGTTCATCCTTGCCTTCCTTCGATCCTTTCACAAAGTCCTTGGGGGAGACCAGGACCGATCCGCTGTGGTCATCGAAGCCGAGACCTTCGATGTTCCTGTTCGGGACGTCGATGCGGAAGGTATCGATCACCTGCATCCGCGAAGCCCGATCGCTCAGTCGGTAGATGAGGCCATCACTGCGCAAGGCGTAATAGTTGCTGCCTACGCGCGTGAGCCCTTCCATATCGGCCGGACCTGCGAAGGTCACACTGTCCACGATCCGACCGCTACGCGCGGAAAGAAAATAGACACTGGCCGATTCGTCATGTACACAAGCCAGCGTCGTATCATCCACATCGGTCAACGCGGACACCTCGATGAGTAGTGCAGGTAATTCGAATACCTGCGACGGTCGCTTCATGTCATAGGGCAAGGCGCCACCCGGCCTGTTCTTCTGCACAGCAGCGCAGCTAGCGACCATGAAAACCAAGAAGTGGACCTTTCGCATGATGCAAATGAACGGCGGACCTGCTAATGACCACACCGGCTATCCATTTCACCATCCAACACACCCACCCCGGTCCGGAGGCATTTGCCTGATCATCCGCATCGTGCTTCCTTCGTGCACCTCCATGAAGCAGATCTTTCCCGGTCGTTCCTTCCTGCTCGTCCTCGTGGCCGCGCTGGGCTACTTCGTGGACATCTACGACCTCGTGCTCTTCAACGTGGTGAAGCGAGAGAGTCTCGAGTTCATCCTTGGAACGGGCCATCCCGGCATCAAGGACATGGGGATCCACCTCTTCAACATCCAGATGGTGGGCATGTTGGTGGGCGGGATCCTATGGGGCGTGTGGGGTGACAAGAAGGGACGGATCACCGTGCTCTTCGGCAGCATCCTGCTGTACTCCGCCGCCAACATCGCCAATGCCTTCACCTTTGATCTCACGACCTATGCCATCGTGCGCTTCCTCGCCGGTGTGGGCCTGGCAGGGGAACTCGGCGCGGGCATCACGCTGATCACCGAGACACTTCCGCGCGACAAGCGTGGCTATGGCACACTGGTGATGGTTACGGTGGGTGCTTTGGGCGCTGTCTTCGCCGCGGAAGTGAGTGCACAAGGGCAGCGGCTCGGTGGCCTGCTCACCGCCATCACGAGCACGGAGCTCATGAACTGGCAGGTGACCTACCTCGTGGGCGGCCTGATGGGACTTGTGCTGCTGGCGTTGCGCCTGGGCACCTTCGAGAGCGGCCTGTACCAGAACGTGCAGGAGAAGGAGGTGCGCAAGGGCGATCTGCGTCTGCTCTTCAACGATCGCGGTCGCTTCCTCCGCTACCTCAGTTGCATCCTCATCGGCGTACCCGTGTGGTACGTGATCGGGGTGCTTGTGAGCCTCTCGCAGGACGTGTTCGTACCGGCCTTCGGCATCGATACAAGCAAGCTCGACGAGGTCGGACTGAGGACCATCAACGGCGAAGCGATCAAGTACGCCTACATCGGTCTCAGCCTTGGTGATCTGCTCAGCGGCTTGTTGAGCCAGTGGCTGCGTAGCCGCAAGAAGGTCATCTACCTCTACCTCACCGCGAACCTCGTGCTCACCCTGATCTTCCTCTTCGGTATGCGTGGCGCCACGATCGCGGCCTACAACTGGCTCTGCCTGGCCCTGGGCACCGCCACGGGTTACTGGGTCATCTTCGTCACGGTGGCGAGCGAACAGTTCGGCACCAACATCCGCAGCACGGTGGCTACCACCACCCCCAACTTCGTGCGAGGCTCGGTGCTTCCGCTTACCATGCTCTTCAATGGTCTGCTGGGCCCCGTGGGCAACGTGACCAGTGCATTGATCGTGGGTGTCATCAGCATCGGAGCGGCGTTCTGGGCCACCTCGCGCGTGCATGAGACCTTCGAGTCCGATATGGACTACGTGGAGGCGTAACGGCGGTGCACGGTCAGCGCACTTGAAGGGTCAGGGTTCACTTCCTGCCCTTCACCAGCATCACCAACCCGGCTGCAGCGGCTATCCCGCCCACGATGAAATACGGCCAGAAACTGGCGTCCGACTTACCGATGCTGATCTCGGTCTTGCCGAGGTCGATATCGGCTTGGCCTTCGTTCTTGCGCATGGTACCGAACACGATGATGGCGATGCCGCCAACGAGCAAGAGAATGGGGAGGATGTTCTTCATGGTCCGTGGTGTTCAGTTGTGGCCGGGCAGCGCCAATGCACCCAGGCGTTCTTCGTATTCGCGTTGGTCGATGGAGATCCCATCCTCGAAGTAGAACACTGCTCCAAAGGCGTGGGTGACCTTCCGCAACTCCGTCGCACTGGTGCCATCACTGAAGCGGTCGATCGCGATCACCATGGTCCGCATGGTCTGTAATTCATGGGAGGCGGAGGGTTCTCCCGGCTCCGTTACCCGCCAATGGGCCGAGAAGCGTGAGGCCGGGGGCTTTGCCGCTGGTGGGATCAAGGAGGTCGGGGCAGCCGAGGCGAGAAGCGGTGGACCGCTCACCGTACCAGCTTCGACGGGAACGGAGGCATGTAGAGCTTCCTTGTTCGCACTTCCATCTCCCTGCTTCCTGTACGGCGCATCAACGATCACGGGTGACCCAGGCTCCTTCTCTTCCGCTGCCACCGTCTGGTCGGCAAGCGGTGACGGATCCTCCTTTTCCACTGATGGAAGCGATGCGTTCGGGTCGTTCACGAACATCCACTCGAGATCCGCAAGGGCATCCACCTGCACCGGCACACGTTCAATGTGTGCCGCCATGCGCTTGATCATGCTATCCAGGCCCAGCACCTTCCGCATCCGGGTGTAATCGGTGGTGTAGATGAAGTCCTGTTCCTCCTCATCGTAGAAGACCAGACCCACGGGTTGGGCATATTCAAAGGGCTCCTCCCCCTTCGCGAAGTGTTCCAGGATGATCTCGAACGGAAAGCGGAACGACTCAGCGCTCGCTGTACCCGGGAGCCGGAGGTCGAACACCACCTCCTTGGTGGCACAACCCGGGTGCGAGGCCCTTACGAGGTAGGTGGAGCGAAGCCCAAGATCCAGTTGGAACCGGTCGTCGTTCAATGGAAGGTCGAATGCCTCGCCGAACTCCGGCAGGATGGTGACCCGAGCATTCGACCAACTCCCACCTCGCACGCGCAGGATGCCATCGGCAGATAGCGTGTTCGCGTGCAGAACGATCGGTGCGATGGCGATAAATACGCCACTTAATATCCGGTGTAGGGGACGATGGCCCATGCCGCTGATAGGCCAATTCGTGAGCCATGAGGAAGGTTTCGTCGTGCTTCACCCTCTCGTTATCGACGAAGCAGCTGATCCTCAGCGCTTCGTGAATGAGCGTATCGAATGATCCTCATGATAGGGCTCATCATAACCCAGGCATGTTGAGGAAACGGCTCCCCGATCCGGTAGTCTGGGACGGGGATTTCCAGCACCTCATGGTCTTGGCTTGGATGATCGGATAAGTGCGTCATCGAGCGTGGTGCAGAAATCCCGATCAGGGAAGGAATTCCACGATTGTTCACCGGACCCATCCTGCACATATCCGTAATATCCAGAGACATAGCAGATGGAGGCTGACCTGGTATGCGGCTCGCATCCTTGGGGATGAATACCTATCGTCATGAAAGCTGCCATCACCCTACTCTTCATTCTCGCATTCCATACCCCTCAGATCGCCCTCGCCTCCGGTGGTCGAGGAGACGCGTCCAACGTGCGTATAATTCGTGTAGAGCAGGTGAGCGGCGATGCACTTGCCCACGAAGTTTCGGTGAACGAGGAAAGACTCATTCGTGTGGTCGCCCTGGCCGCGAACGGACGCTACCTCGTTGTCGTGCGATCGAACATCGGCGTTACGCGGATGAAAGGTGCCTACCTCGATAGCCTGCTCGCCGTGCCGGACGGTACCTTCAGCTACTACCACCCGAACGGTCGCATTGAAAGCACTGGTTCCTATGTGAAAGGCGTGAAGTCGGGCACCTGGGAACGCTATGATATGAATGGGCATGCACTCGCAACCCGCACGTACAGTGGAGAACAACTCGACGACCTTCTTGCAACGGAGGGCGTGATCGAGAAGGCGGGACAAGCCGGGCAGCAGCGTGGGGTGCGTGTGACGCAACGTGACCGCCGATGGAGCGTACCGATGGACCTGTAATGGATCCCGTGCCGAAGTGGTTGTGACCGACCGTTGCGCCTGACGCGAGCTGGCGATGCGCCCCGGAACGGCTGGTTATCTTGGCCGTCCTTTCACGACCCCTCATGATCCATCATCGTCTTTCGCTTGGTGTGGCCTTCTGCCTTACCCTCTCTGCTGTATCCGCACAAAAGCAACTTACCAATCGCGACATCTGGGCCAGTCCGCAGTTCAGCGCGGAATACGTGGGTGGCCTGGCCAGCATGAACGACGGCCAGCACTATACCGTACTGGATGGGTCGGAAGCCGGCATGGTGATCGACCAGTACGCGTACAGGACCGGGCAGAAGGTGAGCACGATCGTGGACGGTACCACCCTGGTCCCAGCCGGTGCGGAGGCTCCCATCGCCATCGATGGCTACAGCTTCAGCGGTGATGAGAAGAAGGTGATGATCGAGACGGATGCGGAACCGATCTACCGCTACAGCTATTACGCGCACCACTACGTGTATGACCGCGCCTCCAAGAAGCTGGTGGCACTGAGCGATGTCGGCAAGGCGAAGCAGCGGTTGGCCACCTTCAGTCCCGTTGGAGGCCGCGCCGCCTTCGTACGTGACAACGATCTCTACATCGTGGACCTGGCTTCGATGAAGGAAACGCGTGTGACGAACGATGGAGCGTGGAACAAGGTGCTCAACGGTGCCACCGATTGGGTGTACGAGGAGGAGTTCACCCTGGTGCAGGGTTATGCCTGGAGCCCGAAAGGCGACAAGCTCATCTACCTCCGCAGCGATGAGAGCGCCGTGAAGGAGTTCGACCTCACCTATTACAAGGACCAGCTGTATCCGAGCGAGTACCGCTTCAAATACCCGAAGGCCGGCGAAGTGAACAGTTCGGTGAGCGTGCATGTGTACGACATCACCATGGGCCTGGACTACAACCTGCCGTTGGGCACAGAGGACACCGACATCTACGTTCCGCGTCTTGGATTCACTCCCAATGGCGATCCCTGGTTCATGCGCATGAACCGCCTGCAGAACGAGAAGGTGATCCTCACCGCGAAGATGCCGCCACCCGGCGCCAAGATGCGGCCCATTCCAACGGAGGTATACCGCGAGACCAGCAAGACCTATGTGGAGGTGACGGACGACCTTCATTTCCTCGCGAATGGCAGCGGCTTCGTGCTCACCAGCGAGCGCAGCGGTTGGAACCATGTGTACTACGTTCCGGTGGGCGGCGAACCGAAAGCGCTGACGAGCGGCGAATGGGATGTGGTGAGCGTGGCCGGCATCGACGAGAAGGGTAAGCGCGTGATCTTCACCGCGGCGAAGTCCTCTCCCGAGGATCAGGATGTCTGGAGCGTGGGCCTGACGGGCAAGGGGCTGAAACGATTGAGCCCGGCGGGAGGCTACAACGAGGCCGAGTTCAGCACGGGCTTCCAGTACTTCATCAACACGCGCAGCACGGCGAACGAGGTGCCCGTGGTCACCCTGCACGACGGTCAGGGCAAATTGGTGAAGACGTTGAAGGACAATGTGCGGTTGAAGGAGACGCTTGGATCCTTCGGTGCCTCGCGCAAGGAGTTCTTCCAGTTCACCACGGCCGGGGGCGTGGCCTTGCGGGGTTGGATGATGAAGCCACCTGCCTTCGACCCTGCGAAGAAGTACCCGGTGCTGATGGTGCAGTACAGCGGGCCGAACAGCAATGAGGTCCTGGACAAGTTCGACGGGCGCGACATGATGTGGCACACCTTGTTGAACCAGAAGGGCTACATCGTGGCCTGCGTAGACCCGCGCGGTACGGGCCATCGCGGTCGGGAATTCCGGCATTGCACCTATGGTCAGCTGGGCAGGTATGAGACGGAGGACCAGATCGCCTCGGCGAAGTGGCTCGCACAACAGCCCTATGTGGATGGCTCGCGGATCGGCATCTGGGGCTGGAGCTATGGCGGCTTCATGAGCAGCCTGTGCATCACCAAGGGCGCGGACGTCTTCAAAGCCGCCATCGCCGTGGCGCCGGTGAGCAACTGGCGTTATTACGACAGCATCTACACGGAGCGCTTCATGGGCCTGCCCAAGGACAATGGCAGCGGCTACGACGACAACAGTCCCATCAACCATGTGGACAAGCTGAAGGGCAACTACCTGCTGATCCACGGCCTGGCGGATGACAACGTACACTACCAGAACGCGGCGGAGATGACCCTGGCGCTCGTGAAGGCGAACAAGCCCTTCGACCAGTTCGTGTACCCGGACCGCAACCACGGGATCTACGGCGGCACCACGCGGCTCCATCTCTTCGAACTGATGACGAAGTGGTTGGAGGAGAATCTGTAGGACCACGGTAGCAGTAGTCGGAAGTATTGCTGGAATAGTGGGAGTGGCAGGAGCAGGGTTCATCCTCGCTACGCGCCCGCCCCTGCTCCAGCACTCCCGCTTGCCAGTTCCACGGCTTGTTTACCTTGGCCGATCTTCAACAACCCCACACCCGCATGGACTTCGCGATATGGAGCTTGATCGTCGGCTGGGCATTCGTGCTCATCTGGGTACCCGCGACCTTGTACAGTCAGCGGAAGGTGCATCCCACCGCCTTGTTCGTACTGTTCTTCGCGGAGCTATGGGAACGCTTCAGCTTCTATGGGATGCGCGCGCTGCTGGTGCTGTATCTCACGAAGGAGTTGTTCGACAAGATGGCAGCAGGGGAAGCGGACGCACGGGCCTACGGTATCTATGGTGCCTACAACGCCCTGCTCTACGCCGCACCGGTGATCGGCGGCATGCTCGCTGACCGGGCGATCGGGTTCCGAAAGGCCATCCTCACCGGTGGCGGATTCATGGCACTAGGGCAGTTCATTCTCGCCATATCCGCTGCTTCCACCGGCCAATTGCACAGTGAGTCCTTCTTCTTCGTCGGTCTCGCTGCACTGACTGTCGGGAACGGGCTCTTCAAGCCCAACATCAGCAGCTTCCTGGGCACCTTCTATGACCGCAACGACACACGCAAGGACGGCGCCTACACCCTGTTCTACATGGGCATCAACATCGGAGCGTTCCTGGCGCCGCTCACCTGTGGCTACCTGGGACAGCGTGTCGGTTGGGAGTACGGCTTCTTCTCCGCCGGTCTGGGCATGCTGCTCGGGATGGTCGTCTTCTTCCTCAACTTCAAGCACCTCGAAGGCAAAGGGCATGCTCCTGAAGCGGGCAGCGCCTGGCGTCTCATGGGTATCGGAGCCTTTCCGATGACGATCATCGGGAGCTTGATCATCATCCCCATCTTCAGCTTCCTCATCAACAGCGAGGGCATCACGGATTGGCTGCTCTTCGGCGCAGGGTTCGCGTGTCTCGGTTATCTGCTCTACACCGGTTTCACGGCGGAGGATCGGGCGGAAGGACAGCGTCTGTTCGTGTTCCTCATCCTGTTCTTCTTCCACATGATCTTCTGGGTGCTCTTCGAGCAGGCCGGTGGTTCCATCAACATCCTCACGGACCGCTATGTCAACAGGGCCGGGATCGAGGCTTCCCAGTTCCAGTCCGTGAATGCCCTCTTCATCATGTTGCTCGCACCCGTCTTCAACTGGCTCTGGGTGAAGCTGGCGATGAACAAGATGGAACCTCGCACGCCGATGAAGTTCTTCTACGGCCTAGTGCAGATGGCGGTGGGTTACTCCATCATCGTCTGGGGTGTGAAGGTGGGTA
>Ga0116143_10003061_pt1 | contig 17241 bp, 11 predicted proteins | sample AD_UKC034_MetaG_FD_89745 | JGI IMG/M metagenome (GOLD analysis project Ga0116143, IMG submission 89745) | Active sludge microbial communities of municipal wastewater-treating anaerobic digesters from USA - AD_UKC034_MetaG | ecosystem: Engineered > Bioreactor > Anaerobic > Digestate | place: USA...
CGACCACTGAAGTCTTCCAGGTCATCCAGGCAGCCAGGGCACGTACCGTACTGAGGGTTTCGTCAGGATGCCAACGGATGCCTCCTTTTGCCGGCCCGCGGGCCGTATTGTACTGAATGCGGAAGGCGTGGAAAACACGGGTAGAACCATCATCCATTCGTATAGGGAGGGTGATCTTTTGCTCTCTCATCGGCCATCGCAGCAGTTCGTGAATTGCGGGTTCGAGACCCAGCTTTTCTGCAGCCGTATCAAGCTGTTGTTGGGCCATGGCAAAGGGGTCAATGTTAGCCATACAAGTTTCCTTACAAGTTTCTTAGAGGTTGCACATAAAGGTTTACACGATGGAGAAGCTTATTGCGAATTATTCGAGTACCAGCACTTCAATGGCTTGAACGGACAGGTACCTGTCTTCTGCATAGCGGAAAGAGACAAAACAGCACTGTATACAATACCCAGCGGGTCGGCAATCTTTTGCCAGGCAAAAAAAACGTTTTTTAAGCTATATTTAATTTCAAAGTATGTCAAGAAAAAAGATTGACCGTTTTTTTTGATGAAGCAAGGCTGCCGCTTGTTCAATAAAAATAGTGAACCTGAGTGTCTCTACGCTGTTTCACGCAGGTCGTGAAGTCTTATTCAGAACTTTCCCTGGTTCACGATTAATCAACGATGGTCAAATAATCTTTGTACAAATTAAGCGGTAATTTTGCCGTTATTTTGCTTGACTTAAGAAAAATGGTGGGATAACCATGATAGACAATGTAAGAATGATCGAGGTTACCATGACAAAGCTTTCACAACGCAAGATTCATTCTATTCTCAGTGTCCTTCATGTTGCCCAGCGGCCCTTGGGTGGGGCTCGACTCGCCCAGAAGCTGCAGGAGGTCAGTCTGGAGTTAAGCCAACGAACCGTTCGCTATTATTTGCAGCGTATGGATCAACAAGGATTAACGCAGAACCTCGGTAAACGGGGCCGAATAATTACAGCAAAAGGGGAAGAAGAGCTAAAATCCGCCTTTGTGATTGAGAAGGTAGGATTTATCGCCTCAAAAATTGATAATCTTACCTGCCAAATGAGTTTTTCTTTTCGAAAAGCCCGAGGGAAGATAATCCTCAATTTTTCGATTTTCAATAAAGAATATTTTTCCAAGGCTGTCTTTTATATAAAATCTGTCTTTCGCGCGGGCCTGGGCATGGGAAGATTCGTGGCAGTGGGATACCCCGGGACAAACGTAGGGAGTTTTAGAATCAGCCACGGCCAAGTTGGCATCGGCACCGTGTGTAGTGTTACTATTAATGGTATCTTTTTAAATGAAGGCATTCACCTTACCTCGCGGTTCGGAGGTCTCCTCGAAATGCATAATAGAATGCCGGTGCGATTTACCCAGATTATTAATTACGATGGAACCTCCATTGATCCGCTGGAGATTTTTATTAAAGGCGGTATGACTGCTGCGTATCAGGCATCTTTGACGGGCAATGGAAAAATCGGCGCCAGCTTTCGGGAAGTTCCTTCCGTAGCGATACCGAAGGTGATGAAGATAAAGAAAAAGCTTGATGCCCTGGGTATGGGAGGAGTGTTGATGGTGGGCAAGCCTGGGCAAGCGCTATTGGATATACCTGTTTCTGAAGGGCGCGCCGGAATGATCGTCGCTGGAGGGCTCAACCCATTGGCTGCTGTGGAGGAATGCGGTATCCCCACCGAGAATGTTGCTTTGGGAACGCTGTTTGATTTTGATCAACTTATCCCTTTCTGGGAACTGGACAGTAGTGCAGCAATGCTCTGATGAACATGTCGATGAACAGAGGGAGCATGACGAACGCCAACAAGCACCAGGGAGAAGGCTTCGTACAGGAGAAAACAATGACTGAAGAAAGGGCAGCAGTTTCGACCGGCATACCAGTTATCGATGATATCATTGATAGCCTGCGCTGGGGTGACAACGTGGTGTGGCAGGTTACCACGGCGCTCGAATATTCCTGGGTGGTATCTCCCTTAGTAGAGGACGCAGCTAAGCGGGGAATCGAGATTCTCTATATGCACTTCGACGCCTATGAAATTCCGGGAATAGCGCGCCACTGTCGAGTGATTACCGCTGATCGAACAAAAGGATTCGATTACTTTTATCGTTTTGTTCGGGAAGTGATGGAAGCCGCCGGGACAAAAGTATACTATATCTTCGATAATCTTTCGATCCTCGCCCGACAGTGGGGCAGTGACGAATCACTGGCCAACTTCTTTCGTACGGTATGCCCGCGTTTGTTCGAGCTGGAGACAATCGCCTATTTCTGTATATTGCGAGGCAGCCATAATAATCAGACAGTCGCCCGGATCAGAGATACCACCCAGTTACTCATTGATTTCTACGTCCAGAACGGCCAGTCCTATATTCGTCCAATGAAGGTGTGGGATCGTTACTCACCCACGATGTTCGAGACCTCTCTGCTCATTTCTCCCCTAGGCAAGGCACCGGAAGGGCCTTGGATCGGATCTGAACCGGTGCCGATGAGGATTGCTCATCAATCGCCTCCGCAATCAGAGTATCTTCAACCTATTGAAACCATGCTGCGGCTCCTTCGAATGCGTGCTTGCTGGTCTCCTGCCAATTGTGAAGCGCTCCGCGTGGAGCTCATTAAAACACTGATCAGCACGAGATCTGAGTATTTTGAAATCGCCCGGAAGTACTTCACCCTGGAAGACATCGAAAAGATCCACGATCGGGTGGTTGGCTCCGGAAGAGTTGGTGGGAAGGCGGCAGGAATGCTGCTGGCCAGAAAGATTCTGGAACTGGCTTCTGAAGACGATCTGCCAGAACTCAAGGGTGTCCTTCAGGACCATGATTCGTATTTTATCGGCTCTGACGTTTTTTTCGAGTTTTTGCTCGACAACGATCTGCTCTATCTGTTGAGCCAGCAATACAAAGACAGGGAGGAAATCGTCTCCGAATTTCCGAAACTGCGGAACCGCTTTCTGGCTGGTTCCTTTCGCCCGGAAACGCTTACCCAATTGGAAGAAGTGCTGAAGCACTACGGAACCCAACCGATTATCCTTCGCTCGTCCAGTCTGCTGGAGGATAACTTTGGTTATGCCTTTGCCGGCAAGTACGACAGCATTTTCTGTCCTAATCAGGGCGAGTTCAAGGACCGTTTCCATGATTTTCTGAATGGCATTAAGATGGTTTACAGCAGTGTGTTAAAGCCGGATGCGCTTCTGTACCGCATCAAGCATAAGCTGATTTATACTGATGAGCAAATGGGAGTACTCGTGATGCGGCTTGAGGGACGAAGCATAGGAGATATGTTTCTGCCGATGATTGCCGGAGTCGGATTCTCTCGAAATTTTCATCCGTGGTCACCTCGCATTAATACCAACCAGGGTCTGCTCAGGGTTGTTTTCGGCTTAGGCACTCGCGCAGTTGACCGGGTAGGAAACGACTATCCGAGAATGGTTGCCCTGAGCCATCCGACTATGCGACCGGTAATCTATGAATCCGAGATACGATATTACTCTCAGCGTTACGTGGATGTCATCGATCTGTCTTCAAATTACTTCAAAACGGTTACGTTGGATGAAATTCTGGAAGACCACTCTATTCCCGGCGCCCAGTATCATTTTTCTCTCTACGAGGATGGTACGCTGTTTGATCCCGTGAGTCTGATGCAGTACAAGGATGTCGCAAGCAGCGTGATTACGTTCAATGGTCTCATCAAGCGGACTCCCTTCGCTTCCTTATTTGATAAGATCCTGCGAAAACTTGAAGAGGGATATGGCAATCCGGTCGATATTGAATTTGTCGCTGACGTTGCTGATGGCAGTCGAGTAACGATTAATCTTCTTCAGTGTCGGCCTTTAAGTGAGCTCCGGGATCAAGGCGAGGTATCATTCCCGGAACATGTCGATGATGCGGCAGTCGTGCTCGAGACTGACCGGTGTGTCAATACTGCGACAGTCGATAAGGTGCCGTACGTGATCTATGTCGATAATGACGGGTATCGTGCTCTTGCGTATGATCAGAAACTTCAGGTGGCGAGGGTGATCGGAAAAGTCAATGGCGTTATTCAGTCATACGGTGAACGATACATCCTGATCGGGCCGGGCCGCTGGGGAAGCAACAACATCGATTTAGGGGTTAAGGTGGGCTATGCGGATATCGACGCTGCCGCAGTGATTGTCGAGGTGGCCAAAAGCGCTGAAGGGTATGTTCCCGAGGTATCCTTTGGCACCCATTTCTTCCAGGATTTAGTTGAAGACAATATCTATTATCTGGCAGTCTATCCGGGGATGGAGCGCAATTGCCTCAATGAGGAGTATCTCCGTACCGCCCCTAATATCCTCGGTGAAATGGTGCCGGACGGTCGGGACCTCGCCAGCGTTGTCCGCGTCATCCGCGCTGATTCAGGAAGGAGCTTCCAAACGGTTATGGCAAGAGAAAAGAATCGGGCACTGTGCATCCTTGCTTCTTAGGGTGGCATTTGCTTCTTTTTTAGAAAATAGCTTTGATGAGACCTCAGGCTTCAGTATCCGGGAGAGAATAGTTTCGACGTTCTGTATGATACGGGTGCAGGATCAGGACCGAGTATGAGTTTTAAAGCAGTAATCTTTGATTTGGACGGAACGCTTCTCAACACACTGGAAGATATAGCCGACGCGGCGAATATTGTCTTGAGACGGATGGGATATCCGCTCCATGAGTATGAGCAGTACAAGTATTTAGTGGGCGAGGGGATGGATGTCCTGATGCGGCGGGCATTACCGAGTGACGTGAGCGACGATACCCTCGTGAGCGAGTGTGTGTCCGCAATGCGGAAGGAGTATGGAGCCCGGTGGCATGTAAAAACCCAGCCCTATCCAGGCGTCCCCGAGTTGCTGGATGAATTGACCGTCTTGGGAATTGCCTTGGCGGTGCTTTCCAACAAACCTGACGATTTTACCAAAACTATGGTAGCGGACCTGTTGCCGGCCCGGCACTTCGCGATTGTCCAGGGTGCGACTGCGTCAGCACCAAAAAAGCCTGATCCCACAACAGCCTTAGAGATAGCTCGCCTCCTCACCCTGGCAGAACAGGAAATCCTCTTTGTCGGCGATTCGGCCATCGACATGCAGACCGGCCTGCGAGCCGGTATGTATCCGGCCGGGGTGCTCTGGGGTTTTCGTGATGCAGAAGAACTGATTGCCAGTGGAGCACAGGTGTTGATTAAGGAACCGGCTGAGCTGCTGAAACTGCTTGACGAAACGATTCAAGATTCAAAATACAGTAGGGAGTAAGCGAAAGCCTCTGGGCGCTGATCGATTTGATGAAGTGTGATCTTAAAGCCCCGGATTTTGAATCTTGAGTCTTGAATTTTGAATCATGGAAGGGAAAATATGGAAGGGAAAACGTTGACTTCTCAGGGATAAACGGTTAATCTGTGAAGCTATTGTATTGAAAGGAGGTATGTTCAGCGATGTATGAAAAGCAGATTAGAGAAGTCGAGAGTTTGATTCAGCAGCAGAATGAATGGCGGATGCGATCCATCAATTTGATTGCGAGCGAGAACGTCATGAGTGCCCGGGCTCGCGCTCAGGCTGGTTCGGACTTTGCTCATCGGTACGCAGAAGGACATCCGGGAGAACGCTACTATCGAGGCACCAAGTATATCGATAGCATCGAAAATATGCTTAAAGACACCTTACGAGCACTTTTTGAGTGCACTCACAGTGAGGTGCGTCCAATCAGCGGTACCAATGCCAACGAAGCAGTCTTCAGCCGCTTGATCGGATACAATGATGTCGTGATAGTCAATTCCACGCCTGGCGGCGGCCACATAAGCCACCACAAAGCCGGTTCGGTGGGGAAGTTTACCAGGAATATTATTGATTTTCCTCTCACACCCGATGGATACCATCTCGATGCCGGAAAAACCAAGGATTTGATCATGAGGGTGAAACCTCGACTCATTGTTCTTGGCAAAAGTCTCTTTCTTTTCCCGGAGCCGATTGCTCAATTGGTGGACGTGTGTAATGAGTACAAGGTTACCATCATATATGATGGTGCGCATGTTCTTGGCCTGATCGCCGGGAAGCAGTTTCAGGATCCCTTGAAAGAAGGTGCCGAGCTAATTACCGCCAGCACGCATAAGACTTTTTTCGGCAGCCAGCGGGGAGTTGTTCTGAGTAATGTTGATGCTACATTCTGGCGGAAGATCGACCGTGGTGCTTTTCCCGGATCTTCCAGCAACCATCATCTCCATACCTTGGCACAAATGGCTATCTGTGCCTATGAGATGATGGAGTTCGGCCAGCAGTATGCTCAGGCCGTGACCACAAATGCCAAAGCTCTGGCTAAGGCTCTGGATGAGTGCGGATTCGATGTCGAAGCAAAGGAATTCGGCTATACGGAAAGTCACCAGGTGGCGGTGAATGTGAGAAAGTACGGCGGCGGAGATACTGTTTCCATCAATCTTGAGATGAGTGACATTATCCTGAATATGAACATGCTTCCTCATGAAGGGTTGTCCACACTGACCCATCCTGACGGTATTCGGATCGGAGTCCAGGAGATGACCCGATTCGGCATGGGCCCGGAGGAAATGCGTCGCATTGCTGAGTTGATGAAGGAGTGCATTATCGATAAGAAAAATGTAAAGGATGAGGTCAACAAGTTTCGTGCTGGATATCAGGAGGTTAAATACAGTTTTGACGCCAGACAGAACTCCGCGGAGCCGGAAAGCGAGTAGTGTACTCTCCGCACTCAGCGTATCCAGCAATTCATTTCAGTGCAGGTTCAGAGCCCCTCGTTCCTCTCAGGAGATTCAGAGGGGCTTTTTTTGAAGCAGCGTTATAGCCGGTTGTCTTTAGTCGATACGGTGCCAGCGGGATTATCTTCTTCTTGTTAGGGGTCAGGTGGTGAGAGGTGTCCTGATTTTACTGTCAGCCTGGCACGCGTCCGCAGTCCTGCCTTCCGGCGTCTGCCTCCCGATTTAGCGATGCAGAGAAAAACGTGGGTGCACGTAAGCGCCTAAAAGACGAACATGATCCGATCAATCATCATCAAAGGTGCGCGTGAGCACAACCTGAAAAACATCGATATCGAAATTCCCCGGGATAAGCTGGTGGTGATCACCGGCTTGAGCGGATCGGGAAAGTCGACCCTCGCCTTCGATACCATTTATGCCGAAGGACAGCGTCGCTATGTCGAGTCACTCTCAGCCTATGCGCGCCAGTACCTGGAGCAGATGAGTAAGCCGGACGTGGATTCCGTTGAAGGCTTGTCGCCGGCGATCTCGATCGAACAGAAGGGTATCAGCAAGAATCCCCGCTCTACGGTTGCCACAGTCACGGAAATTTACGATTACCTGCGCGTGCTCTTTGCCCGCATCGGCCAGCCGTATTGTTACCAGTGCGGCAAACCGATCAGCTCGCAAACGGTACAGCAGATGGTGGATCAGATCGTGGAACTGCCTCTGCAGAGCCGCATCATGGTGATCTCTCCGATCGTACGGGGAAAGAAGGGTGAATTCCGCAAGGAGTTGGCTCAGCTTCGAAAAGAAGGATTCAGCCGGGTACGAATCGACGCTGTTGTTCACGATCTTACTGAAGAGATCAATCTCGATAAAAACAAGCACCATACTATCGAAGTGATCGTAGACCGCCTGGTGATAAAAGATACTATTGCAAAGAGGCTTGCCGATTCTCTGGAGGTGGCTCTTGGTCTATCCGACGGCATTGTTATGGTCGAGCAGGCGGATGGTGAAACACGAGTCTTCAGCGAGAAGTTCGCCTGCATCGACTGCGGTGTGAGTTACCCGGAAATCACTCCTCGCCTATTCTCGTTCAACAGCCCGTATGGTGCCTGTCCGTCCTGTGGTGGCTTGGGTACAAAGCTATACTTCGATCCTGATCTGGTGGTTCCGCATCCTGAGTATTCAATTCGTGAAGGAGCGATTCATCCTTGGGCGCGTCGAAACACTGTTTACTATCATCAGATGATCGAGGCCTTGAGCGAGCACTATCGATTTGATAGTAATACTCCCTTCAGGGATCTTTCCCCATCAGTGCAGCAGGTGCTGCTTTATGGATCAGGCTCGGAGAAGATCAAATTCTATTATGAAGAAGATGATCGCCGTCACTTTTTCCACCGGCCTTTCGAAGGGGTGATTCCGAATCTGGAACGCCGGTACAAGGAGACTGACTCAGCGCTGGTCCGGGAAGACGTGGAGCGCTACATCAGTCTTCATCCTTGCCCTGACTGTGGACAGAGTCGTTTACGGCGGGAAAGCCTGCAGGTGAAGCTTGATGGCAAGTCCATCTATGATGTTACCTGCCTTTCGATTACCAAGGCACTGGTTTTCTTCGCCGAACTTGCTCTGAGCCGGCGCAATGAAATCATCGCTCAACCCATTCTCAAAGAGATCAAGGCCCGCCTTCAATTTATGGCGGACATGGGACTTGAGTACCTTACCCTCAATCGCGCCTCGGCAACGCTCTCCGGAGGCGAGGGACAGCGGATTCGCCTGGCGACGCAGATCGGTTCCGGACTCATGGGGGTATTGTATATCCTCGATGAGCCCAGCATTGGTCTCCACGCCCGGGACGTCGGCAAACTGATTAGCAATTTGAAGCGCCTGCGCGATTTGGGCAACTCCGTGCTCGTAGTGGAACACGACGAGGCAACTATCCGGACTGCTGACTGGATTGTCGACATGGGTCCGCAGGCTGGAACACAAGGCGGGAGGGTGATTTTTAGCGGTTCGCCTGAGGAACTCGTTGCCTCAGAAACATCACTGACCGGTCAGTATCTTTCCGGCCGTGTCTCTATTCCGGTTCCGGCTGAGCGATGTCGGCCCGGACCACGCTCTCTCATCGTCCGCGGTGCTTGTGAAAACAACCTTAAGAATATCGATGTTCGATTTCCGTTGGGCCTTCTCATTTGTGTCACCGGAGTTTCCGGATCGGGAAAGAGCACCTTGGTGATCGACACACTTTACCGGGCGCTGGCTCAGAAGCTGTATCATGGAAAAGAGAGGCCCGGCAAATTCACATCCATTGAAGGTCTGGAGCATGTAGACAAGGTCATCGATATCGATCAAAGCCCCATCGGCCGCACGCCTCGATCGAATCCTGCTACGTATACGGGAGTCTTCAGTTTTATCCGGGAGCTTTTCTCCGGCACTGCCGAAGCCAAAGTGCGCGGGTATAAGGCCGGCCGCTTCAGCTTTAATGTTAAAGGCGGCCGATGTGAGGCGTGCGCCGGTGACGGTATCATCAAGATCGAGATGCACTTCCTGCCCGATGTTTATGTTCCCTGTGATGTATGTAAGGGAAAACGATACAATCGAGAAACGCTGGAGGTGTTGTACAAAGGAAGAAATATCGCTGAGGTTCTGGCATTAACAGTGGCAGAGGCGCTGGAACTATTTGTCCACATCCCGCGGATACGGGAGAAGCTGCAGACTCTTTGTGATGTCGGACTCGGCTATATCACCCTGGGGCAGTCTGCGACTACGCTGTCCGGAGGCGAGGCGCAACGGATCAAGCTGTCCCGTGAGCTGAGCAAGCGAAGTACCGGCCGCACCCTCTATCTGCTGGATGAACCCACAACCGGACTGCACTTCGCTGATGTGCAGCGGCTGCTCGACGTGCTTATTCGTCTTCGGGAAACGGGTAACACGATTATTATCATTGAACATAATCTGGAGGTCATCAAGACGGCTGACTGGGTTATCGACCTGGGTCCGGAAGGCGGAGAACACGGGGGAAATATTGTTGCTGCGGGGACGCCGGAAGCGGTGAGCCGCACGTCCTGCTCGCACACCGGACAATATCTCAAACAGGTACTGGAACGCGGCAATTCGTCACGGATAGAGAAGGCACAGCCGAATAAGAGGTAGGGGCGCTGCTTGCTGCGCCCTATACATACACCAGACAGGTTGTAACATCCTATGAGAACAAAACGATGGCTTGTGGAACAAGATGGTGAGGGTTACAAGAAGATCACTGCTGAGATGGAGGATGAGTACCACCATATTCTCATACAGCTCTGGGTTGACGAACCGGAACTGAAAATCAGGCGCATGGAAGTTTCTTTGAACCGCTGCCCTGAGCCTGGCTGCAGGGACTGCGAAGAAAATCTGCGCTCACTGATTGATGCCGAAATTGCTCATCCTCACTTCCGCTATCGCCTGATGCGGGCTGTCGGCGGCGAGCGCGGCTGTTTCCATATCTTGGAGCTTCTCGGCGAGGCGCATGATTATCTGCGCGCTTTTGTGTGGGACCATACCCCGGATGCGGAAGGTCGCTACAGCATTTCCAGAATTAATCAAAGCGGCCGGGTGCGGTGTATTGCGTTTGGGAAAAAGCATAAAGAGAAACGTGGAAAACTGGAATAATGGAATACTGGATTTCTTGCTTGATGCACGAGAGGAGAGTAGGGAAAATTCTAGTTCCAGAGGCTCTAAGCCTGGATTCCCGCCTTCGCGGGAATGACATGTTTTGCCATCCTTGACTTCCTAGCAGCCTCACTAATACTGAGAGACGGATTAGACATCATCCACAGTATCAACTGTCCTTCCCGCGAAGGCGGGAATCCAGGATGTCCAGCGTCTGTTTTGATTGTTGGTGTTTTGGGTTTAGGTATTGTTTGGAATTTAGAGCTTCGTGCTTAGGATTTCCGTTAGCTCTTCTCCCACTATTCCACCATTCCAGTATTCCAGTTTTCCAATATTTTATTCTCCAATCCTCTGCTCTATTGCTTCCCGAACGCCTTATCCATTGCCTTCAGCGTCTTGTCGATATCTTCCTCCGAGTGAGCCAGAGACATAAAACCGACTTCGAACTGCGATGGAGCCAGATACACGCCCTGATCCAGCATAGCATGAAAATAGCGATTGAATTTTCCGGTATCGCACTGCTGGGCGGTTTCATAGTCAGTTATGTCCCCGTTGAAGAAGAAGAGACAGAACATCGAGCCGACTCGGGTGAAGGAAACATCGGCCGTGTGTCGGGCTGCGATTTTCTTACCTTCAGCTTCCAGGTATTGAGAATGTTCTTCCAGTAACTCATAAGTGCCGGGACGGCCAAGGATCTGAAGCGTTTTCAGACCGGCGGTTATGGCCAGGGGATTACCCGACAGCGTGCCGGCCTGATAGACGGGGCCGATTGGGGCAATCTGTTCCATAATGTCCCGGCGGCCACCATACGCTCCTACTGGTAAACCTCCGCCGATTATTTTCCCGAGGCAGGTCATATCCGGCGTTATACCGTACAATGATTGGGCGCCGCCCCAGGCAACGCGAAAGCCGGTCATTACTTCATCAAAGATGAGGATGGTGTCATGCTGGGTACAGAGTTCGCGAAGGCCCTGCAGGAATCCGGATCGCGGAGGAACGACACCCATATTGCCGACGACAGGCTCCAGAATGACAGCAGCGATGGTCCCTTTCTCGCGGGTCAGGGTTTCACGTACTGCTTCAAGGTTGTTGTAGGGAAGTGTTATCGTGTTGCGGGCAAAATCCGCAGGCACGCCTTTACTATCCGGGGTTCCGAAGGTAGTTGCGCCGGACCCGGCTCTTACGAGAAGGTAATCGGCATGTCCGTGATAACAACCGTTGAATTTGATGATTTTGTCGCGGCCGGTATAGCCGCGGGCGACTCTGATTGCGCCCATAGTCGCTTCGGTGCCGGAATTGACCATGCGCACCATCTCGATAGACGGTACAGCATCGGTTAGGAGCCGCGCCATCTCGATCTCGATTTCGGTCGGAGCACCGAAACTGGTCCCATTATCAAGTGCTTTCCTGAGCGCATCCATTACCTGGGGATGCCGATGGCCGAGGATCATTGGCCCCCAGGAACCGACATAGTCGATATAGTCGTTACCGTCAACATCGTATACGTGTGCACCGTCGGCCCGTGAGATGAATGGAGGCGTACCCTGTACTGATTTGTACGCCCGCACCGGGCTGTTCACGCCACCAGGAATGTACTTCTTTGCTTCCTCGAATAGATGCTCTGATCGTGTATGCATGATGATATTCTCCTCTGCCCTCTAAAATGATGTATGCCCGAATCAGGGAATGACGAACTACCGAACCGGCACGAGAGCATCACCAGTCTTTATTATACCGCTTGCTGTCTCATTACCATCCGAAAGAGGTGCGAAGCAAGGTGCTCGTATTGGTAACACGAAAACGAACTCCTGTCAAAGAGTGCTCCATATTTTGACCTTCTACAGCCGGCGGGCTAAAGTATGGAGTGAGTGCCAACAGAAGTATCGTCGTCCGAATGGTACCATTTGACGGACGCTAGACCCAGGCACAAAGAAGGCGTTCTTTATTTTTAACGCTAGTGGCCGGTGAAACGCCAGGATCTGAGGATACGGATGGATGCCATCGAAAGGAGGATGCAATGGCAACTCCCCATGGTTTCCAGGGCCTGTCATCGTTCGGTCTTGTCGACGCCTTACTAGGTCGCCGTTCTCGTCGCTTTTTCATGGGGGCGGAGATCCCCGACGGGGTATTTGCCTTTAGATCGCGGCACAATCCCGTACCGCTTTCGGAACTGGAGAAGTCCCTGGTCGTGGCGGCCTGCAGTGGCAACACGAGCTGGCACCATATGATATACCGCGCCGAGCGTTACGCACCTCACCTGTCCAATTATGCAGGCGCAGCCGGCGGCCGTACCTTTCCTTCTGCGGCCGGCTTTCATACCAGCCAGACTTTCTTTACCGATGATGAAGGCGTATACGTAGTGGAGATGCGCGATGCTCCAGCGTTTGCAAGCCGAGACGAGAAAGGGTCTTTGTGCTTTGACGACTTTGTTGACAATGTGCGCGCACGCACTCGCAAAATTCAGAACGGGCGCCTCATGTTTCCATCCGAGGTTCCTTATACAGAAGCACATAATACCTGGGTATTCAACAAGCCTTCGACTCTTGTTGTCATCCCCGTCGGCGATCTCTCGCAGCATGTTTTGCTCAACCTGTGCTATATGCTGCAAAACGGTCTGGTGTTGCGTGACGATATTCACAAGCGATCGATCCCGGGTATTGAGCGGTTTGCGAATATGGTCGATGTAACAAACACTTGGCCGATCACCTTCGTGGAGCAATGGTCGCTGTCAGAGATTACCGTCGAGCTTGCGACCAGCTGTTATGCCGGTTCGCTGATGCTTCAGGCTGTGGGGTTGGGAGGTTGGATGTTCAATGGGGTTGACCCGTTCGCCATGCTTGGTGCCAGTGGAGATCCGGACGCGCCGGGCCTGAGATTTCGGTACGACACGGATGAACGTTGGCCTTATCCGAATCCGACCGGACTCGAAGGGGTGATGGAGGGATACTGCCCGCCGCACTTTTCTGATATGAGGACTGCAGTGGAGGCACTGTGTGACCGCAAGTTCGGCCCCGGGGGACCGTTTCATCCTGATACACCTGGCCCCTGGAAAGAGAGCAGAAAGGTGCGTTCCGCCGCGCAGGTGCATGACGCAACGTTTCGGGAGTGTATCGGGCTGCAAGCCCAATACATTTATGACACTTTCGGCAAGTTTCCCGGCACCGTACCTTCGATGTTCCTCATCATGTATCTCCAGGCTCACCATCTCGATCTGGATTTCTATGATGCGTTCTATGCGCCCGGCGCTTACCTGAAGACGCACGCAATGCACATGAAGCAGTGGCATCCGGATGATAATTCAGCGTAAACCGGAAGGAAGAGGACGCGCGGGTTGACCGGCCTTGGGTCTGGACCTGTTTCTAGAATGAGCGAACGGGAGTGAGGCTTGGATGATGAGGTGTTCTCAGTGCGCGGAACATGAGAGTATGTTGCTGCCCGAATGCAGCATAGAGCAGCAGTGGCGAAAAAGGACAACAGTGCTTAAGCATTCCGAACGACACCACCTCCTATGGGGTGGGATATGAACGAGTCTCTGCTCCGGGTAAAGGAGCTGGCCGAGCTGCCATATGTAGTCTCTGTTCCGCGCATCACCGCGCCAGAATCCGACGCCTGGCCGCTGCTGTGCTTTCTTCACGGTTATGGTGAGGGTGCCCCGATGCCGATCCGGCAGGCTCTCACACTTTATGGCCCTCTTGCGGCAGCGAGCTCTCCCCTGGCCACTGCGGAATTCATCGTGGTTGCCGCACAACTGCCCGCTCGAGGCGATATCTGGTATCGGTATGCGGATAGCGTTCTGAAAGTAACCAGGAGCGTGCAAGCGCAGCATCGAGTTAATCCCAGAAAGATGTTCTTGACTGGTTTCAGTTATGGCGGAAACGGGGTCTTTGATCTGGCGCTTGAGCAGCGCGAATTCTGGGCCGCACTCTGGCCGGTGGGTCCGACCCGGATACCAGAAGTGGATCCAGGCCGACCAATCTGGTTCTCTTCCGGAGAGATTTCTCGACACTATGCGCATGCGTTTATCCGGCGCCTTCATCTGGAGCCGCTGCACCAGGGGGAACCAGGAGATCGCACCTACGTTGATCAGGGACAGGATCATGTGGGCACAGCCAAGCTTGCCTATCAGGATGACCGAATCTATCGGTGGCTTCTCTCCAAGGAGCTGTCTGAGTTCGGTATGTGACGTGTCTTGTTACTGGAAAGCCGATGAACAAAGGCGCCTGAGGTGCGTCGGGAGTATTATTGAACATCAGACCACATACCATGATATAATGAAAATAAAACTTGATTTTGGATGGTGTTTCGTGGGGCAGCAGGAAGCCGTGATATGAGGTGTACGGTCAAACGCTATTTTTAATCGATACAGCAAGCATGAGGAGGATTCTCATATGCAAGCACGTGGCGCATTGATGATTGAGCATCGCCTGATTGAACGGATGATTGGTATCATAAAGAACGTTCTTGAGCGGATCGTAGCAACGCAGAAGGCTGATTCTTTGTTCATCGATACCGTGGCTGATTTTATTCGCACCTACGCTGATCGGACGCATCACGGCAAGGAAGAAGACATCCTTTTTCAGGAAATGAGCAAGCGAACGTTGTCTCCGGAAGACCTACGCGTTATGAATGAACTGATCGAAGAGCATAAACTTGGACGTCAGACGACAAGAGCCCTTGTTGAGGCAAATATCCGCTATCGAAACGGTGATGCATCTGCATTGACCCGTATTACCCGGCACTTGAACACGATCGTTGAATTTTATCCTAAGCATATTGAGAAAGAAGATAAAGTCTTTTTCCCCGCATCCAGAACGTATTTCACAGAACAGGAGGACCAGGCCATGCTGACAGCGTTTTGGGAGTTTGATCGGAAGATGATCCACGAGAAGTATCGATCTGTAATCGAGGGACTCGAAACACGCTGATGATTGTCGCGCTTCCGATACCGGTTTCAGCAGCAGGATATTCTACGACTTTGAACACTGATAATGATGAACAGATTTCTGCAGGCTGCGGAAGAGGTGACAGCAATGCGGCCGAAAGATGTACGGAAAATGCGGTAGGGGAGTGAAGAAACGTTGAAAAAAAAGAGGGTGAGCCTGCCTGTACTTCTTAATTCATGTCCTGTTCGATGCTTCTGGCTCTGAGGCCACGATTCATGACGAGACGCTACCTTGTTGAATGCTCTCTGCTATCAATAGTTACCCATCTATTGTACGACCCTAATAGCCCTCTTAGAATCAGGCAGCCTCACCCTCGCTTTTGGTAGGCAGATGATGACATAGCGGCGTCATCTTGTAAGTAACTTTCACGTCAGCTGGTTAACAAATAAGCAAACCATGTGCCAAAGCTATTTCATTGAGCACTTAAGAGTTTAAGGCAACGAATATGAAAGAAGAAAATGTTATCGGTTGCCGACCGGCACCTACACAAGGTTGGAGAGAGTGCCGGAATTTTTATCAGTGTGTAAATTCTTATGTCAGGTCCCGGGAAGCCTTTCCGTAGCGACTGGTTTCTACCGGAAAACTACAGGATGGTGCCATTCGCCTCATGCACAAGGGCCGATCCCGCGGCCTGAAGCAGGCCTTGGCGTGGGTGTTCAGCCCCTTAAAGCAATCGGATAAGAGAAGATACAAAAACGCGCCCGGGCATGCTTGTCGGAGCCAACGAATGCAGGAAAAGAATGTGTCTTTTCCTATATTCTTAGTTTTGGATAGTTACTCTTCGGTTATCGTAAGAGCGTTTTGCTCGCATTCTACGACACAGCTTTCACAGCCGGTACAGTCAGCCGCGTTTTCGGGATAGGATTTTCCATCCTTAATAACGAAGACATCGCTTGGGCAGATGTCCGCACAGGCCGCATCCCCATCACATCGGTCATAATCCACCCTGACGATAAACATGGCAGGTTCCTTTTATACGAGTTTCGAGTTGCGGGTTACAGGTTGCGAGTTCATGGGTAATGATGAACCTGCAGTTCATACCTGAACCGGTTTTTTTCTGTTTCCCTTTCACAGGGCAGGCTGGCCCTACTTCAGTTCCGACTTGTGACCTCTTACTGTTGGCCCCCGAGCCCTGAATTCTGATCCCTACTTTGTGCTGCCCGCGCGTCGCTGCGAAATCCCCGGCTTGGTGAGGGTCCGGGGATTGAGAATGCGGTTAAGCTGTTTTTCCGGTAGCACTCGATGTTCGAGTGCTACCTGCCGAACGGTCTTGCCGGTGGAAAAAGCTTCCGTGGCAATCCGGCCAGCGGCGTCATAGCCAATGATCGGGGCAAGTGCCGTACACATAGCCAGGCTGTTTTCGATGAGAGACTCGGCACGTTCACGGTTTGCCTGAATCCCAGCAATACAACGTTCCACCAGGATGTGGCTGCCCTGAGCAAGGAGACGAATGGATTCAAGAAGGTGGTAGGCTATCATGGGCATCATGGTATTAAGCTCGAAATTGCCGTGTTGGCCTCCTATAGTTATGGCGCTGTCGTTGCCTATTACCGTAGCACAAAGCATCATAATGCTTTCAGGTATAACCGGATTGACTTTACCCGGCATAATGGAACTTCCCGGCTGCAGCGATGGGAGAATAATTTCTCCAATGGCGCAGCGTGGTCCGGAGTTCAGCCAGCGCAGATCATTGGCGATCTTCAGAAGTGACACGGCAACGGTTTTCAGGTGCCCGCTGGTTTCTACGACGGCATCCCGACCGGCGAGGGCTTCGAAGTAGTTTTCGGCTTTGACAAAAGGTATTCCGGTAATTGCGGAGATCTTCTGTATCGCCAAGGGAGCAAAAGCCGCAGGTGCATTAAGCCCAGTGCCCACTGCAGTGCCGCCGAGAGCCAGTTCTCTGAGATAGGGACAACTACTCTCGACCCGTCGA
>Ga0116143_10003066_pt1 | contig 17214 bp, 13 predicted proteins | sample AD_UKC034_MetaG_FD_89745 | JGI IMG/M metagenome (GOLD analysis project Ga0116143, IMG submission 89745) | Active sludge microbial communities of municipal wastewater-treating anaerobic digesters from USA - AD_UKC034_MetaG | ecosystem: Engineered > Bioreactor > Anaerobic > Digestate | place: USA...
ATTGTAAAATGGGTTTCAGTGACTCAATTGCAGAAAAGATATTTCTGCAGCGAGGAAAAGCAATAACAGAGTTCATTTATCCTGAAAAACAATATCGCCGCGCTTTATATCATACAGGTTTGGCGCCGAGAGATGGAAAGGTGCTGATCTCCAAGCTCTCTAATATCAAGACCATCATGACGAAGGCAGTGGACTTCGTCACTTGGAACGATTCCGAGCGGATCAACAATATCACCTCCTTAGTTGAGGCGATTAGCCAGATTGAAGCCTTTGGAGTTCGTGATCTAACAAGCGGGAAGTCCACTGTGGCTTGGCAAGATGTGTTGACCTGGTGGATGGCACCTTATAGATCCGATCGCATTCCATCAGGCAAGAGTGTTTCTCGTTGGTATGACTTTGCATCTAAGTATTTTATCTATGGATTGAATTGGGCTCTTGGATCAGCCATTGGGTCTATTCTTGAGCATGATGGCGGCGATGGAGATTTTCTGGAACGCTGGCGGCGATGCGAATTGCCGTGGTCGGTGTTATGGTATAAGGATATGATAAGCTGGGGTATGCTTGATCCTATTGCTACACATCTCCTGACAAGGAAAGAAGCCTACACGCGCCCAGATGCTGCAGTTATAGCCAAGGAGTATTGGAACAACGTCGGCGAAATCAGCGATGCTGTTCTGGAACCCAGATTAGTTGATAAATGGATATTCGAAAGAAAGGATGCTAGAGCTACGATAGAAGACGAACGCTATCCGACTCAACGGAAAATTCCCGTTACACTTGTCGATGATTTCTCAACGTACACGGGACCGAAACTGCGCATTCTCCCCGTAAAGGAGAAACATCACATTGACTGGTACGACCAAGCAGGATATAGACTAGCTGAGTCAAGTATTTCAAAGGATTGGCCTTACTTCCTATTCAAGGATACTGATTTCTTTCTTGATCCACAATCGTCGATTGTGACGTGGCAGGATTACCTATAAAGTAGTGGTGCAACAATCGGGTTCATATCTTGATTCTTAGTTTCTAACGGCAAGGAGAATTCTGGGGACACCATACTTAATGTAATAATCCGAAAGTCCGGAGACACAATACTTAACTTCTGGGACACAGAAGGTTCACCACCAGAGCGTCTATCGTGATGCGACATTCAAGAACCGACGGTGTGTCGTTGTTCAGTACAGACCAGTATCACAATTCAGCATGCGCAGAGGGCCGGTGGGCGAAATGGCCGCTTTTGCATCCGAGCAGCGCACGTATTCTGAGATGGCCTCGCGGCGCACACCGATCTCCCATTGGATATGTCGCATGGACCAGCCTAAGGTTTTGAGAGCAAGAATCAGGTTCTGCTTGGCCATTTTCAAGTAGTTACTCACACAGCCATCTCCTTACCAGTGGCTATACTCTCACAAGGTATTATCCTCGAAAATGGCCAGTTTTGATTCTCCCTTCAGCGGCCGCTTTTAACTGCTGCTAACAAAGTTAGCTTTCGTTAGATATCCACTATCGGTTGGAGGCGAGGATGTCTGCAACAAAAAAGTGTCCTTATTGTGCAGAAGAAATAAAGCAAGAGGCTATCAAGTGTAAACATTGCGGTGCAATGTTGCAGGGCAAGGAACTATCCTATAAGGAGCCACCTTATGCGAAGGAAAAGAAGAAATCGACGAAGTCGAGTCATGGTTGCCTTACCGTATTCGTTGTTATTGCAGGTATAGGGTTTTTTTCAAATCTCATTCGGGAATGTTCAGACAAACAGACAAAAGAGAAGCAGACTATAACTCAAAGCGAAGCGAAGCAAGCAGAAACGAAGGAAGAAAAAGAGAAAAGATTGTTTGAGGAAGTGAAGACCGTCCCTTCGACCGATCTTGATCGTAATATAATGCTCTATTCCCAGCTCATGGAAGTGAATCCAGAAGAGAAGCTTTATGAAGAGAAGTTTAACTATTACAAGAGAGAAAAGGAAAAGAGGGTAACGGACACTTTGAAAAAGCTGCGCAAGAAAAGAGACGATATGGAGGAGATGACTTTATACTGTGACCAAACTTCACCAACCAGCAGATCTCAAAACGGCTTTTATGTTTGTTTCGGTAGAACTGATGATATGCGACTCACCAATCTATATCTTGTTGTGCAGTACTATGGAGATGAGTGGCTCTTTATTGAATCTTTTGACATAAAAGTCGATGGCAACAAATTCAAGAAGTATGCAGGCTTCGAACGAGACAATTACACGGAGGTGTGGGAGTGGTGCATGATCGAATTGGATTCTTCCGATCTCGACATGATCAGATCTATCGCATGCTCCAAAGAAACTACGGTAAGACTCAACGGAAATCAATATTACAAGGATGTAAAGCTCACAAGGACACAGAAAAAGGCACTGGAAAATGTGCTTCTCGCGTACGAGTTATTGGAGGGCCAACATTGATAGCGCTGTTGAGTAGACTACTCTTGATTTATTTCTTAGCCCCCTAAAAAATAAATATCCTTTCGCAGGTGAATACTCTGCTCTTATTAAGTAAAATATTTTTTTTGAAAGCGTACAAATTCGCAAAAATGAGGAACGGCAACGGGCCCAGGCACGGACAGGGGACATTGTAGGTGCTGACTACCTCCACGAAACAGAGGGCAAAAGCGAGAACGAAGAATAGCTAAAGGCTACACAGCTGTGTATTGATGGATAGTGAAGAACGACTGGCATCACTCAGAGAAGCTGATCCGTTCATGCAGAGATGTCCCATGTCCTGGGCTGACTCTGTTTATTGCCTCGGAAAACTGTCCGGGGTCAGGCCCGGACTTGAGACGCGTCGGTTCCCGGGTCGGACCTGGATAAGGAATTGAAATTACATTAGCTTTGCTGAATAAGAGGCTCAAACATCGCTTTAGAAGCCCTGTTTTGCTGCCAAAAACGAAGCTCTAAGAGTAGTGGGGAAAATTCTTGTGATACGGAAATTCTGAGGACACCATACTTAATGCAGCAATGGGATGAACCACCCCAATTCCTCTTCACGTAAAGATGGAAACGAAGAGATATTGAAATGCACCACACACGCTTCTTGCCGCACCGGTTTATTGTTGCTATCGGTGGCTATCCGGGACCTTTTTATTCCTTGAAGCTTCACGGCGACAACCTGCAGTATGAGGCAACTCAGCACGCGTCGGCAGAACCTCAACAGGAGGTACTCTCCATTGACGAGGAGAAATGGATGAGCTTCTGGACTAGACTTGATAAGATAGGTATCTGGGACTGGCAGCTGGAGTATCAAAATCCAGGAATCTGTGACGGTACTCACTGGTTAGTCGATATTGCTATTAGCGGAAGATCAATCACGTGCCGAGGATACAATAATTACCCGAACAGCAAAGGTGGCCCTTCCGGAAAGCCGGAACCTACCCCCGCATTCAATCAATTCCTGGAAGCAGTCTGTACCCTGATTGAGGGAAGGGATTTTCGGTGATCATGGGAACTGGTGCTGAAAACCAATGACACTGTGCATGACGTATTGAAAAGGAGTCCCTTATGAGCAGTACTTTTATTCTTTCCGATGAGGACCTCAAGACGCTTCTCGCTTCCTATTCCTCCTGGTGTGCGCAGGATACGAAGGAAGGGACTGAGTATGCCGAGCGGCACCGGCAACTTGCCGAAGATCTGCGCACAACGCTGCTCAGTAAGAAGTACCTTTCCGAAGTATCGAAAAAGGATCTGAGTGATAAAGTTTTCGAGTACTCCAGGAAGCTGGAGGGGCCGGCATATATTCGGCTTGGCATGCCAAGGATATCTGGTCAGCTTAGCAAAGTGAAAAGAAATCTTGAATACCTCATCGACTCCCCTGATGATCCCTTTGAAAAAGCAGAAAAGATCCTCGAGGGGAAATTCAAGATTCCCATCTTCGCCAGGTCATTCTGGGCGCCCATTCTTCAGGCTCGATATCCAGATGTGCTGCCCAACTGGAACAACAAGACCGAGAACTTTCTCCAGAAGGTCGGCATCAATGTGAAAACCCAAAAACTCTCCACTGCGCAGAAATACCGACTGATATCTGACGCCTTCCTTCATCTCAAGCAACTCGACCCTAGCCAGGATTTCTACCAGCTGAACCATCTGATGCATTACGGGACGGAAGTGCAGGAAGGTGTTGATCTCATAGAGTCCTTGATTAAGACTTCACAAGGGTCTTACTGGCAGATCGGTGCAAGTAAAGGGGGACGTGAGTGGGGAGATTTCAAGAGAGACTCGATTGCAGCAGTAGGGTTCGCCCCTCTTGCCTTCGACCTAACGGGAAAATCACATGCTGAACTTATCGAGATGTATCGTACTAGACGCCCGAATCTCAAGGAAGGACAGCGGAAAATTGCAGCACGGCAGCTTTTCAACTTTATCAACCTTAAACCTGGAGACCACTTGGTTACCAACAAGGGGAAAAAGATTCTTCTTGCTGCAGGGATAGTGAAGAGCGGATACCGGTTCCGGCCCGAACTGAAAGACTACAAGCATACTGTTGCCGTAGACTATTACCGGATTTCAGATACCGGCGTCCCCATTCCCACAGAACTCCAGGCTAAGTTCATGAAGACCATTACCCCTCTCACAAAAGGGGAGTTTGAGCGGCTCGAAGCGCTTCTTCCACCTGCTGAGATACCACCTGATAAGTATTCTTTATCTGAATGTGCCGCTAAGACGGGGTTTCCGCAAGACGCATTACAGCGCTGGGTCCGCGCCATCGAGCGCAAAGGGCAAGCCATTCTCTATGGGCCCCCGGGCACCGGCAAAACATTTATTGCCGAGCACTTGGCGAGACACCTCATCAGCGGTGGTGATGGCTTCAGTGACCTGGTGCAGTTTCATCCCGCCTATGCTTACGAGGATTTCATGCAGGGAATCCGTCCCAAGGCCAATGCCGGCGGGCAGCTCGATTATCCGGTGGTACCCGGCAGGTTTCTTGAATTCTGCCGGAAGGCGGCAGAATGTACGGGCCGTTGCGTTCTGATCATTGATGAAATAAATCGGGCCAATCTGGCACGAGTCTTTGGCGAGCTGATGTATCTTCTCGAGTATCGCAATAAAGAGGTTCCCCTTGCCAGCGGCGGCTCGCTGCGCATCCCAGAGAATGTTCGAATCATCGGTACCATGAATACCGCTGACCGGTCAATTGCATTAGTTGATCACGCCCTTCGCCGCAGGTTTGCTTTCCTTGCTCTCCAGCCAAATTATGATGTCTTGCGTGTTTTTCATGAGAAGAACGGTTTTGATCCTGAAGGGCTTATTGCTGTTTTAAAAAAGCTCAACAACCAGATTGGCGATCCACACTATGAAGTCGGTATTTCGTTCTTTCTCCGGGAAAAGCTTTCAGATCATCTTGAGGACATCTGGCGAATGGAAATAGAGCCCTATCTGGAAGAATACTTTTTTGATCAGCATCAACGAGTAGAGGAATTCAGCTGGAACAAAATTGGGAAAGAGATCATCCCGTGAATGAAGAGAGCGGACGCAGAGTTATCTCATTAACTGAGTATGTCTCTCAGATGTTTCCCTCTAACGCACTATCCCCTGAAGAGGGAGAGCTTATCTGGAAGAAATATAAGGACAAGGTTTCTGTCGATTTCCCCAGCCCAAAGACTGAAAACCAGTGGCTCCTTAGTTCTCAGGGATGGGTCGGGTATTTGCCTTGCACCCCAGATTTAGGTATTAGTCTCAAACCAAAGGTAGAACTGAGCAACATTTTTCGTATGCTCGAGTACGCCTACCAGCTGAATAGTTTTCAGATCCTCGAAGGTCTTACCGGCTGCAGTTCTATCCAGGAGTTTTATGAACGCTTAGCCAATATCTTAGCCCAGCGGATACTCGACAGGAGCCGCAAGGGCTTGTATCGAACATACTTGAATGAGAACGATCAACTCCCTTTTATCAGGGGCAGAGTGGATGTTCCTCAATGTATTAAGAGTCCCTGGGACGTTAAGGTGCACTGTCATTATCAGGAGCATACTGCTGACATCGAAGAAAATCAGATCCTCTGCTGGACTATGGCGCTTATCGCTCGCAGCGGAATCTGCACTGAGCGAGTGCTGCCGACAGTTCGTCGCGCCTTCCATGCACTTCGCGGCTTTGCATCATTGAACGCGGTTTCCCCTAGGAATTGTATCAAACGGTTATATAACCGGCTCAATGAAGATTATCGACCGTTGCATGCCCTCTGCCGCTTTTTTCTGGAGCATAGCGGTCCGACACATCATTCGGGCGATAAGACAATGCTCCCATTTGTGGTGGATATGGCAAGGCTGTATGAACTCTTTGTCGCGGAGTGGCTAAGAACTCATCTGCCCGCGAGCATCAGATTAGGAAAGCAGGAGACCGTTACGGTTGGCGAGAACAACGACCTTTCGTTTCAGATCGATCTCGTTTTGTATGATGCTCATACTGACAAGGCCCTCTGTGTCCTCGATACCAAATACAAGGCGAAGCACAAACCGGAGGCGCATGATGTGACACAAGTTGTGACCTATGCAGAGATGAAGAACTGTGAGGAAGCAATACTGATTTATCCGGTTCCTCTAGATGCCTCGATGAATGAAAAGGTTGGTGAAAAAATTAGAGTGAGAACCATGGCCTTCGCACTATCTGGAGACCTCGAGGCTGCCGGCCAGATGTTCATGGGGAATTTACTTCAGACATTAGGAGTAAGTCACTTGCAGCAATAAATTGGTACAAGTGGCTCGTTGCTGCGGCTTAAAGCGTCAGGTCTTATTAAGAACTATAGGCTTCGAAAAAGATGATCAATCGCTTTCTTGGTTGCTTATTAGGGATCATAGGGACAGGCAAATAATGCTTTTGGTGATAGGGTTGGGGCTGGTCGCTCCACTCGATACCGCGTGAAAATGCTGGGCGAATCGTTAAGTAATCGTAAAGCAGAATTTGTTAATCGTAAACCTCAAGGCGACAGCAGTAAGAGCTGACGGCGTATCCTATTCGCAAAGTCAATCATCAAACAACTCGTTGTAACTGGGGAACGGCAGTAGGGTCAGTCCCGACATAGCACATCGTAGGTGCTAAGCTGTATTCACGAAGCAGAAGACGAAAAACGAGAACGAAGGATAGCTAAAGGCTGCAGAGCTGTGTATTGATGGATAGTGATGACCGATCGTCGCCACGAAGAGAAGGTGGGCCGACCATGCAGAGCATGTCCCTTTTCAGGGGCTGACTCTGTTTGTTGCCTTACGAGCATGACGGTAGTTGACCAGCTCACGAAATCGACCGATAATCGACCGACAGCGCACCTCAATCGGCAGAAGCCTTTTTGCCAAAAACACAACGCCAAACCCATCATAAACCCGTCAAACCCGTCACAGAAAGAATTTAAAAACGACTGCAGGCTGATGTCCGAAATGCCGGGGACACAATACTTAACTTCTGGGACACAGAAGGTTCACCACCAGAATGTCTATCGTGATGCGACATTCAAGAACCGACGGTGTGTCGTTGCCCAGTATAGCCCAGTACCACACTTCAGCACGCGGAGAGAGCCGGTGGGCGAAATGGCCGCTTTTAACTGCCCGATGACACCATTGGGGGAAACCTAAAAATGATGCTTGCATATTTTCCTAATTGAGGCTATTTTCTTGAATAGGAAAAAATAGGAGATTAGGAAAATGCCTACGGAAAAAGAAATGATCAAGCAGCTGCAGAAAGGCGAAGTATCGCTACCCCCGCTCTCCTTTCGTCTTTTGCAGAGTGAGCTAGACAAAGGGGTAAACAGCCGCTTCGATGCGCTTGTTGAGGCATCGTGGGGTAAAGATAAAGCACGATTCGTGGTCGAGTGCAAAGCGCTTTCGACTCCCAAGTCGTTTCAGGATGGAATAAACCGGCTGAAGGCGGTGAAACTGCCTAAAGGATACAACCTGATGCTGTTTGTGCCTTTTCTCAACGACCAGCAATTGCTGGAGCTTGAGAAGGATGGCATCAGCGGGATCGATCTCTGTGGGAATGGTGTCGTGATTTCACCGGGCAAGTTTTCCGTCTTCCGCAGCGGCGGGAAGAATCGCTTCACTTCTTCTGCTCCGATCAAGAATATCTATCGCAGAAACAGTTCCATGGTAGGAAGGGTCTTTCTTGCCCGCTCCCTCTATGACACCGTTCAAGATGTCTGGCTGGAGATAAACCGAAGGAACCTGCTGGCGGAGCGCTGGGATAAAACCCCGATGAGCATCTCCACAGTTTCGAAGGTATTGAAAACGCTGCAAGAGGACTTGATCATTACCCGTGAAGGCGCCATTCGGCTTCTGCAACCAGACAAGCTTCTGCAAAAGCTGAGTGAAAGCTACGCTTCTCCCAACATCAGGACACGGGTTCGTCTCAAGGTTTCCGAGGAAACGGGACCGATTACGGAATTGTTACGTGAAGCGTCGCAATCCTTGGATTTACCTATGGTGGCTACTGGGACATCATCGGTGAAACGGTATGCTGTCATGGAACGCGGGCCTCTCTTGTCTGTTTATTGCCCTCGGCTTGATGTGCTGATAGAGAGGGTACCAGGAAGCCAGTCCGATCGTTTCCCGAACCTCGAACTTGTGGAAACCGAGGATGAAACGGTTTTCTTTGATAGCCGGTATGAGGGGAATTTCTGGTGGGCATCCCCAATACAGGTATACCTCGAGCTGAAGGCCGGTGACAAGCGCGACCAAGAGACCGCCGAGCAGCTGAGATCATACATAATAAATAACCTCAATCAAGTTCATCGATGATTACCATTCCCGACCTTCAAACATCACTGCTGGATTTGCTGTATGAGATAGAAGGCTCAGACATCAAACTCATCATTGGTGGAGGCTTCGGTATCTACCTTAAGATGGAGCATGTGAAACGGCTGGGTATTCGTACGCTGCTGGAGGAATGGCCAGAAGCTCGGTCAACGAACGACATTGACCTTTTCCTTCGAGCGGAAGTGCTCATAGAATCGGCAAGACTGAAACCATTGGCCGAGGCCATTGACAGGTTAGGCTACAGGGTTGTTCCCGGTGCGGAAAAATACCAGTTCGTCAAACCCGGTCCGCGGGGAGACATCGCGGGCAGCATCAAGATAGACATACTCACTGGTCCGCAAACCAGGTTTCGAGCCACACGGGCAAAAGTGGATGCGCGCCGGGTACGTCCCAGTCCGTCCGTTGGCATTCATGCTCACCCGGTTGACGAGGCACCTACTCTAGAGGATGGCCTCTTGCCTGTGTTTCTCAGGGGGAAACTTACTTCAGGCAATCTTTTTAACGCTGAGGTTTTCATCCCCCATCCATACACTTATCTGATGATGAAGCTTTTTGCTTTCAGAGATCGGCTCAACGATTCTACGAGCGAATTCGGGCGCTATCATGCTCTGGACCTCTACTCGATTCTCGCGACGACATCAGAAGAAGAATGGCGGCATTCCCTTGTGCTGAGAGATCAGTATCGTTCCCAGCCTTATGTATCAGAGGCGGGTGATTTGGTCTTCGAGTACTTTTCTACCCCAAACCGCCTGGGCATGGTCCGATTAAGGGAAAGTGCTTACTATCGCCCCGAGTTGCAGCTCGATGAATTCGTGTCGGCCTTGCAGGAATTGTTTCCCTTGGCGGCGGACAATGCCACGCAGAGATAAAACCTGGGAGAATTCTGGGGACACAATACTTAACTTCTGGGACACAGAAGGTTCACCACCAGAATGTCTATCGTGATGCGACATTCAAGAACCGACGGTGTGTCGTTGCCCAGTATAGCCCAGCATCACAATTCAGCATACGGAGAGAGCCGGCGGGCGAAATGGCCGCTTATGATTCACCCCTCGGTGGCCGGTTTTAACTGCCCGATGACAGATTGGGCTCGACCCCAGGAGAGTCCTCCTTTTTGATCGTAGGCCCATGATGTGTCCCCTCCGGTAAGAGGCCGAGGCGGTAACATCTATTATGAGGCAACGATCTCTCCCCCATCCCCTTTTGGGTAACACTGTATTTGAGGCAATTCGGTGCAGGAATAAGGCTTTATCGATTCACGAAAATTAGATATGATTCGTGAATCAGGAGGCACGTCTGCTATCTCTCAAGCGTTTGATGCTAAAACACTTTCGAGAATATATGGTTCCGGGAGGGGTTCTGTCTTCACCCCCAGAAGATTTTCTCGACCTGGCCAGCCACGAAACGTTCACTGAGATGGCGATGTTGCCGGTGCTGCGCGAGCAGCTCAAGGTCATCAACGACTGGATGGAAGACGATCAGGTGGAGAAAGTCAAACTTCGAACCGAGGACGGGAAAATGTTCACCAGCAGACTACGTGCTTTGACCGAGGCGTCTCCTGAAATTCTTTGACGTATCGCCGAAATGTTATATTTTATGTGATGAAGATAGGCTAAGATTGCTATGAACGACGCACGGAATATAACAGCATCTAACCGTTGCTACCTTCTGCGAAACGTTCACTGAGATGGTGATGCTGCCGATGTTGTGGCAACAGCTCAAGGTCAGGACGCCACCTGGATTTTGAAGAGGTTCAGAGAACCTGGGCATTTTTCAGAGTTCGGAGACCAATCAATGACTGACCGATACATACCTCCGTATCACATTACCTCCGCAATTCTTCATCTCGTCGAGCAGATCGGCGAGGCATTGGGCAAGCTTCGCTCGTGCTCAGGCAGCGCGGCTGTCCCGCTTCTAAGGCGCGGTAACCGCATAAAAACCATTCAGGCCTCGCTGGCGATCGAAGGCAATACTCTCAGTCTGGAGCAGGTTACTGCGATCGTTGAAGGCAAACGGGTATTGGGACTCCCCCGTGAAATTCAGGAGGTTCGCAATGCCTTTTCCGCCTACGAGCAACTGTCGAGCTGGTCACCGCACTCTCGCAGGGATCTGCTTGCTGCCCATGGTCTGTTGATGGCCGGATTGACCGACGAAGCCGGACGGTTTCGTTCCGGCGGCGTCGCTATTCACCGCGGCAGGAGGATTGTACATGTCGCTCCTCCTGCCGATCGGGTGACCGTGTTGGTCGATGATCTGCTATTGTGGCTTAAACGCACGGAGGAGCACCCTCTCATTGCGAGTTGCGTATTTCACTATGAATTCGAGTTCATTCACCCGTTCGAAGATGGAAATGGCCGACTCGGACGGCTTTGGCAGACCTTGATCCTCAGTCGCTGGCAGCAGGTCTTTTCCATTCTTCAGGTGGAGAGCATCATCCGCGATCGTCAGCAGGATTACTACACCGTGCTGCGCCGTGCCGATAGCGAGGCAGATTCCACTGCCTTTGTTGAATTCATGCTCAGTGCCATTCGACAAGCAATTGAAGAAGCGGACCTCGAGAGCGACCAAGTAAGCGACCAAGTAAGCGACCAAGTAATTCGTCTGCTTAACTCCTTGCGAAAATCGCAGCGAAGCGCTGCGGATATTATGGCAGAACTGAGGCTGGCGCATAGGCACTCGTTCCGCAAGAACTACCTGCATCCTGCCCTTGAAGCAGGCTTGATCGAAATGATTCATCCTGACACACCTCGCAGCCGCAATCAGAAATACCTGCTGACTTTGCGTGGTGAGCACCTGCTGAAAGCTAAGGATTCCCGATGATCAGTGGGGGAATAATTCTGGGATCGGATCAAGCTATGCTCTTCGCCCCACCTCCCTTCCACGTCCTAGTCCACGCTCGTGAGGCAGAGTCGTCCATCTTAAAATGACATTTCCAAGGTCAAAAACACAGGTCTAAGGCTCAAAATAGCCCTGTTTTAGAGCGATTCTTCTTGTATCGCAAGTGCGTATCGTGGTCCGACCCTCGACTATTTTTGGAAACTTGGCTAACCAATCGGCTAACAATGAGGAGTAGCCACAAAAAAAGGCTATCACGCTCAGTGATAACCTATTGATTTTGTTATGCCGGAGGTCGGAATCGAACCGACATGGCCGCAAGGGCCGGGGGATTTTGAGTCCCCTGCGTCTACCAGTTTCACCACTCCGGCGTATTATTTGTACGGTAGTTTATAGATTTTCTGGATGCTTTTGTCAATCCTCAATCGTGCTTTTTATCCTGCGCCTGCTTCAGCTCGTCCGGTTCGGATGTGTCCCGCGCGTATACCAGAATATTCGTATCGACGAAAATTCTAACGGTCATAGAGTTCGTCGCGGTCGGGATATGATGTCCCTGGTGCTTTCAAAGGCTGAAGCGGCTGGGACAGGTAGTATTGCATTAAAGTCTGGTACTGCTCTTCCTCGAGCATTTTTTTATGCAATAGTTCTCCAACCAGTCTCGAAAGGCTTACGTTTCTTTCTACAGCTTTGATCCGGGCCCGCAAGGCAACCTGCTCGTCTAATGTAATAATTACGTTTTTCATGCCACTATTTTAATGTAACACGAAAAAATTTTCAAAATGGGAATGTTTCCGCTTTACTTTCACCTTACTTTCACCTATTCTGAAACCAAAAGGAGCCGTCCATGTATCTTACCGCAAAGCAGAAAGAAACCTACCAGTTTATTAAGATTTTTATAGATAAGAACGGAAGGCCGCCTTCCTACGAAGAAATCCGGGAAGCTCTCGGCGTGCAGTCACTCAATGCAGTAGCAAAACAGCTGAAGCAGCTCGAACGGAAAGGGTGTCTGCAGAGTCCCTGGGGAAACCGGAAGCGGGCCTTAGAGCTTATTCCTCTCAAATCCAATGCAGTACGCATTCCCCTTTTTGGTCGTGTAGCTGCCGGAAAGCCGATCGAGCCAGTGGAAGTGGCTGACGAGATAGATGTTCCGGAATGGCTTCTGACCGGAAAGGAAACGTTTGCCCTCACGGTAGAAGGGCAGTCGATGATTGATGAAGGGATTCGTGAGGACGATGTGCTCATCGTGCGCAAGCAGGATTATGCGGAAACCGGCCAGACCGTAGTAGCACTTGTAGACGGGGAAGCAACTGTAAAACGCTTCTTCCGGAATGACGCAACCGTTACGCTCCGGCCGGCCAATGAACACTTCGTACCGCTCGTAGTGGATGCCGAACGGGTGAGCATTGTGGGAGTGGTGGTAGGGCTCTATAGGAAATACACGCCGTGAAACGAAAGGATGAGAAAATGGAAAATTGGTTGATTGGGGAATTAGGGAATTGGAATAATGGAAGATCTCCTACGGTGTCCTTGCCTGTAGACCTTTAACCATTTTCCCATTCCAGCATTTTCCCAAATCGAATAGTTCGTGTATGACAGATCGGTCGATCGTCAATTTCCACATACCTCATTTCTGTATCAGCCTGATGGCAGATCGGGATACTGCTCTGCGAGGACGGCCGGTGGTTGTAGCCGAGCAGAGTGCCCAGGGAAAGGTCTTGGAGATTTCCAGAGAGGCGCACCGTGAAGGCGTCCATACCGGCATGTCCACTGCTCAGGCGCGGAAATCATGCCGGTCTCTGCTCCTGGTGCCGCCGGATATTCCGCTTTACCGTACCGGGCAGTCAGTCGTGCTTTCGCTCCTGGAGCGGTTTACGCCTCTGGTGGAACCCTCTGGGTGGGGAACCTTTTTCCTCGATCTCACCGGGACGCGGCTTTTATGGGGTGCAGGTGCAGATGCGGCTGTGAAAGTACGTAATGAGGTGATGACTGCTGCCGGCCTGCTGCCGCAGATCGGCCTTGCGGCTAACAAACTGGTGAGCAGTGTGGCAGGCAGCCTCTCCCGGCCCCGGGATGTATGCTCAGTGCTGCCGGGAGAGGAGCAGCGGTTTCTTTTTCCTTTGCATCTGAACGCCATCCCCCGGCTGGGAGATGACACTTGCGATCTGCTGTGTACTGAACTGGGAGTGTGCACTATCGGTCGTCTGGCGGAAATTCCGCCGCTGCTCTTGAGCCGGGTGTTCGGTGCTGAAGGAGAAGCCCTGGCTCGCATTGCTCGCGGGGAAGATCGCGAGGCGGTTGTGCCTCCGGAGAAAACCATATCCATCACCGCTGCCGCTTCCCTCCCGGAAGGGGAGAACCGGCGGCATGAGCTTCAGGCCGAACTGTTCATCTTGTGTGAAAAGATTGGACGCGAGTTGAGAAAGCGAAATCGGCTTTCGACACGATTGACTCTGAAACTCGCCTATCTTGATGGCATGCAGGCAGGTGGAGCATCTGTTCTCGGCGAGCAGGACGATGATCTGGACTGGCAGCTTTTTTTCAAAGCAGCACTGCTCCTGGAGCGGATCAGAAAGCGCCGGGTACGGATCAAGGAGCTAATAGTGTCCGTATCCGGCCTCGTGATGCCGTTTCCACAGCTTACCCTTTTCCCTCAGAATATCGGACACGCGAAAGCCCGTGCCCTGATGGCGGCTGTGGATCAGATACGGGAACGATTCGGGACGAAAGCGCTGGCGTTTGGCAGAACGATTAGCTAATGGTTCTGCGTTCACCGTTGTCCGTTCACCGTTCACCGACAAGGGTGCTATCAGCAAGAGCCAGCATGTCATGCCCGCGAAGGCGGGCATCCAGTGCTTTCAGCAGCGCACGAAAGCTAAATCTTTTCAGGAATAGGGCTCTTGCGACTTCACCACATTTAGAATTTGCAATGAAGTTGTAAAAGATCATCTTTCTTGTTTCAAGGAACGCGAGGTACTCATAGAAGTATCTGTATATCCTGGATGCCCGCCTGCGCGGGCATGACGGACTATCACGTATACCGCCTTTTGGCCAAAGCATCAGCACTGCGCCTAAGTCGGTGAACGGTCAACGGTCAACTTTTAACGCGCAGCACGTAAACGGATAACAGTAAACGCGCAGTATATGCACGGTCAACGGTTTATTCATCTCCATGTCCACTCCTATTACACGTTCATGGCCGGGACCGCGTCACCGGACGCTCTCTGCCGCCGGGCGAAGGAGTTAGGCTATGAGGCGCTGGCGCTCACTGATACCAACGGATTATACGGTCTGCCGGAATTTCTTTCTGCGGCAAAGCAGTATGACCTCATGCCGTTGGTAGGAGCGCATGTATGCACTTCTGATAGCCGGGCGGTCCTTCTGGCAAAAAACGCCCAAGGCTATCAATGTATGTGTCGCCTGTTGACGAAGCTGCATCATCACACCGGTTCTTTTTCACTCCTTGATGAACTCAAACAGGGATTTTCGAACTGCGTTCTGCTTTCACCGGATCTGTCGCTGCTTAGTGCTTTGCAGGATGCCGAAGACATGTTTGTCGAACTGGTGCCGGACGCGGGCAGCCTGGCAACGTTCAAGGCAGCCCGACGATTAGGCATTCCGGCAATTGCTACGGGTGCCGTATATTTTCTCGATGCTGGTGATCGGGAACTGCACCGGATGCTGCGGGCAATCAATCGTAATACCACCCTCGATCTTATTTCTCCGGATGAATGTGCACTGCCTCACGCCTGGCTCAAGGACCCGGAGGCTATGAGCCGTCATTTTCCCTATGCTCCGGAAGCACTTGAGAACACGGTGCGGATCGCCGAGACTCTTCAGCAAGCGTGGGAGACGGATGGTGAAGTATTTCCTGAATGGGAAGGAAGCATATGCAGCGCTGATGCGTTACGTGTGCACTGTCACGAAGGCCTCAAAAAACGCTACGGAAGTCCATGTCAGAAGGCTATCGACCGTCTGAACCAGGAGCTTGACCTGATCTGCGCTAAGGGCTTTGCCGGATACTTTCTCATTGTCGCTGATATCGTCAGCAGGTTTCCCATTACCTGTGGTCGGGGGTCGGCAGCCGCATCACTGGTGAGCTACTGCCTGGGCATCACTCATGTAGACCCGATCGAGCACAATCTGCTCTTTTCCCGCTTCCTCAACGAGGGTCGAAGTGATCTTCCGGATATCGATGTAGACTTTCCGTGGGATGAACGCGACCAGGTGGTTACGTATGTGCGCAGACGTTTCGGTGAAGAGCATGTGGCTGCGGTAGCCACCGTGACCGGCTTTCGCTCCCGGGCAGCGGTATGCGAAGTAGCAAAAGTCTTCGGGATGCCGGACCACGAGATCAGAAAAGTAACGCGCCGGCTTTCAAGCTATGCACCGGCTACCGAAATTGTCCATCGGGTACAGGAACATCCGCTGTTTGCCGGCTTTGAGCTTCCCGAGCCGTGGCCTTCAATTTTTGCCTGGGCTAGCCGTCTGGAGGGTGTTCCCCGACACCTGGGAACACACTGCGGCGGCATTGTCGTTACGCCTGATGCACTTGCACGTCACGTTCCGGTACAGGTTTCGGCAAAGCGTGTTCCTTTGATTCAATGGGACAAGGATGGTGCTGAGGATCGCGGATTAGTAAAAATGGACCTGCTCGGTAACCGCACGTTGGCTGTGATCCGGGATACGCTGGAGGCGATCAAGAACCAGTACGGTATCAGTATCTCCTACGATCAGTTCAACCCGTTGCATGACCATGCAACCCAGGAGTTGATTCGCAGCGGCCAAACCATGGGTGTGTTCTATGTTGAGTCTCCGGCCATGCGACGGCTCTTACGCATGGCAGACCAGGGCGATTACCACCACCTGATTGCACTTTCCTCAATCATCCGGCCGGCTGCCAACCGGTTTATTCTCGAATATGTGCGCCGTCTTAAGGGGGGCGCCTGGAAGCCGCTTCATCCCGCTATAGAAGAGATTCTTGCGGAAACATTTGGCGTGATGGTGTACCAGGAGGATATTGCCCGGATCGCGATGATGATTGCAGGCTTCAGCGAAGCAGAGGCGGATATGTTTCGCAGGATCGTTACGGGACGAATCAGGAATCGTGTTTCGGATCAGAAAGAACGGTTCTATCGAGGAGCCTCTGGCCGAGGAGTTTCACGGTCCGTCATTGATGCGCTTTGGGAAATGATTAGCTCCTTCTCCGGTTATTCATTCTGCAAACCTCATTCAGCCAGCTATGCTCTGGTAAGCTTCAAGGCAGCGTATCTGAAAAGCCGGTTTCCAAGTGAATTTATCGCCGCAGTGCTGAGCAATGGTGGAGGCTTTTATGCGCCTCGGGCGTATATTTCCGAGGCTGTCCGGATGGGAATTACGATACTCTCTCCGGATGTTGCTGTAAGTGATAATGGATATACGGGCAGCGGAACTCTGCTGCGTGTGGGATTGTCTGCCATTAAAGGGCTTTCGTGGCTCTGCCGGGAAGGTATCCTCGAAGAGCGTGCGAAGCAGCAGTTTACGAGCTTTGTCGACTTTATGATGCGCGTACGGCCGACGCAGCCGGATGCGCTGCTGTTGCTCAAAGCCGGCGCCCTTGATTCGCTCAGCAGCAAACTGGGCCGGATC
>Ga0116143_10003068_pt1 | contig 17206 bp, 19 predicted proteins | sample AD_UKC034_MetaG_FD_89745 | JGI IMG/M metagenome (GOLD analysis project Ga0116143, IMG submission 89745) | Active sludge microbial communities of municipal wastewater-treating anaerobic digesters from USA - AD_UKC034_MetaG | ecosystem: Engineered > Bioreactor > Anaerobic > Digestate | place: USA...
ATTGCTGGGTCATGAATGCTGCTCTATTAACTTAATTGTGGCCAACCGTATTCGACAAGAATTTTCATCAAATTATAAAACTAAGATGAACGAGATGATCGAAATGGTTTTAGACCGAATTGATCGGATGTAAGAAAATAGCATTTGATGATGTGTTTAATAGGTGCTTCACGTAAGGTAGGCCGCATATTACTGTGTTTACTGATCCATTATTTTCGAATTCTCTCTGTAATTCTGGTGACAAAATTGAATCATACGAATACAACATCTACTTTAATTTGCATTAAAATTCCTGACAGAAGTGTAGGGTGATTGAAGGGAAGGAATACTGCAGGCTAACATCTACAGTATGAGAAATCTATTTTCACTTTTTCTATGTGTACTCAGTGTACTATTTTCTGTTTCATCCAATGCCACAGTGTACTATTCATCCAACTCAGGCGGTAATTGGAATCAATCAACAACCTGGTCAACCTTAGCATTCGGAAGTCCTGTTAATACCGGAACATTTCCAAATAGTTCAGATACGGCACTGATAGCTGATGGTCATGTAATATTCATTACCCACAATGCCAAGTGTGCATTCCTAATGATCGGTCAAGGTGTATCAGGTTCTGTTGAATTTGCCGCAGATGCACCGCACACCATGAATATTTCAGGCTCTTTGGTTATCTCTAATGGTGCCAACTTAAGCTATATAGGCAATGCATCTATTCAACACGTTTTAAAAATTTCTGGAAGTATATCAAATATGGGAATGATGGATTTATTCTCCGATGCCAACGATTATGTGGATTTATCGCTATATGGTCCTTCGGATGCTGTTATCTCCGGTTCGGGTGCGTGGCAGTTCAACAATGTTGATATGAACAAAGGTGGCAAGACATATCGATTGGAAATTCAAAGCTGCTCCTTTTTAAGTGCTGCTCCTCCCGCCTCTTCAACTCCAAATCTTACCTTAAGTAAAGGTACTTTCGTTTATAACAATCCGGGATCATGCATATGGTCCGATCCTTTGACTTCTTCTTTTACAATTAACAATAAAGTAGTTTTAGAAATAGCTCAAGGTACCTTGCAAATGCTAACCAATGGTGATCGAGTTTTAAACTATGGCAAAATTTATTTGAATGGTGGAAATTTAGATATCTGTAACCCTTTGAGCGGTACAGAGGGTATTATTAATATTTATGCCGGAGGATCTCCTTATCCCGAACTTGAGGTAGATGCAGGGATATTAAATTTATATGGCGGTTTTAGTGTTGCCGATACCGGTGTACATCCAGTTAAGTTCAAACTACGTAATGGAATCATCAATATCAATGGAGGAGTCATTGGAACAAGTCTTCACCCTTTTAGAATAAAAGATTTTGTTGATAGTCGATTTGTTATGACAGGAGGGCAACTGAACATTTTACGTCCTTCGAATAACCCAACTTATTCGGACTTTGTAATGGGAGGTTCAAATACCATCTACAATGTTCCGGGAGGACAAATTGTCTTTGGAAATCCATCCACTGCTTTCGATTTCGATTTTGAGCCCAATATCTTTTCAACCATTCCCAATGTAAAATTAGAAGGAGCATCTGGCACATCGTTAATTCCAAGTAATGGAAATCCAGTCGAAATGAGAAGTTTGATGGTTTTGAATGGATGTTCTTATGATGTAAGTTATAATGGATTGAACAGCGGAAGCACTAATTTGACTTTAAATAATATAGCCGATGGTATATATGCATTATATAATGAAGGAACTTTTCTAGAAAGAACAGCTACAGTTTCTTTAACCGGCTACATGCGACAAACCATACATAATCAAGCGGGTGATAATACATTCAATAATTTAACCATTAATAATGGTGGAGGTGTTGAATTAAGCAATAATCTTTATGTAAATGGAATTTTAAACTTGCAATCAGGAGTTATTTACTCGAATGCAGGAAACGAATTGATTATGAATGCAGGATCCTCCATAGGTATGGTAAGTGATTTAAGCTATGTGGAAGGACCGGTTCGGAAATTAGGAAACACCTCATTTACTTTTCCTGTGGGTGGAAATAGCATGTATCGTCCGATTTCCATCAGTAGTCCTTCACTTATAACTGATGCATTTACGGCTACATATTTTGGTTCTGACCCTGATCCTCTGTATAGCCGTTCAAGCCTTGATCTTGGATTGAATCATGTAAGCAGTCTTGAGTGGTGGGAACTTGATCAAACTGCCGGAAGTAGTTCTGTTTCAGTTACTCTCAGTTGGAACCCTAATAGTGTAGTAGATAGTTTACCATTTTTAAGAGTTTCGCATTGGAATGGTTCCGCATGGATGGACGAAGGTCAAGGATCTGTTACAGGTGATATCATGAATGGAACTTTGACATCAAGTAGTACAATTGGCTCTTTTAGTCCTTTCACTTTAGGAAGTTCAAATGGCAGGAATCCCTTACCGGTTAACTTTATTGGATTCAAAGCCACCAAACAAAATGCATCTGTATTGTTAGAATGGCAAACAGCTTCGGAAACGAATAATGATTATTTTGATATTGAGAGAAGTAATGATGGAATAAACTTTAGTCATTTAACACGTATTAGTGGAAGTGGTACCACAACGATTGCCCAAAACTACAGCACCCTTGATGCACAACCATTCCCAGCTCGTACTGTTTATCGATTAACACAAACCGACTTTAATGGTTCTACAGAACTATTGGGTTATGCAATTGCCGATTTTAGAAACTTTAGCACATTTGTTTCGCCAAACCCTGCCACCAACACAAATCGAATAACTATTACAAGCGACTCCGAGTTTTCGGGCATGTATGAAATAAAACTAAGTGATGTTTTTGGTAGAGTAATTCACATTCATAACCAATACATTCAATCCGGGAATGATATAACGCTTGATTTGTCTAAGATTGATAATCTTGGAAGCGGATTGTATCAATTGATAATAAGCGATCAATTTAATAATGGCAGCCATCAGCTTTTGATGGTCAATAAATAAGCTATCGTAAAAAATTCCTACATTGAAAGCCCCATAATCGGGGCTTTTATGTTTACTGTAATTCAAATAGAGAATCATTCGGAACTATTGGAAGACGCATTTTCCATAAGGCGAATTGTTTTTGTTGACGAGCAAAAAGTAAGTCGTGAAGAGGAATTTGATAATCTTGATGATGTTTCGAATCAATATTTAGTTCGTGATAATGATGAATCAATAGGCACAGCTCGATGGCGGCAAACTGAGAAGGGTATAAAACTCGAACGCTTTGCGGTTTTGCTACCGTATAGAAATAAAGGAGCAGGAGACGCAATTTTGAAAAGAATTTTAGCCGATGTAATTCCATTGGAGCAAGTGATCTACCTTCACGCTCAAGAAGCTGCCGTTCGATTTTATCAGAGAAATGGTTTTAGCATTGTAGGTGACCGGTTCTTCGAAGCAAATATTCCTCATTTCAAAATGATCTACGCTCATTCATAACAAAATAGTTCTCGCTACTAAACAATGTTATGCAAATAGGATCATCATATAGTGACATTCTAAAAGTTGCCTTTCCCATCATAGTTGCCTCATTGGTGCATACCATAATTGGCATTACGGATATTATTTTTCTTGGAAACTTAGGAGATGTTCAATTGGGCGCTGCTTCATTAGGCATGCTGTTTTATTTTGTTATTTATATGATTGGAGTTGGATTAGGCACTGGTTATCAAATTAGCATTGCAAGACGATCCGGAGAAGGGAATCACTCAAGTATTGGACTTATTCACGACAGTGGTTGGTTGGTTTTTGCTCTATATGCCATCGTAGGATTTTTAATTCTAGTTCTTTCATCGTTTTATCTAATGCCACTGCTCATAGATGATGAGGAACTTTCTTCATTATCATTAGAATACATTTTCCACAGAAGTTGGGGAATATTTTTTGCAACAGCCATAATTGTCTACCGATCATTTTATACCGGAATTGCGAGAACAAACATTATCACTTATGCAAGTTTGATTATGGCTTTATCCAATATCGCTCTTAATTATGTATTGATCTACGGATTCTACGGTTTTCCAGCATGGGGAGTTAAAGGAGCCGCTATTGCATCCAATATTTCGGAACTTTTAGCAGCGGCAATATTTTTTTGTTATACCCTACTTAGAAAAAACAACAGCAAGTACAAGCTGTTTGCATTTTCTAATATGAAACGCGAAATCAATTTACAACTCCTATCTCTTTCATCACCGGTTATCATTCAAAATGTTTTATCCATGGGTTCTTGGTTTATATTCTTTCTTCTCATAGAAAAATTAGGGAGTTTGGAGTTGGCAATATCTAATGTAGTCAGAAGCATATACATGATTGCAATGGTTCCTGTATGGGGTTTTGCTCTAGCAGCCAATAGTATGGTTAGCAATCTATTGGGACAAAACTTAAAAAGCCAAGTTTTTATATTAATCAGGAAAACAGCAATCGTAAGTTTCGCAATCACTTCTATTTTAATTCTACTCTCTTTATATTTTGACCGACAATTATTGTCGATAGCAACAAATAGTGAAAATGTTGTAGATGGAAGTATAACAATTCTACGGATTGTAGGATTGGCATCAATTTGCATCAGCGTATCAAACGTTTTAATACTTTCTGTTTCTGGAACCGGAGCTACCAAAATGGCACTATTAATAGAGGTAATTTGTATTTCAATTTATTTGGGCTACTTATTTTATTGTCATACCACAAAAGCAGGTCTTAAAGCAATGTGGTACTCAGAGATTATTTATTGGATTTCAATTGGTCTGTTTTCATATATGTATCTTCGCAGCGGAAAATGGTCCAACAAGACTATATAATGAAGCGACTCACTATTTATATATTTAGTCTATTTAGCTTTTGCATTGCTTGCAAAACAACAAAGAGTATTGAACAAGAATCAACCGACTCTACTGAAACTAATGAGCAGATATCTTTTAACCCTAAATTGAAATCGGCAATTGTGATTGATAAAACGGGTTTAGATGGATGTAGCTTTTTGCTGCAACTGCCTGATAGTAGCTTTCTTGAAGCCGTTAATCTTGACGATCAATTTAAAGTAAATGGCTTAGAAGTATTTATTTCATATAAGCCGGTTGAAATGATGAGTGTTTGTATGGCAGGCACCACCGTAGAATTGTTAACGATTGAATTGAGAAAATGAAAGTCATTTTTTACGGCACACCTGATTTTGCGGTCGATTCATTAAGTGCTATAATCGGAGCTGGCCATGAGGTTTTGGCTGTTGTGACTGCACCTGATCGTGCAGCCGGAAGAGGGAGAAAATTGAAGCAATCGCCTGTAAAAGATTTTGCAATAAGTAGAGGATTAAAAATCCTTCAACCTCTTAATCTTAAGGATAGTGATTTTATTCAAACCATTACTGAAATGGATCCTGAAATGCAGATTGTTGTTGCGTTTAGAATGATGCCTCAAGTATTATGGAGTATTCCTCAAAAAGGAACCATCAACTTGCATGCATCACTACTACCCAATTACAGAGGCGCTGCTCCTATCAACCATGCTATTATCAATGGTGAAACTGAATCGGGATTAACTACATTTTATATCAATGAAGTAATTGATACAGGTGACATACTTTTTCAAGATAAAGTAAGTATTGAAGAGCAAGATACTTTTGAAACTCTGCACGATAGAATGAAAGTTATTGGTGCCAATCTGTTAGTAAGTACCATTCAAAAAATTGAATCTGGAGCTGTGATACGGAAGTCACAATCGGAATTGCTTAAAGCTGATTTAGAACAGGAATGGCGTATAGCACCAAAAATCAATAAAGAATTTTGTCGCATCGATTGGCATCAAGAAAGTGCTAAGGTTTATGACCATATCAGAGGTTTGAGCCCTTACCCTAGTGCCTACTCAATTTTAAAAAATCCCGATTCAAGCACTACCAATATCAAAATTTACTCTTCAGAAAAAACAGAAATTGAAGTTGGAAACCAAAAGCCTGGAACAATTCAATTATTAAATAAGACGAACATCGGGGTAGCTTGTAAAGACTTCTTTCTGAACATAAAATCACTAAAGCCGGAAGGTAAAAACTTGATGGAAGCAAAAGATTTTATAAACGGATACAATGTTGATGAAACGTATTCGATGATCTGAAACTTGTTTGAACGATCACTAATTTTGCACCGATATGAAGAAAGTGGTGGTTTTTAGTGGTGCTGGAATGAGCGCAGAAAGTGGCTTGAAAACTTTCAGAGATAGCGATGGCTTATGGGAAAACTATTCTATTGAAGATGTTGCGACACCACAAGCATTTGCTAATAATCCGGAACTTGTTTTGCGATTTTATAATGAGCGAAGACAACAAATACGTTCTGCCAAACCTAATCCAGGTCATTTGGCTCTGGTTCAGCTTGAAGAGAAATATAACGTTGAAATCATCACACAAAATATTGACGATTTGCATGAAAGAGCAGGATCGAAAAACGTTCTACACTTGCATGGAGAAATTCTTAAAGCCAGAAGCAGTGCTCCGAGTGAATCTATATATCATTTAGGAAATAAGGATATACAATGGGGTGATGTATGTGAACAAGGATTTCAATTGCGACCACATATTGTATGGTTCGGTGAGATGGTTCCAATGTTGGAGCACGCTATAATGAAAGTACAAATGGCGGATATACTACTTATCATTGGCACTTCATTACAAGTTTATCCGGCCGCGAGTCTTATTCATTATGTACCTTCTAATTGTAAAATATTTTATATCGATCCAAATCCCGCATCTGTTACTGGAATAGAAAATATTAATGTCATTCAAGAAGCGGCTTCCACTGGAATACAAAAATGTGTTTCAATCTTAAATAGTGAATCATGAGCACCGAGTTTTTACAAAGTGATTTCTTTAACTGGATTGTATTACCCTTGCTCATTTTTGCTAGCCGCACTATTGATGTAACCTTAGGTACTTTGCGCAACATCTTTGTATTTAGAAATCTAAAAAAGATTGCACCCATATTGGGCTTCTTTGAAGTATTGATTTGGTTAATAGCCATCAGTCAGATTATGAAAAATCTTAATAATGCTGCATGTTATTTTGCATGGGCAGGCGGTTACGCTAGTGGAATGATAGTTGGAATGTATATCGAGAATCGCCTTGCATTAGGATTGCAAATGGTTAGAATTATAACACATCAACCCACTGAAAGTATCTTGGATGAACTAAAAAGTCGTAGTATTGGTTTAACGATTGTCGATGGACAAGGATCGGTGGGACCCGTAAAAATTCTGTTCACAGTTATAAAAAGAAAAAGCGCAAAAGAATTTCTTGCCATCATACAAAAACATTTACCTGATGCTTTTTTCAGCATTGAAGATGTTCGTGAAGCCGGACATGGCTCATTAAATCCTGACGTCTCATTCACAGGTCGATCCTCATTTCCGATTCGAAAAGGCAAGTGAATCTCTTTTACTTTAAGTTGCTAATAAGTAACTTTGGTAGTGATGAATGGGCCAAAAGTAAAACCAGATCTGAGTCAAGTTTTTGTTTCAAGTGAAGCGAAGAGTAAATACCCAAAGCTTACTACCCTATTCTTCTTACTATTAAGCAGCAGCATAACGGTACTATGCGTTTTATTTTTGTATTTAATATCGATTCATTACACCGTTCATACATCAGAGATTCAGATTCCAAAATTGTTTTTTACCGCAAGTGTTTATACCATGATGCTCAGTTTACTTTCTGAAAAGTCTATCGATTACTTTAAGAATGATCGCAAAACCTCACTTTTGGCATCGACTTTACTTACGACATTATTTTCTCTTTTATTCATTATTACCACTGCCTTTTGCTTTGCCCATTATATAGAGCATTCCATTTCCTTTCAAGACCAATTGCAGTTGTATTATTTGTTTGTTTTTACCGCTTTTGTCGGATTGCATATTTTAGGATATGTGCTTCATTCTGTTCAACTATTGAATCGGTTGGCTAAAGTATTCAACGACAAGGTTGGAACTTTACTTTATTTCAGTGATGAATCCATTTTAGAGAACTTACGATTAAGTAAATATTTTTGTCACTATGTTAATGTGATTTGGCTTATCGGATTCTATCTTATGGTTTTCACGATGTAATTAAAAAGTCATCCCTAAGACGAATTCGGCAAAGTCAGCTTGTCCAAAATTTGCTTTTACATAGGTTCCTAAGTAAATATTCTTCTTATCTCTTTTATAAGCATTTTTGATATAATAATTCAATCCAATTCTTGATGGAAACAAGGTTTTTAAATAACCCCGTATGTCCTCTTTTACCTCCATTGCTTTGTATTGATCTCTGTAGAACGGGTTATGAATATTAATTCCACCTTGTGTAAACAGTCCTAAGTGACCAAATAAAAACTCATGGGATAGGAAAACACTTATGACACTTGCATTCCATGTGAAGTTCCCCGAATAATAAGAAGAGTCGCTTATATATTGATAAAAGTTATTGTTGAAAGTATAATCGCATCCGGCAGCTACTTTTCCTATGTGAGAATATCTCTTAAATATAGAAAACGAAGTTGTGTAGATATCATATTTTTTTCCTCCTACCGGCCCTGTTGAATTTCCACGTTCATTAAAACCATAACCTAACTTAATATTATAGCCAATCTTTTTTTGATCAAATATTGTAGGAGCAGTAAAGGAATCTTTTTGTTTTCGTTCATTTCGAAAAGCAATACCCGTATTCAAACACAACATATTTAATCCAACATTGGGTAATTGGGTGTGCCCATTGGAAGCATGATAAACAGTAGCGCGTAACAATAGGTCGAGGGTTGGTGAAATTGGTCTTGATATACCGACTCCTGCATACGCTGAAGCGGTAAAATGCGAGCCAATCAAGATGTTCGTTTCATTAGTATTGATTTCATATTTGTGTGTAAAGGCAGATACTCCTATTCCGGCTGAAAGAGAATACTCAAACCGATGATCACTTTTTAGTGATACTGAAATACAGGGCATTATTCCAAACATATAACCAAGAACATCTTCGTTACCTAAGTTTGCTGCGGTTAACTTAATTCCAAAATCGGGATACGTATAAGATGAATGCCATGGTTCTTCACCCAATAGTTTTTTGCCAATTAAAGTGGATAAAACCAATGAAGGATCTCTACTTGGAAATCGTGGATAGTTTTTAACTATCAATCCGCTTTCTACATTGGCTTCCAATACTTGAATTGGGTTTTGACCAAACAGTAGTGTTGATTGTGTAACTAAAAATAGAAAAGATAAAAAGCGAATCATTACATCGCTGACTTGATAATATTTAAAAATGATTTCGCAGAAAGCGATGCTCCGCCAATCAAACCTCCGTCAATGTCTGGCATTGAGAAAAGACTGGCCGCATTTGATTCGTTACAACTTCCTCCATATAAGATACTGATCCTTTCTGTATAATTATTTTCTGAAAGTTTAGTTAACTCGCTGCGTATGAAGGCATGCATCTCCTGTGCTTGATCTTGTGTCGCAGTTTTTCCTGTACCAATTGCCCAAACGGGTTCATAGGCTATTAACATTTGATCGCTTTTCTGAATCACATCTTTTGAAAGGCATTGAGCCAATTGCTGAGCAATCACTTCGAAGTGCTTTCCATTTTCTCTTTCATCGAGACTTTCTCCTATACAAACAATCGATTTTAAATTAAGTGTATTAGCCAATATCAACTTAGCCTTTACTTTTTCATTTGTTTCATTATGATATTGTCTTCGTTCGCTATGGCCAATCAGCACATACTCACATCCATACGATTGTGCCATGGATACCGATATTTCACCGGTATAAGCTCCCTTTTCATGCTTGGAAATATTTTGAATTCCAATTTTAACTTTGGGATGAATCATTTCTCTAAGCATTTCAATATGTATGCTCGAAGGAAATATAACTATATCCAAATCGCTACTTAATGCAATCGACTCCATCTCTTTGTTAAAATCAGAAACAAACTTTTTTACATCATCCTTCAAAAGATTCATCTTCCAATTGGCGGCTATTATTTTTTTTCTTTTCATATTAATTCAATCTAATTCTTGGATCGAGCAGTGCGTATATAAAATCCATTAAAATATTTATGATTACAAAAAACACTGCCACAACGAGGGTACATCCCATCACTACAGGAAAATCATATCGCTCCAATGAATCCACCATCAACTTACCTATTCCTTTCCATCCGAAAATATATTCAATAAACACTGCACCGGCTAATAAACTACCTAACCATCCGGAAATGGAGGTTAACACAGGACCTAATGCATTGCGCAGTGCATGTTTCCAAACAATAGTTCTTTTTGATAGTCCTTTTGCTAATGCGGTTCGTATATAATCTTTTGAAAGCTCATCCAACATGCTGCTTCGTGTTAATTGCATAAAAACAGAAAGTGGTCGAATGCCTAAAGTAAAAGCCGGTAGAATAAGATTTTTAATGTTTAACATTTCACCTTTAAAGGGATGGACTTCATATAAGCTTCCGGTCATATTCAGATGAGTATAGGACGACAATACAAAACCAAATATCCATGCAACTAAAATGCTGGCAAAGAAGGATGGAAATGCCATTCCAAAAACAGAAGAGATCAGGATCAGGCGATCGGCTATTGTTCCTTTTCGGGTGGATACATATACGCCCAATACAATTCCAAAAAATGCTGCAATGATTAAAGCGGCTAAAGCTAAAACGGCTGTTCCTCCCAGCGAGTCAGCAATCATTTCATTAACGGTTAACTGGTTTTGATACGATCGTCTTAAGTATGGCTTTTTAAGAACAAGGGCGGTTTCGTTTACATTAAATAGGACTGATGAACTTGGATACTTGTTTGCATCGTAATACGTAAATGATTCTTGATTTTTTACTGCATGCAAAGACAAAGGTGAAATATCATTCAGATAAAACAGATACTGTTTCATCATTGGATAATCTCTACCCAACTCTTTGTTGATGGCTTCTATTGATGCTATATCCGCTCTTTGACCCAGCATCATTCTTGCAGGATCGCCCGGAAGTATATTAAACAAATAGAATACGAGCGTAGTAATTCCCCAAAGTATAAGAAAACCGTAAAATATCCTTTTAAGCAGAAATGAAACCATATCTCTGTAAAGATACGTTTTAAGCTTACTTCAGAATGTTGTTTTTTACCTCTCCATACAATGGTAAACGAGTATAGGGCCAATAGGTAATGATGGTCCCTCCTTTCATTAATATTAAACCAGGGTTGGAACGAATCATGGTTTTGAGTACGGTTCCATCACAGAAATAATACTGGAAAGGATTCGACAGTTCATGTCTTAACTCTTCCGTCCTATCTGGTGATGTTGAAGTTAATCCGATAAATGAATGACCTTCTTTTAATGCAATATCTGCAAAAGCATTAATCTCACTCTGAACATCAAGATTGGTTTTTTCAAGGTCATAAGCTACTAGTATGAAAACATAACCTTCTTTGTTTAAAAACTCTTCTGTATAAGAGGTGCCTTCAAAATCATTGATACTAAAATCGGTTATGGGTGGCTTATACCCTTCTTTTAATACTTTATCTTTCCGATCAACAAAAGTATATTGATCTAAATCTTCGGGTAATTGATCAACTGTAAACTCAAATTGTTGCCCATCTTTTTCGTAAATAAAGTACATAACTACAGAATCACGTGGCGCATCATCCGGTATGCTCATTCCTTCAATAATACTTTTACCTGGTGCAAAAGGTCTAAAGTCAATAATGGGTAAATATCTATAAGTATAGATTGTGAAAACAGAAGAAAGAACGATCGCACTATAATACACTAGTCTACCATTTGAGTCTGAAAGGATTGCTTTAATCTTATGTCGCCTGATAAAAATGATTAATATAAATACCAAAAGAAAAATATCTTTCTTGAACGATCCCCAAGGAGTGAGCTTTATGGCGTCACCAAAACACCCGCAGTCTTTTACAACATTAAAATAAGCAGAATAGAAAGTAAGGAAAGTAAAAAAGACAATCAGGATTAATAGCAACCAAGAAACTAAATTCATTCTATAACCGATAAGAGTAGCCACTCCAAGTGCAATTTCCAATACACAAATAAACATTGCAAGGTAAAGCGAAATGGCTGATAAGAAAGGCGTATGAAATACTAAAAAGTATTCATCTAGTTTATATGCAAAGCCAAGGGCATCATTTGCCTTAATGAAACCCGAAATGATGAAAAGTACACCTACAATAAATCGTGCTAAGTATTCTAAAATCTTCATACGTTATTTTGTTTCTTTTATTTTTATTAATGCGAATACAGCATAGTTCAAAATGTCAAAGTAATTGCTTTCTATGCCTTCACTTATTATGGTCTGTCCCTGATTATCTTCAATTTGTTTTATCCTTAACAACTTTACCAAAATTAAGTCAGTAAACGATGATATGCGCATGTCTCTCCATGCTTCTCCATAGTCATGGTTTTTATTTAACATTAATTGTTTCGATTTATCTATATAAAGATCAAATAAAGATGATACTTCTGACGCATCCATACGGGGCTCTTCTTTTGGTCCTTTTGCTGACTGAATAAGTGCTATGATTGAATAATTTACAATACCTTGAAATTCACTACCGCAATCTTCAGCAACCTTCATATTCCCTTTTTCTTCAATATTTCTTATTCGTTGAGCTTTAATATAAATCTGATCTGTGATACTTGGCAAACGCAACAATCTCCAGGAACTGCCATAGTCCTTAAGTTTATTCATAAATATATCTTTACAGGATAATATGATCTGATCAAATTGTGATATTGTTAGAGTGCTCATAGATGAAACAAAATTAGTAAATAGCTATGAAGCCCAAATTAAAAAATTATGCAAAATACCATACGATGTCAACATCAAATTATTGACCTATCTCAACCCAAAGTTATGGGTATTTTGAACCTTACACCCGATTCATTCTTTGACGGCAATAAATACCTATCGGATCATGACTATATAAATCGTGTGGGTGAAATGATAGAACAAGGAGCCGAAATAATTGATATAGGTGCTGTATCCACTAGACCAGGCTCTTCATCAATATCAGAAGAGGAAGAAGTAGAACGATTGTTTCCGGCAGTCAATAGAATTTTAAATCAATATGCTGGGCAAGCCATTTTTTCCATAGACACCAGTAATTCTAAAGTAGCTCAGATGTGCTTTGACGCAGGGATAAACATTCTTAATGATATTTGCGGAGGAACTAATTCGCAATTACTTTCTCTCTGCGCATCATATAACGCACCTATTATAATAATGCATATGCAAGGCAACCCTAAAGAAATGCAAGTGAACCCTCAATATGAAGATGTTGTTTCAGATCTGATTGAGTTTTTCTCTAAACAAATAGAAAATGCAAAATCACATCAAGTTCACGACATTATTATTGATCCCGGATTTGGTTTTGGAAAAACATTAGAAAATAACTTCAATCTTCTAAAGAGTCTTCGGGTATTTACTGTCTTGGAAAAACCTATATTGGTAGGTGTATCTAGAAAAAGTATGATCTGTAAAGCGTTGAATATCAAACCTGATAATGCACTTAACGGCACTACTGCTTTACATATGAGTGCATTAATGAGTGGTGCTAAATTACTCAGAGCCCATGATGTAAAAGAAGCGAAAGAAGTTATTGATCTATACGTTAAAATGCAGCAATCTTAAGGCATTATGAAGCTCTCTAAGTCATCATTTATCAGATCGATGCAATGCAAAAAATCTCTATATCTAAATGCATTTCATAAAAAGGAAAGAAATCCAATTGATCCAATTACGCAGGAAAAATTTGATGCAGGGCATTCAACCGGATTTTTGGCAAGAGAGCTCTTTCCTAATGGTATTGATGTATCTATACCTAAATTCAAATATAGTTTATCCTATTCTAATACTCAGAAGTTGATTAGGCAAAACGAAGCTGTTGTATATGAAGCTACCTTTCTATCGAATACCTTACTCTGTATGCTAGATATATTAGTAGTTAAAAATGGTGAATTGCATGTTTTTGAAGTAAAAAACTCTTCCTCAATGAAAGAAGTTTTCGAAAATGATGCTGCATTTCAATTTTATGTCATGAATGAATGTGGCTATCGACCGGCTAGTTTTTCTATTATGCATAGAAATCCAATAAATTTAAATAGTGTAAAGATCCAAGACCAATTTGTTTCTATAGATATTACTAAGCAATGTATAGACAAGCAAGAATGTGTAAAACAAGAAATTGAACATTCCTTAATGACACTACAAGTTAGAAGGATTCCAGAAGTTGTTATGAGCGCTCACTGCGAAACGCCTTATCCGTGTGATTTCACGAAATTCTGCTTAAAAACTAAAATGAATTAAAATTTTCTAAAGAAAATGTGACTTCAATCCAATACGGGTGTCTTAAATATAGATGTCTGTCAAGGTTTTTTTCTGAATGATTACTAAGAGGAGGAGTTAAATCCTCCTCTGGTAATCTATTTTTTGAAATTTTATTGTTCTTTATTTGATTTTTAGAACTTTGCCATAGTAAAGCAAAGTTTGTGTCGCTGGAGATGCCTGAATTATTAGATGACAATGAATTAGTTAGATTAATTACCGAATCTAACAATGCCGACCTTTTTTCTATTCTTTATGATCGATATTCAAAAGTTATTTATAATAAGAGCTATTCCTTCGTCAAAAACCAGCCTGAAGCCGAAGATCTCTCACATGATATCTTCTTAAAGCTATTTATTGAGCTTAGGAAGTTTCAAGGGAAATCGAAATTCTCAACTTGGCTGTATTCGTTCACTTACAATTTCCTTGTTAATTATGTGAATCGAAAAAAAGATCCAGTTTCCTTTGAAAATATTGAAGAAACCTGGAGTGCCGAAGAAGAATCAAATGAGCCAGCCGACTATTCGGATGAAGAACTATTTCAAAGTAAGTACGAAACTTTGATGAAAGCGCTTGATCAACTGAAACCTCAAGAAAAAGCGGTTTTATTAATGAAATATCTAGATGATCTTTCGATTAAAGAAATAATGGAGGTTACCGAACTTGGAGAGAGTGCTGTAAAAATGAAAATAAAAAGAGCTAAGGCTAAAGTAGTCGAGCTTGTTACAAATATTGATAAAAATGCCTAATCCATTTAAGGAAATAAAACAAGAAGAAGTGCCTTCTGAACTTAAGGGAAAGGTTATGACAAGTGTCAATACGGCAAAATTTTTCCTAGATCTTGCCGAGTTATTTTCTGTTAATTATTTTGGTTCCATATCCAATTTGTTTAAATCTAAAGGATCATCTAATAAAGGACCAGAAGATCCGGGTAAGAATGCCGAATAAAAAAGATTAATTATCTTTCAATCATGAATAGTATGAATATGTGGAGTGAAATAATTTTTTCTTCCCTTCAAAAAATGGGTGAAAAAATAATGGCTTTTCTGCCCAATTTAATTGGTGGAATAGTTCTGTTATTGATTGGCTTTTTAATCGCAAAAGCAGCCTCGGTATTTTTAGATAAACTATTGAATGCAGGTCGAATCAATAAGTTTTTTGATAAAGTAAATAACTCAGATTTTGCTCAGAAGAATAATATTAGTCTTCGTATTGGAAAACTGATCAGTTCCTTTGTCTATTACTTAATTATATTAATGTTTTTGATAGGCGTAGCCGAAACCCTTGGATGGGTTGTTATTTCTCAAGAAATTGGAAATATTGTAGCCTACCTACCTCGATTGTTTACGGCTTTAATTATTTTCTTAATTGGATTTTTTGCTGCCAGTGTAGTAAAGCGCTATTTCAATACTATATTTTCAGGAGCAGGAATGAATGGAGCCAATCTCATTGGCACTATTCTATACTATCTGATATTGGCTATAATATTAATTACAGCTTGTGGGCAGGCAGGTATTGATGTTAGCATCATATCTTATAATTTCACCATGGTTCTTGCCTCACTCCTATTTGCTTTTGCCTTAGCATTTGGTTTAGGATCTAAAGAAGTTTTGCATAATTTAATCAGTACTATGTATGGCAGAAAGAACTATAACGTGGGACAAAAAATAAAAATTGGTGATATTACAGGTACCATTTTAAGTATTGAAAATGTTTCATTTACCATCCAAACCAGCGAAGGAAAAGTAGTTATCCCTTCTCAGCGTATGATCTCAGAAACGGTTCAAATTTTAGATTAAGAGATTATTTATTTTTTCTTAATTTGACGATCTTAATTAGGAGACATTCACAATGAAACTGTTGCCAAATAAAGATCAAATTTTTGAAGCACTCATTTATATTCGTAGATTATTCTATAAAGAAGAATCCGAAGAAGCTAAATTGTTCGATCGAATATTACTGTGGGTTATCTTAGCGAGTGTAGTTGTGGTTATGTTGGAATCACTCAAGAACACTCCGGTATGGTTTCACGACACGCTTTTTGTATTAGAGTGGATATTTACCGTCTTTTTTACCATTGAGTATATTCTAAGACTTATTACTGCAAATAGAGCCTTTAACTATGCCCGTAGTTTCTATGGTATAGTAGATTTATTATCTATCATACCTACCTATTTGAGCTTATTTATTACTGGAGCTCAAAGTTTATTGATTCTCAGAATGTTGCGCTTAATGAGAATATTTAGAATATTCAAATTAATCCGTTATGTGCAAGAAGCGCGGGCATTAGTAGAAGCACTGAAAGCAAGTCTATATAAGATTTCTGTTTTTATGGGTTTTATGCTGGCATTAGTATCTATTATGGGTGCCTGTATGTACATTATCGAAGGAGGCAAAAACGGATTTGATAGTGTGCCAGCTAGTATCTATTGGGCTATAGTTACTGTAACCACCGTTGGATATGGAGATATTACACCAGTTACAGTTATTGGCAAGATGTTTTCATCATTCATCATGTTGATCGGCTATTCTATAATTGCTATACCTACAGGTATAGTCTCACTCGAATTATCTAAAACCATTGAGCCGGCTAAAAAAGTAAAAACGAAAGAGTGTTTGGAATGCAAAAGTTTGGGACACGATCAAGATGCACAATATTGCAAACATTGTGGCTATTCATTTGATCCGGAAGAATACGAGAAAGAAAAAGAAGAAGAAAAAAAGCCATCTGATTAGATGGCTTTTTTTGTCGGGGTGGCAGGATTCGAACCTGCGACCTCCTGCTCCCAAAGCAGGCGCGATGAACCGGGCTACGCTAC
>Ga0116143_10003072_pt1 | contig 17193 bp, 17 predicted proteins | sample AD_UKC034_MetaG_FD_89745 | JGI IMG/M metagenome (GOLD analysis project Ga0116143, IMG submission 89745) | Active sludge microbial communities of municipal wastewater-treating anaerobic digesters from USA - AD_UKC034_MetaG | ecosystem: Engineered > Bioreactor > Anaerobic > Digestate | place: USA...
ATTAGAGTACCATATCAGACTCAAAAAGTCAGATGTCTTTTTATGAGGTTACATGATTTTTGAATCTGTCTAAAGGGTGGGGTTCAAGAATTGAAAGTGTCCACCCTTATGGGTATATTATATAATGCCTGAACAACTTCTGTTATCTGTACAACAATTACAGGATTGTCAGCTCCCTGTGCAACTACTACCACGCCTTCCACTTTGGGATATAATACTGTTGTTTCATACGGGAGTTCATTTCCTTCCTGGTCTGTATAAAATACGGTCATTTCACTTTGCTGCGTTTGGTTGCTCTGTTCCTCTGTACCAATGTCCTCACTGCTGCTGCTCTCCTCATCCTTTAAGATAATTCGTTCATCAGAGGAATGAAATGTCAGCATCACAGATACTTCTCCGACGCCTTCCATCGTGGATAATACATTTTCCAGTCTTTCTTCCAGAAATGCCCCGTAAGTCTGGTATCCCATTTCATTGCCGGCTGCAATTGCTTCGCTGCCGGTTGTATCTATCTGCACCGATTCCTGTGTAGCAGATGTTTCCTTTTTCTTTCCTTCTATCGGCCATACAATTACCATCAGAAGGATTCCGCTCAGAATCAGCACAAGCAGGTTCTCTTTTCGAAACATTTGCCTGATTTTCTCATTCTCCCATAGTTTCTTCCAGAACTTTTCCATCTGAAACGCTCCCTTCCGGCTGTAATGCTTCTTCATAAGTAAGAATAATCTCACTGACACGCTCCGGTTCCTGTAGATTCAGATAATCTACTGTCAGTTCTTCTGATGCCTCACTCCATACGCTCTCATACTCCGCCATCTTATTAATCGATTGCAGCAGCTCTTCTCTTGACTCAGAATTGACCAGGGGCCAGAACAAAACGATTACTACACAGAGGTCCAGCAGCTAACGAACATACTTTTCATATTCTGCATTGGGTACAAGATGAAGAATCAATTCTGCAATAGTCAGAAAGATTCCTGCTGTTTTCATACACTCCAGCCATGCTTCCATAGTTATCACCTCTTATTTCCCATCAGTTGCTCCCCCTAAGAGAAGCGACCATCGCGACTGTAACAAAGTTAAGGGCAAATGCAGATGCAAGTATTTTTAACAGCTGCAGACTGCCACTTCCTATGCGATCGCTGCATTGTACAATGCGAAAATCTGTTACCATTCCAATCAGTGCGCTTCCGCCCTTTAATACCAGAACAATAACGGTAATTCTCACCAGCGGAACAACACATAACAGGATCATTACAACGAGAATCACTGCGCCTATTCCATTCTTCAATAAAAGCAATGAGCCTGTTACCATTTGCAATGTAGCATCTGTAACATTTCCAACCCCCGGAATTGCTGCGAGTATTTTCTTAGCAGCACCATAGCCCACTCCGTCCAATACCGGAGATACCAGTCCCTGTATAATTCCAAGGCCCCCAATAACAGTCATGCAGGTCTTTTGCACATACTGAATGAGCTTCAGCAATAATCTCAGCAACGAGGCCATCCGATCCTCTCCGGAGATTCCATTGATAATTGTAAGGAACATATAAATACAGCATCCCGGAATTAGAAGTATTTTCATGAGTCCCCATACAACATAGATTCCCAGCATCGCGATCTGATAAAATCCGGTCGCTGTACTACTACCCACTGCAACTCCTACAGCGATAAAATAGGACGGTAATAACACCTGTAGGAATTCTATCAGATGGGTAATACATTCATCCGCAATTTGCGTTGCCTGCATAAAGGCATTCAGTAAGTAGATTGCAAGCAGCAAATAGATAAAGTAATACCCTAAAGAGACAATCTGCCTGTTCTCACAAAATCCTGCGAGATTTTTGCATAACGCTGCAAGAAGACCACTAAGAATGATGACTGCAAACAGTTCTTTTTGTGCGGCTGCCTCCTCCTTAACCGATTCCACTGCTATCTTACACAGATTCGCAGGAGAAATCAGAATTTCACCATGAAGAGCCTTTTCCAACAATTCCTTCATGGAAGGTGTATCCTGTGGCAGACTATCTTCTACACTTTCCTGCGCCTCTGTAAAATCATATTCTCCTAACAATTCATCTTTCAGTTCAGTCGCATTTACCTGTAGCGATAACATAAAAAACAATACAAACGAAATAACTAATCTATACTTTCTCACAAAGTCAGCCCTCCAATCATCTCAAGTAAGGTGCTAAGAATGGGAACGCCAAGAAGCAACACCGACATTTTGCCAAACGTTCTGATTCCATCTGCAATTGAAAGCATTCCATTTTCACGACAGATTGCAGCTGAGAATTCCGTTATCATTGTTATTCCAACGGCCTTAATCAGAATTGCCAGATAAGAATTGGCAGGTTCGAGCATCGTCAGAAGGTCACTGATGGATGTAAATATTACGATGGCCTTTCCTAACACATTGCAAAGAATCAAAAAAGCACAGGCTAGGGATAGCCCAATTGCTGCCATCGGTTCCTTAGGACGAATCATTTGTATCATCAGCATAGCCAAGATGCCAAGTATAGCGATTCTAATTGCATCCAAAGTAATCTCCTATTCTGCCATAAAACATAAATGTTTCCTGTGCTTCTTAGATTTCAAACAATTCCTTAATCAGAAGAAACAGATCCAGGATATAGGGAACAATCCAGGTCAGCACCAGAATCAGTCCTGCAAGGCTGAGTAGAAATGCCTGTTCTTCGCGTCCGCTGTGTTTTAGTACCTGATTCAGAATTGTTATCAGGATTCCAACTGCTGCAATTTTTAGTATCAGATTTTCACTCATGCACCCTTCCCCAATTCTATACCAGTAGAATCACCAGACCAATTCCGGTACAGCCGCCAAGATATAGATAGGTCTTTCCTTTCTTTTCATATTCCTGATCCAGATATTCTATTTGCCTTGCTACTTCTTCCATACTTCGATCCAGCAGACCAATGAGCAATGTTATGTCCCAAACACCCCCAAACAAAGCAATTTCTTCAATGCAATGCACATCCTCTTCCTTCAGCCATGTTTTTTGTACCATTGCCTTTAAGGCTGCTTTCCATGTGTCTTCAAATGTCTGACCTTCTAATTTCATTTGTTTGTTCATTGTCAGGAAGCATTCCTCATAAGGTGCCCTGGCCTGCCTGGCCATATGTTGACATGCATCCTCCAGCGAAGCTCGTTTATATGTAATTTCACTTTTCAAAAAGATCAACAGCTGTCCTAGATATTGCAATTCTTCTCTTCGTTTTCTGATTTCAAGTGCAAGAAAATACCCATATAAAAAGCAGCCCATAACAAGCAGTCCCGCACCAATCCATTTGCCAATCATAGCAATTGACCTGTCGCGTTATCGCTTAGTGGCTTGGCGTTTTCATCATAAATTCCAAGGAGCGTTCCTGCTCCGTTCTGTTTCCCCAACAGAACAATCCGCTCAAAGATTTTTTCCTTCATAATCTCCTCCAAATAGCGCTTACGGTATAAATCCTCTATTCCACTGCCATGTACCGTAGCAATCACCTTACAGCCGCAGCTGATTACCTGTTGCATTGCAATCATATCCGTCGTACTCCCCAACTCATCCACTGCGATCACGTCCGGATTCATGGAACGAATCAGCAGCATCATGCCAATGGATTTGGGGCAGGCATCCATTACATCCGTACGGCTTCCCAAATCGTTACACAATCTTCCCCTGTAAGTTCCACCAATCTCAGAACGTTCGTCTACAACGCCGACATTTCTGCCTCTGTCTAACACACCTCCGTCAGAAATCTGACGAATCAGGTCTCTTAACAAAGTAGTCTTGCCGCATGCCGGTGGGGAAACAATTAAGGTGTTGCACAAATGATGATTCAGATATAAATACGGCAAGACCAGATTAGCACAGCCAATCTTTTCATGTGCAATTCTGATATTAATACTTGCAACCGGATGAATTGTGACAATCCCATCATCGCGCACAACAGCCTGTCCCGCGATACCAACACGATGCCCTCCTGCCATCGTCAGATATCCCTGCCTGATTTCTTCTTCGTAGGCATAAATCGAGTAGTGACATAGATGCGACAGAAGCGCATCCATGTCCTCCTGTTGCATCCAGAAGGCGGATGCTTCATTCTGACATCGCGCCCCCTGATGATTCACCATATATTCATGATTACCGCAAAGCACCCTGATCGGGCGGTTACATCGCATTCTGATCTCCTGCAATCCTTTAAGACCTGCAATCCCTTCCGCCAATGAATCAAACATCGGTGGAAACAATGCTTTCCTTTCAATATATGAGGTGTTGTCCATTTTATTCCACTCTCACCATCTCTTTTTGCAATCGTTTCATTATTTTCTTCTCTAATCTGGATATGTAGGATTGGGAAATACCGAGTAACTGCGCAACTTCTTTTTGCGTCATTTCCCTGCCATCCTTTCTGTTTAAGCCAAATCGCAGCATCACAATCGTTTTTTCACGTTCCTTTAGTTTTTCCACCGCCCGAATTAAGAGTTTTCTCTCTACTTCATTTTCCAGATCTCTGTAGATAACATCCTCGTCGGTTCCAAGAATATCTGAAAGTAACAGTTCATTTCCGTCCCAGTCTACATTTAACGGCTCATCAATAGAGACCTCCATTCGCGTCTTGTTATTACGTCTTAAATACATTAATATCTCATTTTCAATACAGCGAGATGCATATGTCGCAAGCTTAATATTCTTTTCCGAGCGAAATGTATTAATTGATTTAATCAGGCCGATGGTTCCAATGGAAACCAGATCCTCCACGCCGATTCCGGTATTGTCAAATTTCTTTGCGATATAAACGACAAGTCTGAGATTATGTTCTATTAAAATCGGTTTTGCAGTCGCTTCCTGTCCGTTTTCCAGCATTTGTATCATTTTTCCTTCTTCCACCGGGTCAAGCGGGGATGGCAACACATCCGTTCCTCCTATATAATGTAATTCTCTTACATTATTCTCATCCGACTTTTTATTACTTTTTCCAAGCAACCAGCATAAGCGTACCGGTAATGTCAATTCCATTTTTATCTCCTCCTTTTCTACCAAACTGATCGTCCTGCATCAGGACAAATATCCCATATGTAACAACATCTGATAGCTGCCGCTTCCGGATAACCGGTCAGGGCAAAGTGCTATCATCATTTCTTTTGCGATCAATCGTCTTGTGCCATTTTCTATGATTACGTCCTTTACCAGAATGCCGGGTAAAACTCCGCTGATTGTTCCAACGCAGTGATAGGGAATCACAAACACCCCCCGTGACAAGGCCAGGTCTTCTGTCATAATATCATCCATGCCCGGAAGCATTCGCTGTTCCATTACCGAAACATTACGTCCCGTCAATGGTTCTCTTAATGCATTTCCGGTGTCCCCCAGGGCTTTGACCTGAATCATCTGACCTTTATAATGCAACGTAACGGTATAGAACCCTTTTTGTTTCTGGCGAAGCCAAAATGAGGTCAGGAGGAAAAAGAGCAGGAGAACACACCAAAGCTCATTGACATTGATTGCACTCCACCTTTCAAATCTCAAAAACAATCCAAGTCCTCCGGAATAATATAAGCCACTGAACACAATAACGACGACTTGAGACCTCTTCTTCATCTGTGCTTCACCAACCTTGTTCAGCACAAACCACAGCCACACACTCTCCAGCAAAAGTCCTAAGCTCCACCGCAACGGTTGTGGAAATATCAACCCAAGCACTGTTGTTCCCGACCAGATCCCGGCATAGAGCAAAAGACGTTTCCACCACAGTTTTAATATCTTAATAAGGCCCAATTCCCTTTTCTGCCAGACAAGAAGTCCCAACAGAAGAAGTATGCACATTAGAAAATTTTTGACCAACAGTACATCCACGTACACAGTATAGTGATATTCTCTCACCCCAGCCTCCCTGTTTTCTATTCCATCATTATAGCCAATTAGCACGGCGAAATATGTCAAAGGCACTCCTGCATCTTTATTTTCTTACGGCAAATTTCTGCATTAAATGTAAAAGGTCTGTCGCACTTTTCAATTGCACAAAAAAAGCTGTGAAAAATGCTTTTGCATTTCTCACAGCTACTCAAATCATGTATTTTTATTCTTTACCGTCTTCTTCGCTCTTGTTCTTGCTGGCTGTTTTGATAAAGGTTGGAATATCATAACTCTGTTCCTTTATCTTAGAGTTGAATTTACCATTAAAGGTCGGGATATTGCTTGTTCCGGTAAATAACGTCTTGGGCTTGTCCCCTGCCTGAATTCCCGAAGTCGGTACTGCCTGTCCTGTCGGTCGTGCACTTACTCCTGCAACATTTGGAATCACTGTTGTATTCCCACTCGTAACTCCGGATACAGTCTTTGCCTTAAATCCTGGGCGATAATCCTTTGCACTCGTAATCTTACTTGCATATGTAACCGGCGGTTCAATTCCGGTTGCAATTACAGTTACAACACAGGTGTCTGTCATGGATTCATCCACTCTTGCACCAAAGATTACATTAACTTCATCTCCGGTAATTCCTTCTATGTATTCTGCTGCTGCAGCAGGATCATAAAGGGTAATATCACCGGTAACATTGATAATAATATCTGACGCATCGGATATCGTTGTCTCAAGAAGCGGGCTCTGTACTGCCATCTGAACTGCATCCAGGGCTTTGTCATCACCGTTACCCATACCAATTCCCACATGAGCAACGCCCTTATCCTTCATAACCGTCTGCACATCAGCAAAATCAAGATTGATATCAGATGGAACATTAATCAGATCAGTAATACCACGAACTGCCTGCTGTAACACTTCATCAGCTTTACGGAATGCATCTCTAAATGAAGTACGTTTGTCCACAATTTCAAGAAGCTTTTCATTGGGAATAACAATCATGGTATCTACATTACCTTTTAAATTCTCAATACCAATCATCGCATTGTCCATACGTTTCTTCTGTTCAAATGCAAAAGGCTTTGTAACAACCGCAACAGTCAGACATCCCTGTTCTTTTGCAAGTTTTGCAACTACCGGGGCTGCTCCTGTTCCGGTACCGCCACCCATTCCTGCGGTAACAAATACCATATCAGCACCCTGAATTGCTTCTGTAATCTCATCTGCACTTTCCTCTGCAGCCTGTTGACCAACTTCCGGCTTAGCTCCAGCACCAAGTCCTTTGGTGAGTTTCTCACCAATCTGAATTAAATTGGTAGCTTTACATAACTGTAATGCCTGCTTGTCAGTATTTACTCCAATATATTCAACGCCAATAATTCCTTCATCAATCATTCGATTAACAGCGTTATTACCTGCTCCACCTACACCTACTACAAGAATCTTAGCAGCTGCATCTGATTCCATACAATTTATTTCCAGCAAGATCTTACTCCTCCTAATACTCTCATTTTGACAATCTAAAAATATCATATAATTATTTAATGAAATTATCAACCCATTTTATCAATAAAATTGCTTCTATTTTGACCTCGTTGACTAGTTGGGTCAAATTTATCCACATTCTCAATCCTCTCGCTACTCTTCATCCAGTGTAAATGTTATATCCTCTGAACCATCTTGATAATTGTCCATATGTAATACCCCGCTTTTTCCCGCCAGCTGTGGCAGAATTGCATCTAAACGCTGGATTTTCTCTTCAATCATTTGATTCTCTCCCATTGTAACACGGACATCTCCAAAATATAAAGTCATTTTATAGGCATCATCAAAATAGATCCGATCAGTGACAATACTGTATTTTTCGAGCATCTGTGTTACATTTAGGATTGTTTGAAAGATATCCTGATTTTCCACCGGCAAAGGTTCATACATCACAAAATGATCAAACTTTAATCCGGTTACCAACGGAATTCCAACGGTCTGAACCGAAGCATTCTCCACGATCACACCATCCTTATCAAAATACATATAGCTTCCCAGATATTCTACATATCCAGCCAGAGCTTTCTCATAAACAGTTATTTTGATGGTATTACGATCGAGGACATCCACGTCCATCGTTTCGATAAACGGGATATCCGTAATACTCTTATTGCTGTATTTGAAGGAAAGAAAAAGCGAGTTATCTCCAAATCTTCCCACTTCAATCATTTCTCTGATTTCCTGGGCAGAATAATGTTTGTTCCCTTCAACATACACATTGGTCACCTGAAATTTCGCAAGAAAAATCCAGAATGTAAAGAGCAGTGCTGCAACACCCCCCAGTATGACGCAGGCTATGATTTGTTTATGTATCAGGGTATCATAATCTCTCATACTTCCTCCTTTTGTTACTCCTTAAAAAGGGTTACTCCCAGTTTCTGAAAATCTCCAATGATATCTTCGTATCCTCGTTCTATGAAAGATACCTTTTTCACAAGGCTCTCTCCCTCAGCCATAATTCCGGCAATTACCAGCGCTGCTCCTGCACGAAGATCTGTTGCTTCAACAACAGTTCCCTTTAGTTGAGCAATTGGATGTATCGTAATCCCATGCTCCTGCTTCGTGATATTCGCTCCCATTTTTTCCAATTCACCCAGATAAGCAAATCTCTGTTCAAACACCGTCTCCTTCAGGTAACTGTCTGCATCTGCCTTGGTTAATACAGTCGTTAACTGCGGCTGCAAATCCGTTGGAAATCCAGGATAAGCCTGTGTTGTTACATCAATACCACCTCTGAGCGCCCTGTCTGTCTTTATATAAATGCGCTGTTCTTTTACTCGTACAAAACAATCCATCAGACTAAGGACATGAAGCAGGGCATTCAGTTCCTGTATCGGAGCATTGGTCAGACAGATATCACCTCCTGCACCGGCAGCTGCTAAAAGATAAGTTCCGGCGACAATACGCTCCGGCGGAATCGAATATACAACCGGATGAAGTGAATTGCCTGTAATCGTAAGTGTTCTGGTACCCACTCCCTTAATAATTGCTCCTGCACTACGCAGGAAATCACACAAAGCTTCAACTTCCGGTTCTCTGGATGCATTGGACAGAACTGTTGTCCCCTTAGCCAAAACGGCAGCAAGGATTGCGTTCTGCGTTGCTCCAACACTTACAATCGGGAAATGAATATGCGTACCAGTTAGCTGTTTTGCAGTTGCAATAATACAATCATCCTGAATCGTTATGGAAGCCCCAAGTTGTTGTAATGCCATCAAATGCAGATCAATGGGCCGCTCTCCGATCACGCAGCCTCCCGGATAATATATCACAGCTTCCCCATATCTGCCAAGCATCGCTCCAAGTAAAACAATCGAAGAACGCATTCCCTGTACGTCTTTCTTCGGAAGTTCAATTGCCCCTCGCTCCTCATTTTGTATGGAAACTGTATGCCCCTCTATCGTGATACGGGCACCCAAGCGCCTTAAGAGCTGCAGCATCAGCCTAGTATCCTGAATCCTTGGGCAGTTGTGAAGAACAACCTCTCCCTTAATTAAAACGGACGCTGCCAGAATCGGCAGCGCTGCATTTTTTGAACCTTGTATTTCTACTTCTCCATAAAGTGATTGCTTTCCAGTAATCCGAATGGAATCCAAGCCCACACCATCCTACATTTTTCTAGACAGGCACTCCTTCTCGCAAAAGGCACCCATGTTAATATATGAGCTCAAACCAGAAAATGTGCATCATTCCTCTACTTTTATTGAACGGGACACTCGCAATACAATTCCTATTTCACATAACAGAAACACGACAGAAGAACCTCCATAACTGATAAAAGGAAGACTAATACCGGTGTTTGGTATGGAATTGGTAACAACGGCAATATTTAAAACAACCTGTATTGCGATATGTGCCATAACTCCGACAACAAGCAATGCGCTATATAAGTCATTGGCATTTACGGCAATCAGCAGGCAACGGTAAATCAGCAGAGCAAACAGCGCCATTACAACCAGGGCGCCTACCAGTCCCAATTCCTCACAGATAATTGAGAAAATCATATCATTCTGTGCTTCCGGAATGAAGCCAAGCTTCTGGACACTCTCTCCGATTCCTTTCCCCAGAATTCCACCCGATCCAATCGCGTAGAGCGATTGTAAGGTCTGATATCCTGTATCGGAGGAATAGCTCTCCGGATCAAGCCATGCAATAATTCTATCCTGTCTGAAATCGATCGCAACACCATTCTTACTCTGATAAATCGTTAGCAGTACATATCCTCCTGCAAACAGAGCAACCACAAGTATTCCCAAAAGATACCATTTGTAATTCTTTGTGGAAACAAAGACCACAACTCCTGCAATTCCCAATACAATAATCGCACTCGAAAGGTTATCTGAAATCTGCCAGATCAAAATGGCAAGTGCTCCGGGAACACCCATTGCAACTCCAATCCCTTTCCAGTCGCGAAGTCTCCCTGGTCCATTGGCAATAAATCCAGCCAGAAAAACAATCATAAACAGCTTAACCACTTCTGCCGGCTGAAGATTTACTATCTTAAGATCCAGCCATCTTGTTGCTCCATTGGCAGAAAATGCCAGCGGACTAAACAGCAAAAGCATCAAAATAACAGAACCAATAACAGCCGTACCCAGGATAACTTTTGATCGCATCCAATAATAGGATTTCATAAAAATAATGATAAACATTGCTCCCAGGCCAATACCAACTGCAACAATCTGTTTTCTAAGATAGAAATATGCACTATGCCCCTGCATACTGGCCTCATATGAACTGGTCGAGAATATCATCAGCATTCCAAAAATCAATAAAGCAAATACGACCAGAAGCAAAGTATAATCGAAAAAGTATTTTGTTCTTTTCTTCGCCACACCTATGCCTCCATTTTCCTGACAAGTTCCTTGAACTGATTGCCTCTTACTTCATAATTTGGAAACATTCCCCAACTGGCACATGCCGGTGAAAGTAACACTGCTTCCCCATTCTTCGCTTTCTTCGCAGCCACATCAACTGCTTCTTCCAGTGAATTAACAAGAATCACATTCTCAAATCCATGACGGGTCGCACATTCCTTAATCGCTTCTTTGGTCTGCCCTAAGAGAATCAACCACGTCACCTTGCCCTGAAAGCTTTCAATCCATTCATCATATGTATTCTGCTTATCGTATCCTCCGCCAATCAGTACTGTCTTTCTGTTCATTGCCTGAATTCCTTTGATGGCAGCATCCGGATTGGTTCCCTTAGAATCATTGTAATAATCCACGCCCGCAATGGTTGCGACATACTCGATTCTATGTTCAACTGCATGAAAATCCTTTATTGAAGCAATAATGTGTTCCATCTGAACCCCATAACTAATTGCCATTCCTAATGCAGCCATCACATTTTCAACATTATGTATTCCAAGAAGTCTCATCTCATGGATATTCATTATCTTGACAATCTGTTGACCATCGTCGTAGTAAATATCCTCCTCTTGAAGATAAATACCCGGATGTAATTGTTGTTTTGAAGAAAAATATAATGCACGCGCCTTCGTTCTTTTTCCAAATTCTCTTGTATAGGCATCCTCATAATTCAAGACGCAGGTATCCTCCTTGGTCTGATTACAGGCTACCGCTTCTTTGCATGCTACATAATTGTCCATCGTATGATGTCGATTCAGATGATCCGGAGTAATGTTCAAAATTGCAGATACTTGCGGATGAAAATCCTGAATCGTCTCAAGCTGAAAGCTGCTTACTTCTGCAACCGTAACATCAGAATCGGTTGTTTCCAGGGCAGCCATTGTATACGGATTGCCAATATTGCCAACCACAAAGGATTTTCCATAATAATCTTCCATAATTTTACCGGTTAATGCCGTAGTTGTAGTCTTTCCATTGGTACCGGTAATGGCAATAATCTTACCTTTGGCAAATTGATATGCAAGCTCTATCTCTCCCCATACCGGTATCCCCCGCTCCTTAAATTCATCAACAAATGGTGTATCTACAGGGATTCCCGGGCTCATCACCAGTAAAACAGACTTCTCTTTTACTTCCTTTGGAAGAATCCCGGAATAAATCTCTGCCTTTATTCCTTCCATTTTCTCCATAACCTTCTCTATCTCAAGATTTTCATTTTCATCAAAAATGACAGGATATGCTCCAATCTTTCCAAGTAAAATTGCTGCTGCTATTCCGCTCTTCCCCGCTCCCATAATCACAACGCTTTTTTCTGTTAAATTCATTTTCTCTACCTTTCCTGCTCGTTGTATTGGTTACTATTCTAGATTGCCATCAATGCAACCAGGCACAGTAATGCTGTTGCAATCGTAAACACGGTCACAATTCTGGTTTCAGACCATCCGCACATTTCAAAATGATGATGAATTGGTGCCATTTTAAAAATTCTCTTGCCATGTGTCAGTTTAAAATAGGATACCTGAATAATTACAGAGAGCACTTCAATCACATAAACAGCTCCTACAATCAATAGAAACAGCGGCATTTTCAACATATATGCTGATGCTGCTACAAATCCTCCTAACGCAAGAGAACCGGTATCTCCCATAAATACACTGGCCGGATACACATTAAAAAGCAAAAATCCAAGCAAAGCCCCAACTGCTGCACAGGTAATTGGTGTAATTCCACTACCGGTACCAATCGCTACAACTGTAAAGAAAGTTGCAACCATTACAGTTACACTGCTGGCCAAACCGTCTAATCCATCGGTAAAATTAGTGCCTGTATCGGTACCTATGACAACAAAAAACAGAAGTGGGATATTCCATAAGCCAAAATCAATATATTTGTTATCCATAAACGGAATCTTCATTGCAAGATCTACTTTGGCCACTTGTGTGACATAAAATGCAAAGATTCCAGTCATAATGAGCTGAAGTAACATTTTCTGCCATGCTTTCAGCCCCATGGAGCGCTTTAGAACCACTTTAATATAATCATCCAAAAAGCCAATCAATCCAAATCCCAGTGTCAAAAAAAGAATCGGGATAATATCAGGGTAATCCTTAATATAAAAAACTGATGTGATTACAATCGCTGTAAGAATCATCAGTCCCCCCATCGTTGGAGTTCCTGATTTCTTTAGATGTGTCTTGGGTCCTTCCTCCCGAACGGTCTGCCCAACCTTTAACCTTCTCAAGAATGGAATCACAAATGGTCCTAACACCACACTGATCCCAAAAGATAATAGTACCGGTATTACCATATCCAGATTCATTATTTCCTACAACCTTTCCACTTATTTCCCATCTGCTAATTATAATCCATCTCCTCCAGATAAGGAAGTATATTTTCAAATAACTATCTCACTAAAGGAGCTGCAATCTGACCACCATAATAAGTTCCCTGTGGGTGATTAATAATTGCCAGTGCAAGAACCTGCGGATTATCCGCCGGTGCAAATCCAATAAAAGAGGCGATATAAACACCATTACTTCTTGGCAACGTCTGACTGGTCGCCGTCTTTCCGCCGACACAATACCCCTCTACATATCCATTTCTGCCCGTGCCATTGGCCACTACCTGCTCCAGCATATATCTCATGCTTTCAGAAGTCTGTTCGCTGACTACTCCCGAAGTCATCGGATAAGTAAAGAATTGTGTGATATTACCTTCCTGATCCTGTGTCCGAAGGCCAAAATGAGGTGTTACCCGTACTCCTCCATTGATAATCTCAGAAACGGTTACCGCCATTTGAATTGGTGTAATCTGAAAGGACTGGCCAAAGGATACCGTTGCCAGTTCCACAAGCCCCATATCTTCTTCCTTATGCATAATGGTTGAAGCTTCTCCCGGAAGATCTATTCCTGTTTTTTTTAACAGGCCAAACTGCTCGAAATAGTCATAATATCGCTCGATTCCCAATCTTAGGCCAACCGCAACAAAAACAGGATTACAGGAATTCATCGTTGCTTCCAGAAAAGTCTGTGTTCCATGTCCTGCAATCTTATGGCAACGAATTCTTCGATCCTCTACTACTGTATATCCCGGGCAGGTAAAGGAGTCATCCATTGTTACCACACCTTCTTCCAGGCCTGCTGCTGCTGTAATTATCTTAAAGGTAGATCCAGGTTCATACGTATCATTGATACAATCATTTCTCCACATTTGATTTAGCGCATCCATCCGCTCCTCTTGTGAAAGGTTTTGATCTGCAACACCGCTTAGTGTAAATGGATCATTTAGTGAAAACTCCGGGACATTCACCATAGCCAGTATTTCTCCATTATTTGGGTTCATAACCAGAATAGAGACACTGTCTGCTTCTTTGGTAAGATAAGCCTGTTCTGCCAGCTGTTGGGCATACATCTGTATATTAAAATCCATGCTGATCACAAGATCATTGCCTGCAATCGGTTCTCTTCTTCGTTCTCCAAGCGCAGCCTGTTCCAAACCATGAGCATCTGTAACAGTTAGAATCTGTCCATTCGTCCCATGCAGATATTCTTCATATACAACTTCCAATCCAATAATTCCCTGATTATCACCACCGGTAAAACCGATTACTTTGGATGCAAGTTCGTCATAAGGATAGTATCTGCGATAGTCCTCATCAACTTTCACTCCGGGATAATGATAACTGCGAATGATATCTCCAACAGATTTATCCACATTGCTGAGAATTCGTTCTATTGAAGAGTATTTTTCCACTCTTCTGCGAACATATTCCTCCGAGAGATCAAGTTCCTCACAAAGCATCGAAATAACGGCTTCTGAGTCTTCAATCTGGCTATGAATCACAGATATTGTACAGACCGTTACATTATCAGCCAGCACAATTCCATTAACATCCAGAATTCTTCCCCTTGCTGCCTTAATATCACGTTCACGCTCGTGAACATCTATGGCCTGCTCCCCATAATAATCCGACTCTGCCAGCATCAGTATTCCCAAACGAATTGCTAAAACAATCATCAGTAGTAACACTGTTTCACAGAAAAACAGCATTTTCTTTCTATGATATATCCGGCTGTAATACTCTTTCATCATTTCTTCATGTGCCTCGCCGGTAGTTTATTATTTAGTTTATTATCAATTGGAAATGCTTATTCAGAATTTAAACCGGATTCTGTATTTTCCTCTTCATTCTGTTCCTCAAATCCTATATCTTCTCCCGTTGCATTCTGCAAAACAGAAGAATCCGGGTCAATGGGTATGCCGGTCACAGGATCTAAAAATTCTCCATTGATTGGATCAATCGCATATCCTGTCTCAGGGTCGATTACGATATCTGTACGAACTCCATTCTCATCTGTTGTATTCTGCGACACGCAATCCTCTGATGTTGAATTTCCGGACACATCATTTCCTGATACTGCATTATCAGAAACTCCATTTTGCGAAACTGTCGGCACATGCTGACCATGTTCGAGCAATTCCTGTTCTTCCTCTTCGCTTAACTCCTCGGTCATAAAAACATGTAAATAGGGAAGTACATCCGTCAGAATTGAACGGCACAACAGACATGCATATCTGGTTGCTGTATCCTGCGCAGCGGTATTCGGCCTGTCAATAACAATGTAGATCGCAATCTGTGGATCCTGTGCAGGTGCAAATCCCATAAAGGATACTACATAATTCTGCTTACCGTCACCAGAGGTTTCTGCCGTACCGGTCTTTCCGCCAATCATGTAGCCTGCCGGTCTTGAGTAAGTACCGGTACCTTCCTGCACAACTCCGATACAGTAATCTCTCATCAAGGCAGAAACACTTTCTGAAACCACCTGGCGAAGCAGCACCGGCTCAATATTATCTACTACAGCACCATTTTCATCCACAATCTGACTAACCATATGTGGCTGATAATAATAACCACCATTAATCAGAGAGCAAAATGCGGTAATCGTCTGTATCATGGTAACATTATATCCCTGTCCAAAGGTTGAAGTTGCAAGCTCTGTAACCCCCATCGTTTCTTCCGTAAACACAAGAGAAGAGGTTCGCATTTCACCGGTCAGATCTATATTTGTTTTTAAACCAAAATTAAAATTGTTAAGGTACTCAAGAAATGTACTCTGTCCCATTTTCTGTCCAATCTGCATCAGGCATACGTTGCAGGACTGTTCCAATGCCTGTTTTACAGTCAGTTCCCCTTCTCCATAACGATTATGGCAACGTATTGTAACCGCATGATCTCCTTCGCCAAATTGCAGGAATCCGCCGCAATAAAAGCTATCGCCATCATGGATTACTCCACAATCCAGCGCCGCCGCAACAGTAAATGTCTTACATACACTACCGGGTTCATAAGACTCAGAAATACAGAAGTTCTTCCACAATCCCTGCAGTGTTGAATAATAGGTGTCTTCCTCCTGCATTGTGGCAATATCCTGTTCGGAATAATATGCCGTCAGGTCATAAGGATCATTTAGATTATAGTTTGGAAAGCTTGCCATCGCAAGAATCTCACCGGTATCAATGTCCATAATAATAACACCGGTATTATCTGATCCCATTTCCCCTTCTCGGTATTCATTGGCATGTTCCTGGTTAAAGACCAGGATATTTTCTTCCACAATTCCCTGGATATAGGCATCTATTGTTGTAACAAGAGTATCTCCATTTTCCGCAGGAATAATCGTTCTCTCCAACGCATTATCATCCAGCAGATAACCATACTCTCTTCCATTACTTCCGGACAAGATGTCATTATAGTACTCTTCAAGTCCATACTGTCCGATTCCATCCTTTGTTGTAAAGCCAATCGCATCACAAGCCAGCGTTCCATATGGATACTGCCTCTTATACTCCTCCTCAAACCAGATTCCGGATGGATTAATCTGACTCTCCTCACTGTCCCTTAATTCAATATAAGTTTGAATATCATCATAATTAAGCTGTTTTAACAGAATATGATAACGGGAATCCGGATTCTCTGTAATGTAGCCACGCACTTCTCCAATATCCAGTCCAAAGCAGGAATTCAGGGCTGCCAGTGTTGGTTCAAGTGTTTCTGTATTGCTTCTCATCAGCTTAGAGTCCAGGATAATATTATAAACCTTTCCGCTATATGCAAGCATCGTTCCGTTTCGGTCCATGATTGCACCTCTCTGATAAGGAATTGTCACACTGTCATACTCCTGTTGTGAAAGAACCTGTTTTTTATACTGTTCTCCGTTATCTCTTCCTATAACAGTCAGACGCACTGCCAATAACACAAAAATTAGCAGTATCGCCCCGGAGAATACTACTAATTTGTTCTTCATAAATATTTTAAATTGTGGTTGTTTTTTCTTCTCTTTCAAATCTGCTCACGCACCTTGTAATATCATTGTGGGAGATCCGAATATTGTTTTACATAATCCTCAAT
>Ga0116143_10003077_pt1 | contig 17183 bp, 13 predicted proteins | sample AD_UKC034_MetaG_FD_89745 | JGI IMG/M metagenome (GOLD analysis project Ga0116143, IMG submission 89745) | Active sludge microbial communities of municipal wastewater-treating anaerobic digesters from USA - AD_UKC034_MetaG | ecosystem: Engineered > Bioreactor > Anaerobic > Digestate | place: USA...
GGACGCGAAGCCTACCCCGGTGACGTATTCTATTTGCACTCCAGGCTGTTGGAAAGAGCGGCCAAGGTGATCAACAACGATGAGATCGCACGCAATATGAACGATCTGCCCGAGTCTCTTAAAAAGGCCGGCATCGTAAAGGGAGGAGGCTCGTTGACGGCACTCCCGATCATCGAAACACAGGCAGGTGACGTTTCCGCCTATATTCCCACCAACGTGATTTCCATCACAGATGGTCAGATCTTTTTGGAATCCAACCTTTTCAACGCCGGTATCCGTCCTGCCATCAACGTAGGTATCTCTGTATCCCGTGTGGGTGGAAATGCTCAGATCAAGTCCATGAAAAAGGTCTCCGGTACTTTGAAACTGGATCAGGCTCAGTATCGCGAACTCGAGGCTTTTGCCAAATTCGGTTCCGATCTCGATGCAGCCACAAAAGCCGTTCTGGACAAGGGAAAGCGAAATGTGGAAATTCTGAAACAGCCTCAGTATAGCCCAGTAGCCGTGGAGAAACAGGTAGCCATCATCTTCATGGGTACCAATAATCTTCTGAAAGATATTCCTGTGGAAAAGGTTAAGGATTTTGAAATCCTCCTTTACACGGAATTGGAGCAGAGACATCCGCAGGTACTGGAGAATTTCAGAAAGGGAAAACTCGACGATGCCGATCTGAACGTTTTGAAAAAACTGGCTTCTGAACTGAAAGTGAAGTAATCATTCTGGTTATATTCATCGCTCCATTCTTTCAGTATCTCGGTTAAATTTTTAGCTGTTGTTTGAATGAATGGTGTGCTGAAAAATGAAATTGAATATGAGATCTCAGGTTATTCAGATAAGTTGAAAAATCTTTTGATGCTCAGATTACAAATTAAGGAAATATGGCTAATCTAAAAGAAGTACGCAACAGGATTAAATCCGTCATCTCCACGCAACAGATCACCAAAGCGATGAAGATGGTTTCTGCTGCCAAGTTAAGGCGGGCGCAGCAGGCGATTATTCAGATGAGGCCTTATGCCAATAAATTGAACTCGATGCTGACCAACATCATGAGTTTTTCCGATGGTCAGGGTGCTGAAGTGTTTGCCCGTCCCACCAGCCGTAAAAATCCCATGATGGTGATCATCACATCTGACAGAGGTCTTTGTGGTGCGTTCAATGCGAACATCATCAAACTGGCACAAAAAAGAATCCAGGAGCAATACAGCACACAGGCTGCTGATGGAAAACTCAGTTTTCTATGCATCGGGAAAAAGGGATTTGAGTATTTCAAGAAGCGCTATCCCCAGTGTCAGATGATTCAGGATTATACCCAGTTGCAGACCAGTCTGAGTTATGAGAAAGTGGTGGCTGTGGCAGACCGGATCATGGCCGACTTTAAATCCGATGTTACCGATCAGGTAGAAATTTTTTACGGTAGATTCAAGAATGCGGGCACTCAGTTTCCAGAAATGGAACAGTATCTGCCGGTAGCCAAGGTGGAGCCAGCCCAAAGTGAAACAGCCGCCAGGACCATGAAACCCGATTTCCTGTTTGAACCCTCACAGGTGGAGCTTTTACGCGAACTGGTCCCATCCATTCTGCAATCCCAACTTTACAAATGCATACTGGACAATCAGGCTTCCGAACACGGAGCGCGCATGACGGCCATGGACAAAGCTTCCGAAAATGCGGAAGAGATGTTGGTTGATTTGAGGATCAATTACAACAAAGCCCGTCAGGAGGCTATTACCAAGGAACTCTCTGAGATCGTAGGCGGAGCTGCGGCTTTGGCCGGTTGATCCCGAGTTCTAGCAGGAGCGGCAGCGGCAGAACACCGTATGTCGGTTTGTTCAAATTTTTCAGAAATCTTAAGCCAGTTTAACCAATTGTCTGATCCTCCGGACATTCGATGTATTTTATATATTTTTGCAGGATGCGCAGTCTTTCTTTGATTTTTTTCATGCACTTGCTTCTGATGGTCTCCTGCCGAAAAAAGGAGCAAACTCAAGTGCAGCAGGGGCCAGCTGCCAAGAGGCCTGTGAGCTCTCAGGGATGGATCGTCACCAAAGAAGCCATAGGCGAGAAACTAATGTTGCCAGGCACTATTGCAGCCTGGGAGCAGACAGAAGTGCATCCTGAAATATCGGGATTGATCAGCCAGGTTCTTTTTTCAGACGGTCAGAAGGTCGAGAGAGGACAGTTGCTGGCCAGGCTCAACGATGCTGACCCGCAGGCCAGACTGGCCAAACTGAAGGTGCAAAAAGAGATTGCACAGCAAACCGAGAAGAGACAGAAAGAACTACTCAGCTCAAGAGCGGTTGGGCAGGCAGAATACGATCAGGCACTGCTTCAATTGCGCAGCATCGAGGCAGATATGGAAATCCTGAAAGCCGAGATAGACAAGCATCAGATCAAAGCTCCCTTTACGGGTACACTGGGCATCCGTCAGATCAGTCCGGGAGCATTTGTTACACCTTCGAGTGTGCTGGTCAGTCTGGGCGATCTGAGTAAAACGCGTATCCGCTTTTCGGTACCTGAGCGATATATCCCCATGATCCGCAACGGACAGCTGGTGACCTTCAGAATATCCTCATCGGACGAATTGTTTCATGCCAAAATAGTATCGCGCGAATCATCCCTGGATCCTAACACCCGTTCCCTGGTTTTTCTAGGTGAAGTGCAGGAAAGATCAGCTAAGCTGGTTCATGGACTTTTTGCAGAAGTGATCATTCAGCTCGATAAATCCAGCAGCGGATTTATGGTACCCAGTCAGGCCATCATACCCCAGGCACGCGACAAAAAGCTGGTGGTCCTCAAGGATGGACAGGCTCAGTTTCGTTCGGTGCAGCTTGGGGTGCGCGATTCCGCACGCGTAGAGATCCTCAGCGGAGTGGAGGAAGGCGATACCATCCTGACCACAGGGCTCATGGGCATCAAACCGGGTAGCACCGTGCAGGTCCAAAACATCCTGAACAGCCGATGAATATTTCTCAACTCAGTCTCAGCAGGCCTGTCCTGGCCGTGGTGCTCAACCTGGTCATCATCCTGTTTGGTTACCTGGGTTTCCGCAATTTGGGCGTTCGGGATTTTCCAGCCATTGACCCTCCCAATATCAATGTACGAACTTCTTACCCGGGTGCCAATTCCGATATCATCGAATCTCAGATCACGGAACCCCTTGAAAAGGCCATCAACGGAATAGCAGGCATCAAGAACATCACCTCTCTGAGTTCACAGGGCAATTCCAATATTACCGTTGAATTCGATCTGAGTGTCAATCTGGAGGAAGCTGCAAACGACGTCCGCGATAAGGTCTCTCAGGCCATCAGAAACCTGCCCAATGATCTGGATGCTCCTCCCACCGTAAGCAAGGCAGATGCCAGCGGAGATCCGATACTCTCCATGACCGTCAAAAGCGAAAGCAAGAATCCGCTGGAACTCACTGAGTTTGCCTACGACAATCTGGTGGAACGCCTGCAGACCATACCAGGGGTGAGCTCCATCACGATCTGGGGAGAAAAAAAATATTCCATGAGGATCTGGATGGATCCTGCCAAACTGAATGCCTACCGGCTTACCCCACAGGATGTGCAGAATGCATTGCTTCGCGAGAGTGTGGAATTACCATCCGGAAAGATTACCGGGAACAGCACGGAATTATCCATCCGCACATTTGGGCAGCTGCAGGATGAAGCAGATTTCAACAACCTGGTCGTGTCCTCCACCGGATCTTCTGTGATCCGATTGAAAGATATAGGCGAAGCAGTACTGGGACCAGAAAACGAAGAAACCATTCTCAAGGAAAGCGGTGTGCCCATGATTGCCCTGGCCCTTGTTCCGCAGCCCGGTACAAGCTATGTGGCCATTGCCGAGGAGTTCAACAGGAGACTGGAACAGATCAAACAGACCCTTCCTCCGGAATTTGAAATCAATGTAGGACTGGATCAGGCCCAATACATCAAGAAATCCATAATGGAAGTAGAGGAAACGCTGATCATCGCCATCCTGCTCGTCATTCTGATCGTTTTCCTTTTCTTCAGAGACTGGATCATTGCACTCAGGCCCCTGATCGATATCCCTGTGTCGCTGATCGGAGCGTTTTTTATCATGTATCTGGCCGGCTTTTCCATCAATATCCTGACCCTCCTTGCCATCGTACTGGCTACGGGATTGGTAGTAGACGATGGAATTGTCGTGACCGAAAATATTTACAAGAAAATCGAGGCCGGCATGTCCAAAATGACGGCTGCCCGACTGGGCTCATCAGAAATATATTTTGCGGTCATTGCCACTTCCATTACGCTGGCAGTGGTCTTTATTCCGGTGATCTTTCTGGAAGGATTTGTGGGACGCCTGTTCCGTGAATTTGGAGTGGTGGTGGCCGGAGCCGTGTTGATCTCTGCCTTTGTCAGTCTCAGCCTGACGCCCGTTCTGACCGTTTATGTTTCCCGAAAAACTGAAAAACCCGGTTGGTTCTATCTCAAGACCGAACCTTTTTTCCGCTCCATGGAAAGGGGTTATGAACTCCTGCTCAGCGCTTTTTTGCGTTTTCGATGGCTTGCCTTAATTGTGTTGGCACTTTGTCTGTGGGGTGCATATTCTTTATTTAATTCCTTGCCCACTGAACTTGCCCCCATGGAAGACCGGAGTCAGTTCAGACTCAGCCTGACCGCACCGGAAGGAACCTCCTATGACAGGATGGATCAATTCGTCAATGAGGTCACCCAAATGGTACTCGATTCTGTGCCGGAGAAAAAAGTGGTACTTTCTGTGACCTCACCCGGTTTCATCGGAAGCGGCGCGGCCAACACCGGTTTTGTGCGGGTTGTACTGACCGATCCGGACCAGCGCAAGGCCAGTCAGGAGCAGGTAGTTCAGCGCATTTCGAAAGCATTGCCCCGATACAGTGAGGGACGTGTTTTTCCCATACAGGAGCAAACCATATCCGTCAACCGGCGAGGCGGTCTCCCTGTACAATTTGTGATCCAGAACAGCGATCTGCAAAAGATAAAAGAAGTGCTTCCCAAAATTCTGGAAGAAGCATCAAAGAGCAAAGTGCTGGTGAATGTCGATTCCGACCTCAAGTTCAACAAGCCCGAACTGAGCGTGGAGATTGATCGTGCGCGTGCGGCCGATCTCGGTGTCAGCGTTCAGGACATTGCGCAGGTATTGCAGATGTCCTACAGCAACCGCCGTATGGGTTATTTTACCAAAAACGGAAGACAGTATCAGGTCCTGGGACAAATGGACCGGAATTTCAGGGATGACCCCTCTGACATCCGCCTCTTGTACGTCAGAAATAAAAATGGACAGGTCATTCCTCTGGATCAGTTGATTCGCACAGAAGAGGTCAGCACCACCCCTTCCATTTATCATTTCAACCGTTATAAATCGGCTACCATATCCGCCGGACTTGCCCCGGGTTTTACCCTGGGCGATGGCATCAAGGAGATGGAAGAGATCGCCGGTCGCGTGCTCGATCCCGGCTTTTCCACTGCCCTCAGCGGACCTTCCCGCGATTTTGCAGAAAGTACGGGAAGCATCGGTTTTGCCTTTGTGCTCGCTTTGGTACTGATCTTCCTGGTTCTGGCGGCCCAGTTTGAAAGCTTCATCGATCCCTTTATCATCATGATGACCGTGCCGCTGGCTATTTTCGGAGCTTTGGCTTCACTTTGGCTGTTTGGACACACGATCAATATTTTTTCGCAAATCGGTATGATCATGCTGATCGGTCTGGTGACGAAAAACGGAATTCTGATCGTCGATTTTGCCAACCAAAAACGCGAAAAAGGCATGCCCCGGCTTCAGGCAGTACTGGAAGGTGCCAAAGAGAGGTTAAGGCCCATCCTGATGACCACACTGGCCATGGCACTGGGTGCATCGCCTCTGGCATTCTCGCTGGGTGCTGCGTCCACCAGCCGCGTACCCCTGGGAGTCGTGATCATGGGAGGATTGCTGTTTTCCCTTTTACTGACCTTGTTTGTCATACCGGCCATCTACACTTTTCTGTCTTACAAAAAACCCAGGACCGATGAAGTGGCTTAATCTTGCCCTGCTTTTAATCTTCTCCCTGATCCTGTCTGCACAGAATCTAAAACTGTCAGATGCCATCCGCACCGCGCTGGAACGGCAACACGGAATTCTCATAGCCGAAAAAGACAGGGAGATTGCAGAAAACCGCAACAAATGGGGTGAAACCGGCATCGTACCCCAGGTCAGTCTGAACCTGAATCCAAGCCTTTCCAGCAATTCCCTGGACCAGAGGCTGGTCAATGGCACGGAGATCAGACGGGACAATGCCCGTTCTGAGCAATACAATGGTAACATGCAGCTAAACTGGGATTTCTTTCAGGGCATGAGGATGTTCATTGCCAAAGACCGCCTGGAGCTGCTCGAAGAAAGGGCTATCCGGAATCTCGAACTCGAAAGCCTGAACCTCAGCTACCAGGTGGCACTATCGTATTACTCCATCGTCAGGGTGATGAATCTGATCAAACTGGCCAGGGCTCAGATGGAACTGGCCGAAGACCGCGTCAAACTGGAGCAAATCCGGTTTGACCAGGGATTGAAAGGCAAAGCCGATCTGCTGGCTGCGCAAATCGATCTTCAGGAGATCGGAATCCTGCTCCGTACCCGTGAAAATGAGTTGGATCTGGCCTACCAAAACCTCATGCAGTGGATGCTGGAGCCGGCAGACCGCAAACCCGTCCTGACCGATACCCTGGTCCCGGAACTGGACATGGACAAGCCCCTGGTTCAGCCGGACCTTTCTGCTCATCCTCAGCTGAAGCTCTACGATATAGACCGGAGGGTACTGGAGTACAGCCGCAAGGAGACTCTGGCGGAGCGATGGCCAGCACTGGGTTTACTGGGAGCCTATAATTTCAACCGGACAGAAAATCAGGCCGGATTCAGCCTGTATTCACAGAATTACGGCCCCCTGGCTCAGTTGCAATTCAGCATGCCACTTTTTGATGGAGGTCGCATCAGCAGGAATTCAAAAGAAATCAAACTACAAATCGAACGCAATGAAATACTCCGGGATCAATGGATGAGTGGTACGGGCTACCAGCTTGCTCAGACCCGCAGCAATGAGGAGTTTCACCGGTCCCGGTATGTGCTGGAATCACAGAAGCTGAGCCTTGCGGAGGAAAACCTCAATCTCACCCGCGAAAAGCATGAACGAAATGCTGTGACCAGTCTGGAGTTGCGACAGGCGCAGTTTGACCTGATCGCTGCGGCCACCAACAAGCAGGATGCCTGGTACCAGTGGATGGTCTCCAGACTCACCCTGAAGGCGCTGGTGGGCGATCTTGGATTTTTGATGAAGTGAATGAAATTCGTACGACATCCTGACATATGCCAAAGGGGCTTTTCTTCTATTTGTATAGACTTTTGTAATTCCGATTGCAAATAGAACAGATCAATCCCTCCCCGCCACGCAATAAATGGCCGTAGTATAGTAATCACAAAGCCACGGAATTTTCATCCCTGCCGGCAAAACCCTTGGCTTCAGCCCAAATTTGGTTTCGTAATTGGGATTGATCAGATAGTAGGTTTCCTTTTTTATTTTCCAGCCCGCACCTGCCAGGCAGCGGTGGAATCTGTCAATGCTGATCCCGGTTTCCTTGACCTCGAGCAGGGCAGCGATGAGCTCGTCGCTTTCGCCAAAGGCCTTCAGGAGCCCCGTATAAAGATTGTTGGGCAAGAGGTGGTACCACGGCAGTCTGGACAGGAATTTACTTCTGCAGACCTGCTGGTGGCCTCCGAAGGGCATCCTCCAGGGAGGAAATCCAAAAAAAATCACTCCATGGGGAGCCATGAAGGAACGTATGTAGTGCATAAAGCGCTCCTGATCCGGAATGTGTTCGATCACATCCCTCAGGAAGATCACATCAAAGGCCGGAAGAGTGGCTGGATGCACCTGGTAAATATCCTGATCGATCAGGGTCAGCTTGGCTTCGTTGGGATGTCCGGCAAAATATTTCCGGGCCAGGGCGATCTGGTCTTTCATGATATCGATGCCCACCACCTTGCAGCCCAGATCCAGAAAAGGAGTCAGATTGCCTCCTTCTCCACAGCCTACTTCCAGAATGGTGCTGTGCGATCCGATCTCCAATTGCGCCTGGATGTATGGGATCACATATTTCCTGGTGGTCAGGCCTTGTTCCTGAAAATACAAAGTCCTGTCTGCGTGTCTTTCCTGCATGGTCCTGTGTGGTATCTGATTGGATGAGTTCCAAAGGTAGAAAGTTATCCTGTCTTTGAGTGAAGCCCGGTTTGGGGCAAAAAAAAAGGCCTCACGGAGAGGCCTTTCAATTTTTATCCTTTGGAAGCGAAAATTACTTCGCCATGGATTTTTCTTTGTACATGTTGTACATGGACATAGCAGCTTCTTTTGCAGCAGCAGCAGCAGTTTTCCAACCATCTACAGAAGTAGTGGCAGCTTTTACTGCATCAGTCAGTTCAGTAACTTTGGCCATTACGTCTCCTTCGAGTTTGCCGTCTTTCAGACCAGCGCTCAGAGCGTCTACATCAGCAGTCATAGCAGTCCACTTTTCAGTGAAGCCGGTGATTTCTCCAGCCACAGTGCCGAGGCCTTGTACCTGAGCCATGTAACCGTTTTTCAGGCTGTCCAGCATTGCAGTTGCATCAGCGGACATTTTGCTGCCTGCAGGCACAGTCATGCTGTCCTGGAGTGAAGTCAGGTCGCTGATCAGGGTATTTACTTCAGTAGCAGCATCAGTCACCATGGTACCGGTTTTAGCCCAGTCAGCTGCGAGGGTTTCGATCGGAGCACGGAACTGATCTACATTTTTGCAAGCGAATACGAAAAGAACGAATGTGGAAAGAATAACTAAGTTTTTCATTTTTATTGTTTTACAAATTTTACGCAAAGGTAGATCGACAAAATATCCTGCATGTTAAGCAGGATTAATCTTTAGTCAATGCTTCGTTAATCTTGCAGCGGCATGACTATTAATTATATAATTAATTGATAAATAATTAAATACGAAATATCATATTATTTAATATGATATATTGTTTCCCAATAAAATTTGGCGTTAAAGGACCTAGATCTGGGACTGGATCAGTTGCACAAAATCCGGAATAGTCATGCTGCCCTGATCGCCTTCTCCCTGTCTGCGCACGGATAATTGGCCACTTTCTGCCTCCTTTTCTCCCAGAATAAGCATGTAGGGGATTTTTCGAAGCTCGTTGTCGCGGATCTTCTTTCCAATGGACTCGGTGCGGTCATCGATAAAGCCTCTGAGACCCGCCTGCTGTAAGGTTTGCAAAACTGTTTCTGCAAGGCTTTGGAACCGGTCGCTGACAGTGAGGATCGCAAACTGGTCCGGTGTCAGCCAAAGGGGAAATTTACCGGCACAGTGTTCGGTCAGTACCCCGATAAACCGCTCCATCGATCCAAAGGGAGCCCTATGGATCATCACGGGTCTGTGTTTGCTGTTGTCTGCACCGATGTACTCCAGTTGAAAGCGTTCGGGCAGATTATAATCCACCTGGATGGTGCCCAGTTGCCAGCTTCTGCCCAGGGCATCCTTGACCATAAAGTCGAGTTTGGGGCCATAGAAAGCGGCTTCGCCCAATTCAGTGGTGGTGGGGAGGCCTACCTCCTTTGTAGCATCGATGATGGCCTGTTCTGCCTTGGCCCAGTTTTCGTCGGACCCCAGGTATTTGGATTTGTTTTCCGGATCCCGGAGGCTGATCTGAGCCGTGAAGGTCTCGAAGCCCAGTTTGCGGATGACCATCATGGTCAGGTCGAGTACGTTGAGGAATTCGTCTTTGACCTGATCCGGAGTGCAGAAGATGTGGGCATCGTCCTGGGTGAAGGATCTGACCCGGGTGAGTCCGTGTAATTCACCGCTCTGTTCATAACGGTATACTGTGCCAAACTCAGCTATTCTCAGAGGAAGATCGCGGTAGGATCTGGGCTTGTGACCGAAAATCTCGCAGTGGTGGGGACAGTTCATGGGTTTGAGCATGAACTCCTCTCCCTCTCTGGGCGTATGGATCGGTTGAAAAGAATCCTGACCGTATTTTTCCCAGTGACCGCTGGTCTCGTAAAGTGCCTTGTGGCCTATGTGTGGCGTGATCACCGGAGTATAGCCCCTCTTGATCTGTTCGGCTTTGAGGAAGTCTTCCAGTCTTTGTCTGAGGGCGGTACCTTTTGGCAACCAGATGGGCAGACCGGAACCTACCTTTTCCGAGAACATGAACAACTCGAGTTCCTGTCCCAGTTTGCGGTGGTCTCTTTTTTTGGCTTCTTCCAGCAGGTGAAGGTATTCTTCGAGTTCTTTTTGTTTGGGGAAAGTGATCCCGTAAATCCGGGTGAGCTGGGGACGGGTTTCATCGCCACGCCAGTAAGCACCGGCTATGTTGAGCAATTTGACGGCTTTGATGTGGCCGGTGTTGGGTATATGTGGTCCTTTGCAGAGATCGGTAAATTCTCCCTGAGTATAAAAAGTGATGTCTCCGTCTTTCAGGTCCTGGAGCAATTCAATTTTGTAGGGGTCGTTCTTTTCCGTGAAATAGCGGATGGCTTCATCCTTGGATATTTCCTGTCTGCGGTATTCGGAATTTTTTTTGGCCAGCTCGATCATCTTGGTTTCGATCTGAACCAGATCCTGTGCCGTCAGGGTGTGATCACCCGGATCGATGTCGTAGTAAAATCCATTTTCGATGGCTGGTCCGATTCCAAAACGCGTGCCCGGATACAAAGCCTCCAGGGCCTCTGCCATCAGATGGGCTGAGGAATGCCAATAGGTCGCTTTTCCTTCTTTGTCATTCCAGGTCAGGAGCTGCAGGGTGGAATCGGTGGTGATGGGCCTTTGGGCGTCGATCACTTCGCCATTGACTTTGGCAGAAAGGACATTGCGGGCGAGGCCTTCGCTGATTGATTTGGCTACCTCCATAGCGGTAACACCATGGGGATATTCCTGTACACGTCCATCGGGGAAAGTAATCCGGATCATCATCGGTAAAGAGTTATTTACTGGCAAAGTTAAGATTTTCCATTGCCTCAGTAGCTTAACGAGGCGTTAATGGGCGGGGCGAAATGAAGGCTTGGGCCTGGGTTGCACGGTAAAGTGAACCGGCATCAGGTCCCCCAGAACAGAACCACGGGCTGTTCTATCATTTTTTGAAGTAGGGTTCCAGTTCGTCTCCAAAGTAGCGAAGCGCGTTCATGACCGGCAGCGGAATGCCACCACCCAGGGCGCAAAGGGAACCCCGCTTCATCGTATCCAGGAGGTCATCCATCAGTTTGCGGTCGATCTTATAATTGTGATCGGTGCGCGCTTTGTGGATCAGTTCTTTACCCCTCGTAGAGCCCAGACGGCAGGGAAAGCACTTGCCACAGCTTTCGTGGGCCGTAAATTCAAACAAATGCTCCAGGTAGTAAATTATGGGAAACTCCTCAGGGACGCTCACCACGGAAGCGTGGCCCAGCATAAATCCCTGGGCAGCAAAGGATTCAAAATCCAGACTTAGATCCGGGATTTTTGAGACGGGTACCAGTCCTCCAAGCGGGCCCCCGATGTGCAGGGCTTTGACCGGCCGGCGAAAGCCCTGGCCCATCTCCTCGACTACGGTCTGCAGGGGCGTGCCCATCTCCAGCTCGTAGATACCCGGTCTGCGGAAGGCGCTGTCCAGAGAGACGAGTTTAGTCCCGGTGGATTTTCCATTGCCCAGGGCTGCATAAGCCGCGCCCCCCTCGGTGCATATAAAGGGAATGCCGGCGAGAGTTTCCACGTTGTTGACGACCGTAGGTTTGAGAAACAGTCCCTGATGTACAGGAAATGGAGGCCTCACGCGGACTTCGGGCCTTTGGCCTTCTATGGAGGAGAGGAGTGCGGTCTCTTCACCGCAGATGTAAGCTCCCTGTGCTTTGATCACTTTGAATTCAAAGGAAAATTCGCTGCCCAGCAGGTTTTCCCCCAGCAGGCCCTCTGACCTCCAGGTTTCCACCGTTTTCTGGATGTGGTCCACGGAGGCAGGGTATTCTGCCCGGATGTACACCACGCCCCGGCTTGCCCCGGTGACATATCCGGCGATCCACATCCCGGCCAGCACCAGTTCAGCCTGATGTTCCAGCAGATAGCGATCCGAATACGATCCGGGATCGCCTTCGTCGGCATTGCAGACGATGTACTTCTGGTCGCCCTGGGCATTCCTGCAGCCTTCCAGTTTGATGGCGATCGGGAAACCGGCTCCACCGCGGCCTCTCAGGCCGGAGGTCCTGATCTCGGAAAGAATGTCGCTGCTCTGACGGGCCAGGACAGATTGAAATAAGGATCGGATCTCGGCAGTGGTCCTGGCAGGTCCGGTGAGGATCTGCCGGCCCAAATGGCCTACGGTGTATTTTTCGGCACTGACCGTATTATTTCCTGATACAATCTCCTTCACATGGTGCAGATCCGCTCCGGAGTAATTGTGGCCTTGATAGTGGAAGGCTACGTTCTCATGGCAGCGTCCGAGGCAACACATTTCACCGATTTCTTCAGCAGAAAAGTGTTGCTGCAGTTCGGATCTGAGGGCAGGCTGGGTACCCGCGGCCAGGCAGGCGGAACCATTGCATACATACACTTTCTTCCCGCTGTTGGCATGCCGGGTGAAATCGTAAAAACTGGCCGTGCCAAAGACATTGGCCGTGCCCGTCAGGAATTCCTCTGAGATGGCCTTGATGGATTCGGCAGAAAGACTTCCATTGGCCTCCGCGGCATGGCCGATCCTTTCAAACAAATTATCTTCCAGGCCTTTGCGGTCAGAAATATGGCTGAGGTTCTTTGACATGAGGTCCTTATTTGATCGGTTTTTGACTTTACATTGTCCTTGACTTAACATCCCGCTGCCAGGGCAGCACGAAGGGGAATCAAGGAGTCAATAAAGGGTAAAGTTATACGATTTTTCCCTCATCAGGCGCTCTGCTGCTATTTTCCCGAATTGACCGGATGAGTTCTTGTTGCTTGATTCGAATACCGCAATTCAATTTTGCGATTAAATTAAAAATTAAAATTATTTAATTGTCTGGGCCAGACAGAATTGTTATCTTTGAAAGGACAATTTATTTATTCACCAAATCAAACAAACGAAATGGAAACGATTCTTCCTTACCTCATCAACACCCTGCTCGGAGCCGGAGGTGGTTACCTGGGCAACCTTTTGAAAAAAAATGGACTGGGCATGATCGGCAATCTGCTGGCCGGCGCCGTGGGCGGCAACGTATTGCCCCTGATCCTGGGACAGCTGATGAACAGCGGCGGTGAAGCTGCCGGTGGTCTCGATATTGTCGGAATGATCTCCGCCTTGCTGGGAGGAGGGGCAGGATCCCTGTTGGGCGGTCTGTTTAAGAAAGCCTGATCTGCATATTCTTTAATTCATTTGATAGAAATCATTGACCAGCCTCCGGGCTGGTTTTTTTTTGGCGTTACTATAAAGGTTGTTCAGAGTGATTCATATTAAGACACGTTGAAGATTCCTGAAGACCTTACCTTTGTCCCTCAGAAATGTTGAAGGAACAGGACACAAACAAGACGGGTCCCGGCAAAGGCTTTTTCCAGACCCTTTGGGACTTTTTTAAAAGTTTGCGCACAGAAGAACAGCTTTCGCTCCTGTTCTTTGTGCCGATGAGCTTTCTTACTTTTTATTTTGTGGGAGAAAAGGGTTATCCCAACGGCGCACGCGAGCGGTTTTACATTACATTCGGTCTTATGCTCCTGTATGGCTGGCTGCAGTGGAAACACAGCGGAGTGAAATGGGTCCGGGTGTTTCGCGATATAGCCCCTTTTTTCTTTTGCATCGCGATCTACACCAACCTCCACGATCTGGTTTATTTTCTTCACCCCACCAATATCGACGATCGCCTGATCGCCATAGACCAATGGATGTTTGGTTGTCAGCCTTCCGTGGAAGCACTCCGGTACCGGCCGGAGTGGTGGGAGCGATGGCTGGAGATCAACTATTCCCTGTTTTTTTATTTCCCTGTGATTCTGGCTCTGGTCCTTTACCTCAAAAAACGGATCCCGGAATACCGCACTTTTCTGGTCACCATCATGGCTACCTTTTTCACCGGATATTTCCTGTACGTGATCTTTCCCGCTGTTGGGCCCAAGCATTATTTCAAGGAGCTATTCCGACAACCCGAACTCATGAACTGGAAGCTCGAGGAAAACATGTACAATTTCTTTCACATCAGCGAGCGCGTCCGCCGCGATGCCTTCCCCAGTCTGCACAATGCGATCACTGTACTGGTTATGGCCTTTGCGTTTCGCTATGAACGCATGGTGTTTTACCTGATGGCGCCTTTTGCTTTCTCTCTGATGCTGGCCACCGTCTGGCTGGGGCATCACTATGTGATCGACGTCTTTGCGGGATGGCTGCTTGCTTTTCTGGCCTACCGGTATTTTCCACTTTGGGAGGAAAGGAGGATGGGGAAATTGAATCCATCGAAATAATCTTTCCGGTCAGCAAATATTTTTGTGCGGATGATATAAGAGATGACACTATTTTGATTAAAGAATTCTTTTGTTGCGGCATCCAAAGAGGATCGACAATGACTAGGTATTTTGTCACAGAGAACATGAAAAAATTTATCATGCCCTCTTAGTTAATATTATGTTAAAACGGTAAATAATCTTTAAGTAGAAAATTAAATTTGTCTTTAAAACAATTCTCAATTGACCTTTCTGATGCTCCCATCATTCACTCTTTTAATTTATGATTGCACTACTGGATTTGCTGCCGGAAATTCGGATCAGCTAATTTCAATCCTCATATGCATTAATTAGATCTGTCTCTCAATTTAAATGCACCCAACATGAGGTATATATTTATTTTTTCAATTTTTACTTTTCATTTGCTCGAGGCCCAGGTCCGATGGAAGCCAGTTTCAAATGGTCCCTATTCAGTTTCAGAGGATTTTGCAATGGACAAAAGTGGAAATATTTATCTTTCTATCAAGGGCAATGACCTGATCTTTCAATGTAATATTCACCAGCCAAATTGGAATTTAAATCATTGCCTAAAGTGTTGAATCGTTTTTTCCGGCAAAGTGACCACTTTTGTAACCCTTTCCTGGATTTCAACGACACCTTGATTGCATTAACCAGATTTGGTCCTTACCGCTATTTTGGATCTCATTTTGCGAAAGATACTGTAGGTAGATTGGATACTAATTATGCATCCTTTTCCACAAGTTTCATTATGAAATACAATTTGAATGGAGATTTTTTTGGCAGTTTTCCGGATGCTATATTTCTTTATAAGGATAAATGGAAAAACGACCGAAAACATACGGTTTATAGCTGTGATATAGGACAGAACATACTTAATTTTTGGCCCTTTGATTATGAAAATAATTATGCACTAGTTAATGATGGAAATCCAGATCATTACATTGTATATAAATACAACACACAGACTTTAGAAAGGAAAAAAATTTTTGAAACCAATACGCCCATGCATTTTCGCAATCTGACCGTGACAAAAGATGGTCACATTTTTGCCGGGACTGCTGTAGGCTTATATCACACATTTAATGATGGTAATGATTTTGAGGTAAGTCTGATCGATACGAGCCTTGGACATTCCAACATTTCAAGAGTCTGTCAAAGTAAATCGGGAGATATCATCGTGGCTCAGCTTGTTTCCGGATTTTACGCAAGTTATGACAGAGGAAGGACTTGGATCAGGTTGTATTTCTTTAACCAGAATATTCCTGGTGATCAATTTGCCATATGGGAGAAAGTAGAGATCATCGATACGGCTCATGCGGCGGTTTTAGTCAGAACCGGCTGTTACACCTATGAGACCTTTGTATTGAATCCATATCAGGGAGGCTGGCAGAAAGTCAATCCGCCAACTTTCAAATTGAATGCGTTCAATCTTTATAAGAGTCAATCTGGTAGATTGTTTGCCAACGATGACGGATGTAATTGGATCTATTCGGATAATGAAGGATTTCAATGGCAATCATTGACAAGCAATGGCGAGCCTGTTCAGAATTTGATCATGAATGACAGAGGTCATATTTTTTCCTATAAACGACGCAACACAATAAACAGAGTACTGTACAGATCGCTGGACGATGGCAGAAGCTGGGATACCAGTCAGGTTTTTCCGGGCCAAATTCAAAATTTATTCTCATTTTCAGATGGCACCATGATGATGCTCCTAAGTACAAATAACTCGACACCTTATACGCTTTATTACAGCACAGATCGGGGAGAAAGCTGGGTTCTTCAAAATAATCTGTTCAATCCCTCAAAAGAAATTTACAGAATCCTGAAAGGACCCAATGAGACTTTCTATGCTTTTCAATCGGGCATCCGGGAATTTTTAATTTCCAAAGACCATGGTAAAACCTGGCAAACCGACAATCGACTCAATGTGATCAGCAGTCTTAGCTCGATGTTTTTTGATGATAACGGAACTTTTTTCTGTATTGGCGTTCTTGAGGGAGTACATGGTATTTACCGCAGTTCGGACCTTTTCCAATTTGAAAATATCACACCTAAAGACGCAAGCTTTGCCCAGGGGATATTTTATGTCTCTCCGGGAGTCATGGTGGTTTCATTTTCCAGATCAGGCATTCTGCTCACCGTGGATAATGGCCAGAGCTGGGTTGACATTACTGGTGATTTGGAATTTGATATAACCAACCGGACATACAGTACCAATTCTTTTATGGTGGACAAAGAGGGACGGATGTTTTTGGCAAGAGCTTATGATGGGATTTATCGTACGGTTGATCCTATGGTTTCTACAGAAAACGCATCAACCGGAATAGCTAATTTTCTGATTTCTCCAAATCCCTGTGCAGATTACGTCCGAATCAAATTGGATGAAGACCGAAGTCAGATGGCATATCGCTTGATTCTTCACAATCATCTTGGACAAATGGTACTGGATAAACCAATATCCTCATCGCAAAGTGTGATTCAAGTGAGCCACTTACCTTCGGGTTTGTATGCTGCCACGATATATTCCAAGGATGGAATATTTTCCGCAGGTCTTTTATCTAAGCCATGAGGTCTCATTTCACCCAAAATGGTCATGACTAATCTATTGCAAATCAAAAGATCCTGAAACCCGGGGTTCTTCCGGGAATTTGTCGACAAAAGAAATTTATTTTCCACCTGCGTGCAATATTATTATCAGGGCCTTGACCTTCTTGCTATTTTGCC
>Ga0116143_10003079_pt1 | contig 17177 bp, 12 predicted proteins | sample AD_UKC034_MetaG_FD_89745 | JGI IMG/M metagenome (GOLD analysis project Ga0116143, IMG submission 89745) | Active sludge microbial communities of municipal wastewater-treating anaerobic digesters from USA - AD_UKC034_MetaG | ecosystem: Engineered > Bioreactor > Anaerobic > Digestate | place: USA...
AAGCGCAGGCGCTGCTCCGCGGCCTGCAGCGACAGGAGCTCCTGGGCCACCTCCAGGCCGGCCCCCTCCACCGCGCTCGCGTCCCACAGGTCGAACAGCGGCAGCTCGAGCCTCACCCCCACGAAGCCGTCGGTGCGCCCGAGACCCGCCAGCTCGCCCCAGGTGTCCCCCAGGCCGCCGGCCAGCCCGTTCAGCCGCAGGCTGGCCTCGAGGTCGAGGCGCGGCAGGCGCCGGTCCTCGGCGTACGCCAGCGCCACCCCGGCCGCCTCGGCCCGCGCCCGGGCCGCCAGCAGCGCCGGGCCGTCCTGGAGGCCCGTCGCCAGGAGCACGAACTCGCTCGGCAGCCGCACGCCGTCGGGCTGCGGGGCGTCCCGGGCCTCGAGCGCGCCGGCCACCTCGGGCGTCAGGCGCATGGCCTCGCCCAGCCGGGAGCGCGCGCCCGCCAGGTGGTTGCGGGCCTCGAGCAGCCGCGCCTCGAAGCGCACCAGGCTCTCCTCGACCACGTACACCTCGGCCTCCGGCAGCAGCCCGAGGCGGATGTTCTCCCGGGTGTCCTCGAACTGCCGGCGCGCCCGGGCCAGGGAGCGGTCGGCGATGGCCACCTCCTGCTGGGCGAGGTAGAGGGCCCAGTAGGCGCGCTCGGCCTCCAGGGCGAGCGCGTTGAGCGCCCCGCGCAGCTCCGCGGCCGCCTCCCTGGCCTGCAGGCGCGCGCGGTTCCAGGCGCTCAGGTTCGGCCCCAGCCCCAGGCCCCGGAGCAGCGGCTGGGCCAGGCCCACCTCCAGCCCGGCCCGGTGCTCCACCGCCAGCGCGGCGCCGGGGTCGTTCGTGCCCAGGCGGCGGTTGGTGAGCGCCGCCCGGAGCTGGGTGCCGAGCGGGGTGGTGACCGCCACGCCGGCGTCGTAGGTCAGCAGCCCCTCGCTCAGCGTGGCCGGATCCCCGCCGCCCCCCGGGGCGCGCTCGCCCGCGTAGCCCAGCTCGAACGACAGCACCGGGAAGAAGCCCGCCCGGGCGCGCTCCACCCCGAGCGCGGCCTGGTCGCGGGCCAGGCGCGCGCGGGCCAGCGCGGGGTGGCTCGCCGCCGCGGCCTGGACGCACTCCGTGAGCGAGACCGGCCGGGCGGGCGGCTCCCCGGCGCCGGCCGCGCCGGCGGCCAGCGCGAGGCACAGCCACATCCCTGGCGAGCGCGCGGCCACGGAGGAGGAGCTCACATCGGGATGTTGCCGTGCTTGCGCGCCGGCCTGAGCTCGCGCTTGTCGGCCAGCATGGCGAAGGCGTCCAGCAGGCGATCGCGGGTCTGGCGGGGCTGGATGACCGCGGTGATGTGCCCCCGCTCGGCGGCCTTGTACGGGTTGAAGAACAGCTCCTCGTACTCGGCCACCTTCTCCGCGAGCTTCGCCCGCTTGTCCGCGGCCGCCTCGATCTCCTTGCGGAAGATGATGTTGGCCGCGCCCTCCGCGCCCATGACCGCGATCTCGGCCGTGGGCCAGGCGAACACCTGGTCGGCGCCGAGGTCCTTCGAGCACATGGCCAGGTAGGCGCCGCCGTAGGCCTTGCGGGTGATCACCGTGATCTTGGGGACGGTGGCCTCGCTGTAGCACCACAGCAGCTTGGCCCCGTGGCGGATGATGCCGCTCCACTCCTGGTCCGCGCCGGGCAGGTAGCCGGGCACGTCCACCAGGGTCAGGATGGGGATGCCGAAGGCGTCGCAGAAACGGATGAAGCGGGTGGCCTTGTCCGAGGCGTTCACGTCCAGCGCCCCGGCCATGACCGTGGGCTGGTTGGCGATCACCCCCAGCGTGCGGCCGCCCAGGCGGATGAAGCACACGATCATGTTCTGGGCCCAGTCGGCGTGGGGCTCGAGGCAGGCCCCGCCGTCGGCCAGCGCGCGGATCACCTCCCGCATGTCGTAGCTCTGGCGCGCGCTGTCCGGCACGATCCCGTCCAGCGCCGGGCAGGCCCGCGGGCCGGTGTCGCCGCCGTCCACGCGCGGCGCCTCCTCGGTGTTGTTCGACGGCAGGTAGGAGAGCAGCTCGCGGATGCGGGCGATGCACGCGGCGTCGCTGTCGGCGGCGAAGTGGGCGCAGCCCGAGCGGGCGGTGTGCACCGCGGCCCCGCCCAGGTCCTCCTGGCTCACCTCCTCACCGGTCACCGCCTTGATGACCTGCGGCCCGGTGATGAACATGTAGGAGCTGTCGCGCACCATGACCACGAAGTCGGTCATGGCCGGGGAGTAGACCGCGCCGCCCGCGGTCGGCCCCATGATGGCCGAGATCTGCGGCACCACGCCCGAGGCCAGGGCGTTGCGGTAGAAGATCTGCCCGTAGCCCGCGAGCGCGTCCACGCCCTCCTGGATGCGGGCCCCGCCCGAGTCGTTGAGCCCGACGAACGGCGCGCCGGTCTTGAGCGCGAGATCCATCACCCGGCAGATCTTCTGCGACTGGTACTCGCTCATGGTGCCCGCGCGGGCGGTGAAGTCCTGGGCGAAGGCGAACACCCGCCGGCCGCCCACCAGCCCGGAGCCGGTCACCACCCCGTCGCCCGGCACCTCGGTCTTGTCCATGCCGAAGTCCTGGCAGCGGTGCCGGACGAACATGTCGGTCTCCTGGAAGCTGCCCGGATCGAACAGCGCCGCGAGCCGCTCTCGGGCCGTCAGCCGCCCGCCCGTCTTGTGCTTGGCCACCGCCTTCTCGCCGCCCAGCTCGGCCGCCCTGGCCTCGCGGCGGGCGAGCTCCTCGATGCGCTCCTTCACGCTCTTCATGTCGTTCACCCCTCGCCTAGCCCAGGATCGCCAGCAGCACCCCGGCCGCCACGGCCGAGCCGATCACGCCGCACACGTTGGGGCCCATGGCGTGCATGAGCAGGTGGTTGTCCAGGTTGGCCTTCTGCCCCTCGACCTCCACCACCCGAGCCGCCATGGGCACCGCGCTGACCCCGGCCGCGCCGATCAGCGGGTTCACCTTGCCGCCCGACAGCCAGCACATCAGCTTGCCGAACAGCAGCCCGCCCGCGGTGGAGAACATGAAGGCCGCGCAGCCCAGCACCAGGATCTTCAGGGTGCCGGCGGTCAGGAAGCTCTCGGCCCGCATGGTGGCGCCCACGGTGACGCCCAGGAAGATGGTCACCAGGTTGATGAGCTCGTTCTGGGCGGTCTTGGACAGCCGCTCGACCACCCCCGCCTCGCGCACCAGGTTGCCCAGCATGAGCATGCCGATGAGCGGCGTGGCGCTCGGCACCAGCAGCGCGCACAGGATCACCGTGGCCAGGGGGAACAGGATGCGGGTGAGCTTGGAGACCTCGCGCAGCTGCTCCATCTTGATGGCCCGCTCGCGCTTGGTGGTCAGCAGCCGCATGATGGGCGGCTGGATGATGGGCACCAGCGCCATGTACGAGTAGGCCGAGATGGCGATGGGCCCGAGCAGGTGCTCGGCCAGCCGGCTGGTGACGTAGATGGAGGTCGGCCCGTCCGCCCCGCCGATGATGCCGATGGAGGCCGCCTCCTTGAGGTCGAAGCCCAGGGCCACGGCGCCGAGGAGGGAGATGAAGATGCCCAGCTGGGCGGCCGCGCCCAGGAGCGCCGTCTTGGGGTTCGCCAGCAGCGGTCCGAAGTCGGTGAGCGCCCCGACGCCCATGAAGATGAACAGCGGGAACAGCCCGCTCTTGATGCCGTGCACGTGGATCAGGTAGAGCCAGCCGCCCGGCTCCATCATCCCGGCCACGGGGATGTTGGTGAGGATGCAGCCGAAGCCGATGGGCAGCAGGAGCAGGGGCTCGAACTTCTTGCGGATGGCCAGGAAGATGAGCAGCCCGCCGATGGCCCACATGACCGGCTCGCGCCAGCCCATGTGCATCAGGCCCGTGTCGCCGCCGAACTTGACGGCCGCCTCGGTCAGGCTCATGACCTGCCTCCCCGGCCCGCGCGGGCCGCGGCCACGATCTCCGGGCCGGCCATGAGGGCGCCCCGGCCGGCCTGTCGCCAGACCGTACCGGGCGCGGAGGCCGTGGCCTGGGCCGGGTCGGCGGCCCGGGCCGGGTCGGAGCCCAGGGCGAGGGCCACCGCCAGGGCGGCCGCGAGCGGGCGGCCGTCGTCCTCGACGGCGGGGGGCGGCGGCCCCGGGGGCGGTGGCGGGGAGGCCGCCGCGGCCGACGGACTCGGCCGGCGGTCCAGGAGCCCGACCAGCCGGATCACGCCCCAGAGAAGGAGCAGGAAGGTGAAGGTGATGCCCATGCCGACCAGCATGATGATCAGGGCCTCGCCGAGCATGACCGCACTCCTCGTGGTGGCGGATCGCGCGTGCCGGGCGATACGATACCCCTCCCCCCCGGGTTGTCAACTGGCTTCCGGGACAGCGCTTTCCAGCCGCCCCCCACGCCCGTCTCCTCCCTTGACACCCTCCGGGTCGGGCGGCATGCTACCGGCGGTTCCACAGGTAGGCCTTACGCACACCCGTCGCCGGAGGCAGAGCGCCCATGGACTTCAAGATCACCGAAGAGCTCCAGTTCATGAAGGATTCGGCCCGCGAGTTCACGGAGAAGGAGATCATCCCCTTCGCCGACAAGTGGGACGAGAGCCACCACTTCCCGCTGGACGTCATCAAGAAGATGGGCGATCTCGGCTACTTCGGCTGCACCATCCCCGAGGAGTTCGGCGGCACGGGCTGCGGCTACCTCGCGCTGACCATGATCTGCGAGGAGATCTCGCGCGGCTCCTCCTCGGTGCGGGTGGCCTTCAACACCCAGAACCTGGGCACCGCGCTCTCCATCCTCAGGCACGGCACCGACGAGCAGAAGAAGCGCTGGATCCCGGACCTCATCTCGGCCCGCAAGATCGGCTGCTTTGCCATCACCGAGGCCAACGCCGGCTCGGACGTGGTCTCGCTGAAGACCACCGCCAAGAAGGACGGCGACCACTACGTGCTCAACGGCGGCAAGACCTGGATCTCGTTCGCCTCCAAGGCGGATCTGGCCATGGTGTACGCCTACACGAACCGCGAGGCGGGCGCCAAGGGCCTGTCGGCCTTCGTGGTGGACATGCACACCCCGGGCATCTCCTGCCGCGATCTCGACAAGCTCGGCACCCGCTCCTCGCCCACCTCGGAGATCGCCTTCGAGGACGCGCGCATCCCGAAGGACGCGCTGCTGGGCAAGGAGGGCGACGGGGTCAAGATCGTGTTCGGCTCCCTCAACCAGACGCGGCTGTCCTGCGCCGCCGGCGGGGTGGGACTGGCCCAGGCCTGCCTGGAGGCGGCGGTCCGGTACTGCCAGGAGCGCTCGCAGTTCGAGAAGCCGGTGGGCGAGTTCCAGATGAACCAGGCGCTCGTCGCCGAGATGGCCGCCGACATCGAGGCGGCCCGGCTGCTGACCTACCGGGCCGCCTGGCTCAAGGACCAGGGCCAGCTCCACAACGTGCTCGAGACCAGCATGGCCAAGCTGACCGCCGGCCGGGTGGTGACCGAGTGCGCCGAGAAGGCCATGCGCGTCCTGTCCGCCTATGGCTACTCGACCGAGTACCCGGTGGCGCGCTACTTCCGCGACGCCATCCTGTACCAGATCGTCGAGGGCACCACGAACATCCAGAAGATGATCATCGGCATGGACCAGCTCGGCCTGCGCAAGGCGAACCGCTAGCCGACAGGAAGAAACCGGAGGACGTCATGAAGCAGATCGTCATCGTGGCCACGGCCCGCACCGGCAGCGCCAAGTTCGGCGGGGCCCTGCAGACCCTCACCGCCCCGGAGTTCGGGGCCCAGCTCGTGCGCGGCATGCTGGCGCGCTCGGGCATCGACCCCAAGGTGATCGACCAGACCGTGTTCGGCAGCGCCTGGCAGGCGGGCGTGGGCCCCAACCCGGCGCGCATCACGGCGGTCAACGCGGGCGTGCCGGTCGACAGCCCGGCCGTGTCGGTCAACGTGCGCTGCGGCTCCAGCCTGCAGGCGCTCATCTTCGGCGCCCAGGCCATCCTGGCCGGCGACGCCCGCGCGGTGCTGGTGGGCGGCACCGAGAGCGCCAGCCAGATCCCCTACGCGCTCCCGGGCGCCCGCTGGGGCTACCGCATGGGGGCCAGCGAGCTGGTCGATCTGATGCACAAGGACGGGTTCCGCTGCCCGCTGGGCGGCGGGCTGATGGGCGAGCTGACCGACGACCTGGCCAAGGAGCTGGACATCGGCCGCAAGGAGCAGGACGAGTTCGCCGTGGAGAGCCACCAGAAGGCCAGCGCGGCGTTCAAGGCCGGCAAGTTCGAGGCCGAGGTGGTGGCCATCGAGGTGCCGGGCAAGAAGGGCCCGACCCAGTTCGCCGGGGAGGAGATCCTCCGCGAGGACGCCTCCGTGGAGAGCATGGCCAAGCTCAAGCCCGTCTTCCGCAAGGACGGCGGCATCACCGCGGCCAACGCCTGCGCGCTGTGCGACGCGGCCGCGGCCCAGGTGCTCATGGACGCCGAGCGGGCCAAGGAGCTGGGCCTGAAGCCGGTGGCCAAGCTCAAGGGCTACGCCTTCGTGGGCTACGAGCCCAAGCGCTTCGGGCTGTCGCCGTCCAGAGCCATCCCCGAGGCACTGAAGAAGGCCGGCATGCAGCTCGGCGACGTGGACCTCATCGAGCTCAACGAGGCCTTCGCCGCCCAGTACCTGGCCTGCGAGCGGGCGCTGAAGCTCGATCGGACCAGGGTCAACGTGCACGGCGGGGCCATCGCGCTCGGCCACCCGGTGGCCGCCACCGGCTCCAAGATCCTGACCACCCTCATCCACGCCCTGCGGGATCGGAACAAGAGCGTGGGCGTGGCCTCGGCCTGCATCGGCGGCGGCAACGGCGTGGCCGTGGTCGTCGAGCGCGTCTGAGAACCCGGGAGGCAGCCATGGAGATCAAGACCATCCTCGTCGTCGGCGCCGGCACCATGGGGGCGGGGGTCGCCCAGCTCGTGGCCCAGCAGAAGCTCCAGGCCATCCTGGTGGACGCGAGCCAGGAGCTGGCGGACAAGGGCAAGGCCAGGCTCAAGAAGGGGCTGGCCGGGCGCGTGGAGAAGGGCAAGCTGACCCAGGCCGAGGCGGACGAGATCCTGGGGCGCATCCGCACCGCCGCCTCGCTGCAGGTCGCGGCGGAGGCCGACTTCGTGATCGAGAGCGTGCTCGAGGACCTGGACATCAAGAAGAAGGTGTTCGCCGAGCTGGACAGACACGCCCGGCCCGGCGTGGTGCTCGCCACCAACACCACCTCGCTCAGCATCAGCGCCATCGCCGCGGCCACCCAGCGCCCGGACAAGGTGGTGCAGATGCACTTCTTCAACCCGCCGGTGATCATGAAGCTGTGCGAGATCATGCCGGGCAAGCAGACCTCCACGGAGACGCTCCAGGCGGCCGAGGCGCTGGCCCGCAAGCTCGACAAGGACCCGGTGGTCTGCCAGAGCGAGGCCCCGGCCGGCATCGTCAGCCGCGTGCTCGGGCAGCTGCTGAACGAGGCCACCTGGCTGGTGGAGCACAAGGTGGCCGCGCCGGCCGACATCGACAAGGCCATGAAGCTCGGCGCCAACCACCCCATGGGCCCGCTGGCCCTGGTGGACATGATCGGGCTGGACGTGCACCGGGCCAAGATGCAGACCCTGAAGCGCGAGCTCGACGACCCGCGCTACCAGCACCCCCCGGTGGTGGACCGGCTCATCGCCGAGGGCAAGCTGGGCAAGAAGAGCGGCCAGGGCTTCTACGACTACAGCGAAGAGAAGAAGTGAGCATCCTCCCGGGGTGCCTCCTTCGGCTCCTGCGGAACTCGCCGGCATTGGAACGCTCCGCCGCTCCGGTCCAGGGTTTCCCTTCGCGGCGTCGCGTTGTTCTGTGGTGGGCTCAGACAGTCCTCGGAGCCTCAGGACGCACCCCGGTCGGCTGGAGGTGAGCATATGTTCCAGAACCTCTTGTTCGAGAAGCAGGGCCTGATCGCCATCCTGACGGTGAACCGGCCCCAGGTCAGGAACGCGGTCGACGACGCCACCATCGAGGAGCTCGACCAGGCGCTCGGGCAGGTGGAGCAGGACCCCGAGCTCCGGGCGCTCATCGTGACCGGCGCGGGCGACAAGGCCTTCGTGGCCGGGGCGGACATCAAGGAGCTCCAGGTCCGGGACCTGGTGCGCGGCCGGGCGGTCACCCGCCGGCGCCAGGAGGTGCTCTCCCGGCTCGAGGCCCTGGACATCCCCTCCATCGCCGCGGTGAACGGCTTCGCCATGGGCGCGGGGCTCGAGCTGGCCATGGCCTGCACCCTGCGCCTGGCCGCCAGGACCGCCAAGCTCGGCCAGCCCGAGGTGAAGCTCGGCATCATCCCCGGCGCCGGCGGCACCCAGCGGCTCCCGCGGCTGGTGGGCGCAGGCCGGGCGCTGGAGCTCATCCTGACCGGCGAGCCGGTGGACGCGGAGCAGGCGCTGGCCATGGGCCTGGTGAACCGCGTGGTGGAGCCGGCCGCGCTCCTGGACGAGGCCCGGAAGCTCGCCCAGACGCTCGCCCAGCGGCCCAAGCTCGCGCTCCAGTACGCCAAGGAGGCCGTGCTCCGGGGGCTGGGGGGCTCGCTCGCGGAAGGCCTGGCCCACGAGAGCTACCTGCACGCGCTGTCGTGCGCCACCCAGGACAAGCAGGAGGGGGTGGCCGCCTTCCTGGAGAAGCGCGAGCCGAAGTTCCAGGGCAAGTGACCGCCGCGGCGCCCCGCGAGCGCGGCCCAGGACGGACCATGCGCGGACTCCCCCTGCCCTGCCTGCTGTGCGCGCTCCTCGCCTGGGCCCCGGCCTGCCAGCAAGGCGCCGGACCGAGCGACGGCGGCCAGGACGGGGACGCGGACTGCCCCGGCTGCTGGCGCTCGGCGCTCTACCCCGAGGACTGGACGCCCGGCTTCACCGACCCCGAGGGGCGTTTCCTGCACGACTTCTCCTACGCCGGCTACCACCTGGGTGAGGACGAGCCCCCGGCGGAGCCGCCCGGGATCCGGGTCTCGGTCCTCGACCACGGCGCGGATCCGACCGGCGAGACCGACAGCACGGCCGCGCTCCAGGCGGCCCTGGACCAGGCCGGCGAGGCCGGCGGCGGGGTGGTCCGGATCCCGGCAGGGCTGTACCGATGCGACGGACTGCTCCAGGTACGCCACCCCGGGGTCGTGCTGCGGGGCGAGGGCGCGGAGCGCTCCCGGGTGCACTTCACCCGGGCCGGCGGCATGACCGATCTCGCCAGCCTCACCTTCCAGGGCCAGCCGACCTGGGGTCCGGAGCTGACGCTCGCCGAGGACGCGCGACCGCGCTCCCTCGAGGTGCGGGTCCAGGACGCGGCCGGGCTCGCGCCCGGCGACGACGTGGAGCTGGGCGCGGTCATCACCGACGAGTTCATCGCCGAGCACGGCATGACCGGGGTGTGGCAGGCCTCGCGGGGCCAGTGGCGGGCCTTCTTCCGCCGCGCGGTCACCGCCGTGGAGGGCGCCGCGCCGTCCTTCACCGTCCGCCTGGACGTGCCCGTGCGCTATCCCCTGAAGACCCGGGACGGGGCCAGCCTGCGGGTGGTGCGCGGGCTGCTGCGCGAGGTCGGGGTGGAGGACCTCGGGCTGTCGAACGCGGTCGACCTGGCCAGCGCCCGGGCGAGCGACCGGGCCCACGCGCTCCGGCTGGACCAGGTGGTGGACGCCTGGGTCCTCCGGGTGGCATCCTTCGCCTCGCCCGCCGGCGAGGGCGGGCGCCACCTCCAGTCCGGCGGGCTGCTGGTCCAGCGCTCGAAGCGGGTGACCGTGGCCGACACGCGCCTCGAGCTCGCCCAGCACCGCGGCTCGGGGGGCAACGGCTACCTGTTCGAGCTCATGCAGTCGGGCGAGGTCCTGCTGCGCGACTGCCAGGGCCTGGAAGGTCGGCACAACTTCATACAGAACTGGGACTTCGGCACCTCGGGCTGCGTCTTCCTGCGGGCCGAGAGCCGGGGCGGCCTGGCGGAGAGCGAGCTGGGGGCCGTGACCGGCCTGAGCGAGTACCACCACTCCCTGGCCATGGCCAACCTCGTGGACGGAGCGGTGAGCGACGACGGCTGGGGGGCGGTCAACCGCGGGGCGGAGAGCTCCGGGTCCGGCCACACCGCCGCCCAGAACGCCTTCTGGAACGTCCGGGGGGGGCTGCTGCGCTCCTACCAGCACGGCTGGGGCTACGTGGTGGGCACGCGCGGCGCCACGGTGTACGTGGACCCTGCGGACGATCTGCTGGGCAACCTGGGCGGCCAGGCCGCCGGGACCGAGCCCCTGGACTGGCTCGAGGGGCTGGACCAGGGCGAAGGCCTGCGGCCCGAGTCGCTCTTCGAGGACCAGCGCGAGAGACGCCTCGGCCCCCACCCATGAGCCCTTGCCAACCGCGGCGAAAGATCCGCAATAGGCCTTGTGCTCCACTTGGGTGATGGGCTAGGATGCACCCCCAAGAAGGGCCCGGATTCTCCTGCAGGAGGCTTCTTCGTGGAGTGTCGCGTTGCAGATTGGCGAAGGATTTCGGTCGCAGCGCTCGTGTTCCTCGGCTTCCTGGCGCCCCTCGTCGGCCACGCCGAGGAGCGCCTGCCCGCCAAGGAGCGCCTGACCATCCTGCTGACCGTGCTGTCCTACGACACCGCCATCGACCGCTTTCAGCCCACCGGCCTGCGCATCGGGGTGGTGGGCAGGGCCGACAGCCCGCAGAGCGCACAGGACGCCAAGGAGATGCTCGACAACCTCCGCGGGGTGTCCTCGAAGACGGTCAAATCCCTCGCCATCCAGGGTTTTCCGGTGAACGTCAGCGCCGCCTCCGATCTCACCGCGGCCATCGAGTCGCAGCAGCTCAACGTGCTCTACCTGAGCGCCGGCCTGGGCGGTATGCGCGAGGCGCTGGTGGCCGAGGCCAGCCGGCGCGGCCTGCTGCTGCTGGCCGGGGAGAGCGACGCGGTGCGCGGGGGCGCGGCCATCGGCGCCGTCGCCGAGGACGCCAAGCCCAAGATCGTGGTCAACCTGAAGGCGGCCAACGCCCAGGGCGCCAGGCTCGACGCCCGCATCCTGCGGCTGGCCAAGGTCATCCAGTAGGCCCGGCGCCTCACGGCGGCGGGGGGACGGACAGGCCCAGCGCGAGCGGGCGGGCCGCGTCGGTGACCGCGTCGATCTTGCGGGCGAAGGCCACCTGGCTCTCGACCTCGTCGTCCCCCACCAGGTGCACGTCCAGCAGCCGCTGCAGGCGCACCCCGGTGCGCAGGAAGTTGACCTCGCCGAGCGCCAGGCTCCAGCCCTCCAGCCAGTCCAGCAGCGCCCGCCGCTGGCCCTCGTCGCCGCGGAAGTGGACCAGCAAGTCGATGTCGCTGCCCGGGCCCGCGGTGCCGTTCTTGGTGCTGCCGAACACCCACACGGCGGCCACGGCGAAGCGCGCGCCGTCCAGCGCGGCGGCGATGCGCTCGGCCATGCGCATGCGCCAGCTCCAGTGGTTCTCGGGCGCGCTCTGCGCCTCGGCCCGGCTCCCGGCGCCGCCCGCCGGTGGCGACACGTCCTGGCCGCCGGGCGCGGCCAGGAAGGCCAGGGCCTCCTCCTGATCGGCGTCCTGCAGCACCCGCAGCACCCGGCCGCCGGTGGCGCCGGGCACGTCGATCACCCGCAGGCAGCCCTCGAGGTGGGCGTACTCGGGCAGCAGCTCGACCAGCACGCTGGGCGCGCCGCGCAGGAAGTCCTCGTGGAAGGGCACCGCGTCCTCGTCCGGGTAGAGCGGCAGGTAGCGGATGCGGGACTCCACGAGATCCTGGAAGAAGTGGGTGCCGAAGCTGAGATCGGGCAGGTAGCTGCCCTTGCGGCGGGCGATCTCGACCAGCATGGCGGTGTTGGAGATGTCCGCGTAGCTCACGTTCACGCCCAGCTTGATGTCGCCCTGGCTGCCCCAGCGGCCGGGCCCCATGAGCAGGAAGCGCCGCTTGGGCAGGAGCTTGTTCAGCTTGCCCACCGCCCGGCCCACCGCCACCAGGTCCGCGCGCGAGGGCAGCGCGCCGTAGCGCTCCGGGTCCACGTACACGATGTGGGTCAGGTCCGGGACCCAGCCGTTGGACACGTAGCGCCGGGCGCCGAAGATCATGTCCTCGCGCGCAATGTCCCGGGGGATGGGCGCGGGCAGGCTGTCGTCGGTGTGGCTCTGCGGGCGGCACTGCAGCAGGTAGAAGTCCTTGCCGTCGTGGGCGAACTCGATGTCCACCGGCGTGCCCAGGCGCTCCTCCAGGAGCTCGAGGTAGCGCCCCACCTGGCGCAGGAAGGGCGTCTGGCCCAGCAGCCCATCGAAGGTGACCACCAGCCGGTCGCGGCCCGGCTCGGTCAGCAGGCGGCTGGGGGCCTTGAGCCGGTCGCCGTCCAGCACCGACAGGACCATCTCCAGGCCGGGGTAGTCCGTGCCGATCTCCGCGACGAGCGCCGCCACCTCGACCGTCTCGAAGGAGTTGGTGCGCAGGTTGATGAGGTCCACCTTCTGCGGCGCGTAGCGCACGCGCTCCTCGGCCGAGGCGGTCGAGCGCAGCGAGGGCTGGCGCGGCACGGCCAGCACCGGGTAGTCGTCCGGCACGCGGTCCACCGCGCGCGTGCCCAGCCCGGGCACCAGCCGCACCAGGCCGTCCTGGCGCTTGATGCGCGGGGACCAGCGGAACTCGTTGTTCGAGAAGGCCACCCCGGCGAAGGCCGGCAGGAAGTAGTCGCCCACGCGCTGGCCGACCACCTCCTGCATGAGCAGGCCCATCTCCTCGTTGAAGTCGAGCAGGCCCCGATCGCGGCGGTACTCGATCGGGTCCGGCGAGAAGACCGAGGCGTAGATCTCCGCGACGGCGTCCACGAGCGCGGCCAGGCGCGCCTGCCGGTCGCCCTGGTTGGCCAGGAACAGGCTCTTGTACTTGCCCGAGAAGGCCGTGCCCAGGCGGTCCTCGAGCAGGGAGGAGGAGCGCACGATGAGCGGCCTGTCGCCGAAGTCGTCGAGCGCCAGCGTCAGCCCGTGGACGAGCTCCGGCGGGAACCGCGAGCTCTTGAACAGCTGGACGATGTTCGGGTACTCGTGCCGCACCTGATCGATGGGCTTGTACTTCTGCTCCATGACCTCTTCGAGGTCGTTGTGGCGGATGAAGGCGTTCAGCCCGTCGGAGGCCACGTACCAGGTCTTGGGCTGGCGCGTGCAGAAGACCGACTGATCGCAGGCCCGCACCTTGTCGATGATGCGCTGGGCCAGGAACAGGCCGGCGCTCTTGCCGCCCACCTTGCCGTGGCTGTCGGCGGCCACCACCAGGTGATCGAACAGCGCCTCGAAGTCCCGGGTGTCCAGGTACTCCTTGGCCACCATGATGTACTCGAGCTGCTCGGTCAGCAACCGGCGGATGAGGGACACGCGCAGCCCGTTGACCACGTTCTGCGAGATCTCTCCGCCCCCGGCCAGCACCTCGTGGAAGCGCCGCAGCGCGTCCGCGATCTCCGGCTGGGTGGAGGAGAAGCGGTCGAGCACCTTGAGGAAGAAGGAGGCCTTGTCCTCCTTCATCCAGCGCTGCACCAGGCCGAGCAGCTCGTCGGCCGGCAGGGCGCGGGAGGCGATCTCCAGCGGCCGATCGCCGAGCAGCACGGCGTCGTCGAGGCGCCGGCGCTGGCCTGGCTGGTTCGACTCGCGCGGCACCTCGTCCTCGGCGGGGTCGAGGTCGAGGAGCGTCTGGGCCTCGCGGTTGCCGGCGCCCCACAGGTGGTTGACCAGCTTGCGCACGATGCGCAGGTACAGGCTCCTGTCCGTGCGCCGGAGGAGCCCAAGCGAGGCGCGCCAGGAGAGCGCCTCGTCCCGCCCGCCCGACGCATCGCCGGAGCGCAGCCGGCGGTGCTCGAGGGCCAGCGCCAGGCGGTCTGCCACCGTCCGCACCAGCCGTACCTCCTCGCGCAGGAAGGGGCCCTGGTCCGCGGGCGGGCGCTCCTCGAGGTAGAACACCCGCAGCCGCCCCAGCCGCCGGCCGCCGCTGACCAGATCGGCGGCGAGTTCCCAGGGGCTGGCGTCGAAGGCCCTGAGCTGGTGGACGCGATCCTCGAGCTCCAGCCGCGCGGCGGCCACCTCGGGGTACATCAGGCCCGGCCCCAGGGCCTGCAGCACCTCGGCGATCACCTGGTCGAGCGGCAGGTCCGTCTGGCTGAGGACGTCCTCGATGGAGTACAGGCAGCTGAGCTCCTTGGCCCGCTCGCGCAGGGCCAGGAGGATCGCGTCCACGTCGCGCGGCTTGTCGGGCATCGCGGCCTTCCTCTCTCGGCGCTCCAACGAGAAAGGCCCGCCCCCGGCGCTCCAGGGGCGGGCCGACCCATCGCTCAGGCTCCGCGCGGGCTCAGATCCAGCCGCGCTGGCGGCAGCCGTCCGCCACCCGGTTGATGGCGATGACGTAGGCCGCGTCGCGCATGTACAGCTTCTTCTTCTCGGCCAGGTCGCGCACCGCGTGGAACGCCGAGGTCATCTTGTGATCCAGCTTGGAGAGCACCTCGGCCTCGTCCCAGAAGTAGTTCATGTTGCACTGCACCTGCTCGAAGTAGCTGCAGGTGACCCCGCCGGCGTTGCACAGGAAGTCGGGGATCATGAAGATGCCGCGCTCCTGCATCACCTTGTCCGCCTCGGGCGTGCTCGGGCCGTTGGCGCCCTCGACCACCACCTTGACCCGCGGGCCGATCTTCTTCACGTTCTCGCCCGTGATCTGGTTCTCCATGGCCGCCGGGATCAGGATGTGGACGTCCTGCTCCAGCCAGGCGTCGCCCGGCAGGATCTCGTAGCCTAGCTCCTTGGCCTTGGCCTTCTCGATGCCGCCGAAGCGATCGGTGATCGAGCGCAGCTGCTCGAGGTCCACCCCGTCCTTCCGGCGGAAGGCGTAGGAGGCCTTGTCGTTGTGGTCCCAGCAGGCCACGCAGATCACCTTGCCGCCGAGCTGGTGGTACTTCTCGATGGCGTACTGGGCCACGTTGCCGAAGCCCTGCACGCTGGCGACGGTGCCCTTGGGGTCGATCTTGAGTCCCTGGAGCGCCTCGCGCAGCGTGTAGATCGCGCCGTAGCCCGTGGCCTGGGTGCGGCCGAGCGAGCCGCCCATGCCCACCGGCTTGCCGGTGATCCAGCCGGGGTAGTGGCCGCGGTGGATGGTCTCGTACTCGTCCATCATCCACAGCATGTGCTGGCCGTTGGTCATCACGTCGGGCGCCGGCACGTCGGTGACCGGGCCGACGTCGTAGGCGATCTGGCGCACGAAGCCGCGGCAGATGGCCTCCTGCTCGCGCAGGCTCAGGTTGTGCGGGTCGCAGATCACCCCGCCCTTGCCGCCGCCCAGCGGGATGTCCACCACCGCGCACTTCCAGGTCATCCACATGGAGAGCGCGCGCACGGTGTCCACGGTCTCCTGCGGGTGGAAGCGGATGCCGCCCTTGCAGGGGCCGCGGGCGTCGTTGTGCTGGCAGCGGAAGCCCTTGAAGACCTTGAACGAGCCGTCGTCCATGCGCACCGGGATGCTGAAGTGGTACTCGCGCATGGGCGAGCGCAGCAGCTCGCGGGTGCCCGCGTCGAGGCCGATCACGTCGGCGATCTTGTCGAACTGGGCCCGGGCCATGTCGAATGGGTTGAAGGCGCCGCTATGACTCATGGCATCTCCTTGTGGTAGATCATCCTGTGCCACCCATACCTCCCTATAATTTCCTGTCAAGTGGCAGCCGCCTGGATCTGCGTGGGCCAGGCCGGCCGCTGTTGACGCCCTGGAGGGCGGCGGGGTAGGTAGGAGAATCCGGAGGGAACCCGCATGCCACAGCCCATCCCCGGCCTGGCCACGCCCGAGGGGACCGCGCGCTACGCAGCCAGGCACGCCGCGCGGGTCGGAGAGGGTCACTTCCGCGTCGCGGCCGGGCTGACGCTCTCCTCCCTGGGGCTGGGCACCTACCTGGGGGCGCCGGACGAGGACACCGATCGGCGCGTGGCCGCGGCCGCCAGGCGCGCGGTCGAGGCCGGCTGGAACGTCCTGGACACGGCCATCAACTACCGCCTGCAGCGCGGCGAGCGCGCCCTGGGGGCGGCGCTCGAGGCCCTGCGCGCGGGCGGCGGGGCGGCCCGGGACGAGCTCGTGGTGTGCTCCAAGGCGGGCTTCACGCCGGCCGAGGACGGGCCGGCCTGGTTCCGGGAGACCTACCTGGCGGGCCCCAGCGCGCTGCGGCCCTCGGACCTGGTGGCCGGCTGTCACTGCCTGCACCCGGACTACCTCCGCGATCAGCTCCGCCGGAGCCTGGAGAACCTGGGGCTCGGCGCGCTGGACGTCTACCACCTGCACAACCCCGAGACCCAGCTCGGGGTCCTGGACCGCAAGGCCTTCCGCGCCCGCCTGCGCGCCGCCTTCGCCGCCCTGGAGGGCGAGGTCCGCGCCGGCCACCTGGGCGCCTACGGCCTGGCCACCTGGGGCGGGCTGCGCGCGCCGCCCGGGCGCCCCGAGCACCTCTCCCTGGAGGAGCTGAAGGCGCTGGCCGGCGAGGCGGCCGCCGAGGTGGGCGGCGGGCCGGACCACCTCCGCTTCGTCCAGCTGCCCGTCAACCTGGGCATGCCCGAGGCGCTGCTGGCCACCCAGGAGCTCGCCGGGGAGCTGGTGCCGGCGCTGGAGGCCGCCCGGGCGCTCGGCCTGACGGTGGTGGCGAGCGCGGCCCTCGCCCAGGGCCGGCTGCTCGGCCGCCTGCCCCCCGCGCTCGCCAGCAAGCTCGGCCCGAACCTGACGAGCGACGCGCAGCGCGTCCTGCAGTTCGCCCGCTCCACCCCGGGGGTCACCACCGCGCTGGTGGGCATGAAGGAGCCGGCCCACGTGGACGAGGATCTCGCCCTCACCGCGCTCCCCCCGCTCACCCCCGAGGCCTTCCTGAACGCCTTGCAGGGCTGACCTGGTCCGCAACTCGGAACCCGCCACCCGATACCCGACACCCCTCCCTCAGCCTCCTTGCTCGACCAGCATCTCCAGCGCCCCCTTGGGGCAGAAGTGGGCGCACAGGCCGCAACCTTTGCAGTGATCGAGGTCGATGACGATGTGGCCGCTGGCCGGATCGCGGGTGATGCACAGATCCGGGCACATGAGCTGGCACACCTCGCAGTACAGGCAGGTCTGGGTGGCCAGGCAGCGCTGGGCCGCCAGGCGGGCCTCGGCCGGGCCGAGGCCCGGGACCGCCTCGCCGAAGTCCCGCACGCGCTCCGC
>Ga0116143_10003083_pt1 | contig 17163 bp, 17 predicted proteins | sample AD_UKC034_MetaG_FD_89745 | JGI IMG/M metagenome (GOLD analysis project Ga0116143, IMG submission 89745) | Active sludge microbial communities of municipal wastewater-treating anaerobic digesters from USA - AD_UKC034_MetaG | ecosystem: Engineered > Bioreactor > Anaerobic > Digestate | place: USA...
TACCTATGCCCCCGGCCAAATTCTGAAGTATAATGCTGGTGCTAATGGTACTTCTTGGGTTCTTGAGAAGGCTACATCGGGTGCTGATGGTATTATGTGGTCTTTGGAATATCAAGCATCAAATGTTACTACTTTGGATGTTGCTTTTGACAGCTTCTTGATTGGTACTGGTGCAGGTTCTGGTGCAGGTTTCTGGGAAAGTCCTGCTGCTTAATCAAAATTTTAATTAATTTATTTCATAAAAGGAGAAAATAAATGGCTACACTGAAAAGACTTTGCGAGACTCATATTGAAAATGCAGGGTCTGTTCAAGAGGGTGTCAAAAGATTTGCCTCTGATACCGCTAGTTTCTTGAAAGACGGTACATTGAAACCAGAAGATGTTTCAATTCGTGAGGTTTTTGAACAGACAACTTGTCGTGAGTACAAAGAAAAGAATGGTGAGGAGATTGATCTTGCAACAACTTCCTCAGTAAAACTGGCCGAAAGTATTGGTCATTCTCATTTTCCGTATATCACAAAAGAGCTGATTAACAAAGAATTGATTCCTGAATATGAAGTCAATAGTGGTGGTGTTGAGGCTCTGGTTTCTGAAATGTCAACAAACCGGACTGATTATGATTATGTGGCTGGTATCAATGCTATGAGCCAGATGATGAGAGTTCGTCCGGGACAGCCCTATCCGAATGCAGAGTTTGGTGAAAAGAGAGTGCGGATTGAGCTTGCCAAGTTTGGCGAGATCCTCAATCTGGAAAAAGAGCTTATTATGCAGGATCAAACAGGTAAGGTTCTTGACCGTGCGCGTACTGCTGGTAAGTTTATGGGTGAACACAAGCATCGTTATATTGTTGAAACAATCATGGACATCAAACGCGATGCTTTGGACGAGGCTACTTCAACAGCTTTTCATTTTGATGGATCTGCTGTTGGTGTTTACTCTAATGATCATTCTTCTTCTCTTGGTCAAGCTTTGGATAATATATCGGCTTCAAGTGGAATTGCTACAGCTTCTTTAGATTCTGCTTATGGTCTGTTTGGTGCTATGAAAGATGAGGAAGGCAGATATATTACTGTCACTCCGAAGGTTCTTTTGGTTCACCCGACAAAGTTTCGTATAGCTTGGCAGCTTTGTTCTGATTTGACTCAGCCTGATACTGCTAACAGAGGTTCAAACTTCTACAAACAAGCTTTAGGTTTGCAGCCGTTCCAATCACCTTATGTTGGTACTGGTGGTGGAGCAAGCACTGATTGGTATCTTGGTGATTTCAAACGACAAATTGTTTGGATGTGGGTGTTGAAGCCCTACACTGACAGTGAAGGTGCTGATTCAACTGCTGCGTTTGAGCGTGATATTGTTGCTCGTTTCAAATATGGTTATTCGGCTGGTTGTGGTCATCGTGATGTTCGTTTTATCGTTAAATGTACTGCATAACTAAAGGAGAACAGGATGCGGTTCAAGCAAGTAATTCAGATAATAAAGCAATTTTGATTTTTGTTGACAAGAAGTAAAACAGAGGGGGCAGCAATGTCCCCTTCCTTAATCTGGCTAATTCTCTTGGCTCAAACTGTCTAAGAGGCAGTTTATTATGTCCTTCCAAATAAAAAACTTTCTTTTTAGATGGTTTGCCTCAGTTTATATAAAGGAAAACTAAGATGAAAAAACTTTTTTTGTGTCTATTCCTGTTAGTTTCTATTGTTACAGGAGCAGATAATTCTGTAACTGTTTACAACGTGTGGGAAGATCGTACTCTTGCTGCTGATGATACTATTAAATCAACATGGATTCCTATCTATGATTCAAAAGTCTTTAATGCTTTTATAGATTTTACGGCTTTTGGAAAAACAGATACAGTTTCTCTTTATTACTGGTTGCATCCGGGGGAGTTAAGCTCACCTAACACAGATACAACTACAGCAGGTTATATCAGATCAGATAAATCTTCTTACATGTTGGCAAAACAGTTTATTTATACTGATTATGCAAACAATAGTGGTAAGTTTTATCACAGCCTTCATTATCCACCTGCAAGTGCTATAAGTCTTTCAAGATATATTCAATTTATTATTGAGACAAAGACAGAAACAGACAGTACAGAATTGAATTTCTACTTTTTAAAACAGGACTAAACCATGAAGAAGATATTATTTCTTTTATTGATTCCTATATTTGCTTTCTCACAAGGTTGGGATACAAATAATGGTCTTGGTGTTGTTCCTGTTACAGATACCACAGGAACACCAGACATTGGAATCCTTTATTTTTGTTTTGCAGATTCCAATTATTATTCTTGGAAAGAAGGCAATTATTGGGCTTTTGTCAATGAATGGACTGTTGAAAATAATACTATTTCTTTAAAAGATGTGAGTATTGATACCATAGATATTGCTTCTAGTGTTATAAAGGCACATGTGATCTATGTTGATACAAGTATTGTTAGTTTTGACTCCTTAAAAATTGCTCTTGCTATTCATAAAGTCTCACCTACTGCTAATGAAAAATTAATTAATGTTTCTACATCAGATGATGCTTCAAGATTTAGTGTTGATGAAGATGGTGATATTGATGCTGATGGAACAATAACAACAGACAGCTCAAACTTTAATCATACTGTTATCAATAATAGTATTAGTGTTCCATCTGGTTCTTTGGAAGCTGCTGATATTGCTCTTGCACAGAATAATATTTTGGTAGGTAATGGCTCAGGACAAGCAGCAGCAGGTACTGATTTACCAACAGCAACAACAATAGGTTTGGCCTATGTTTATAGAGTAGGTGGTACTGATGTTGCTGATGATGATGTTGTTAATTCATTAACTATGGATAATGGAACAGTAAATAACAGTATTATAGGTGGAGTGACACCTGCTGCTGGTACATTTACCAAACTTGTTGCAAATGACAGTTTGCGAGTTGAAAAAACATTTAGACAGAAAGGTGAAGCAACTTTTGGGGCAACAACAACACCAGTTACTATTGCAACAGATGGAAATGTAACAATGGCTGGTGTTTTGAAATTAGGAACAGCAGGAGTCTCTTTAACACACAACAGTGATGGTGCAGTAACTTTACTTGGGCTTGGAAATGGTGCTGATGAGAATGTTACTATTGATTTAGATTCGAAAGTAGACACTATTTATGTTTCAAGTGGAACAAGTGCTTCTACTCTTCATTTTGCAGGTACGCTATCTGGTACTTCTTTGTCTGGTGGTTCAATAACAGGAACAAAACTTGTTGTAACTGATAGTTTGAGGGTTGAAAAAACAACTTTTTTGAAAGACAACGTAACATTAAAAACCGGCAAGAAGTTACTTACAGGTACATTGCAATGGACAGCATCAGGATCTGATTCTATTGATGGTTTAAAACTATCAGCTCATGATTTTGGTGATGTGACGGTTGATGATGGTTCTTGGGTTGTAGAAAATGACAGCCACGACCACACCACGACAATCAGCGGCAAGGCTGCAAACGTCTCTGATGCAGATTTTGGTGATGTAACGGTTTCAACCGGTGCGTGGGCTGTAGAGGACGATAGCCATAACCACACGACAGCAAGCACAAAGTTTGTTATAACCGACAGCTTGCGAGTTGAAAAAACATCATTGTTTAAGGGCAACATCACCCTGACAACTGGTGATAAATTGACTTTTGGTACGCTGCAATGGACGGCTTCTGGTTCGGATTCGATAGATGGGTTAAAGTTGGCCGCTGACAATTTTGGTGATGTGACTGTCGATGATGGTTCATGGGCGGTAAAAGATGACAGCCACGACCACGCCACGACAATCAGCGGCAATGCCGCAAACGTCTCGGACGCTGACTTTGGCGATGTATCTGTATCAAGTGGAGTATGGACGGTTGATGTAATTGATTCGGTTTGGAACTCTATCACACTTGGAAATGATACAGAGAACGCAGATGGGACAATCAATTTTGTTGCAAGTGATAATGACTTAGGTACTGCTGCAATAACCACAGATGACGTGTTAAATTTTACCGGGTTTTCTGGTGGTTTGCAGTATGATAGTCACATTCTCGGATATCAGGCAAGTTTAGGTCATGGAATGACCGCTATTATGGGTACGGATAATTTCATGAAGATGACGGCCAATGACGGCGGTAACGGCGGGACAACGATTTGGTCGGCGAGTACGTCAAGTGATGGAGATGACCACGCTTTTTCATTGCGCGGAATTACTACAGACGCATCTATAACCGAACCGGTTATTGAGTTTAGTGTTGGCAAGAACAGCGGTACGACATGGGCGGGAATCGGTGGAACAAATCCTGCCTTTGTGTTTAAGGACGGATCAAGTGAGTTGGCCCTGTTAAAAACGAACGGCCTACTTGAGGTTGGTTCGGTCGCTATCGGCGACACCACAACCGGCGATCATGATGCAATTCTGTATTTTGCCGATGATGGGTCATATACGACCGAATCAATCAAGTGGGATGATGGAACATCAAAGTTTATCGCAAGTGATGATTTGGACGTAACCGGCAGGATTCAGATTGATGAGATTTATCATATTTACGGCGGGTTTGAGGATTCATCCGCTGCTGTGGCTATTACACAAGATCAATGGTCACAGGTCACCAACGCTTGGGGTACACTGTTTGGCGGTTCGGAGTCAGATGGGTTTGTAATGGCAAACGACACGGTAGTTGTGACAAATGCAGGTGATTATGAAGGAATGGTATCGCTGACTTTTAGTGGTACAAATTCAAATGAGTATGTATTCAGAATTTTTGATGCAACTACTGATACACAAAAAGGATTTAAACTGGGAACAACTGCGGATGGGACAACCAATCATGCGCATATTTCGATACCGGTTTATATTGAGGCCGCCGGGAATGACTCTCTTGTTTTACAGGTAACGAATACGAGCGGCAGTAACGCCGCAACGTTTGAGTTTGGGCAGTTTTTGTTAAAATATCTGCATGATTAAAGTTTTTGGAAGACTCAACAAAAACAAGGTCATAAAAAATGAAGCATGTTCTTTTTCTCTTGTTGTTCTTTGTCATAGCAAATGCACAAACTTATGAGGTGGTTACAAAGACTCATATTTATGAATATAAGAAAAACGGCAAAGTTTATTTTTATAGAGTAAATAATAAAGATGTCAAAGTTGGCTCTTCTGATTTTAATAGTTTAACAAAATCAAAAGAAGTTGATTGGGACAAAGCTTTAGAGCATATCAAGAAAAAGCCTAATGGCAAATATAAAATAAAATTAAAGAAAGAAAATTCTTCTATTATTGAATATGAAGGCCTTGATAAAGAAACATTAAAGAAACTTTTAAAAGAAGGCTATTTAATTATTTAGGGTTTTATATGAATGAAGAAGTAAGACAGTCGGAGAAGAAATTGATTAAGTACAATGGCAACGGGACGGTACAGGTCAAAACTTGGTTTGCTATATTCTCTGCTCTGGTCTTTATCATCAGCACGGCAATTAGTGTTTATTCTTTTACTCTCTATGATCCATTGAAATGTGATGTGGAAGAAACAAAAGAATTGGCAACTGAAAACAGACACAGATTAGATGTTGTAGAGAGAAAAGAAGCAGCAAGGGATGAAAGAGATATTTGGATACAAGCAACTTTAGAAGACGTGTCTAAAAAAATAAATATTTTGCTTGAAAAAGCAAGATAGTAACCTAAACAAAGGAGAAGAAAGATGGTACTTCCTACTGAGTTACCTGAAATCCTAATGGTTTTGTTAGGAGTGCTTGCTCCCTTTATCTGGCAGTTTATCACCAAGCTTGTTCCCTCAGGTCTTGCCCGCTTTTTAGTGGCTGTGGCTCTGTCGGCTTTGACTGGTGTGGCTGCTTTAGCTGTTACAGGGAACATGTCACAAATTTCAGTTGAGATGTTAAGCATTCTGTTTGCTTTTTCACAGCTTGCTTATCGGCTGATTTGGAAGCCTCTCTATGACAAAAATCTTGCTAAAAAGATGAAGTAAACGTGGAGAATGCAGAGAGAGAAACTAGACAGAAGATATTAATTGTCGAGCTGGTCTAATGCTTTCTCTCTCTGCTACCTTATTATGGCATTAATATTTTGCAGACCTAACATAGCAGTAAAAGAAATCTCTCTTGGATCAGGAGAGACATTTAAAATAAAGTATTCTGATACTATCTATGCTGAATTTATTAGAAGCACAGAAAATCCTAATATTATTGCTTTGAAGCTTCCTAATAAAAACAGCAGTTTTGGTTATTTGTTTATCAATGATACTCTCAATGGTGTGGTAGTTAGAGATTCTTTGGATAAGGTTTCCTGATGTCAAAAACAATTGTTGCTAATTTTACCGAGAGTGGTTCAACAAAAACAGGACTGTCTGCTGTTGTTTCAATATGGAAGGTTTCAGACAGTACAAAAGAAGTAGATGGAGCTGCTGCAACAGAAATAAGTGATGGTTTCTATAAATATGCTTTTACAGGTTATGAAGAAGATACAGATTATGTTGTTTTATTTGATGGCAGCAGCTCCCTACAAAATTATGAAAGATACCATTATGGTTTTATAAGAAACTCTCAATTAAATTATGTAACTGCTGTTTTTACTGAAAGTGGTTCACCAAAAACAGGACTTTCTCCTACAGTAAGAATTATTCAAGTTTCAGATGGAACTGAGGTAGTTACTGATGGAGAAATGGATGAGATAGGAAGTGGTTTTTATAAATACAATTTTGAGGATGCAGAAGAATATACAGATTATGTCTTTATTTGTGATGGTGGAGCAACATTAAATGACTATGAAAGATATATTTATGGTTCAACTGATGTTGGTAGTTTAAATTTAGAATATGAGATTTGTGAAGATATAGAGATTACTGTCGAAACTGAGGTTGATTTGGAGATATAATGAGCAGCACAACAAGAGTTGAAGTAAAAGAAGGTGAAGCTAAAACATTAAAGGTAACTGTAACACAAGATGATACGGCTTTAGATGTATCTACTGCTACATTTTCTTTTGCTGTTAAAAAAAGATATACAGATGCAACGCCTGTAATATCAAAAACAAATTCTGATTTTATAACAACAGATGCTGCTAGTGGTATAATAAAAATTCCTCTTTCTTCAACTGATTTGGCAATTCAGCCTTTTTCTTATTTGGCTGATATAAAAATTACTTTTACAGCATCATCTATAGTAAAATCACAAACTTTTATTTTGGAAGTCAAGAGGGCGGTAACGTGACAGACTTCAAAAGCTATAAAAAAGAGCTTTATTGCACTTCCTTGGATTTAAGATTATTTACTTGGAATTTCTTACAGGAATATTCTCATACAAGTCTCTTGGAGTTTACAGATCCAAGAATAGATATGGCTATTATGAGAGGTTCAGCAGTTATCGATTTAAAGTTGGGAAAGATAATAAGTGGAGATTCTGCTTTACATGTAACACCTTTTCCTTCTCCTATTCTTATACCTTATTCAGATACAAACGGTGAGGGAGAAAACGAGGGTTCTTGTATTCTTGAAGGTGTTATAATAAACAGTTCTGCTTATACGGAATACTGGACTTTGACTTTTACCAGCTCAACAGCTTTTACTCTAAAAGGTTCTATTTCAGGATCACAAGGAAGCGGTCTAACAAGTGCGGCTTTTACATCTACAAATAGTGATATAACTATACCAGCGGATGCTTGGTCTGGAACACCTGCAACAGGAGATAAATTCTATTTTGCTTCCTATAGACATCATCAAAGTATTGTTCTTTTGGCAACAATGTTGTCAACAGGACTTGTCTTTAAAGGTTTAGATGGAAGAACAAGCGGTGAAGAGTCAGCAGGAGCAAAATTATACAAAGATGCTTTAAGTCTGTTAAATGAAATTGTTACATCTGATGCAGGTTTGATAGGTATTAATACTTCTATCAGTTGTGATGATATTCTTGCTCCTTATGAAATCAACAGATTTGGATTTGATGTCACAGGATATAGAGCAGAGCCTTTTAATAAGTATTTGGCTGAAGGTGGTACAACAGGCACTTCTGTTCCTTGGTACATGCTATGATAAGTATTACAATTCAAAAAGCAAAATATAAATATGTTCTTGGTCTGATTAAAGACAAAGGCAAAGCAAGCAATATTAAGACTTTTCTTAATAACACTTGTGAGCCTCTTTTGGTAAAGAATGTAGAAAAAACTTTTAGAGAAAAAACTTTTTTTGATGGTTCTTCAACACAAGTTTGGACAAAGCTTTCAGATACTACAAAGAAGAGAAGATTAAAAAAAGGAACTTGGTATGGAGATCATGCTTCAAAACTGCAAGAATACTATGATATGTATAACAATATAAAAAGTGGTGTTTTCAGAAGAAATTCAGCAGGAAGTCATTCAATAGGTTTGAGACCTTCTGGAAAAGAAGCAGAAAAAGCAAACATACATCAGTATGGACAAACAACACCTTTTATTATTCCAGCAAGACCGCCTTTGACTTTTCAGGAAGATATAATAGACAAAATTATCCATGAAACTGAGAGATATTTGTCTTTATGAAATCTACAACAATGAAAAATCTTTTAACCGGATATAAAGAGCTGTTAAAAGAATATGCCAATAATCAAAAAGGATCTGTTTTAAAATCAATAAGAACATTCAAAAAAGGAATTGTCAACGATAAGGTTGTTTTACCTGCTGTTTCTCTTTTTCCAATAACAGAAATTCATGGTGGAATGAGAAACGGCGGTGTTTACAAAGTAGATAGAATCATTGATTTTCATGTCATAAACAAAATAGCAAATTTAAGAGATTCAAATAAATTTATTGAAGAGTTGTGTCAAAATATATTAAATGTTTTCTATGATGATGATTACCCATACAACTACAAGCTTGAAGAGGATGATGAAGAAACAGTTTGGCACTTTGAGCCGGGGAGAATTGAATATCAGAATTTTAGCGAAAGAGATGAGCTTTTTCAAAGAGCTATAATTCCAATGACTTTTAGTTCATGGGAAACAGCTCCAACAATGGAACCGGTTAATGAAATAACAGAAACAAATGTTTCTTCTATCAGCTCTTATTTAAAAGAAATGTTGAGTGATTATCAAAACCTAAGGGATGTTAAAGTTTTTAATAATTTTAGTTTTCCACCTGTCAATGTGGGAAATGGAGCTGTAATAACAATAATTGAAAACATGGATGAGAGGAACAGGAATGAGGCAGGAAGAGATAATCCTGAAGGATTCTTTGATATTTTTGTATGGACAAAAGCATCTCCTTTTGAACCTGTACTTGATTTTAATATAGATGTTGTTGAAGAAGTAAAAGATGCTTTGCAGATAGATCAGAATTTAGGTGGCAGATGTTTTATGACAAGAATAGAAAAAATTGATTTTGGAATAAATACTGATCTTATGCTTTATCTATCAAGGATAAGGTTTAATACACATTCGTATAAAGTTTTACCTAAATATTGAGGACTAAAAAATGCCAAGAATTAAAAAACAAGAAGTTGATGAAACCAGAGAAGTAAGGATTAAGAGAGTACAAGGACAGAAGGTTACAAGACCTGAAAACAATCATTTTTTGGCTGAGAACATAGATATTTTCCTTATGATTCTGGATTATGAGACTGTTGCCATTCCTTATAATGAAGCAATTAAAATTAAAGGAATAAAAATTATTGATTCTGAAAATGAAGAAGAAAAAGTTGATATTGAAATAGAAGGAGAAGAATAATGGCTCAAAGAAATATATGGCAAGATGAGTATGCCATTAGATTGTACTATGATGCTACACCGCCTATAAGCTTACCTGATGCTGGTGTTTCTGCTAATACTTCTGATGGATGGAACTCTGCAACAGCAGATGCAGATGCTTTTGCAGCAGGAGCAATAGGTATAGATACAAGTATTTATGGTGTTCCTCTGATTGGTCATCCTACTTTTGATGCAGGTATGAATGTTATTGATCAAAGAAAAGCCATAGGTGTTTCCTACAGACGTGGTGATACAGGTTTTGAGTATCAGCAAGGGCTTTATATGCCTACCACAACATGGGAAATGCACGCCAGTAAAAAGAACTTGGCTGTTCTTTTATGGCTTTTGTTTCAGCAAGGATGTACAGAAGCAGGAACAACTCCTTTTCTGAAAACTTATGTGCCTTATGCAGAGACAACTGCTGATGTTGAGGTGGCTGCCGCTTTGTTAAGAAGAATGTCAAGTGGGACAGCTGATTCACAGTTAATGGGTGGTGCAATAGTCAGATCCTTGACAATAACAGGTGAGTCTGGTATGCCTATTACTTTATCAGCAGAACTGATGGGTTATAATATGGTTACTGATTTTGATTTTGATGCTGCTGCCAATATTATAGAATATGATTCAACAGCTCCTCTCATGTTCCAAAACTGTACGATAAAGCTTGCAACAAAAGCAATAAATATTGACAGTTTTAACATGACAATCTCAAACAACGCTGTGCCTAAAAACTATAATTTACAGCACATTAACAAATTCATCTTGAATGATTTTACTGTTGAAGGACAGTTTAATCTTCCTTGGGCAGCTGCTACTGTAGGTGGAAATGCTCAGTTGGATAATTTTATTGCAGGAACACCTGCTCTTTTGCAGATATATTGGGGAACAGAAACTCCTGCTGCTGATGGAGATGTGAAGCTGGAAGTTGCCTGTCGTTATACAAATGCTACCAATACAGGTGATAATGAAGTGGTTACTGAGCTTCCTTTTGCAGGTGTTTATGATGGTACAAACAATGCCATTCGTTGTTATGTTGCTGATGCAGTTCAAAGAAAAGTTTAATTAAGGAGAAAATAGATGAGTACCCGTAATATATGGGCTGATGTTTATGGTGTTGGACATACAGTTACATCAATAAGCACTGCTGCTAACTGTGCCAAAGGCATTGCTCTAAAAAACCACCCTTCTTTTTCAGCAGGAACATCAATAATAGATCAGAGAAAAGCTATTGGTGTTTCCTATCGAAGAGGAGATACTGGTTTTGAATATCAGCAAGGAGCAAGTGTTCCAGAGGCTTCTTGGGAATTTGATGCCAGTTACAAGAACCTTTCAAGAATTCTTTGGAGTTTGTTTCAACAAGGTTCTTTTCAAGGAGAAGGGACAGTTTATCCTAAATATTTTGTGCCTTATGACACCTCAGAGCTTGAAGTTTGGCTTAATTTGATAAGAAAGCTTGCTCCTTCAGGGACAGCTACTTCTCAAAGAGTAAAAGGGGCTGTGTGTCATAGCTTGGCTCTTAGTGGTGAAGAGGGACAAACAATCAGTGCTGTTGCCGAGTTTAGAGGCTATGGTTTAGAAACAAATCATGATATTGCTTCTGATACCCTGACTTTTGATGCTGTTGCTCCTTTAATGTTTCAAAATGCAACAATTACTTTGGATGGAAATACGGTTTATATTCCAAACTTTAACTTAACAATAACCAATAATCTTGTTACAAAGTTTTATGACAATGCAACGGCTGTAAGACACATTCTTAATGATTTTACAGCAGAAGGAACAATTGTTATTCCTTGGGCTGATGAAAATGAAGGTGGAAATAGTCAGTTTGATGATTTTGTGGCAGGAAATGTCTCTCGTTTGGTTATCAGGTGGGGAGATAATGAGATTGCTTCTGCTGATGGTAATTTCTCAATGATTATGAACATCAGAAGAACCAATGCAACTCATACTGGTGATGATGAAGTTGTTACAGAAATTCCTTTTCACATTGTTTCAGGGTTGGAATCAGGTTCTGTTAAAACTACTTCTGCTTCAACAATCAAACTGAATGGTAATGCTTCTGTAACAGGTACAAACACTGAGTTTGATAGTTTTGAAGTTGGTGATTTGTTATATGCTCTTAATGCTGCCGCCGCAGGGGACAGAACAGTAAGAGTCATAACAGCTATTGCAAGTGATACAGCAATAACAGTTTATCCTACTTATTCAGGTTCTGATACAGGTCTTTTGTATAAAGTAATGGAAACACCTTTGACTATTTCTTTAGGAGATAGCCAAAACATATCAGGTATGTAAACCTGATTTTTAATCAAAGCCCCCAGAGGCTAAATTAATCTTAATTCTTTAAGGAGAATTACTATGGCTAAAGGTATTCAAAGTGCTACAGTCCGTTATATCCTTAAATCGGACGAAGGGCTGCCTACCGAAGAACAGACAATCTTCCACATTCGACAATTGGCAAAAACAGATCGAGTTGCTATTACTCAGATGTACTCTCGTGCCGTCTCACAGGATTTTAGAGGCAAAACAGATATTAATACCGAAAGCATGAAAAAAGCTCAAAGAGAAGAGCTTGTTGCCTGTATTGAAAAAGTAGAAAACTATATGTTTGGTTACAGGTTTCCAGAAGAGCAAGAAAAAGGCTTTTTTACTTTTGAAGACAGAGATACAATCATAAAACTTGTCAGTGATCTTCATTCAGACAAGGTTGATGAATTGATTGATGCTTCAAACGGTACTTGTGCTGGTCGTGTTTTAGAGACTGAGAGTGAATGAGTATGTTTTAAAATGTGATCTGGATGTGCCTGTAAGTGAGAGGACTGTCTGGCACATCCAGACTATTGATACCATTAATTCTTTTGAGTTTATAAAAAAGATAATGAGAGGAGATTCTTTTTTTGAAGATGCAAAAGAAGAGTGGTGTCAACGTATTTATAAAGTCGAAAATTACAAGTTTGGTTTTAAATATCCAGAATTAAACAAAAAAGGTTTTATCACATTCAGTGACAAAGAAACAATAGAAAAAGTATATTTTGATCTTGAGTCTTCTTTAGTTGATGAAGTTCTTAATTTTGCAAGAAAAATATCTTATATCGATCCTATCTTAAGAAAGAAAATAGAATTTGCTGTTTTTCATTTTAAATGGAAATCTCAAGAAATACAAAGACAAATACAATATGATTGTAATAATTGTTTAAAGAATAAATGGATAGAACAAAGAGTTTGTTTTAGAGACTGTCCTAAACAAACAGTACAATATCCTGTTTTTGATGATGAAGCAAAAGTTATAAGAGAAATAAGAAGAGATGAAAAAGAAGCCACTGTTGATGATCTCTATGAATGGCTTTTAGATATGGAAACTGTTTTTACAACAGCTCCTGCTTATGAAATAATGAAAGATTACATGAAGCCTATTTGTCCTGAAAGCTTGATAGACAATGTGGCTGCTCAGTATTTTAGATTGGAAAGTGCCGTTGATGCTTATGGTTTGGAAGTATTAAAACATCCTTTTTGGATTTTTGAAATCTTTGAAGCCATAAGATCAGCTTCAAATACATACGATAATTTAGAAAACTTCAAAAGAGCAAAATCAGTAGAAAAGCAACAACAGAATAAGAGGTAGACAATGACAAGGGCTTTAAAAGACCTTGAATTGATTTTAACACTGAACACCAAAGCTTTCAATCAGCAAATTAGTGGTGCTGTCAATTCTCTGAATCGAATAGAACAGAAATTAATAAACCTCAATGCTGCCTCTATTAATTGGAGAAACACACTCTTTCAGATTCGTTCAGCAATGAAAAATATTTCTGTCGGCTCTGCTGCAACTGCGGCAGGTTCTGCTGGTTCTGCTATGAACACTACTAATACTTTGCTTTTAACAAAAGCAGTTAATCTTTTAAATCAAACCTTACATAAACTATCAACAGGTACTAGAGCAGCAGCAGGTGGATTAAATAATTATACAGGAGCAACACACAAAGCAACAAACGCAACAAAAAGTCATCTTTTAGCACAAAAAAACTCTTTTCGTTATTATGGAAACGAAGGGCTTTTTACAAGAGCAATAGCTATTACTCGTTCTCAATTATTACTTTTGGCTTTTGCTTTTGGTAGTTTAGTTCAGTCAATGAAAAGTGCTATTAGTGCAAGCATGGAAATGAGAAATAGCCTTGTTGGTTTAGGGGCTGTTGCATCTTCTATTGGTGTTTCTTCTAAAGAAGCAACAGACGCAGCCAAAAAACTTGCATCAACAGGTTTGCTTTCTGTTTCTGAGGCCGCTGCTGGTCTCAAGAACTTGATGGCAACAGGTATGAGTCTTGATCATGCAACTGAGCTTATGAATGCTTTCACAGACGCTGCTGCTTTTAACAGACAAGGCACTTTGAAGTTGGGAGAGGCAGTCGTTGGCGGAACACAAGGTTTTAAAAATATGCTTTGTTTAACCTCAACATCAAACTGCTACATTGAAGTTAAAGATGAAGGTATAAAAAGTAGCTTAACAAAAACAAAAAAGTTTCGTAAAATAACTCTAAAAGAAATCTATGATGAAAAAATATTTCCTAATGTATTAAGTTATAATAAGAAAAATGGTGGTTTTTATTTACGAAAGATGTATGGCATAGCAAAGAATGGCTTTCGTGAAACCATTAGAGTTACTTTTGAGGATGGTTCTTTTGAAGAAGCAACACCTAATCATAGGTTTTTTGATGAAAATGGCAATTATATTTTCACTAAGGACATTAAAGAAGGAGATAGCCTCTTATGTCTAAACAAAAACTCTATAGTTTCAAATGTAAGTTCTGTGGAAAAGAAGGAAAAAGAACAAATAAAGTTATCTATTGCTCAATCAAATGTGCAAGCAGAGACAGACATAAAAACTCAAGAGCTGTTACCTGTTGCGAAATCTGTGGAAAAAAACAAACAGTTCCAAAATCAATTGCCAAAACAAAAAGATTCTGTTCACCAGAATGTAGAACAGAATGGTTGGCAAGATACAACTCAGGAAAGAGTTGTTCGTCCTACAAACACGGAAAATCACAAAGATGTAATAGAGATTTTGAAGAAAAATGGAAACAAAAAAAATGGAAAAAAGCTATCTTATCCAGATCAGGTAACAAATGTGAACTTTGTGGGAGCAGAGAAAACTTACAATTCCATCACATCAAACCTTGGGTCTTGTACCCAGAACTTAGAGAAGACATCTCAAACGGACTCCATCTGTGCAAAAAATGTCATTTCTCAGAAGATAAAAAGTTCTGGGGGGAATTTGATGATGATGAAATTACAAGAAGAATACTTGAAGCAGAAGAAAGAAGATACTTTAAAAAAAGATTCAACTTTTATTACAAACCTTTCGGGATTATCAAAAAAGAACTTGAAGAAATCGAAAAAGCAATTGGACACAAACCAAACCCAACAGAAATTAGAAGAGAAAGATCAGGGATTTGCAATCCAATACGAGAGTGGCACGGAGGACTACAAGAAGTATATAGAAAACTGGGTTGGAGATTCATTAGAGGATCTGGAAAGAATTCTCCCTATAGACTCCTTGATTGAGGCTCTAAATAATCTAAAAGAAATGGGTTTTACTCCTGATGATGCTGTAAAAACTATTTATGCTATTATTGAGCAATATGAAAGAAATGAAGATTATAAAGCCACTAAGTTTATAGATAGTGGAGTTAATAAAGAAGGAGTTTCTTATAAAGAACTTTCTAATAATATTTTAAAGGTTGTTGGTTGGTCTCAGTTTGTTAGAAGTGATATAAAAAGAGATGATCATTTTGGTATTGAATTAGATTGTGAAACTACACTCAAAAAAGTAGTTTCAGTTGAGTATGTTGGCTATCAGGAAGTCTATGATGTAGAGATATGTGTTGATCATAGTTTTGTTTTAGACAATGGTTTGCTTACAACTAATTCTATGCTCGTAGATAATGTCGGGGTTACGCTCAACCTTTCGGTGATGCAAGAGAGATATGCAAAATCGATAGGAACAACTGTAGGTAAGCTTACTGAGGCCCAAAAATATGAAGGTATGCGACTTGGTATTTTGAAGGAAGCACAAATATTTCAAGGCAACGCAAACCTTTTAATGAATGAATATTCCGGGCTTGTTTCAAGAACAAATGTTCAACTTTTTAATTTAAAAGCAACTTTAGGAGATGCTATTATTCCTGTTTTACAGTCTTTATTGGAAAAAATGCAACCTACTATAAAAAGTTGGGAAACATATATAAAATTAAATAAAGAATTAATTACTCTTGAAATAAAAGAAACTTTTGAAAGTATCTATAATGCTGCAAAAATTTTAGTTTCTATGACAAAAGATGTTGTTGTTTTTATATATAAAAACAAAGAGCTTATTATGATTTTTATTGTTCTTAATACAACATTTAAACTTTTAGTGAAAACTTTCTTTGGTTTTACTTCAGTTCTTCTTAGAACAGGAGAAGCAACAGTACGACTTACTGAGACTCTTGCTGCTTTAACAGTTAAGTTTCCTGTTTTGGGGGCGCATGTTTCTAAGATAGCTTTAGGTTTTTCTTCTTTATTACCAGTATTAGGACTTGTTATTGGTGCGGTTGTTGCTTTTGCCTATGCTTTTAAAAAATCGTATGACAAAAGTGGAGAAGCCCCTTTAAAAGCAATCTTAGCTGAAAAAAAACATTTTGAATCTTTAAAAGAATCAAATCTTCAAGTTTTGGAAATGGTAAAATCCTTAGACCGTTATAAAAACAAGGTAAAAGAAATTGAAGAATCTATAAATTCTTTGAATAAAGAAATAGCAAAAATGTCTGTTCTTCAATTACAAGAAGAAGTTGGTGAAGAAGTTTGGAACAAGGCTCTTTTTGGAAATGAATATCCTTATGAAAAAATGATAGAAGCTAAACGAGAAGTTGAAAGAATAAATTATGGTGATACTTGGGCAAAAATGGAACCAAGTTCTGATTGGTTTGAAAAACTTACTTTAGTAAAATCACGTACTGAGGAATTAAAAAAATTTACTGATTTTTTTAATGCTTCTGCTAAAGAACAAGCAGAAATTCTTGATTCTTTAACAAAAAAATATAGTGATCTTTCTGAAAAAATTGTAGATATTAATATAGTAAAACGAGAAGGAAAAAGTTTTGATCAAGCAGAACTAGATAGTTTAACCGAACAAGCAAAATTTATTGCTAAACTTATTAATATCTATACACCTTTTATTGAGAGTAAAAAGAAAGCAACAGAAGGAAATGAAGATGAGACTGCAAGCGTTAAAGACTTAATTGAAGAACATAAGAAATATCTTAGTCTTGTTTCTGGTCTTGAAGATAAATTGGCAAAAACCACCCTTTCTGATTATGAATATAAAATAAGAAAACTAAAGCTTGAATATAGAGAAACAATAGAAACACTTAAAGAAATAGAAGGCATCTCTTTTGAAGAATGGTCAAGAGCTA
>Ga0116143_10003084_pt1 | contig 17162 bp, 14 predicted proteins | sample AD_UKC034_MetaG_FD_89745 | JGI IMG/M metagenome (GOLD analysis project Ga0116143, IMG submission 89745) | Active sludge microbial communities of municipal wastewater-treating anaerobic digesters from USA - AD_UKC034_MetaG | ecosystem: Engineered > Bioreactor > Anaerobic > Digestate | place: USA...
ATTTATGTGAATAATGCCAAGTTGCAGGAAACCTATATTCCCTCTGGTTATGACACCTATCCTGGCCAATACACTCGAGACAAAGTGATTATTTTGGAACAGAACGAATACTTTGTCTCTGGAGATAACAGGCCCTATTCGAGTGACTCTCGAGCTTGGGGCCCAATTACTATAGATGAAATTGTGGGCAGAGCCTTTTTTGTGTATTGGCCACCAAAAGCCGCAGGTATGATTGAGAACGTAAACTATTAGTGTTTTTGCACTAATTGTAGTATTTGCTCCAAATCTTTTTGAGTTTCTTCTAGATTCCCCCTAAGCGTTACAGTTAATCTGGTTTGCCTTGTCGATCTAGACAAGTTGACCCTGGGAGATGAATGACTCAAGAATTCTTCAAAACTTTTTTGCCAGCGAGATAGTAAGGCTGGATCGACTTTAATTCTTTTGCCTGGAGCAGTAGTGGTTTTTGTTTCGCTCGCTTGTTTTACCTGTCTAACAAGTTCCTCTGCTCGACGTACACTCGCATTTTCTTTCAATAGTCTTTTATATACTTCAATAATTAATTTTTTATCCTCGAGACCGGCAAGAGCACGAGCATGACCCTCAGTAATCTGTTTACCAACAACACCATCTTTTACGGCATCTGGCAGATTGAGTAGGCGGAGAGAGTTGCTTACAAACGCCTCTGACTTACCAACTTTATTTGCCAGTTCAACTGCAGAATAACGAAAATCTCGCAATAATTGTTGAAAAGCTTTGGCTCGCTCAATAGCATTAAGGTTTATTCTCTGGACATTTTCTATCAAGGCCATCTCTAACATACCTTTGGGTGTAGTTTCTCTGATGATGACTGGAACTTCTGTGAGGCCAGCTAGCTGGGCGGCGCGCCAGCGCCGCTCACCAGCAATTATTTGATGACCAGCCGGAGTATGCGCCACTACGATTGGTTCTAAAATGCCGTATGACTTGATAGATTCGGCGAGTTCAGAGACTTCTTCTTCATGAATCTTGCCCCTTGGTTGAAAAGGATTGGGCTGTAATAAAGTAATATCGAGTAGTTGATACACATCTTTTGACATGCAATTAGTATTACATATCTTATGGAGAAATGCATGTCTGAATCAAAGTGAAAAAATCAATTAGAGAACGCTGACGGTTGTTTTTCCTCGGCGCTTGCCGAAGGTAACCACGCCATCAACCAAAGAATAGAGGGTGTGGTCTTTACCCATTCCTACCCCTTTAGCGGGTTGATAAACTGCTCCACGTTGTCGAATTAAAATGTTGCCAGCTACAGCAACCTGTCCTCCGCTTTTTTTAAGTCCAAGGCGAAGACCTTTGCGTTTTCGTTGCGAGTGTTGAGCGACTTTTCCTGATGCTTTAACGTGTGACATAGTAGGTTACTGGTTTTGATACGTAAAATGCCAAATTTCTCTTTGGACTACTGCTCCAGGTCTTGCGTACACGACTGGATCAGACGCAGTAGTGTAGCCTATCGGCTTGAGAAAGTCAATTAATCGATGCAAATCGAACGTTTTTTGTTTGTAATCCCCTGAAATTTGCCATTTGGGGAAAACACATACGACTGAAGCACCGGGTTTTAGCCATTGCTTCCACTCTTTAAACATACCTTTGTACATTCTTTCAAGACCAGACTGAATATTTGCAATTTGCCTAAAATCGGGGGTTGGTTTTCCCAAAAATGGCTCAGTTACAATCATTGAGATACTTGATGAATCAAACGGTGGAGTTTGAACACTCGTTGCATCAGATTGAAAAGAGACTAATTGTTGTTTATCAGCTAACTGATTTTGGAAAGCATTTTTGAACCATTGCCAATTCTTTTCCGTACCCTCGATTGATTCGGTATCACTATCGCCACCATATACCATTGCTAGGCAGTGTAAGAGACCTTCAAAAAGAATTGTGCCCGAACCACAGAAGGGATCCCAGAGTGCGAGCGGACTTTTTTGGTTGTCAGTATCAAAAATAGTTTTGCCTAAACCTATTGCCACCATCATGCGACCAACTTTGGGAGGTAGTAATCCTCTTTTATGTTGGGCAAATGGTTTGGATCTGTCCTCAATTTGCCATTGGTCGATATTTTGAACAGCGCTGGTTTTTGCAAGATAAGCACCATCATTTGTGGAGATAACAATTAATTCTTGTAGATCAGATTCGTGTAATAAAATAGCAGCCGATAAACCAGTTCTTGATCCTGTGCGGTAACGAACAGATTTGCCTTCTTGAGTTAGTCGCTCCTTGATTAGTTGGGGTTCAACTTTTGGTAAATGATCCCTACCCCACTCAGCTAAAGCAAAATGAATTCGGCTTTCTCCCTGTTTTAAATAAGTTACAATTTCTGAAATAATTTGTTCTTCATCATCTGGGAGCATGGAAATAACCTCAGCAATTTTTACAACTCCTCCAAGCAAAGTGAGTACTTTGGTAGCAGAGATTTGCGGAGGTAGTAATCTGGAACCGGCGAGTTGATTTGAAATTCGGATCAAACCACAAATGTCGGGAAATGTACGACTAAGCTCTAGCCAAGATAATTCTGGAGTGGAACCAAGGAGAAAAAAATGTTGGACAGCTGGTGAAGACATGAGAAGATACTTTACTTCGCCTCAATGCTCACAACTTTAATTTGAGTAAGATCTTGGCGATGGCCTCTTACTTTACGATATCTAGATTTAGCTTTGTATTTGGCAACTCTGATTTTTTCACCCCGAAGGTCCTTAACAAACTCTGTTTTTATTTTTGCCTGAGTGACTGTGGGAGTGCCCACAAGCACTTCTTTATCCGTAACAAGTAAAAGCACGTCGGTGATTTCCACCGCTTTTTTTTCTTCGGCATCTAATCGATCCACCTCAAGAATAGTGCCTGGTTCGATAATAAATTGTTTACCTTGAAGCTGAACAACTGCGTATGACATAGGGGGGTATTATACGACGACATGGCAAGCTACACAATATGAAGGAGTGAATATCGCTTTTCTTTCTGTATACAATTTTGAGCCGTTCCAAATATGAGACCAAATGCAATAAATGATGTGCCTCCATATGAGAAGAAGGGTAATGTTATACCAGTTACTGGGAGTAAGCCGATATTTGTAGATATGTTGATCATCGCTTGAAAGAATACAATTGTACTGGTGAAAAGAACAAAGTATTTTTGTTCTAATGACTGAATGCTATAGCTCTCTTTAAGCAGATAGAGGCTCAGCACCAAATAGATAAGGACTAACAATGCTGAGCCAATAAATCCAAATTCCTCAGAGAAAGCGGCGAATACAAAATCAGTATGTTTCTCTGGCAAAAATCTCAGCTGTGATTGGCTACCTTTACCAAATCCACTTCCAGACAGGCCTCCGGCGCCAATCGCAATCAGCGATTGGCGCACATTATATGTTTCATTTTGGCTTGCTTGACTTGGCTGCAAAAAAGTTGTGATTCTTTGTTTTTGATACGGCTGTAAAAGAAATAACCAGGCGATATAACTGAAGCAAATTACTCCAGCTAGTAAGAATGCAATATGTTTCCAGGGTATACCTGAGAAAAAAATAATCATACTCATACAAAAAAAGAAAAATACTGCTGTTCCTAAGTTCGGGGCCACGGCAATTAATAGTGTGGGTATGATAATCAAGCCTAGCTGTTTGGCAGTACTTTTTATGTTTTGCGCCGTATCTTTGGAAAACTTAACCGTCAAACTACTAATCGAAATTCCTATTAGTGCAAAAGCTATTTGTGATGGTTGAAGACGAAACGACCCAATGATAGGAATCCATCGCGATGTACCCCTAATTTGAACCGGGAGAAACAATGGAATCAGCAATAGGATACAGGTAAATAGATAGAGATGCCAGGGACGCCTGAATACTTGTTGAATAGGCAAGCGTGCAGTAGTAACAAAAACTACGAAACCAAGAAAAATTGAGAGAAGGTGTTTGGATGTTAATTCCGGCACTAATGAGTTAATAAAAACCACACTAATGCTGCTTATGACCAAGAGGATGCTGGGTATAAACCAACGGTTCATTCGAGTGGCTCTGTAGTTATTTGCAGTGAAGGTCCTTGTTTAAGTTTCGTTTTTGTTTTTAGTTCAATTTCAGACTGCCAGCTTTTTGGCCAGGTTGGTAGCGTGACTATTGTTTCAGCATCAATGCTCAGCCCCGCCTCCTTTCGCAATCCCTGAATCGATCGAATTATTTCTCTAGCTTGGCCCTCTGCAATTAGATCTGCATTAAGTGTTAAATCGAGTTCTACTTCAACCTCTTCAGTACTCATTTTCCAATCAACCGATTTAACATTTAATTCTTGTTTGAGAATTTCAATCAGCTCATCGCTGAGTTGGTTGGTGGATGATCTTACCTGTAAGGTTGCCAGTGGTTGACGAACCTTAATGGCTTTTTCTTTCCTGATGGCATGAGCTTTTTCACAAATTTTTTGAACTAGTTGCATATCTTTTTCAAGCTCATTATCGATAAGGGACTGCTTCGTAGCTGGCCAATCTGTCAAGTGCAGGCTAGTGCTGGTATTGATAAGATTTTGGTAGATTAGTTCACTGAAAAAGGGAGTTAGTGGCGCAGCGGTTTTTGATAACGCAATCAAAACCGAGGCAAGTAATTGACAACTCTCAGCTCTAGTTTCAGGATTTCGGAAACGATCGCGACTTTGGCGTATGTACCAGGTTGAAAGTTCACTTACAAATTCAATAAGTACCCGACTCGCTCGGACGACATCGTAGGAATCCAAATAGGAAGTAACTTGAAGAATTAGAGAGTTGGCTCGACTGAGTATCCAGCGATCCATGATGTGTGGGGGGGCGATTGGTTTGGGTGGAACATCTGTTGGTTGCGCATATAAGCGGTAGAAGGAAAAGATGTTCCACCAGATGAGAAAAACTCGCTTGCGAATATCGGAAACCTCTTTTTCGTTAAAGTTGCTATTTTCTCCTTTCATAACCGACGAGCTCATCAGGTAGAGACGAAGGCTATCAACCCCGTATTTGTGGATGACTTCCATTGGATCTGGGAAGTTTTTCTTTGATTTACTCATCTTGCTACCGTCTGCAGCGAGAATAGTACCAGTAGTAAGGGTGTTCTCTACCGCCATTTTGTCAAAGATTCCAACCGACATCACATGCATGGTGTAAAACCAGGCTCGAGTCTGGGCGATGTACTCACTGACAAATTGAGCAGGGTACGTTTCATCAAATAATTCCTTATTTTCAAAAGGGTAATGACGAGAAGCATATGGCATTGATCCTGATTCTACCCAGCAGTCAAATACTTCTGGAATTCTTGTGCCGCGAATTGTCTTAGCGTCGTCCACCCAAACTTCAATTTGGTCCACATGGTGTCGGTGTAAATCACTGATATTTTTCACCGCATTCTGATCGACCGCCCAGGCTTGAAGTTCTGCAATCGAGCCTATTACTCGTTGTTCTCCAGTGGGAGCTTGCCAAACTGGCATAGGTGTTCCCCAATATCTAGAACGTGAAATATTCCAGTCGGGTGCATTTTCAAGCCCCTTCGCAAACCGACCATTTTTTAAGTGATCTGGATACCAATTCATTTTTTGATTTTCACTCAATAATTTTGGTTTGAGTTTTTGGATATCAATAAACCACGCTGGTATTGGAGCATAATAGAGTCGAGTACTACAACGGTAGCAAACAGGAACGCTGTGGGTATGAGGTCTATCAGAATAGAGCAGATTCCTGGAGAGCAATTCTTGATTAACTAGGGGATTGACCTCTGCAATTGACAATCCTACCCAGGGTGTTACATCAACTTTTATTTTTCCTTCTTCGTCAATATGTTCTGCCATTTGGATGTGTTCGGCTTTCATGACCCGAAAATCATCTTCGCCATAAACTGCTAGTGTAACCACGCCCGTACCTTCCTCGGCAGTTACAAACGGATCAGCAACTATCACGCCAAACTTTTCGGAGGCTTTACGCTTGGGGTAAAAATCATAATGAGGAATAAACTTCAATGCCGTTAATTCTTTACCGGTGAAACTTTTTTCTATTGTGTACGGTTCGTCATTTAGGATGGCAAGAGTTGACCGAGCCAAAATATAGTGTTCATTATTTTGCAACACCTGAACGTATTCCAACTCCGGATGCACCGCTAGCGCTGGAGTTACAATCTTATTCCAAGGAGTAGTTGACCAGGCCAGAATATATGTACTCGCCTGACCCACGATTGGATATTTGTACGTTGTAGCGGTATCGGTAATGGTTTCATAACTATTATCCATGGCGATTTCAAAGTTGGATAAGGGTGTGGCGCAGCGAGAACAATACAGAATGACACGCTTACCTTGATAAATTAATCCTTTTTTATTGAGTTCTGAGAATCCCCACCAGACAGATTCCATATAGGAACAATCCATGGTTTTGTAGCTATGTTCAAAATCAACCCAGCGTCCTAACCGAGAAATGATCTTTTCCCACTCCTGGTCTAGGCGTAAAACCTCAGATCGGCACGCTTCATTAAAGGTATCAATACCCCTTGATTCAATTTCACGTTTACCACCAGTAATACCCAATTTTTGTTCGATCATGTTTTCAATTGGCAAACCATGACAATCCCATCCCCAGACTCTCTCAACCCTAAATCCCTTCATTGTCCAGTATCGAGCGATCACATCCTTACTGGTTGATCCAAGTAAGTGGCCATAGTGTGGCATTCCGGTTGCAAATGGTGGTCCATCATAAAAAACATATTGTTTTTTCTTATTTCTAAGCTGCACTGAAGCGCGAAATGTGTCGTTTTCAGTCCAATAGGATTGCACGAGTTCCTCTAGAGATGCAAAATTGGGTGTGGATGGTAGTTGGTTTAATTGGACACTGGTAGGTTGTGGATTGGTTTTTGACATTGAATTCCCATAGTATCGCAATAAGCAGGCGAAGAGTCAACCGAGATACATCTAAAGTTGCCTATAATAAATAGTATTGACATTATTATAACTATGTAATACAATGCGCAAAAGATATAAAAGATATCTAAACGAATATAAAAGAATTAATATATACTACATGAGAGTAAACCTAATGCTAAATAGAACAAAACAACCAATCACAATTTACTCCTCCCAAGCCAAAAAGCCGGTGGCAGGTTTAAGATTGCTGGTTGTGGCGGTTTTCTCATTAATTGGTGGAATATTTGCTTCGACGTTTGGATCTATCTTGTTAGAAAAAATGGGAATTGCCAACCCTGCGCCTCAAAAAGTTCAAGCAGTCTATGGTAGTAGTGCTCGTTGTTCAAATCAAGACGGAGAGTGGAGAATTACAGCTGTGGGTGAGAGTTACAATCCCGACGCTGCTTCCTATACGGGATTTTTTGATTTGGTGCCTCCAAGTTCTGTCACAGTAGGTACCGACGTTGCTATTGATGGATTAAAATTCTTCTGTCCTTTGGCCACTGGGCAAGATGGCGGTGGGAACCCAAGTACTAATGGTCAGTGTGGCCTTCAGTGGTACGTTCATACCATTACTGGTGAAAGAATTCAGTTCACTCAAGATACTTCAACATTTCATTTTAATGCAGGCGATACTTCGCCACGAAGAATTGAATATACTCTAACAAATGCTCCACCTCGATGCGGAGGTTATCAACTTGACTTAGGATTTAAACAGATAGTAGCTGGTGGACAAACCACACAGTGTAGTGGCATAGTTTTGGGTAATTTAGCTCACGCCACATGTACTTCTCCAGGATGCACAGTTTCTGGTTTTACTGGTGAATCATGCAACATTCCAGCATATTGTCCATCCAGAGCACTTGGAGCTGAATTTATGAACGATGGGGTTCATGTTTCACTGCAGAGGGATGTGTTTGCGAATTCGCCGTTAAAACCAATGATTAAATATAGAAAACTCAATGACAATGGAACTGCGGGTGATTGGCAAGATGGTTGTGCATATGGTGCATATACTTGTATTATTCCTCCTAGTTTTTATGCCAACTTTTCTCCACAAGAAAAATTACAGATAATTGTCAATATTCATCTGGTACGAACAGATGGTGCGGAATTAAATGTATGTAGCTGGAATGTAGGCTGGGTACCAGCCCAGGCAGTAAATAATGAGTACTTTTTAGGTGGATGTACTAATTTATGTCAGCAGTTATTGACAATTCCAGTTGTTCCACCCTCTCCTACTCCAACAAGCACTCCTACAGCCACTCCTACACCTACAGCTACAGTCACACCTAGACCAAGTGCTACAGCTACTCCTACACCTACAGCTACAGTCACACCTAGACCAAGTGCCACAGCTACTCCAACGCCAACGGCTACAGTCACACCTAGACCTAGCAACACACCTACACCAACGCCTACGGCTACAAGTACTCCTACGCCAACAGCAACTCCAACAAATACACCAACACCTACTCCAGTGCCAGAATGCAACTCACTTTGCAGAACCAACCAGGAGTGTCCAAGCAACTTATTTTGCTACTTTGGTACTAATCCAATAACAAGAACTGGCCACTGTCGGTTACCAAGTAATCCAGAGGATCTACAATGTCGTCCAACTCCCACGGCTACGCCTACTCCAACAAGTACGCCCACAGCTACACCTACTCCAACGGCAACTGTCACACCTACTCCTACGGCTACTGTAACCCCTAGCCCAACAGCGTCAGTTACTCCGTCTCCAACTGTGACAATAACGCCATCACCAACGGTGACGGTAACGCCTAACCCGAGTGCTACAGCTACTCCTACACCTACGATCACTCCTACGCCTGAGATAAGAACTGTAGTGATTTATCGTGATGGCAGACCTGTAGAGCCTCATCAACCAATCGATACCGGTGTTAATGCTGGAGAAGCGGTTGCAAGCGTAAGCATATTTCTCTCAGGATTAGCTTGGTTTATTAAGCAGAGAGTGTTTTAATTTAACTCCTAGATAATGAATTTAATAGCGCCGATATGGTAAAAACCAATCGGCGCTTTTTGCTTCCAATTATGGGACTCAATTTGAAGACTACAAATAATATAAATTACTGCGGTATTTAAGACTTATTTTTATTATTTCTCAAGAATGCGGGTATTTCAAAATCGTCGGAGAAGTCATCGCTTAAGTCCGGAGTGGTTGGTTTAAACACATCTTTTGATGGAATTGCTGGCTGATCGTTTTGATCATCGTTGGCGCTCGATTGGTTTTGTTGATTCAGTTGAGAGACTGTAATTGGTTGAACAAACCCACTTGGCGCCCTATCTATCATTGGTTGTGAATCTGGGGTTTGATTTTGAGATAAACGTTGATTTGATTCTTTGCTATAGGCGCCAAAATATGGTCGAGCGCCAGCCGAATATTTCATGTGTTTTTCATCAAACCCTGTAGCAATGACGCTTATTTTGATTTTTGAACCCATTTCTTCATTTATCGTCGCTCCAAAAATAATATTTGCGTCTGGATCTGCTGCATTAGCAATAATATTTGAAGCATCCGAAACCTCAGTCATCGTTAAATCACTGCCTCCAATGATGTTGTACAAAATTCCTTTGGCTCCCTCAATGGAAATTTCGAGGAGCGGTGAAGCAATAGCCATTCTGGCAGCTGCAGTAGCTCGATTTTCTCCAGTAGCCTCACCAATACCCATAAGCGCTGAGCCTGATTCTGCCATGACGGTTTTTACATCAGCAAAATCAACATTAATTAAACCTGGTACGGTAATCAGATCTGAGATGCCTTGTACTCCTTGGCCTAAAACATTGTCTGCAAGTCGAAAGGCATCGAGTAGAGTCATTTTTTTGTCTACAATATCCATCAGTCTTTGATTGGGAATGACAATTAAGGTATCTACACTATCTCGTAAACCCTCGATTCCTTCTTCTGCAGCTTGCATTCTTCGAACACCCTCGAACGTGAAGGGTTTAGTGACCACAGCCACCGTTAAAGCTCCGCTCTCTTTTGCAATTTCTGCGATGATTGGTGAGGCGCCAGTTCCAGTGCCACCTCCCATACCCGCTGTAATAAAAACCATGTCTGTATCAAAGAGTAATTCTTTAATTTTGTCGTAGGATTCTTCTGCAGCAGTTTTGCCAACATCTGGGTCAGCGCCTGAGCCCAATCCTTTTGTAAAATTACTACCAATTTGAAGCTTGGTATCGGCTTTTGAGGTGAGGAGTGCTTGAGCGTCAGTGTTAATACTAATAAACTCCACGCCTTGAATTTGTCCTGAATCAATCATGGAATTTACCGCATTGCCACCACCGCCCCCTACTCCGATAACTTTAATTTTCGCGAAGGTGGTATTGGTTGGTTTCACTAATGCCATAGTTTGGTATAGATGGAATTACTTTTGCAAGTGTACCACGTCTGTCCCGCAGATCAACTACTAGTCACAGATCAGGGAACTAATGAACGAAAGAACTGAATTATCTTGGTAGGAAATTCGGTTAATTTTCCGAATGGCATTTTTGAGAAATTGAAACTGGCTTTATCAGTAGTTTGCATTTGTTTTGTTCCATAAACCAATAGGCCAATCGCAGTTGAGTAAGTGGGGCTATGAATGTCGCTCGTCAATCCTTGTAATTCTTGTGGCAAACCTATTCTGGCAGGAAGCTGAAGTGTATGTTTGGCAACCTCGGTGAACATCACGGTTTGAGCGCCGCCTCCAGTGAGAACTAAGCCAGCTGGAACCAATGCTAAAAGCCTCTTTTTTTCCAACTGTTCACCCACCAAATTTATTAATTCTTTCATTCGAGGTACCATGATTCCTTCAACTACCGATTTTTTTGATATATATTCGCTCTCGTCAATCACACCAATATCACTCAGCTGTAGTGAGTCATGTTGTTTTTTACGTTTACTAAAATCCTGTTTTGATTCACCAGGGTGTGGATTAATTGGTTTTAAATTATCGGTAGAAAGATGTGTTTTAATTTTTTCTGCAGCGTCTAAACTGACTCGACAGCCAAGCGCAATATCCTGAGTAATATGGCGTGCTCCAATGGGCAAACTCGCCGAGTATTCAAGTGAGCCATCAACATACACGCACATCGAGGTTGATCCTGCTCCAATATCGAGCGCAACCACTCCTAACTCTTTTTCTGTTTCTGAAATCACGACTTCGGCGCTGGCAAGACCAGAAAAAACGAAACCATCGAGATTTATTCCCAAATCCAAAATACACTTTTCTAAATTCCTCATAGTTGTAGTTAAACCGGTAATAATATGAGCCTCAGTTTCAAGTCTCACGCCAGTCATGCCAACCGGATCTTTAATTCCTTCTTGTGAATCAACTGAGAAACTTTTTGGAATGATATGAATTACTTCGCGATCAGAAGGTAATGATATCGCTCGAGCCGCTTCTATAACCCGAGTCACATCATCATTTGAAATTTCTTGGTCTGGCGCTGCCACTGCTACCACACCCTTTGAGTTGAGAGAACTCACGTGTGCGCCAGAAATTGAGACGTATGCATTTTTGATTTCCACTCCCGCCATACGTTCTGCTGAGTCAAGACTTTCGGTGACAGAAATGAGTACTTGCTCCAAGTCAATGATTTGACTTTTTTTAACACCTCTAGAGGGAATAGCCGACACACCCATCACTCGGATCGAGTGGAGTTCCTTATCGATGGCAGCTATGATGGTCACACATTTATCAGTTCCAACATCAATTGCAGTAACAATATCGGCTCTTGCCATAGTTATATGTTATACCATTTCATTTACAATAAAATACTACACGAATACTATCTATAAGCATAGCAAATCTAGAGTGAATTGCGTAGTACCGGCAATGCGAAGCGAAGATCGAGGAATGAATTCGCTGGGCGCTGTTCAGTTAGCAGAGTTGTGTCTAGTAGAAACGACAACCGGTTTAGGTTTGAATCAATTTCGGTTGGATTGACTACGATTTGATCTACTGTTGGTAACCAGATGACCCATGTTTGTTGATCAACGGGTTGAATTTTAAGACATTGTAGTTGTCTTGATTGAAGAGAGTTAAGTATAGTTAGCATTTGTGAATGAAGATCGTGATTTATCTGATTCTCAGAAATTAATGATGTTTGTTCAGGAAAAAATTTTTCCACCGCAGTATCTTGACTAAAAGTCAATGTGCATGTTTGGTCTGTAATAAGTTCTGGCGAATCTGTGCTTTGGAGTAGTGCGCCATCACTTGTTACAGCATATGCTGCGTTATTAGTTATCAGTGAGTATGCTGTGGATAGGGGTTTTAGATCAATTATGATGTCTCCCCAAAGATCTTTTGAAACTTTCACTATTTCATACCTTCCTTTAATTGAATTCAACTCTACAATTTGTTTTTGTATGTCGCTGAACAATAATTGACTATCCATAATAAATAGCAAATCTGCTAGCACTTCTTTTGGACACTCAGCTTGGGAATCTATGCGGCAGGAAATATATCGTGGAGTTAGTAGGTTTGTTGCAAGTCCAAAAAGTAACAAAACTCCAAGAATAATCGAAAAAGTAGTTACCATCTGAAATTTAAGTTGAGGAATGTTAGGCATTATTAATGAGTTTGAATAACAACTCGCATGAATTAGTAGTTTTTTGATTGTTACGTATCGAAACTTTTATTTTACCAAGTTGATTTTTTAATTGACTAATTGTTTGAAGTAAAAGCTCGGGACTGAGTTGCTTTTGCTCGATTATTATTGCGCCACCAATTTTTTTCATCGCCACAGCATTTTGCATCTGTTCATCTTGATGGGCAAATGGGAGGGGAATCAAGATAGAGGGAAGCCCAAATTGAATAAGTTCTTCGACTGTATTTGCGCCTGCACGAGAGATAACAAGGTCTGCATGATGATAAATCCAAGCCAACTCTTTGTCCGAAATCCATTCTCGAACGAAGTATCTTTTTTGAGCGCTTGGAGCTAAATGTGTGGTTTCTCTAGAAAGTTCTTCCAAATAATTTCTTTCATTTGATGCCGATCCACATTGATGTATGACCAGCCACTGTTTCGTTATGATATCCAGGATCTGAATAGTCGTAGTGTTGATAATTTCAGAACCCTGAGAGCCGCCAGTGATATAGAGAATTGGTCGGTCTACTTTTGTTGATAACCAAATTGGTTTATCGGTCTCTTTCTGTTTTAACCCCAGACGAATTGGATTTCCAACCACGATTGATTTTGTGAGATCTACAAACTTCATTGAGCTTGAATGAGCGAGTGCGATTTTCTTTGCAAAAAAACTAATAAACCTATTGGCGAGGCCAAAGCCTCTTGTTTGTTCGTGAGTCACAATTGGTATTCGTAGCATCCAAGCAGCAATTGCCAGGGGTACACCAAGATATCCTCCAAAAGTAAGCACGTGCGTGGGTTTAGTTTGTAGAAGCAATCTAATTGCTTTTGGAATAGTAACTACAAAGAGTATGAGATGAAATAACTGAAAAAAGGGATGGGCTGTTACAAGTTTCCCTGAATCAAATGCAATAAAAGGAATACTGCGCTTATCTACCTCCTCTTTCTCATGAGCTGGTTGTTTTGAGCGTTTTCTTGCATACAATCTACCAACAAACACAATAGACACCTCTGGATGATTGAGTTGAAGATAGTCAATAAATGCAAGTGCCGGAGTGAGGTGACCACCAGTAATCAGTAATTTCATGATTTAAAACTTCTACCTGTACGAATGATTATGGCACATGCAAACAAAGTCATCACCTGCGAAGAACGTCCGTAAGAAAAAAATGGCAGCGGTATTCCTGTGAGTGGCACTAAGCCTGCTACGGCAGCAAGATTGAGTGTAGTTTGTAGCATGATCCAACTGAGCATGCCGAGTGCCAACAGACGTTCGGAATTGGGAGCATCACTGGTTTGGATAATTCGGTACCCAGAATAGAATAATGTCAGAAATAACAAGCAAATTGTCACCGATCCTGTAAACCCTACTTCTTCGGCAACTATTGCAAAAATTGAGTCAGTTGTCGATTCGGGAATATAGGCATATTTTTGATTTGAATTTCCCAATCCCTTTCCCCACATACCGCCACGACCGAGCGCAAGAGTTATTTGTCGTATGTGAAACGAGGCTCCCAGTGGATCAGAATCAGGATTGATATAACTGGTTAAACGCTGCATTCGGTATGGAGATGTGATTATGAGAATGAGTAAAATTGGAATCAGTGCACCTCCCAAAGTTGCGAGCGTGGATAGTTTCCCACCTGCCAAGAAATAAAGGATGACTGCTATACCTAAAACAATCAATAATGAACCCATATCTGGCTGAAGAAGAAGGAGAGTGGCGGGAGTGATCAGAGCAAACAAGAAGGGAACAATTTGTTTGTGTTTATATAGCCATCCAGAGAGAAACATGATTAATGCTCCTTTAAAAAACTCAACTGGTTGTAACCGAAATGACCCAAGGGCAAACCATCTTTTCGCCCCATTTAAATCTAATCCAATGCCTGGAATAAATACTAATAAAAGTAAAACTAAACCGAAAAGATATGCATAAGGTCCAAGTCGAAGCCATACCTTGGGTTTTACGAGTATGCCAATGGTAAAAAAGATTGCTGCAATGGCCAAACCAACGAGATGCTGTTTAAAAAGATAATAGGGATCGTCAAAAGTTGCAGCGCTTTCTACGAGAGATATGTCAAGCATGAACAAAGTGCCCAAAGCCAGCAGAATGCATAATATACTGAGAAATAGTGACTGCCAACGATTGAGCAACCGACCAGTTGAGAGCAATTTTCTTTTTTTCATGCGAAATAGCTACAGCACTGCGAGCCAAACACCAAAAATCGTTAGCATTATTTGTAAAAGCCAGGCTCTTTGAACGATTTTTGGTTCTTCCCAACCATAGGCTTGCAGAGTGAGATGAATTGGTGCTGCAGGAAAAATTTTCTTTTTTCGCCACTTTTTTGAGACTAGTTGAAGAAGCGAACTTGAGATTTCGAGCACAAAGATAAATCCAATGATAACTAGAGCAACCACTTTTCCAAGCAATAAGCCAACGACTGCGAGTGTTGCGCCAAACGCCAGTGATCCAACATCCCCCATAAAAATTCGAGCAGGAAAAACATTAAAATATAAAAAAGAAATAAGTGATCCCAGCCATAATGCGAGAAAAACTGTTAATGGCACGTCAAGAATTGCTGCGGATAAGAACCATAGACCAAACAACGAAATCATTAAACTGCCAGAGGCGAGCCCATCAAGTCCATCGGTAATATTTACAGCATTTGAAAACGACACGATAGTAATTGTAGCGAAAGGAACAAAAAGGGCTCCAAGTGGAATTATTCCAATGAATGGAACGTGGATAAAATTGATTCCAAGTGTTTTATAGAGCAAGATTGAAATTATTGATGCAAGAATGATTTGCAGGATCAATTTAAATTTTAATGTTAGGCCAAAAAAACCAACTGGTTTAAAGCGAAAAAACTTTTTTATATCATCGTATAATCCAAGTAGGCCAAACGAGATCATCGTAAAGAAAATAATGTACATTTCGGCATTCAGATTGCGATATACACTCGTAATATCTCGACCGGAATAAGAAAGTATCGGGATAGTAATAGCAAATAAAACCGAAACCACAAAAATAACCAGTAATCCTCCCCCAACTGGGACTCCTGCTTTCGATCGATGAAATTTGTCAAAGATAGGAGTGAGTTTGCCAAATGCATCAGTGGTAATCTGATGCGCGCGTAAAAATTTTAATCGATAGAGTAAATTAACAAATGGAATAATTAAAATACTAGTCACCACGAAGGCGAGCATTAAGATTCCGAGTGCGGTTGCGAATGGTCCCATGATTTTGTAGTTCTATTGTACTGACTAATTGTCAGAGCTCAAGTCTGAAACGAGTGAAATTTGAGCTCCCATCGATTGCAAGCGTTGTTCAAGATCTTCATACCCTCTTTCAATTTGCGCAATATTATGAATAGTACTCACCCCCTTCGCCGTCATAGCTGCCAGCACGATGGTAGCCCCGTGGCGAAGATCCTTAACGCGGAACTCGCCTGCTTTGAGAGTGACTGGTCCGAAGATTCGGATCGCATGTTGGGCGTTTGGCAAATCGTCTTGTAAATTAAAGTTGTAGCGTAATTCTGGGTTGTTAACCTTTGGTTGGAATGACTCGATACGCGCTCCCATTTTGATTAGTTCTTCCATATATTGAAATCGACTCGCCATGATAGTTTCATGAATCGTGCTGGTACCAGTTGCCTGAGTCATAAGCGTAGCCCACAGTGGTTGCCAATCTGTCATGAAGCCTGGTTCAATTGCGGTAGTCAGTTGTACAGCTTGGAGTGGCTTGGTGTAAAAGAATCGAATACCATAGTCTCCGACCTCATAGGATCCTCCAGCTTTGTCAAGAGCCTTGAGAAATGCCCTTAGGTGTTTGGGTACCGCATTCTCAATTATGAGATCTCCCTTTGTTGCTAATGCGGCGCAAGCGTATGAAACTGCCTCGTTTCGATCGGGTAACAGTTTATGAATTGCCCCATGAAGAGTTTTTACGCCCTCTATTTCGATCACTCGGCCAGGTTTTCGAGTAATTCTTCCGCCCATCTTATTGATAAAAGAGATTAAATCATCGATTTCTGGTTCGAGCGCTGCGTTTTCAAGAATTGTTTTGCCCTTCGCAAGCGTGGCAGCCATAATAAGTGTTTCTGTGCCAGTGTGGGTATTTTTATTAAACCGATACTTGGCTCCGTGCATGCCTTGAGTCTTTGCAATGAAAAGACCATCCTGATAATTAATCTGAACACCCAATGCGGTTAGACCTTCAAAATGTCTGTCTAATGGACGCTTGCCAATCTTGTCTCCTCCGGGCGCTGGAACCCGAGCTTCGCCAAATCTATGCAGCAAGGCAGGTAGGAACATTGTTGAAAATCTGCCTTGTTCTCCATGGGCCGGATCGATAAAATAATTTGACAGTGTGCTGGGATCAATAAATAAAGCCCGTTCGCCTGCTTTACGCACTGTACCGCCCAAGTATTGAATAATTTTACCCACCAAATGAACATCACTAATTTGCGAGAAATTAAGCAATCGAGATTCGGATTGGGCAAGGAGTGAGGCGATCATAAGTTTGAATGAGGCATTTTTTGCCCCCCCGATTCTTACTGAGCCTTTGAGCGGGACCCCGCCAGTAATTTTAAAATGTGACATATTACTATCCTCTCTTTACGTTACTTGGATTCTTGAAAG
>Ga0116143_10003087_pt1 | contig 17158 bp, 13 predicted proteins | sample AD_UKC034_MetaG_FD_89745 | JGI IMG/M metagenome (GOLD analysis project Ga0116143, IMG submission 89745) | Active sludge microbial communities of municipal wastewater-treating anaerobic digesters from USA - AD_UKC034_MetaG | ecosystem: Engineered > Bioreactor > Anaerobic > Digestate | place: USA...
ATCGACGGCACTGTGGTTGCGGGTTGGTATGGCGGCCACGGGAGCTGTGGATGTACTGATCATAAGGGGTCGATTTACCTGGCTGCAGGCAGCCACACCCTGGAGTTTCGCCACCAGGAAAAGACAGGCGGCGATAGTTACTATCTCCGTTGGAAGGGACCGGACAGTGATAACGAGTGGAAAAAAGTGCCGGATGACAGCTTTGATAATCTCATCCAGTCAACGTACGATGTGCTGATGCCAGGTTCCAGCATTACCGATTACGCCGTACGCGTGGTTGTCTGTGATCCCACAATGCCGGAAACCAACTGCAAGGAATATCCATCGGGCACGTTGAAACCGACGGGCCTGCTTCAAAACTACGGCGAACGAGGGAAAATGTATTTCGGCCTGATTACCGGATCCTATGCCAAGAATACCTCCGGCGGGGTGCTGAGAAAGAATATCAGCCCGCTTACCGGTGAGCTGGATCCGGATACTGGCGAGATCGACACCACGCACAGCGAGATCAATCTCAGCACCGGCCAGTTCACTAATGAAAACGGTATCATCAGAACACTTGACCGCCTGCGTACGGTAGGCTTCGACTATGGAGATCATTCCTATAACTGTAACTGCGGATGGATTACCTCCCGACCGATCAACGAAGCGGAATGCCCCATGTGGGGCAATCCGATCGGCGAGATGATGTATGAAGGCCTGCGCTACTTTGCCGGGAAGGAGGCGGCGACCAGCGCCTTTACTTACAGCGGCACTACTGATGACAGCACGCTCGGCCTGGCCACGCCGGAATGGCAGAATCCTTATAGTATCTATGAATACTGCGCCAAGCCGATCATGCTGGTGATCAGCGATATCAATCCAAGCTTCGATTCGGATCAGCTGCCGGGAAGCGAGTTTGCCTCGTTCGGCGGTGACGTGAGTGGCCTCGATGTCGGTGATCTGGCGGATACGATCGGCAGTGAAGAAGGGGAGACTGGTCATCGCTATATCGGACAGGTTGGTACAACCTACGATTGCGCCTGTTCGGAGAAAAACGTGACCGGACTCGGCAACGTCCGCGGTTTATGTCCGGAAGAGCCGACCAAGCTGGGAAGCTACTATTCCGCTAGCGTTGCTTACTTCGGTCAAAAAACCGACGTTAATACCGCATCCGGTAGTCAAAAGATCGATACGTATGTAGTCGGCCTCGCCTCACCCCTGCCGCAAATAAAGATTCCGGTTGGTGAACATACGGTTACCCTGGTTCCCTTTGCCAAGTCAGTAGGGGGATGTTACGGCCCGTACACGAATTTTCAACCCACTAACACGATCGTTGATTTTTTTGTCGAGAGCATCTCAGCTACCGAAGGAACATTTCGTATCAATTATGAAGACGTCGAACAAGGTGCCGACCACGATATGGATGCCATTGTCGAATACCGTTACAGCGTAAACGGTGATTCAGTAACGATTACGCTTGAATCCAAGTATGCTGCGGGCTGCATTATTCAGCACATGGGCTATATCATCTCGGGAACCGATGGCATGGACGGAACCTATCTGGAAGTGCGGGACAAAGATACGGCGGAAGATGATGATCCTGATTATCGTTTCGACACCCCCGACGGCGAAGGCCCCGGAGGCGAATGGGACGACGATGTCGCACTGCCGCTTACCCATACCCGTGTTTTTACCGTCGGCACTACATCGGGTGCAACCCTCCTCAAGAACCCTCTTTGGTATGCGGCCAAGTGGGGCGGATTCAGAGATTATAATGGAAATAATCTTCCTGATGAGCCGATCGAATGGGATAAGGATTCCAACGGCATCCCGGATACCTATTTCTATGTAACCAACCCGTTATACCTGGAAACACAGTTGGGCCGATCATTTGCCGAGATCGTGCAGCGGGTGGCATCCGGAAGTGCTGTGTCGGTACTCGCAACGGCCTCGGAGGGAACCGGAACCCTGTACCAGGCTTACTTTAAGCCTACGGTCACGGAAGAGATGCGGGAGGTAAACTGGCTTGGATTCCTCCAGGGCTTGTGGGTAGATAACAAGGGTCATTTACGGGAAGATACCGTGCATGATTATCATCTCGTGCTTAGCCAGGACAAGATTATCGAATATACGTTTGACGAGTCCGCAAACGACGTGAGAATTTTTAAGTATGACGACACCGATGGTGACGGGGAGGCAGACTCGGACACGCCAAGTGCTGTGGAACCTCTGGAATCGATTGAATGCATCTGGGAGGCTGGCAAGCTTCTTGCTTTGCGGCAACCTAATTCGCGAACAATCAAAACCTTCATCGATACTGATAATGACAGCGTCGTTGACGAAAGTGAATATATCGATTTTACTCTGGCAAATAGCAGCAGCCTGCGACCATACCTCCGCGCTGCTACCGACGAAGCGGCTGGAAACATCATCAGATTCATACGGGGCGAGCAGGTTGCCGGCTGTCGGGACCGACAGTTGACCGTAGACGGTCAAGCTGGAAGGGTCTGGAAATTGGGTGATATCGTCTCGTCAACGCCTGCGGTCGTGGGCAAACCACTGAGCAACTATCATATAATTTACGGCGATGCGTCCTACGCAGCATACTTCCGTCAGCACCAGAACCGCGATGTTGTCGTGTATGCAGGGGGAAACGACGGTATGCTCCATGCCTTCTGGGCCGGGAGATACGTGGAAGGCGATAATTCGACTACTGAAGAAAAGGAGGCAGGATGGTTTAGTGCCGCGAGCGGTCTGGCCAGCAACTTTGGTGATGAACTCTGGGCGTATGTTCCGTATAACCTTCTTGCGCATCTTCCCTGGCTGGCTGATCCGAATTTCCCGCACGTTTACTATGTCGACCTCAAACCGCGGGTAGCAGAAGCCCAGATTTTCGCTGAAGATGACAATCACCCCGGAGGCTGGGGAACAGTTCTCATTGTCGGGATGCGGCTCGGTGGAGGACCCATTCAGGTGAACGATACGTTTAGTGGCGGCGGCGCCGAGCAGCGGACATTTACATCTGCATATGCCGCGTTCGATGTGACAGTGCCGCAGAGTCCCCAGCTGCTCTGGGAGTTTACCGATGACCGCCTCGGCTATACTACCTGCTATCCAACGGACATCAAGGTGGAAAACAACTGGTTCTGTATCGTGGGTTCCGGTCCGAACGACCGGATTGGTACGAGCACTCAGGCCGGATATATTTTTGTCCTCAACCTCCGTACCGGCGCCATTGAAAAAGAGTTTGCGACAGATGCGACAGCATTTCTGGCGAATCCTATCGCCGTAGATCTTGGCTTGAACTATAGCAACGACATTATCTATATCGGCGAAACATATCAACATCAAGTTGGTGAAGAGTATGTCACGCGGGGAAAAATGCTGCGAATTTCCACGCGCGTTGATGGACAAGCCAGTGCTGACCCCGACGACTGGACAATGAGCACGGTTTTTATTACCGATCCGGGTCAATACATAACAGCAGCGCCTGCGGCATCGTCCGACTATGATGGAGACCTCTTTCTCTACTTCGGTACTGGTAAGTATCTCAGTGAGAGTGACAAAAGTGATACTGCCGGCCAGGCTTTTTATGGAATAAAAGATCCGTGCTTCCGCGGTAACTGCACCACCACAGTGGAGAAGGATGAGTTGTTCAATGCTACCAGCGTGCAAGTGACTCAGGAAGGAGACGTCAGCGGTGCAGGGAATGACGTGGATGACTGGTGGTCGTTGCTGAATGAGGCAAGAGGCGCACAGGGATGGTACCTCAATTTATACACTGAGGAGAGTATGCCGAGCGAGCGGGTGGTGACGAAGCCCGCCATTGTCTCAGGCTTGACTATATTCAATGCCTTTACTCCGAATGAAGATATCTGCGGACACGGTGGATCGTCGAGAATGTATGTTGTCAACTTCGAAACCGGTACCGCGCACAATAAGGATGTAATCGGGGTAACATCAGAAGGTGTGATTGTACGCACCAGCGAAGCCGCATCCGGTATGTCATCGGATCCCACAGTTATCCCCACGGATAATGCAACATCCTCAGTTGGAAGCCAGAACAGTACCGGCGTTGTAGAAATTCACGAAGACATTCCTGTGGTGAAATCCGGGAATGTGCTGTGGAAGGAGAAACGATAAGAATTGTGGTGAGCATCGAGGACCATTGAATTACTGTGATTCAAGATGCTTGTTTTATTTATACCGGGGAGATGAGTGAGAAGCAATGGGGCAACGGCTCAGACAAGGGCCTGCGCCCCATTGCTTTTGGTGAGAATAAAGTCGCAGATAACCTCCTGGCGGGAAGTTCGTCAGTAAAAGGAAGATCGGGGAGATGGGGTGCGGAGTATTGGGGTACAGGTTTGACGAAAGAGCCTGTTCCCCAGTACCCCCTGGGTGAGATCGTAAAGGGCGCATGGTGCCCGTCTGAAACCGGACAGCCTCAAAGCTGCGCTGCATCATGAGATCGAAAACGATCCTTGAGTCGAGAAAACGAGGAACGCTGCGCCAAGCAGCCCGGCATCATCACCCTGCTGGGCAGACACGATGTGAGCACGGCGGCCGGGCACCCGCAATGCTCTTTTCCGGACCTCCTGGTCTGTATCCGGCCAGAACAAATCCCACGCCTTGGCTACTTGCCCTCCCAGGATAACAGTATCAGGATTGAATATGTTGATCAGGCTCGCTATCCCGATGCCGAGAGCCTTACCCATGGTATGGTAAACGGTTTGAGAGAGCAAGTCGCCTGCTGCAGCTGCTTCCGCAACCATTTCAGCGGAAATGCGATCGGGACTGCCGCCGCACCGCTGCAGCAGAATGGGTGCATTGTCCGGATGCGCACCAAGCGCTTCTATCGCTAATCGGCGAATGGCGGTCGCAGAAGAAAAAGCCTCCAGGCAACCAGTGTTGCCGCAGTTGCACAGGGGACCAGATGGATCGATAGTCATATGGCCTATCTCCCCAGCCATGCCATCAGCACCATGCAAGAGCAGGCCGTTTTCAATGATCCCTCCTCCTATTCCTGTTCCCAGAGTCAGGCAGACCAGGGTTTGACTGCCGACACCTGCTCCTTTCCAGGATTCTCCCAGGGCGGCAGCATTAGCGTCGTTTTCAAGAAGCACGGGAAGACGATCAGCAAAATGGGATGCGACAATAGTTCTCAGCGGGGTGTCGTCCAATCCGGGCAGATTCGGTGACTGCGTGACAATGCCGGAGCGTACATCGAGGGCGCCGGCTACCGCAATCCCGATTCCCAGTGCTGTCTGAGTCTGCAGTACCTGTTCGGATTCGTCGAGAGCGGAAAGCAGTACTGACAGCACAGCTTCTCTGCCTTCAGCGGCACGGCTTGGACGGCTAAGACGTTCTGCAATCCCGCCACTGCGAGTAACTACGGCTACCCGAATATTGCTGCCACCGAGATCAACAGCTAGTGCACATGGTTCCATAATGTCTCTCCTGCGAATGCGAGGGATGAACCCTAACACCCTGCGCTGGTTCATTGACCTCGAGTAGGTTATCATATATATTAGAAATATGAAACACGACAGCCACTTGGTGACAATACAGGAAAGACCCAAGCTAAGGAGTCCAATTCTTATTGCCGGCTTCGACGGATGGCCCAATGCCGGAAATATCTCAACTGATTCCCTCAGTTTTCTCCGGTCAGCGTTTTCAGTTCAGAAGCTCGCCACTATTTCTCCTGATCTTTTTTACCGCTATGCTGACAGCCGGCCATCAGCACGAATTGATGAAGGAGAAATAACCGAATACAGCTTCTCCCCCTATGAATTCTATTTCACTCACGCTGATGGTGAACACGATCTCATTCTTTTTTCCGGCAATGAGCCCGAAATGGCATGGGAACAGTTCACCGATCTATTCCTGAGCCTGGCAGCTGAGTTCTCGGTAGAGCTCCTTTTCACTATTGGGGGAACGTACGATTACATAACGCACAATCAGGATCCATTGATTTCGGGAATGATCAGCCACAGCAGTATGCGAAAGTCCTTTCAAGAGCTTGGCATCAAACTGGCTCAGTACGAGGGCCCCATCAGTGTTCATACCGTGTTGTTGCTGGAAGCAAAGCGAAGAGATATGAGGTGCGGCAGCATCTGGGGCCACGCTCCACAATATCTCCAAAGCAACAATTTACCGGTGATACATCAAGTGCTGGACACTCTCCGGAAGCTCGGGAACTTCAACCTGGATCTCACTGAAATGAAATTTAAAGCGCTTGAACTGCAAAAACAAATAAATATTCTGGTGCAGAAGAGCCCTGAGCTGTCCAGGATCATAGAAAAAATCGAGAACGGGTTTCATCTTAAACAAAGTTCTCCTGCCGCAGAGACCTTCCACGACAAGGTCATTGACATCAGCGGATTCATGAGAAGAGAGTCCCATGAATAGTAATCCGTCTCGCTCGGCTTCAACGAGTAGTCCTCTGGCATCACACGGTTAGCCAATCGGAGCCAGTCGCTGCGAGGCAATCCTTCGGTCAAACCTTCCAGAGCTTCCAATTAGTCATCACGGCGCAATCCGGACAAACCACCGGATGGTGCATCTCCGTGCGCGTCTTCAGATCGGACCCCTGCATCAGCAGTTTTTCTGGAATAGGTATGCATGATTACGGCTGAATATGGCTCCTGATCACAGGAGCTGAGCTGCAGGTGGACACCGACAAGGTGATCTGGCGGTAGGGGATCTCTTTCCGAGAGCTCCGCGACGATGTGCATATCATTGTATCCCTCTCGAAAATACTTGACATTTTCTATCCCGTGTGATTTTTTACTTCATGCAAAGAAACACTCACCCGAGGAAAGCTCACGGCATTAACTACACAGCAAAAGGAGAACGAATGTGATGAGACTGGAAGGCAAATCAGCAATTGTTACCGGTTCTGGGCGTGGCATAGGCAGAGAGATCGCAGTCAAATATGCCCAGGAAGGGGCTGATGTTCTGGTCAACTATACCCGGCGACCAGACACGGCCAATGAGACTGCTGAAGCGATACGGAAGTTCGGGCGGAAAGCCGTCGTTGTCAAGGCGGACGTGGCAAACAAAGCTGATGTTGAGAATATGGTGAAAACTGCTCTGCAGGAATTCGGAAAGGTGGATATTCTGGTTAATAATGCGGGGATCAGCAACCCGGCGATGTTGTATAAAATGAGCGAACAGCAGTGGGATGAGGTTGTTGACATTCATCTCAAGGGAGCATTTCTGTGCACTGCCGCGGTGGCAACCCACATGCGAGAACGAAAATATGGAAAGATCATCAATGTCATTTCCACTGCCGGCGTATACGGCACAGTAGGCCAGATCAATTACGCCTCCGCCAAAGCTGGTCTGATCGGGTTTACCAAGTCAGCTTCCCGCGAATTGGGCGGTTCCAATATCAATGTCAACTGTGTGGAAATCGGTGTCATTGATACGGAAATGACTGAGAAGATTCGTACCGATCCCAAACTGCAGGAGACGTATCTGAATCGGATTCAGCTTCGTCGATTCGGAAAAGTTGAGGATGTATCCCCTGTTTTCGTATTCTTGGGGTCTGATGAATCCAGTTACATTACGGCTCAGGTGATCGGCGTCGACGGCGGGTATGTTGGATGATGAGGCGATAAGAGGGTGCGTAAGGGATATCCGTTAGAGCCGGAATGCTGTGTCTCATGTCCCGGCCTTAGCTGCTGAGAATCGATTGGATGAGAGACTTGTTGCTCTGGAATTTTTGTTAGCATGAGGCATGCAGTTTTTGGCGGCTAAAGGGTGCCTTAAGATGTTCAGAGAAATGTGTTTACCGATTCGGTAATCACTCTATTCACTTTGTTGGCGTAGCCAAGGAGGGTATAATGTCGAGAGTTGCTATTATCGGTGTAGGGCAAAGCAATTTTGTCCGTGGCTATCCAGGAAGCATTCGGGAATTGGCATTTGAGGCTTTTCGAGAAGCAGTCCAGGATGCACAAATCTCAACCAAAGACATTGATGCGTCGGTCTTTTGTTCCGCTCCGGAGTATGATAAGCAGCGGTCTCCGGCCGGTGTTCTGGCTGAATATCTGGGCTTGACACCGCAGCCGACCCTGTATCTCGAAACGGTGTGCTCTTCCAGCAGCACGGGTCTGAAGGTTGCCTACTCCATGATTAAAGCCGGCCTGCACGATACCGTGTGCGTCTGTGGTTTTCAGAAAATGTCAGAAATTTCTTCAGCCGAGTCGCAGGAGCGAATGGGAAGAGGCGCTGACATTCAGTGGGAATCTCCCTTTGGTACCATGATGCCTGCTTACTACGCGTTGTATGCGCGGGCCCACATGGCTAAGTACGGAACGACTCCCGAAGATTTGGCCCTGATTCGAGTAAAGGCAGCTACCTATGGGCAAATCAACGAGCGGGCGGTTTACCGTAAAGCAGTGACGATGGATATGTTCAGCAATCCGGAAGACAATATGGCCGGACCGGTGGCCTCACCCCTGCGGGTGGGGGACTGCTGCGCCAATGCTGACGGCAGTTCCTGTATGATCGTGACCACCGAGGAAAAAGCAAAGGCCTGGAGTAAGAAGCCGGTCTGGATACTGGGTATCGGTGCTGCCTCAACAGCGGTCAATATGGCCGGCCGGGATCTTTTTACCGGCTTGACGGTGGGGATGGAAGCTGGAAAGCAGGCGTATAAGATGGCCGGCCTGACTCCACAGAACATCAATGTGGCAGAAGTACATGATTGTTTTACCATCGCGGAAATGATGGCCTACGAAAATCTGGGATTTGCAAAAACCGGTGAGGGGAAAGAACTGATCCGAGCTAAAGAGACTTATAAGGAAGGGAAAATTCCCGTAAACGTGGACGGAGGTCTTCTTTCGAAAGGTCATCCCATCGGAGCAACTGGTGGTTCGCAGGTTCGGACGATTGTGCTTCAGCTGAGAGGTGAAGCCGGCCCAATGCAGGTAAAAGATCCGCAGTTTGGTCTGGTGCACAATATCGGCGGTGTGGGACTGTATGGAAACGTAACCATTTTTGGGAGAGATTAAAATGGCAAAAAAAGAGGTTGACGATCGCTTTAAGAAGTTTGGAACCGTAGCCTTCACCTCTATCTCAAAGGTCAATGAGTTTATCGGATACCTGGAGAATGGCCAGGTGATGGCAACCAAGTGCAAAGACTGTGGTGCCCAGTATTTCCCGCCCCGAGCTGACTGCTCCAAGTGCCTGGGTAATTCCATGGAGTGGGCACCGGTGAGTGGACAGGGTGAACTGATCAGTTTCAGTAAGCTTCAGTATGGACCGGTGGGTTTTGAAAATGATCTGCCGTACACTATCGGTGTGGCCCGGTTCAAGGATGTGAAGGTATTTGGTCGTATCGCCAAGGAGCTACCGGAAGACCAGATTAGTGTGGGAATGAAGGTCACGGTAGCACCAGTGACGTTGCCTGGTGATAAGATCTCCTATGAGTTTAAGAAAGCCTGAAGAGAATAGCACTGAAGGCAATTACCCCGATCCAAACGCAGTGGCAACAGAGAAACGTGTCAAACCCGGACTTCTCACTGAGGAGGATTAGAAAAGCCTGCCGGGTAGAAAGACGTGCGATATCCGATCAATACGCTTTCGATCACGCTGTACCGGGTACAGCGTGATCGAACAGCATGTCTTGGCCCAGGCTAGCCGACAGATCTCGTACCGGAGGATACCAGGGAAAAATATTGAATCTGTCAAGCAGATATGCTAAGGTTTGTTCGGACCTTTTTTTTCCTCGGTACTTTTTAAGGAGATAGATGTATGACATTCGGCGGCGTGGGAATGAGTGAGCTACTAATAATCTTAGTAATAGTGCTCATTATTTTTGGTGCAGGGAAGCTGCCGGAAATCGGCTCGGGACTGGGCAAAGGAATGCGCAATTTCAAGAAAGCCGTTTCCGGTGACGCAGATGAAGAAATGAAGCGTGAAGAAAAAGAATTACCTAAGGGAGACGGAACCAAAGCGTAATACCTTCCGCTATAAGCATTTCAGGTATGCATACGATTTTGTCTGTATAAAAGGGCACTGAAGTGCCCTTTTTCATTCAATGAGGTGATTCTCATACTGACATGCAACGTCTGTACGTGAGCCCTGATGCTATTGTAGCCAATAAAATCATCATCTGCGGGGAATCGCTGCGCAAGATGCGAACGGTTCTCAGGATGAGACCGCATGACCATCTCGTGGTATTTGATGGCAGTGGTAATGAATATCACTGCGAAATTGTTTCCCTATCGCAGAAGGAAAGCGAACTGGCGATCATCCGGAAAGAACAGCCACTTTCCGAGCCGTCTCAGGAGATAATTTTGGGTCAGGCGCTTCCCAAGGCCGACAAGATGGCGTTCATTATACAGAAAGCTGTTGAACTGGGCATATCAGCTGTTTTCCCTATCCTGACTGAGCGAACTGTTCCGCGGTACGATCCTGGACGGCTTCAGGCAAAGATCCAGCGTTGGCAAAAGGTTGCGCTGGAAGCGAGCCAGCAGTCGGGCCGAGTTCTCGTTCCTGAAGTGAAGCCAGTGATGCCTTTCGACAGCATCGTTACTCTTCCTGATTCAGATAGCCTTAAAATAATTCTCCACAAAGAAAGCAATGCCCGACCGCTGAAAGCTATTCTGCAAATGAGCAGCAGGCGGCAACCGATTTTTGTTCTTATCGGACCGGAGGGGGGCTTTACTCCTGAAGAGATTGCTCTTGCGAGCGGCCATGGGTTTGAGGTCGCCAGCTTGGGTTCCCGGACATTGCGAACAGAAACCGTAGCACTGAGTTTTCTCAGTATCGTACAGTACGAATTTGATGAACGGTGCTGAGCGTTGCCCGGCGGAATTTAGCTTGACAGGCTCGCGAAATCGAATGGTATAATTAAATATGATCAATGCTTGGAATGACATTCCACCAACCGGTCGCGAACTGTATGTGGTAGGGAGATGGTGAGATGAAATGCCCAAAGTGCGGTTTTTTTGTTTCCGATCATCTGAACAGCTGCAAGAAATGTGGGCAGGATCTCACTGCTGAAAAGGCGAAGCTTGGTCTGAGCTTACTTTCAATCGGAGGCTCTCGTTTTGCCAAGCAAGACCGAGCTCTCGTTCCCCCTGCTCCTCCAATTCCAGCCGACAACCTGATTCCCGGCCAGCAAGGAGTTTCACCGCCACCAGTTCCGGAAGTGAGCTTTCAGGAGATCCAGCCTTTGGCTTCGAATATGGACGAAGAAGACGTTGCGGTGAATATCCATAACGATATGGAGGACGTGCTGGGCGATATGGAAAAACAGGAAGGATTTTTCGACTTTGATTTCAACGACGGTGGGGTAGCCCTCGAGGTTCTCTTCGAAGGGGCATCAGACGCAAAATCAAAGGACTCTCCCGGCAATGCCGATTGTGGACCTGATCTTTTTTTCGAAGAGGAAGCAGCTGTCCCGGACGGTGCGGATACGTTCGCAGAGAAGGTCGCCGCTGCTCCTTCGGTGATTCCTGTTTATCGGAATGAGCTTCCGGAAGAGCAATCGTTTCGGCCTGCGGACGGTTGTTTCGAACAGGATGAACCTGATGACCCCTGCTTACCGCAAGACGGTTGTTTTTCTGCTGGAGAAGACAGTGGCCGAGACGACGCGGTGCATGCTGTCGACGGGGAAGACTGTAAAGAATTTGACTTTCCCGACCTGAAGGGAACTGAAATTCCAACCACGCCCAGTCCGACGGTTTTTTCATCACGTAGTGCTTCACCCTTGATAAGCGGTTTAGGTGAATCAAGAAGTCTTGAAACAGGTGGTTCCACGAACGAAGGAGAGCTTCCTGGTGCCGGCGGCCGGCGGCTTCCGAATACCGAGGTGCTGGATGAGGTTGAGCTGGATCTTCTTGGGGAAGAGGTGCTCGGTGCCCCTGCCGGCGAACGCGAAAGCAGTGGCACGGTCCTGCTTGATCCTGACGAGATCGAAGCCATTCTTCGTGCTGAGAGTCTTCCATCACAGCGATCGTCAAATAGAGTTGGTTTAGGAACAAAGGCACAGAAAGACGATCTGGATGATGAAGAACTGTCGCGTATACTGAAAGATCTCGATATCAAGAGCACGTGAAGGTGCGGCCGAAAGCCGCCTTCACACATGCGGTTTATCGCCATAAGAGATTTTTTCTGCCTGATCCCCCCATTCCCCACTAATCGTGCTTGCTCATGCTAACGCAGCTCTCGAAGGTAATCTGCATGCGTGGGCGTGTGCTGCACAATTCCTTACCTGGTACTGATTTTCTTTTTTCATCCCGGTTTTCAGCCGTGACAAAACCATAAGACATGAGTATGATTGTAGTACTACTGTGAGTGGATACCTTTCCTGGATGGCAATACGGAAAATAAACCTTTTTGGTACACCTGGACAAGCGAAAGGAACCATGTCATGACTCAGACTGCCAACAATCGCGGATCGGGATCTTCTCGCACGATTATTAAAGTGATTCTGATTCTTGTCGTCGTGGTTTTCAATGTAGGGTTGATCGCTTTCCTTGTTCTGCCACCGCTGATTTCTTCGAAGACAGGACAAACGTGGGTCACCTCAGCCGCATCCGAGTCTCTGCAGCGGCCGGTGTCTTTGGGCGATCTGTCTTTTTCGTGGTGGAAGGGAATCTGGGTGGACAATCTGGTTATCGTGAATAAAGACCGTTCTCCCCTGTTGAATCTGGATGAAGGGCGAATTGATGTTCAGTGGCTGCCGCTGATAGCGGGCCGGGTGGTCATCAGGTCGCTAGAGCTGAATGGTTTCTCAGCAACTATCGTCCGGGACCGAACCGGCAGAACCTCAATCGATGATTTGCTGGGAAAAAAAGAAGAGAAACCTGGCCGCGTCACAGAAGAGAAACGGAAGGAGGTTCCCGCCATCTTTCTTGATGCTCATCTCAAGAATGGCCAGATTACGTTTGTCGACCAGCGACTGTCTCGGAAGACCGAGATCAGGGACCTGGCTGCCGATCTTGCAGTCCCTTCCCTTGCTGAATCAATAAATCTGACGCTGCAGGGAAATATCGTTATTGACAATCAGCGGCCTAAACCCCTTAGCATTGTTGGCAAAGCACTCATTGCTCCGGAAGGAAGGATCGATCCGGAAAAGGCCCGGGGCACCCTGGACGTGACTGCGCACTTTGCCACGGTACATGCGGATTTTGACTTGAGCCGCCTTGATACTGCAGCAGATTCACCTGCTGTGAAAGCTGCCGGCACGATTGATCTTGGCAAGACCGCGGATGTGGCAGCAGGTATTGTTGGTCTTCCGCCCGGCCTTGCTGTTCGAGGTCTTCTCAAGACCTCTCTGACAGCTCAGGGACGCCGGGACTCAGCAGTAACAGTCCAAGGGCAGACCCGGGTGACTGACCTGATGGTAATCGGCGGGCCATTCAGCGCAGCACCACTGCGGCAAGCTCAGCTCGATTTTCTTCAGACTGTAACGATCGACTCGGCTGCGGATGCAGTTACCATCAAACCGGTATCACTAAAGAGTGCGCAAACCTCTCTGGCCTTGAATGGGATGGTCACGGATTTCGACGATCATCCAACTTATGATCTGGATCTTTCCGGTACCGGCGACCTCTACGAGCTTACCGGAATTGCCCGGGCCATGGCCATCCTGCCTGCCGATCTGGAGGTGAAAGGCACGGCCGCGGTGGATTTGGCTGCCAAAGGCAAAGAGGAAGCGTTGCAGATCACTGGTTCGACCAAAATAGAACGACTGGCGGCAACTGCTCCCTGGCTGACTGGAAAGCCGCTTGAGGAAAAGCTCCTGGACATCCGACCTGATCTGCTCGTCAATATTCCCGAAAACCGGGTGTCTGTCAACAAACTTCAGATTAATGGAACTGCACTGGCGTTGGGTGCCCAAGGAACGTGGGCTGCTGCTGGTGCTACTGATATCAAGGCAAATCTTGTTGCCCGGCTTGGTGAGCTGAAACAGCAGGTGAGCAGTCTGCTTCCGGAAGCGTTTCCGACCCGCGGTACACTTTCCTCTAGCCTGAGAGTTCAAGGAAATCCGAGCACATCGCTTTCTGTTTCCGGTGAACATGTGCTTGCCGATGCAATTCTATCGACTGCCTCTGGAGGAGCCTCTCCATTGCCGAAAATGACGGTGAGCCACGAGCTGGACTACAGCCAGGAGCAAGACCGCCTCACCGTAAAGAAGCTGACGGGAAATTCTGACGTCTTTTCCTTCAACGGTTCGGGAACCATATCGCAGCTTTCGCAGGAACCACGTATTGCCTCACAGATCAAAGCACAGGTGATCCTGGAAAAGGCGGTGAGCACGCTTGCGGGCATGCTGCCTAAGGAGCTGTCTGCTCAAGGAAACGCGGATGTTGACCTCACGATGGAAGGTACGGTTCCGGAATCGAGCGAGACCCCTCTGCTCAGCACCTGGACGGGAAAGGGTACTGTATCGACAGGAGCTGTAACGTACCAGGGTGTCGGATCAATCGAGCAGCTCAAGACTTCGCAGTTGGTTCTGAACGCCGGCAAAGCAGCGCTGGCAGCGGAGTGTCTGGTGAACAAAGGTCCGACGCAATTTACCGCTACTGCGGATTTAACGAAAAAGAAGCCGGGTATGACTATCACGAGTGAAGGGAAAGCTATCGCCCTCACGCAGAGCATTAAACTCCTGGGTTACATCATTCCTATTTTTATCGGTCCGTCGGGCACGCTTAGCGGCGAGGGCAGCTACTCGCTTCAGGCTGCCTGGGAAGGATTTGACTGGGATACAGACATGAGCCGCACTATAACCGGAAAAGGAGAGCTGCGTCTTGCTGACGGCACTATTCAGAGCCAGGGAGTTCTCTACCAGATTCTGCGCTCTTTCGACAAGCGGGAGAGTTTTTCGTTTGATGAAATTACCAGCACCTTTCATATGGGGGAAGGGATGCTGTATAACGATAAAACGCAGGTGAAGGGAGAAGACCTCGATTTCAGTCTCCAAGGATGGACATCCCTGGTGTACGTTCCTGCAAAAGAAGGCAACCCTATGGAACATACCGTTAGCGGAGATTTTGTCAGCCGCCTGGGAGAGGATGCTCAAAAGACCTTATCCGCCCTCGGCGGCGGCACGGAAGCGATTCCGATCGTGATTGCCGGAACAGTTCAGGACCCGAAAGTAACGGTGAAGATGCCAAAAGTACGGGATATCCTCAAAGGGTTGACCCAGCCTTCAGAACCTTCAGAAGAAAAGCAAGAAGGCTCGCCGGGAGTAGGAGACTTTCTGCGCCGCCTGCAGGAACGGCGTAATCAGCAATCCGCGCCGGAGCTGTGAGATCTCTGCGCCCACAGTTGACGAACTCGAAGAAGACAGCGCCTTTGGCAGGGGTAACAACAAGCCGGGGTAAATCCGCCTGTCGATTCGCAGCCTTCTCTAAGGAGAGTACAGAGTCTTTCTGATAACCTGCCGAGAGAGATGTTCGTCATCCTGAGTCCCGCTTACACCGGGACGAAGGATCTCATGAATACAGTCACCTCCAAAACGAGATTCTTCGGCTTTCGCCTCAGAATGACAGTATCGGACAGGCTCCTGAGGGGGATCTGATGATGCTTCAAAATTCACTCCATGCCCTCCTTTACAAAAGAGGGAGAAAAAGATATGTCATGCTGAGCGGAGTCGAAGCATGAGACCCGCTCCGCGGGATCGAAGCATGAACGCTCCGAAACGCTCATCACGGACTCCGGAGCATAGCTTTGAGCTGGTGTAGGGGCAACCCTTGTGGCTGCCCTTAACGTAGTCCTTTCTAGGAATAAAGAGTAATGGTACGACATGTACGCTATGGCGTGGCTAGTTTGATAGCACTCAGTATCCTCTGTTGTCTATCCTGCAGCAGGCAGGATGACCCTCCTGGTCTCCGCCTCCATCTGCAGCCGGGGAAAACGTATACTCTCCATATGACTTCTGAGCAGATGATTGTTCAGGACTTCCCTGGCCGGCCCGAGTGTATCAGAAAAGCCTTGGGGATGGGGTTTGTCTTCGCCGTTCAGAAGGTTGATGATGAAGGCACCATATATGCGACGGTGACCATCCATTCAGCATCGCTGGGGCACGAGAGCGGAGAACAGACTATTGAATATGATTCCACCCGCACGCCTTATTCAGAGATTCCTCCCGAGGCAGCAGGAATTTCGCTTTTTATCGGAGAGCAGTTTTCCCTAAGCATGACTTCTGAAGGATCGATTCGTGAGATCGCAGGGGTGGAGCAGATGATCGAGCATGGCCTGGACCGGCTCGGCATTTCCGCTGGTGCCGAGCGACAAGCAGCTAGCCAGGAGTTCCGGAATCAGTTCAATGAAGCAGTCCTCAAGGAAATGATAGGAAATCTTCTGGCGGTGTATCCCGACCGACCGGTGCGAGTCGGCGAATCCTGGCAGAAGACCTCGACGATCACCGAAGGGTACTCACTCTTCCTGGAGCATACGTGGACGCTGCAGGACCTGCGAAACGGCCGAGCCATCGTCAAGCTCATTTCGCTGGGGAAACCCATTGATCAGCAAACATCTCTTCAAACTGAAACAAGTAAGTTTTATTATGACGTTCATGGCAATCAAGAAGGAAGCTTCGAACTCGATGCCGCGAGCGGGTGGATCCAGAGAGCCTTCCTGACGCAGACGATTCAAGGCCGGGTCATTCTGGAAGGCACGCAGAAGCTGGGGCAAGTGGTCTCCTGGCCGATCCGGATTGAAGGAACTGTGCGGCTCGAGCCGGAAGAAGGGATATCGTGAACAAAGTACCTTCCCAAGGTGATGTGAACTCTCGATCTATTTCTGATACAACTCTGATGGACTCACAAAAATCCGGCTTTAGCAATAGCTTGTCATTCCCGCGCAGGCGGGAATCCAGTATTTTTACTATGGCACTCCTATGCGGAAGTTAATTCTTCTAAGAAACAGGACTTGTTACGATTGCGTCAAAGAATGATCACAGCACTATGACTATGGATCGAATATGGTACTGCTTCAGGAGCTCCCGCATGAAAAAAATGGTATCAAAGTCACAATGCAAACCTAAGGCTTTGGAGTACTTTCGCGAAGTTGCTCAGACAGGCAAAGAGCTGTATATTGGTCTACAGTTAGATTGGACACCTGAAAGTATAGTATAAAGGGAAGAAACGATGGAGGTGTCCACAATGACAGAAGAACGAACAAAAGCCATAGAGCTGGGCCATGGTGGCCGCAT
>Ga0116143_10003089_pt1 | contig 17146 bp, 15 predicted proteins | sample AD_UKC034_MetaG_FD_89745 | JGI IMG/M metagenome (GOLD analysis project Ga0116143, IMG submission 89745) | Active sludge microbial communities of municipal wastewater-treating anaerobic digesters from USA - AD_UKC034_MetaG | ecosystem: Engineered > Bioreactor > Anaerobic > Digestate | place: USA...
AGGGTCCGAACAACATCAACGTGACAGCGATCCAGACGATCTATGTGGTGGATTGCGATCCGTTCTATGTTGACTCTACTACTTGTAATGATCCTCGCTTCAGCGATGTAATGTGGCCAAACGGAGTCTGCACGCAGACACCGGTGACCATCAACGGTTGCGGATCCGACATCAGTCCGGATAACCCACAATTGGGACGTCCTCAGATCGTGAACAATGCCGACGACAACTGTGCCCTGATCTCTATCGAGCATGTAGATGAGGTATTTACGATTGAACCGGATGCCTGTATGAAGATCATCCGTAAGTGGATCGTGATCGACTGGTGTCAGTACGATCCGTTCATCGACCCGAACAAGGGCAGATGGGAGCGGATCCAGATCATCAAGGTACGCGATCAGGATAAGCCTGTTGTGAGTTGTAACGTAGGCCCATGCGAACCCGCCAGCATCAACAGCAGCCTGGGTATCTGTGTCGGCCACATCAGCCTGACAGCGATCGCCGATGACAACTGCAGTCCGCTGGATTGGCTGTTGTGGGAGTACAAGATCGACGCCTTCAACGATGGCGTAGGCGTACACGGAGGCTATGACTTCCGCGTGGGCTCACTGACCCGCAGAGCATTTGCAGCAGGAGACACAGTCGAATACAGCCACAATCCATTCGCGGATAATGCGAAGAATCCGTTTGATGCCAGCGGTACCTATCCGTTGGGCATACACAAGATCAGCTGGTTTGTAGAGGACGGCTGCGGCAATGTAGGAGTATGTGAGACCTTGTTTGAAATCAAGGACTGCAAAGCTCCGACGCCATACTGCTACACTGGTGTGATCACCGTGCCGATGCCATCCAGCGGATGTGTGGATGTATGGGCCAAAGACCTCGACCTGGGCAGCTTCGACAACTGTACAGCCAAGGATAAACTCCTGTTCTACTTTGACGGAGACAAAACCAAGCAGTCCATCACCGTATGCTGCGATGATTTCGTAGCAGCAGGCGTAAACGATGAGCTGAGACTGGATGTGGAGATGTGGGTAGAAGACGAAGAAGGCAACCGCGATTACTGCAAGACAGTGGTGATCGTACAGGATAACCAGGGCATCTGTCCGGACAATGCAAACGGCAAGGCCCGGATCACAGGACTGATCTCCGATGAGAAGGGAGAAGCCCTCAATCCGGTAGAGGTGAGCCTGTATCGCAATGGCAATATGTTGTTGCAGCGCTCTGGCAATCCGTTCCTGTTCGGAGATCTGACGATGAATGTGGAATACGAACTCGTTCCGGACAGGAATGACGATCCGCTCAACGGAGTATCCACACAGGATATCGTGAAGATCCAGAAACACATCCTGGGTCTGGAGGCGATCGGTTCGCCGTACAAGCTTCTGGCAGCAGACGTCAACAACAGCAACAGCATCACGGCAGCGGATATCGCTGAGATAAGGAAACTGGTACTGGGCATCACCAGTGAGTTTGCAAAATCCAGATCCTGGTCCTTTGTACCCGGCGATCATGTGTTCTCTGATCCGACTGCACCATGGCAGGCACCGAGAAGGAAGACGGTCATGCTGGACAACAGCAAATCCGTGAACTTCATGGGCTTCAAGATGGGAGACGTGACGGGCAATGCCATCGCAGGACTGAACGGCACAAGCCAGGTAAGGACCAGCGGAGCGCTTCACTTCGAAATGGATGAGATGAACCTCGTGGCCGGTGAGAACTACCGGATCGCGATCCGCTCATCTGACTTCGAAATGATCTCCGGCTACCAGTACACGCTGAGATTCGATCAGCAGGCACTGGCCTACACAGGATTTGAGGCAGGAGCACTGGGACTGAATGAATCCAACTTTGGTCTGATGAAACTCGATCAGGGTGTGATCACGACCAGCTGGAACTCCAACAAGGCAGAAAGCTTTGGCAAGGATGAGGTGTTGTTCACGCTGAACTTCACAGCACTGAAGGCTGGAAAGTTGAGCCAGATGTTTGCGATCACGAGCGACATCACGCGAGCAGAAGCATACCACGTAAGCGAAGCAGTACGGGATGTGCGGATCGGGGTGCGGACTCAGGACGGGGTGGTGGAATCCAGCCTGTTTGAGTTGTACCAGAACGAGCCCAACCCATTCACCAAGCAGACCGTGGTAGCCTTCAGACTTCCTGAGGCCGGTCAGGTAAAACTGACGATCTACGATGCAGCCGGAAAAGTGGTTCGCGTCTACGAGTTTGACGGAATCAAGGGTCTGAACCAGATCACGATCCATCGCTCAGAGGTGAATGCCTCCGGAGTGCTGTACTACCAGCTGGATGCACAGAATCATACAGCCACCAAGCGAATGATCGTCGCCGAGTAAACCGACTGAATTACAAAGCCTTAGGGCTTTAAGATAGTAAGAGCCGCCTCTCTGCAACGGGGGGCGGCTTCTTTTTTTGCCCATTTTTAAGGTTCAGACTTAGATCGGGATATATTGGTACATTCAAGTATATTTGCCCGACCGAATCTAAACGGCAGTTATGAATCACGTACCTTTCGATTATTTCCCGGTTGTCATCCAGTTTTTGGTGGCAGTCGGATTTGTTGTTCTGACCTTATCGGTGACCCATTTACTGGGTCCCAAAGCAAAAGGAATCCGGCACGACAACAGTTTTGAGTGTGGCCTGGACAGCGTGGGAAACGCCCGGAATCCGTTCTCCGTCAAGTATTTTATGACGGCCATCCTGTTTGTTCTTTTTGACGTGGAAATCATTTTTCTTTATCCCTGGGCCGTAAACTTTAAAAAGCTTGGGTGGTTTGGATTTATTGAGATCCTGATCTTTTTAACCCTTCTGATGGCAGGATTTTACTACGTGATCAGAAAGGGGGTACTTAGCTGGGAAACAGCAGAAGAAAAAGACTGATCTCACTGATCCAATAAAAAAAATTGAAACATGAGCAGTAATATCAAAATGACCGAAGCACCTCCTGGATTGGAAGGTCAGGGTTTTTTTGCCACTACGCTGGACAGTGTAGTGGGACTAGCCAGGAAAAATAGCATCTGGCCACTCCCTTTCGCCACCTCCTGCTGCGGGATCGAGTTTATGGCTACCATGGCCTCGCACTACGATCTGGCCCGCTTTGGTTCTGAAAGGCTGAGCTTTACTCCCAGACAGGCTGACCTGCTGATGGTGATGGGTACCATCGCTAAAAAGATGGGACCGGTATTGCGCCAGGTTTACGAACAAATGGCAGAACCCAAATGGGTTATTGCCGTGGGGGCCTGTGCATCCAGCGGAGGAATATTCGATACCTATAGCGTTTTGCAGGGTATCGACCGCATCATTCCTGTCGATGTCTATGTGCCGGGTTGCCCCCCAAGACCGGAACAGATCATTGACGGAGTGCTCCGGATCCAGGATCTGGTGGCCAAGGAAAGTGTGCGGAGAAGGCATTCCGAAGAGTACAAGAAATTATTGCAAGAATATCATGTAAAATAATGGACCCACTGAGCCATGATCAGATAGAATCACACATCAGAACCCAATTGGGCGATGTGTTTACCATCATTCCCGACTCATACGGGGTTTTTACGATGGAAGTACCCTTGCAGCAGCTCTACAGAGTGGTGCAGTTCCTTTTCAAAGATGAAGCCCTTGGCTTCAACTTCCTGACAGACCTTTGCGGGGTTCATTATCCCGATGATCAAGGAAGAGAGCTCTGTGTGGTCTACCATCTGCAAAATATGAAGCGCCAAACGAGGATGCGCATTAAGACCTTTGTGTCTTCAGAGAAACCGGAAGTGCCCAGCCTGACCGGTATCTACGCTTCGGCAAACTGGATGGAGCGAGAGACTTACGATTTTTACGGGATCAGATTCCTCGGTCATCCGGATCTCAGGAGGATCCTGAACATGGATGAAATGGTGGAATTTCCCATGCGCAAGGAGTTTCCATTGGAAGATCCGCTGCGCGAAGACAAAGAGGATTTTCATTTTGGACGATAGAACAGCAAGAGATTAGTGCGATGAAAACAAATTTGGAATACAGGGCGGAGTTTTTGAATCCCGATATGCCGGAGATTCCTTATACAACGCTGAATTTAGGCCCCACCCACCCGGCCACGCACGGGATCTTCCAAAACGTCCTGAAAATGGACGGGGAAAGAATAGTCAGCGGAGAACAGACTATTGGTTATATCCATCGTGCCTTTGAAAAGATCGCAGAGCGAAGACCCTTCTATCAGATCACTCCTCTGACAGATCGCCTGAACTACTGTTCCGCACCTATCAACAATACAGGTTGGTATTTGACCGTGGAAAAACTACTGGGCGTAAAAGTTCCAAAGCGGGTGGATTACATGCGGGTCATGGTCATGGAGCTTGCGAGAGTAGCCGATCACCTGATCTGCAACAGTATTTTGGGAGTGGATACAGGAGCACTGACCGGCTTTACCTACGTCTATCAATACCGCGAAAAAATATACGAGATCTACGAAGAGATCTGTGGTGCCCGCTTGACCACCAACATGGGAAGAATAGGCGGTTTTGAACGGGACTTTAGTCCCAAGGTTTTTGAACTCACCCGCAAGTTTTTAAAGGAGTTTCCTGTGGTCTGGAGGGAGTTTGAGTCCCTGCTTTCCAGAAACAGGATCTTTATGGATCGGACCATCGATACTGGGGCGATATCAGTAGAAAGAGCGCTCAACTATGGGTTAACCGGACCTAACCTTAGAGCTTGCGGAATCGATTATGACATCCGTACGGCAGAGCCCTATTGTTCCTATGAGGATTTTATTTTTGACGTACCGGTGGGTACTACCGGTGATACCTACGACCGGTTTGTGGTGCGCAATGAAGAGATCTGGCAGAGTCTGAGTCTGATCGAACAGGCCCTCAACAAAATTGAAGCAGAGCCCGCAGGTGTTTTCCATGCCGATTCAGACCATTACTATCTGCCTCCCAAGCAGGAAGTCTACAAAAATATGGAAGCTCTGATCTACCACTTCAAGATCATCATGGGTGAGATTGAAGCCCCGGCAGGAGAAGTATATCATGCTGTGGAAGGCGCCAATGGCGAACTCGGTTTTTACCTCATCAGCGACGGTGGAAGGACTCCTTACCGCTTGCATTTCAGAAGACCTTGCTTTATTTATTATCAGGCTTTTCCTGAAATGGTAAGAGGTCAGATGCTTTCTGATGCCATCGTGGTCATGAGCAGCCTGAACGTAATCGCCGGAGAACTGGATGCCTGATTTTAAAAATATGGAAAAAGAATAAAGCAAGAACCAAAACAAATGAAAACCCGGCAAAACAATCTCTGTAAATGGCACGAGGAAGTCATTCTGGGATGCCACATTATGAATACATAACCACACAGTCATGTTCTTTTCAGAAAGCAGGATAAAAGAGATCGAGGAGATCAAGAAAAGATACCCCGAAGGCAGACACAAATCAGCTTTACTTCCGGTATTGCACCTGGCTCAGGCAGATCACAGCTGGTTGTCTGTAGATCTGATGGACGAAGTGGCCCGGCTTTTAAAGCTTGAGCCCATTGAAGTATACGAGGTAGCCAGTTTCTACACCATGTTTCATCTGAAACCGGTAGGCAAATACGTCATTGAAGTTTGCCGTACAGGTCCCTGCTGCAATGTAGGAGCTGAAGAATTGATTCATCATATGGAAGACAAACTCGGAATCCGGATAGGAGAAACTACTTCTGACGGTCTGTTTACCCTCAAGACGGTAGAATGTCTGGCAGCTTGTGGCACCGGACCCGTGCTTCAGATCGGACCTGAATACCACTATCACGAAAACCTTACTCCGGAAAAGTTTGATCAATTGATTTCTGAACTAAGAGCAAAGGCTTAAAATGGGAAAGAAAATATTACTGGAACACGTCGATGTACCGGGCATCCAGACCCTGGAGGTCTACCGGAAAATGGGAGGCTATCAGGCAGTTGAAAAAGCACTGAAAAGCATGAATCCCGATGAGGTCGTGGAAGAGGTTAAAAAATCCGGTCTCAGAGGAAGGGGAGGAGCAGGATTCCCGACCGGGATGAAATGGTCCTTTCTGGACAAGAAATCAGACAAACCCAGATACCTCGTTTGCAATGCGGATGAATCGGAACCCGGTACTTTCAAAGACCGGTATCTGATGCAGCGCATTCCCCATATGCTGATAGAAGGAATGATCTGTTCTTCTTTTGCATTGGGTGCCAGAACCTCCTATATCTACGTTCGCGGAGAAATGATGTACGTCATCCGCATACTGGAAAAAGCCATCGCGGAAGCATATGCAGCCGGATTATTGGGAAAGAACATACTGGGATCAGATTATTCCCTTGACCTCTATGTACAACCCGGTGGGGGTGCCTACATATGTGGTGAGGAAACTGCATTGCTTGAATCCCTGGAAGGCAAAAGAGGTAATCCTCGCAACAAGCCTCCTTTTCCGGCAGTATGGGGATTGTATGGTTGTCCCACGGTCGTCAACAACGTCGAGACCATTGCGGATGTACCCTGGATCATCAACCACGGTGGCGATGCATACGCAGCCATAGGTATTGGAAAAAGCACCGGTACCAAACTGATCTCTGCCTGCGGAAACATAAAGAAACCCGGAGTATATGAAATAGAACTGGGCGTACCAGTAGAGGAATTTATTTACAGCGATGAGTATTGTGGCGGAATCACAGAAGGACGCAAACTCAAGGCGGTCGTTGCTGGAGGATCCTCCGTGCCGATTTTGCCGGCAGACCTGATCCTGACCACGGCAAATAACGAAAAAAGATTGATGACCTATGAATCGCTCAGCGATGGGGGGTTCGTTTCCGGTACCATGCTGGGATCCGGTGGTTTCATTGTATTTGATGACCGTCAGTGTATCGTGCGCAACCTTTGGAATTTCTCCCGCTTCTACCACCATGAGTCCTGTGGACAATGCAGTCCCTGCCGGGAGGGCACGGGCTGGATGGAAAAAGTACTGCACCGCATCGAACACGGTCATGGAAAAATGTCAGACATCGACCTGCTGGTAGATGTAGCCAAAAAAATCGAAGGAAAAACCATATGTCCGTTGGGTGAAGCCGCAGCCTGGCCCGTCGCCAGTGCAATCAGGCATTTCAGAGCTGAGTTCGAAGAACACGTCCGGAATCCGGATTCCTGTCTTAAAAAACATTTACACAGGGAAGCTGCCCTGGCCCATTGAATCAAGTATTCTCAACTGTAAAAATCCTGACCAAACTGAGATCCCGTAAACGAAAATAAATTCATCCTGAATAAAAGCGGAACATGAGCGATAAACTGAAAGTCACCATAGATGGTACCACGATAGAGGTGGACAAAGGCACCACGATCCTGCAGGCGGCCCGCATGATTGGCAAGAATTATCCTCCCGCCATGTGCTACTATACTCCTCTAAAAAATACAGGTGGAAAATGCCGCGTATGCCTGGTGAAAGTAGCGCAGGCATCGGAAGCCAATCCCAGACCCATGCCCAAACTGGTAGCCAGCTGCCTGACTCAGGTAGAGCAGGGTATGGTTGTGGAAAACGAAACCTCTCCAGAGGTTTTAGAAGCACGCAATGGGGTTGTAGAATTTCTTCTGATCAACCATCCGCTCGATTGCCCTGTCTGCGACCAGGCAGGTGAATGCGATCTTCAGAATCTTTCTTTTGATCATGGCAAGGGTATCACCCGGTACGAAGAAGGCAGACGGGAATTCGAAAAAATAGACATTGGATCAAAGGTCCAGTTGCATATGACGCGCTGCATCCTGTGTTATCGCTGCGTTTATCTGGCTGACCAGCTTACCGAAAAAAGGGTGCATGGAGTGATCAACAGGGGAGATGTATCCGAAATCAGCACCTACATTCAAAATGCCATTGAGAATGATTTTTCCGGCAACATCATCGACGTATGTCCCGTAGGAGCGCTCACCGATAAAACCTACAGGTTTAAACAAAGGGTATGGTTTTCCAAGCCATTTGATGCGCATCGCAATTGCAGCAAATGTTCTGGTAAAACTGTACTTTGGATGAAAGGCGACGACATCATTCGAGTGACTTCACGCAAGGATAAGTTTGGCGAGGTGATCGATTTCATTTGCAACGAATGTCGTTATGACCATAAGAATCCTGCCGATTGGGTCATCGAGGGGCCCCGCCATATAGAGGACACCTCCGTGATTTCTGCCAATAAATACGAACTGCCCGTGGTTTCACCTGCAGTAAATGTGGACGCTAAATTTGTTTCAGAATGAGTATCCTCGTCTTTAAAATCATATACATATCCGTCATTTTTGCTCTCTCCCTGGTCATCGCCATGTATGCCACACTGGCCGAGCGCAAGGTCGCTGCATTCCTGCAGGATCGTTTGGGCCCCAACCGGGCCGGACCATTTGGGATCCTCCAGCCTCTGGCAGATGGTCTGAAACTCCTTTTCAAGGAAGAATTCATTCCTGCCAGGTCTGATAAGTGGTTGTTCATGATGGGCCCCGGGTTCTTTATGATCACCGCATTGATGACTAGTGTGGTCATTCCTTTCGGTTCAGATGTAACCATTGACGGAGTGACCTATGCCCTCCAGGGCACTGATCTGAACGTAGGTTTGCTTTATATTTTTGGAGTCGTCTCTTTGGGTGTGTACGGAATTCTCATCGGCGGCTGGGCCTCCAACAACAAGTTCTCCCTGCTGGGTGCCATTCGTGCTGCTTCACAGAACATCAGTTATGAACTGGCCATGGGATTATCCATCATCGCACTCGTGATGATGACCTCCAGTCTTTCGCTGAAGGAGATCGTGGACCAACAGGCGGGCTGGCAGTGGAATATTCTTTATCAGCCTCTTGGCTTCCTTATTTTCCTGATCTGTGCCTTTGCAGAGACGAACAGAGCACCATTTGACTTGCCGGAGTGCGAAACAGAACTGGTGGGTGGATTCCACACGGAATTCTCATCCATGAAACTTGGATTTTACCTGTTTGCAGAATACATCAATATGTTTGTCAGTTGCGCCATTCTGGCCACGCTGTATTTCGGCGGTTACCATTTTCCGTTTGTATCCTCCATGGATCCCGGTTTGACCAAGACCATTCTGCAGGCAGTCGTGTTATTCGGAAAAATATTCTTCTTCATATTCCTGTTCATGTGGGTCCGCTGGACACTTCCCAGGTTTCGATATGACCAGCTGATGAATCTTGGCTGGAAGGTTTTGATTCCTTTGGCCGTTGTCAACATCCTGCTGACGGGAGTTTTTATCTTAATTAAAGCCGGTTGAAAATCATGAGTGTAATAAAATTAACGGATCGAATCAAGGTGATGGAGCGCAAGCCCATGAGCTTTGCAGAGCGGTTGTACCTCCCTGCCATTCTCAAAGGGATGTCCATCACCATCAAACACCTGTTCAGAAAAAAAGCAACCATCCAGTATCCCGAACAAAAAAGGCCCATGAGTGAGGTATTCAGGGGTCTTCACGTGCTGAAGAGGGATGAGAAGGGTGCGGAGCGCTGTACAGCTTGCGGACTGTGTGCACTTGCCTGCCCTGCAGAAGCCATTACCATGACCGCAGCAGAACGCAAGCCTGAAGAAAAAAATTTGTACCGCGAAGAAAAATATGCAGCTGTTTATGAGATCAATATGCTGCGCTGTATTTTCTGCGGTCTGTGTGAAGAAGCCTGTCCAAAAGCCGCCATATTCCTGCAGAATGACAAGATGGCTCCAGCCAGCTATGAGCGGGAGGATTTTATCTACGGAAAGGACAGATTGGTTGAACCGTTTTTACTGAACAACAAATCATGATTGACAAGATATTTTATGTGCTGTCGGCACTGACCATCATCTCTGCCACCCTCGTGATCATTTCGCGCCATCCGATCAGGAGCATTCTGTTCCTGGTGCTTACTTTTTTTCTGGTGTCCGCACATTACGTGTTGCTCAATGCCCAGTTTCTGGCCCTGGTCAACATCGTTGTGTATGCGGGAGCGATCATGGTTCTCTTTCTATTTGTGGTCATGTTCCTCAATCTGAACGAGGAAATGGTGGAGGTGAAGAGTTATCTGCCATGGTTTGCTGCGGTCATATCGGGTGGCTCCCTCATGCTGATCGTCACTTCTGCTTTGGAAAAAGCTGTGTTGACCTCGCCGCAACTGGTAAGCAATTACAACATCGGACTGGTCGAAAACCTGGGCTCCGTATTATACCGGGAATATCTCCTTCCTATGGAGTTGAGTGCAGTCCTCTTTTTTATTGCAATGGCCGGTGTGATGTTGCTGGGCCGTAAGGAAAGAATATCCGAATAAATAAAATTATGGAAAATCAGATACCTGAAATATTCAACGCCATTCCCCACACTCACTATGTGTTGCTCAGTACCATCCTGTTTGTGGTGGGGCTCATCGGCGTGATGATCCGCAAAAATGTGATCATCGTATTCATGTGCATTGAAATTATGCTGAATGCGGTGAATCTGATGCTGACTTCCACATCCGCTTATTACTCACATGCCGGGGGACAGATCATGGTCTTCTTTACGATGGCCGTGGCTGCCGCTGAGGTAGCTGTGGGATTGGCGATCATCGTGATGATTTACAAAAACCTGCATTCGACCAACATTGACGTTTTTCAGCGCCTGAAAGGCTGATATCATAAGCTCACCGAATAAACGAAAAACATGAATTCCGAATTTCTGATCCATCTTATTCTTTGGGCCCCTTTGGTGGGTTTTGCCATCAATGGAATTTTCGGATCTTCCTTTTCAGGAAAGACAGCAGGCTTCATCGCCTGTCTGGGTCCCCTGACTGGTTTTGTATCCACGGTCCTGCTTTGGTCGGGATTTGATCAGACCATTCAGATCAATTACTACAGATGGTTTGGCACCCCGGATTCCTTTTCCGTGGATTTCAGCGTCATGGTTGACCAGCTCACTTTGTTGATGCTGTTTATTGTGACAGGTGTCGGTACTCTGATACACCTGTACTCTGTAGGCTACATGGAGCATGACAAGGGATTCGTCCGGTTCATGTCCTACCTGAATCTTTTTATTTTCTCCATGTTGCTTTTGGTGATGGGTTCCAATCTCGTGATGTTGTTCGCAGGTTGGGAAGGAGTGGGATTGTGTTCATTCCTGCTTATTGGGTTTTGGTATAAAAATCCAGATTACAATAAAGCAGCCAGAAAGGCTTTTGTGATGAACAGGATCGGAGACCTGGGTTTTATGTTGGGTATCTTTTTGCTGGGCTTGGAATTCCGCACTTTGGACATCCCCACTTTGCTCAGCAGTATGGAGCATATAGAAAGCGGTGATCCGAAAATAATCCTCATTACGATCTTACTTTTCATTGGTGTCACTGGTAAGTCTGCTCAGATTCCTCTTTTTACCTGGTTGCCCGATGCCATGGCAGGTCCAACGCCTGTCTCCGCTTTGATCCATGCGGCTACAATGGTGACGGCAGGTATTTACCTGGTGGCCAGAATGAGCGGATTATTTAATCTGGCTCCATTTACTTTGGATGTGATCGCCTGGGTGGGCCTGGCCACGGCTTTTGTAGCCGCCACCATCGCACTCAGACAAAATGATATCAAAAAGGTTTTGGCCTATTCAACGGTCAGCCAGCTTGGTTTTATGGCTGTCGCTCTGGGTTGTGCCGCCTACAGTACAGCTATTTTTCACGTCATGACCCACGCTTTCTTTAAAGCTCTTTTGTTTTTGGGAGCCGGCAGCGTCATCCATGGTTTGCATGGTGAACAGGACATCAGTAAGATGGGCGGCCTCAGGAATGCCATGAAGTCAACCCATCTTGTTTTTCTGATCGGAACCCTGGCCATCGCAGGGGTACCTCCTCTGGCCGGCTTTTTCTCCAAAGACGAAATTCTGGCGGCAGCATTCAGTCACAGCATATGGTATTTTGTGATCCTGGCCTTGACGGCTGTTTTGACGGCCTGGTATATGTTCAGACTCTATTTTGCTACTTTTCACGGATCTTATCGGGGCAGCAAAGAAACAGAAGCCGGCATTCACGAATCCGGATTGGTCATGCTGGCTCCCTTGTTTGTACTTGCCTTCTTGTCTGTGGTAGGAGGATTTGCTGGCATGCCGGAAACCATTAGTTCCAAACACCTGGTATCTGATTTCCTCAAGCCGGTGGTGGCGGATCATGCGCATTCCGTGTCCCACAGTTTTGAATATATTTTGTGGGGTGTGACCCTGGTATTGCTTGTCCTGATCGTATGGCTCACCAATAAAATGTACTCGGTAAATAGTGCTGAAGTTTTTCGCTCCGGCTCCGGATGGGTGGGCAGGATCCTGGAAGGAAAATACTACCTGGATGAAATATATGAAACCCTGATTTCCGGTCCTCTGAGATCCACAGGTACCTGGTTTAAAAATGTAATGGATCCGGGTGTCATTGACCAGGCTGTCAAATTACCCGGTCTAGTATTCAGGAATGCGGGAGTTGCACTCAGACCTCTGCAATCCGGGATCATCAGCTGGTATATGATCAGCATCGTTCTGGGATTGTTGGCGATGATTTATTTGTTCCTTTTTTAAGCGTAGATGTAATGAGTCCGATACTTTTATTGATACTGTTTTCGATCTTCAGTGGCCTGCTGATCTGTGTGGTGGATCGCAAATGGGCACCCCACCTCAGCCTTGCTACCAGTGTGATCAGCTTACTTTATTATCTTTTTTTGCTGATTGATTTTGAACCATCAGGAGGAGCTGCCCATCTGTTTCAGGCCAACTGGATTCCAGGTATCAATGCTTCTTTCAGTGTCGCCCTGGATGCACAAAATGTGCTGCTTCTTTTGTTGTCTTTTCTGGTTCTGCCCATGGGTATCCTGGCTTCCTGGAGTGATACTGTGCAGCGCAACAGGGAGTATTACGCGCTCATGTCCTGGGGTTCTGCTGCATTGACGGGATTTTTTGCCTCTCAGAATCCATTTTCCTTTTATCTATTTTTCGAACTGGCTCTTATCCCCTTTTATCTGATCGTATTGCTGTACGGCGGAGCATACAGAAGGCCTGCTGTCTTTAAATTTTTTCTGTACACGGTCTTCGGCAGCTTTCTGATGCTGGCAGCCATTATTTATCTCTACGCTGTTGTTCCGGATACGGATATCAACTGGGCGACGGCTGTGGCTGAAAAGCTCGGACCTGACAATCAACTCTGGATTTTCGGTGCCTTGTTCATCGCATTTGCCATCAAATCTCCGCTTTTCCCATTTCACACCTGGCAGGCGGATCTCTATTCCGAGGGCGATCGCCCTGCAGTCATGGTGATTGCCGGCGTGCTTTCTAAAATGGGTGTCTTTGGATTTATCCGTTTTTATGATTTCGTGCCTTCTGCACTCGAATCCATGCGCTATGTGATCATCCCGCTCTGTATTATCGGGATTCTGTATGGTGCACTGGTTGCCTGGAGACAGACGGTCATGACCCGGATCCTGGCTTATTCATCTTTGTCCCATATGGGCATGATCGCAGCTGCACTTTTTTCGGGAACCATGGTCGGTATGCAGGGCTCCCTGTACCAGATGTTTACCCATGGAATCCTGGCAGCCAGTTTGTTTTTTGTGGTAGACGCCATTATAAGAAGAACTGAAAATACCAGTGTTTATGGCTCAGCCGGATTGGCGCAGGCAAATCCGCGTTTGTCTGTTTACTTTTTTATCATCGTACTGGCTTCCATAGGGCTCCCGCTGACCAGTGGGTTCATAGGAGAATTCTACATGCTTTGGGGACTCACACAAACCAATATCTGGTATGGTGCTTTTGCAGGAGTCAGCATCATTCTGGGAGCCATATATATGCTGCGCTTTTATCAGAAATCTGTCTTCGGAGAGATGCAATCAGATAAAGTGAGAAATTTTGGACATCTTATTTTGGCCGAAGATTATGTGTTGGTGGTAGTAGTGATTCTGGTGCTGAGTTTCGGATTTTTCCCCGGCACCTGGATGGATCTCACCCACCAGGCATTTGCTCAATTGATTCAAAAATAAATTCAAAGAGGATCTATGCTATCAATGATCGTACTTACAGTGGCAGGGGTGCTGGCCCTCTTTTTGGGTTTCACCAAAACAAAATCACTGATTTTACCGGTGGCCATGCTGGGCGTGCTGGCTTCTGCTGCAGCCTATTATTTTTATCAGTCCCTATGGGGAGAATGGTTATTGGGGATGATGGGTACATTTGGTTCTCCCTCCGTTTTCGTAGGGCTCCTGCTGGCTTGCACTTTTGTGATTCTTCCTTTCCTCAATGTATACAAACTCAGAGGAGGAGGTGAACTGGGAGATTTTACAGGCATTATCCTCTTTTCTGTCATCGGTGGCATGATGATGGTGTCGCATCAGGACCTCATGATTTTATTTCTGGGAATCGAAATTCTCTCCATAGCCATGTATATTCTGGCAGGAGCAGACAGGAGGGTCATCCAATCCAATGAAGCGGCCATAAAGTATTTTATCATGGGTGCCTTTGCGAGTGCCATTTTTCTGTTTGGGGTGGGTTTGTATTATGTATCCACCGGTTCCTTTAAGATCTTCGACGTCAAGATCATTGCCCCTGAATTGTATTCTATCAGTATACTCGTGCTTTTTGCGGGGCTTGCTTTTAAACTGGCGCTTGCTCCTTTTCACTTTTGGGCGCCGGATGTATATCAGGGTGCACCTACTATTTTTACCGCCGTCATGGCCACTTTGGTTAAAATTGCTGGATTCGGTGCCTTGTTTCAGTTGTTCCGCTATCATGCCGGATTTGTATCCGAATGGATCTACTGGATGATGATTTTGCTCGCCTTACTGAGCATGCTCATTGGGAACATCATGGCTTTTAGTCAGACCAGCGTAAAAAGATTATTGAGCTACTCGGGAATCGTCCAGGCAGGCTTTATTCTGATTGGTTTCCTCCATACCCGGATAGAGAACACCTGGATGGTGGCCTACTACCTGGTGGCCTATGTATTGGCATCTTTGGCATCTTTCTTTGTGATCTATTTTGTCGAAAACAAAAAGGGTTCCGATGATATAGGCGAATTCAAGGGACTTTACTATCAAAATCCTGTACTTGCCGTTGTGTTCACCATTGCCCTGGTTTCATTCGGGGGTGTGCCACTGACAGCTGGATTCATGGCCAAGCTGTTTGTTCTGAATCATGCTGCCGGTTTTGGATCACCTGCTTTGGTGCTGGTTTCTCTGGTACTGGCTGTGGCATCCATGTATTACTACTTTAAGTTGATCAATCAGTTCTATACCTCTGATGAGTCAGGAGTAAAATCCTGGGACATTTCCTGGGGATACAAAGGTATGCTGATCGTATTATCTGTCCTGACGCTGTTTCTGGGTTTATATCCTTACGGCATTTACCCCTGGATCAGTTGATCTTTGTTTACTGGGACCTACTTATGACCTTAGGTGTTTTATGAAGAGTTCCCTGTTTGATTACATATTGGAAGTATTTGGCTTCCGTTTTAAATAAGGAAAGTGCTATTCGGAGAACAGGAAATACAGGAGCCGGTCACCCCTCAGGCTTTTTTGTGGAGTTCTGAGATAGTGTCACAGGATGATACCTGGTCTGCTATGGAATCTGTTTTGAAATCACGCAGGTTTCCTCACTGTTCTTTGATCCGTGGCTCCCAGGGCACTGGTGCACTGGCCGTTGCACTTAGTCTGGCCCAGAACCTTCTTTGCAGGGAATCCGAAATCGCCTGTGGTCATTGCTCCGGTTGTTACAAAGCCGGATTGTTGATCCACCCGGATCTGCATTTTTCCTTCCCTGTTTTTGGGGCCGGTGAAATTTGTCTGGACCATTATACTGCATTCAGGTCTGCCGCTCAGGAGAATCCCTGGATGAGTGTACAGAACTGGCTCTCCATAACGGATAGTGAAAACAAACAGGCCAATATTACAGCACGCGAGGCCAGAAGCATCATTGAACGACTCTATCTCAAGCCTTTTGAGGCGGATAGGAATGTTATGATCGTCTGGCTGGCAGAGTTCTTAGGTAAAGAGTCCAATATCCTGCTCAAACTCCTGGAGGAACCTCCCGGCCATTCCTATATCATTCTCATCACGGAAGATCCTGCCGCCATACTCCCCACCGTTCAGTCCAGAACCCAGCAGTTCAGGCTCAAACCGCTGCAGGATGCCGATGTGGCGAATGCTTTGGTGCGCAAGCTGGGAATTAAGTACGACGATGCCCTGAGTGCAGCTCTTTCTTCTGAAGGCAACCTGCCCCTGGCACTTGAATTGGCAGGCAATGAAAGTGGTGGATTCCTGAAGTTCATTCAGCAGATGTTACAGGCAGCTTACAAAAAAGATCCGGCGGAAATGTGGACCTGGATGGAACAGGTCGCTACAGTCAATCGGGACAACCAAAGGCGCCTGTTCGCTTATTTTCTCATGATCCTGAGCCTGAGTCTGAGAATGGGTAATGACGCCTATACCAAAGAACAGCTTCAGCATCCTGTACTCCAATATGCAGATCGCCTGGCCCAGCGCCTTGGGGTTGATAAAATTCTGCAAATCAATGCTTTGGTAAATGAGTGTTCCTATGGGATAATGAGGAATGCAAATATTCGTATCTTGCTGCATGATTTTCTGATCAGTTTGGCAGGGATCATACGATAATATAAATTCATTTTAATTTTCATGTATGGGATGTTCGGGATGTAAGACAGGTGCCAACGGGATGCCTGCAGGATGTGGGGATAAGGGACATTGCTCATCAGGAGGATGCAATAAACTAAATACTTTTGACTGGCTCACGGCTTTGGATATTGAGGATCCATCCCGCTCCGACCTAGCCGAGGTGAGTTTTAAGAATGGAGCCAGAAAGACCTTTTACAGACTGGGACCCAATCAGAGATATACCACGGGAGATCTCGTGGTAGTCGATACGGGCAGCGGAGGATATGACGTGGGCAGGGTCAGCCTGATGGGCGATCTGGTCAAACTCCAGATGAAAAAGAAGAACTTTAAAGAGGACAGGATCTCATTTGATATTTTGCGCAAAGCCAATCCCAGAGACATAGAAAGAATGCAAGAGGCCAGAGGCCTTGAAAAATCTGCACTCGTCAAAGCACGCGTGATCTCCAGAAACCTGGGTCTGGATATGAAACTCGGAGATGTGGAGTATCAGGCAGATTTGCGCAAAGCCACATTTTATTACACAGCAGAC
>Ga0116143_10003090_pt1 | contig 17141 bp, 8 predicted proteins | sample AD_UKC034_MetaG_FD_89745 | JGI IMG/M metagenome (GOLD analysis project Ga0116143, IMG submission 89745) | Active sludge microbial communities of municipal wastewater-treating anaerobic digesters from USA - AD_UKC034_MetaG | ecosystem: Engineered > Bioreactor > Anaerobic > Digestate | place: USA...
GTTCGATATTTGGAACCCTGCGGGTACTTTATCAGTGCAAGAAACAGAGCGAGTGAACAGTAATATACTGTTCACTCGCTCTGTTTCTGGAGCTCAGACTAAGAGTTACACCCTGTTTTTTCTTCTGTTCACTCGCTCTGTTGGAAATTCCTGTTTAACTGACCAGTAAACTTCTGCTCAACTTGTCTCTTATGAAGGTCCATAGCCCGGAATTTTTAATGTCTAAATGGTTTGTGCTTTTTAGGTAGTGACTAGCATTTGATAGGCTTACAGACTTTCAATCTGGATTGCAAATCCACCTTTTGTTAGCAAAGGATTGCAAATCCTTCGCAGCGGACGTGCTGTAGATATGAAAGGTCAACTCTCCCTAAAAACCATATAGCAAGATAGCGTGTGGACGGTAAACCGAACCACACGCTATCTTGCGGGGGATGACTCCCCCGTACCCCCTCTAATATGGGTCTTAAATCAGAGAAATGCATTTGATTGTGCTCTACTGTGATACTACAAATTTACTTACAAAGGTATGCTTCGTTGAGTTAACTAAAATTACATAGAAGCCATTTTCCAATTCTGAAATGGAAACAGAAAATTCATTTGGCAGCAACTCCCTTTCTAAAACCTTCCTACCTTCTGAACTAAAAACTGAGATTTGAAGTGGAATACCTGTGATCAAATTCTTTTGTGAATGGAATGTAATTTTATCTGCGGCAGGATTAGGGCTTATTACTAGTTCGTGGCTTTTGTTTTGATAGTTTGGTAAGCTTGTGCTTAGGCTGTCGCATATACTTCCTATTTCTGGACCTAAGTTATAGTTGACCATGTTTGGAAGTCCGTAGGTAGTGCGTCCTCCATTTAGGTATAAATAATTACTATGGTAGTTACAGCCCTGACCGATCACATCAGGATTTAGAATTGCATCAATATTTTGTGTGTAAACAGTATTCGAATTTGGACCACTACCGTTGCCTTTTGAAACATAGATTTTATCATCAGGGCCCAAGAGTAGATGTGCGATTTGAATATTTTGCAACAGGCCTGTGTCTGGATAGTAATAAACAACTTGTTCACTTGCTTTAATATCAGGAGCAGTCAAATCAAATTGGTAAACGTATTTACCATCTGGAAATGTATTTGCTACATAAAGCACATTTTCATTTGCAGAAAAGGCACATCCTAAATATCCATAAGCATGAGAAGCTATTCCAGGCCCAATTTGCTGGTAGTTGTAAATATCCCCCGTGCAACGGTCAAAGTTCATCAGATTGATATTTCCATATAAACCAACTGAAACAAGTTTATTTCCACTTCGTGAAAAGCAAGATGTTCCGTAGAATTCCTCTTTAGGTTTAAGGTTGCCTGTAGATTGTTTGTAAGGACCGAGTATTCCATTAGGTGTGATCAAAAACTTAAGATATTCATCTTCATCCCACCTTTGTTGAATTAACCACCAATCTCTACCATTTGCATGCTTTACAGCTGTTGTCCTTTGAGTAATACTATCACAAGGGATCTGAATGTTTTTAACAACAAGTTCACCTAATCCTGAATTTAATGACATGTCTACAATAGAATAATATAAATTATTCTTCGAATTATATTGTGTCTTGTGAAAGATGTAATATCGATTTGAGTCATTTGGTATAGGAAGAATGAGTAAGCCTTGAGATTGAGCTGGGTGTCCCTCTAAACTGTCGCCACCTAATAGGAGGTTAAAATTTCTGTCAAAAACTTGTGTCCCTTGCAAACTTAACTGGTTAGAAGCAACGGCAAATAGTAATTGGCCTGCTTGTCCAGCAATAGATGCACAAGAGTATTTTACTTGTGTACCGTTTAAGCCAGAATAGAACGAACTTACATTAGAAGTGTCATTAAAATCAATTCCTCCATGGTCTCCAAATACCCATATCCGATCTTGCTTTTGGGAGAATGAATATAATGTCGAGAACATTAGTACAAATGACAAAATTAGTCGAATCATTTTTGAATTATTATTTTATTCCCTCTATAAATTTTACCTTTAATAATAATCCGCTCGGCGAATGTTGTGTGAAAGCCGGTGTGCAAGGTCATTCCGCCCCTGCAGTAAGTTAATACAAACCTAAGATTATTATTAACGATCAGTAATAAAGATTTTGTAAATTAATCAAAGAAACTTGTACCGGACCTTTCCCTTCGGAATAATCAATTGCGCTACGGTACAAATAATCTTCCGGCCTGGAAACCAAGCCGGCTTCAACTGGATTCATATGAATATACTTAATTTTGGATAGTGTAAAACCCGGGCTGTAGACTTCTTCTGCATGATTATTATATTGCCAAACTTGATTCTTCGACTTATTGGATTGTTTATGCCCACCATGTTTGAATAGATCAAGCAACCCCGCCTATTGGCGGACAAGCAATCCTTACGACTTTCTCTTCCGGATTGAAATGACTTTAAAAGTTCGTTACTGGTATATTTTTTGAAATCTCTAAAATATCACTAAGATCTGCATTTTTTGCTCTTGCGATCATGTGCATGTGACTGGACATAATTACATACGCAAAAATTTCTAATCCCTTTTCTTGAACACAAAAATTGGGACTTTCACAAATCATTTCTTATGTTCGGGCCTCATTAAAGGATCAGCCCATTCTACAATGGTTAGAGTTAAGAAATAAGCTGCATCTTGCTTATGGATTTGATAGGCATATGGCATGCAAGGCAAAAATGCATATCTTTATTGCAATTTTGAAACTGTATTGGAAGGATTTTATTTGCAGTCTAAATTAATAGAATTGAAGTTCGTAAAAAATCCATAAGTTCTTGCAAGGGCGGAATGACCTTGCGCACCGGATTTCACACAACATTCCGCAGATCGGGGGTAGACACAAATTAAAGATAATTAAAAATCAATAATCATTGAACTCAACAGCTATTAGTCATATTATCCTAAGATTGTTGATTTCTTTCACCTTCATTTACACACTAGAATGTGATGGACAATTAGTTTTTGAACAAAAATGTCTAGGTGGAACTTTAGAAGATGCAGGTAGTGGTATTCAGGGAACAAGAGACGGGGGTTTTATTCTATGCGGAAGTAAAGAATCTCTAGACGGCGATATCTCTTGTACTCTTGGACGGCATGATGGCTGGCTGATAAAGCTTGATCGCTTTTTGAATATAGAATGGCAACAATGCTATGGAGAAGTATTGACTGATGATTTCTTATACTGTATAGATACAACTTCTGACAATGGCTACATTTTAGGTGGTGGTATTTGGTCAGGCGGGAGTACATCCAATTGCATAAGTCATGGTGATCAAGATTATTGGATTACCAAAACTGATAGCGTAGGAAATATTGAATGGGAGAATTGTTATGGAGGTTCAAGACGAGATGTTATATATGACATCCATCAAACTGACGATTACGGATATATTTTATGCGGAAAAACCAATTCTTCCGATGGGGATATTACTTGGAATTACGGAAATGATGATTTTTGGATTTTAAAAATTGATCAGATTGGTCAGATTGAATGGAGTAAAACATATGGAGGATCTGGATATGAGACGTGTTACTCTATAGCTGAAACTTCAGATGGAAATTTTGTAGCGTGTGGTGTTGCTGAATATGACTCAGGAATAATTACTGGAAACCATGGATCAGGAGATTTTTGGGTTATTAAAATCGACAGTCTTGGAGGTCTTATTTGGCAGAAATCCTTAGGAGGCTCATCTAATGATTTAGCTAGTGATTTGGTGACGACGAGTGATGGCGGAGTTATTATCATAGGTGAAGTCTTGTCTTCAGACGGAGATGTGTCAAATAATCACGGTGGCTGGGATTGCTGGGTTGTCAAGCTGGATACAAATGGAAGTTTAGTTTGGCAAAAAACATATGGAGGCAGTTCATACGACTCCGGCCGTTCTATTGCATCACATTCAGATGGTGGCTTTATGCTTTTGTCAGCTGGCAGTTCTAACGATGGAGATGCAACTTGTATTTATGGTTCACAGTTCTGGTTTACCAAAATTGATAGTGCTGCTAATTTCGAATTTCAACAATGTATTGGAGGTACAGATTTTGACATACCATTGAGTATAGTGTCGACGATTGATAGTGGGTTTGCATCTATTGGTTATACTTACTCAAATGATGGCGATGTTACTGGCATGCATTTCCCTTGTCCTCAGCCACCATGCACGGATATGTGGTTTGTTAAGTTGTTGAATCAGACACTTTCTCTTTCTGAGACCTCACAGCAAGCATTAATAAGTATTTATCCAAATCCTGTAAAAAATTATCTATATGTTTCTGGAATGAACGAAAAGGAATCAATTGTCATACGAAACATGCTAGGAAGTATTGTTTTGCAAATGAAAATAACTGAAACAACAACAGAAGTTGATATTAGGAGTTTATCTACCGGGCTATATTTAATAGAAATTGATAAGAAATTTAGAAAAAAAATTGTCGTCTTAAATTGAATTTTAATGTACATTGGTTGTTAAGCTGGAAATTCCTGTTTAACTGACCAGTAAATTCCTGCTCAAATTGTCTCTTATGAAGGTTTATAGCCCGGAATTTATTAATGTCTAAATGGTTTGTGTTTTTTTGGTAGTGACTAGCTTTTGATAGGCTTACAGACTTTCAATCTGGATTGCAAATCCACCTTTTGTTAGCAAAGGATTGCAAATCCTTCGCAGCGGAGGGTTCATTGATTTTAGCAACTGACAGCCTCCTTTCAAATAGCGCAAGACCATTTAGTGAAAGAATTATTCAACATGAAAATACAGGAATTCAATTTGAGGAATGGCTCTTCAGAGCAAAAATTGAATTATTGAAAAACAATATTCATCTGACACCTGAGAGACTCAAAAATGCTGAGAAAAAACTGATAGACGAAAAGCTTAGAATTTTTAGGAATACAACACAATAACACCATTGCATGTGCATTATTCTTTAAAGTAGATCTGCTTTGAAATTTGCTTTGAAATTTTGTTGCTCGAACTGGATTTTGAGTAGCTTGCAAGAATAGGGCACACAATAAAAGGTTCGTATATTACCTAGTTCACACCTTAAAGAGGGCAAGTAAAGCTTAATGGGATTTTAAACCAAAATGTGAAACCCTTTCGCTCCTAACCACTCGTTTTTCAGAATCAAAGTAAAATACAAAATAGTCACATCTAAAGTTGTCAGCGGTTTCCTTACATGGCATTGATACCAAGTAATCAAATGAGGTTTGAATTTGAGAACCGTCTGGTAATTTATGTGTTTCTGTAGGATGCCCGAATAATTTAATTATTTCAGATTGATAAAACATATTTAAACATTCATCATATACTGTATCGAGTTTAACTAAGAATCCATAATTTGTTTGATAAAAAACACTATCATCGTTTAAGCGCCAATTTTCTTCAAGATTTTTTTTTAAATTTTCTAAGCAAACTTTTTTAGTGGAATTTATCTTTGGCTGATTCAAGGTATTGCACCCAACTATGAATGTCATACAAACTAGAAAGATTTTCATTGCTTTATTATTTTTCGAATTGAAGATGAGTTTCCAGCTGAGATGCGAAGGAGGTAAATTCCAGATGCGTAGTCATCCATTAACAATTCTGTCCGAAAAATACCCTGTTCAATCATTCTATCATCGTGATAATATTTCCTGCCGTACAAGTCGAAAAGTGAAATTTGTACTTTAGCACGATGATCTAAATCAAAGAGTACGTTAATGTTTTTACTAGTTGGGTTTGGAAAAACAGCAATATTAGAAACAGGAGAAGCAATCTCAGTTATTCCAATTACTCCAACACAGTTTTGGGTTCCCATTTCCATAATTTTAATTACAGGACAGACAATGGTATCAAAGGACCTGGACTTATCCATCACATATGACCCTCCAGCAATTGCAGATTGATCATTATACAATCGAATTTTTCTTGAAGTATCTGGTATTCCAAGATTGCTAGCACTTCTAAACATAATTGCAGAGGGGTTATTCACATGTGTAAGTGAATGTGCGTGCCCAAGCTCATGTAGTAATACTTGAAATAAATCATATTTACCTGCGGGCACTGGTACTAGTCGATTTGTATCAGTAAAAAACTCTGGAATCAAGTCCTTGTTTACAACAATATCAACTTCGGATGTAAAAGTCTTGTTGCAAGACCCTCCTGAAAAATAAGCCCAAGTTTTTGTGTAAGCTAGTACTGAGGTGTCTTTTGAATTTCCAAAAGTAACCAGATTGACATTATCTCTTTTTTCGATTGTGTCTAAAGACAAAGTGTCAGCACCTAACTTGTAATTTACAGTTGTCAAACAAACCCATTGTTTGATAGCTGCATCTAAACATGCTAACCTGTCTGGAAAATCTGAAAAGCTCTTATCGGGCCTGAAATTAAATTCCCTCTTCATCGTAGAGCTATCTATTGGGCTTAAAATTAGCAGATCCTTGGGTCGGAGTGGATTCGAAGTGATCACGTTTGTGACGCCATAAAAAATCGTGAGAACATGATTGGGGTTTAATAATGAATCACCACCGTCATTTTTAATTGCAACAATTCCACTTCCCGGAGTGCCATTTGGTTTATTATTATGCGTACTGCTTGAATCAACCAATGAAGGTAAGACAAATTTAATTCTCGTGTTAGTCCATTCAATGTAATCTAATGAATCAAGGTGTAAATATACGTTACCTGCGTAGTTAGCATCCCTTAAAAAGACATTTCCAGAGCCTCTTGAAGGACCTCCAAATCCATCTCCGTAAATTGTTATGGTGTCACCAACGCCAGCATTTGCTGTTGAAGGCCAAATTGAATCAATATAAAGTATGTCGCAACCTAAAAAACTTAGATTGGAATCAATGTATGTAGTGTCGTACTGTGTTAAGCTGAAGGGTCCAGTTTGCGCATGATCGGTATAATCACCAACGAAAAGTGAATCTATTGCAACGAGATCAATTGTGCTAAAATGACTGCAATCGGCAATTTCCATTTTTACATGAATAGCAGGACTTGGTGTAGTACTCAGATCAGGAAAAATGACAGGATTTATAGCAGGGTTATTGACAGTGATTGTCAAAGTAAAACCATCATCTGAGTTATCTGTGACAACCGGGTTTTTAAAAGTGATGGAATCAAGTAAAAGTGTACTTCTTGAAACAGAAATTTTTCCGTTTAATTTAAGTCTTTTTCCAAAAGTTAAAGTGTCAAATTTAATTTTAGCACTAGCATTAACAAAATAGATGGAATTTGTGCTGTCGCTAAGCCCTAAATCAAAACTGAAGTATTTATGTCCAGAAGAGGCACTGAACTGAGGGTTTAGCAAACTAAGAGTTATTGTTGTATCAATAGCTCCGGTGGCTCGTTGAATATTAAGTGGATCAAAAAAGAATTCTCGGACACCTTTATTCACTAAGAGTTCTTCAACTTCTTGATTTGATGATGATGAAGATGAAGATGATTGTCTTTCTTGGGCAGTGTTAGCTACTTGAAAAACTGATTGGTTGGGATAACAATCAACGTAGTTTAATTGCGTATATAATGGTAACCTATTGATTCAAAAAACAAGTACAAATTCAAAAGAGAGTATTGCTTTAAAAAATCTGGTACCGGGAATGTACCTGATCGAGATGGATCATAATAAACGCCTGAGGTTTATAAAAAATTGACCTAAACATTGCTAACATTGTTTAACTCGTTAAATATTTTCGCAAATATAGATTTTGGAGATTTCAGTGAATGTGATCACCAATTTTCTGGCAATCCAGACAATTTGATGAAGATTTCGCTGGTTCGTTTGATCGGAATTTCCACTAATGTCTCATAAATTAATAATTCCTGATGCCGACAAAAGGATTGCATGATCTTATGTTAATTTGCCGACTTATTCATGCGTCAAGCCTTCTCTTATACAAATTGAGTTGGATCCTTAGAATTCGTAAGTGTAGCATGGAAGGTGCTGTTATCTTGGAAATCCATAAAAACACTTAAAACTCCATAATATCAACCAATTCAAATTTTAGCTGGTTCGATATTTGGAACCCTACGGGTACTTTATCAGTGCAAGAAACAGAGCGAGTGAACAGTAATATACTGTTCACTCGCTCTGTTTCTGAGACTCACACTCATTTTGATCACTTTTCTAACTGTGGACAAATTTGTAGAAGGTAGCACAGAAATTAATATAAAATCTCATTCAGCTTAACGGGTCATCTTCTCTTTCTCGAAAAAGCTGTAGTAAATTCTTCATGTTCTACTTTGCCAAAATTATTCTTTTTGTGTACGTGGAAAATTCTTCTTTTACGATCACGAAATAAATTCCGTCGGTATATCCGGAAAGATCGAATTCGTTTTGTCCATCATCAATTTCTTTTGAGATTATGAGGGCGCCGGTGAAGTCAAATATTTCCATTTTACCTTTTTTAGAATACAGGTTAAATATTCCGGTGCCGGGATTTGGAAAAATGTTGATGCCTTCCTCTATCGGAGTGTAAATTAACTCCTCTTCGTCAATTGCCTTTTCTCGTAAATGATATTGCCTGACAGGTAGGCAGGGTACAGTCATTTCTGCAACTAGTGAAGTGTCAGAACATTGAAAGGAATTTGTTCCTACATACCAGTAATTACCTCTGGCTCTTGCAGTGTAATTTTGACTTGTGGCACCGGGGATTGGAGAATTCCACCTAAACCACTGCCTGGATGAAAGTCCTTGTGCAGACGATAAGACGACACTATCACCTTGACAAAATGAAATAGGACCTGATGATGAAATAGTAGCCATCGGACTAGGTTTGACAGTGAAATAATCAATGCGAGTAAGGCTATCACATCCACCACTTGAATTGCATGCAACCAATTTTACAGAGTAAAGTCCTGGCACAGCATAGGTGTGTGTTGGGTTAGCCAAGGTGGAAGTACTACCATCGCCAAAATCCCAAAAGTAGCTATTGGCATTTGTAGATGTATTGTTGAATTCGAGTGTGGCAGGGACACATGTTGGTGCAGGTAACACATTAAAAGCGGGAGTTATTGGAGGATAAGTATTAACCACGATTGTAAAATCAAGATATTGGCCGCATATAGTAGCACAACTTGATGGAATATAATTATAGCTGGAAATTACACGAGCTCGTAGAGGCGTATTGAGAACGGCAGTCAACGGAACTCTGAACCAAAGCCATGTATTTGGGCAACCTCCCAGATTGCTCGAAAATAGCCTTTCATCTGTCTCATTAAAATTACCATCGTTGTCCCAGTCAATCCAGGCACACGATGAACCGCCACAATTGTTCGAGCCCATTTGTCTTAAGTAATATACAAGTGCATAAGTTGAATCTAAAATGAGGTTAGCTTTATTGCTACAAGTGTAATCTAACTGAAAATTTGAGTTGCCAGAAAATATTGAAATCTGGGAGGTTGAGCCATAAACTGATAAACTTGTAAGTCCGATTCTTGTACATGTTGCAGTTTGATGCGTAGGAATGCAGAAAGGAGCAATAGGAGCACTTGGATTTTGAACTGTCACTGTTTGAAAAGCAGTATCGTTACCATGTATATTTGAGGAAATTAATGCAACAGTGTAAACTCCTGAATTGTTGTAGACATGTTGAGGAGATACAGATGTGGAAGTGTCGCCATCTCCAAACACCCATAGATAGTTCATCGAATTAGAGGATGAATTCGTAAAGGACACGGTCGTTGCACAGCCAGTAGTTTGGGAGTGTGAAAATAACGAGGTGGGAGGTGATGGTGCCAGCCTGATCGTTACTGCATAATCTTCGTACTCACTATTTTGAGATGCCGATCCGCAAGGTGTATTATTAGTTAAGCTGATAATATTAATACGCATTCTCAAAGGTTGGTCATAATTTCTAAAGGATGATGGAATCGTGATTAAACCGGTGGTAGATGATGTATTAAGCAATCGCTCATCCAATGAAAAAGTTCCGCTAGTATCTAGGTCTATCCACACAGATCGAATACCGCTGACATTACTGGTGATGGAGATTGGATAGGCAATGTTTCCAAAAATTTCTGTTTTCTGATGGCAAGAGTAATCTGAATAGACGCCCGAATTTATTGGACTAGTATTATTTATTGTGTTAAAAGATACATTGGAAATTCCAAAAGAATTTACACCGGCCGGAATGCATGCAGATTTAACCGGGCTTTGGATAGGACTGATTCTACTATAGACAATATTTGAATCTATGAAACAAGAACTGTTTTTGATTGCTAATACATTGAATCGAGTAACAGAAGATACACCGGCATTTGAAATTAACGTGAGCGTACTCCCGTTGCCAATTAAATTAGTTATTGGTGTAGTGTCATTTCGTAAGATGTAATTGACGCCGGTTTGAGAATTCGGTATATAAAAGACTGCTCTGTTACCGGTGCAATTTGATGCCGGATTAGCTTGAAGGGAGAATGAAAGCGGATCATGTACACTAACCGAAATTTGTTGACTATAAGTGGAGGAACCTGTTCCATTACTTACGGTTAAGCTAATTACATGTTCGCCGGAAATGTTGACAGCGAGGTTCGGGTTGATTTGTGTGCTAAATACGACGCTGTCAATCGCCCATGAATATGAGTAAGCCGGTAATTGTGCTGTTAGGTTGGAAAATGTTATAGTGTCACCGAGACAAAATGAAGGTCCTCCTTGAACTAAAAATTTGGGAATTGGTAGTGTTGGGATCGTGTTGAAGTTATTGGTCATTATCACAAATCCTGAGTCACCTACTGCAATTCCTGAATTTGAGTTTATAAAATCCAACATTGTGATCTTCTGAAAATTCGGTATGTCAAACTTCTCCCAAATAGATCCTCCATTTACAGATTTATAAAGACCATCAGTACCGGTTGCCAATATAGTGTCGAATCCGGTCGCAAAAACAATCCCATCGAAACTGAAAGGAAGCGAAATCGGAGAATAATTTACCCCGGCATTAGTTGATTTGAATATGGTATTCGAATAATCAACTCCGGCGTATACTTGATTTTGAAAGCTACTGACTGAATTAAAATCTCCTGCCACGTACAACCGAGACCAGGTCAAACCCGCATCATTGGATCTTAAAGATTCTTGTTTCCCAACAGCGACTACAACATTTGAGGAGATAAACTTAACATCTGTGAGCTCTTTGGTTGTACCAGAATTTACGAAAACCCATGTATTTCCGGAATCAGTACTCCTCGCAATTCGACCATTTGAACCAACGATGATCATCACGCTACCGTCTCTGTCAATTGCATTCAATGTACGCGGGTAGCTTCCACTAAACGTCGTGGTAAGTACATGCCAATAGTTTCCATTATTTGTTGTGATGAGAATTGTCTCAGTGTTTCCAAGATTAAAAAAGCCAACACCTACTGCAGACGTGGGACTTGTTAACTCAAGATCATCCATGTTGCCATAGAGAGGATTAGTAAAGATGTCCTTAATAGGATCAATTACAGTCCAGGTGGAGCCGCCATTTCCTGTCCTGATAACTTGTGTGCCTGAGCCAATCCAAATATCGTTCGGACTATAATAATTTACACTATACAATTTTTTTGAGCTTCCGATGTTGATGCGATTCCATTGTGCGGTTGCCGTACTGCACACTATTGAACCAAAAACAAGGAAAAGATATTTGGATAGAATAACTAGCGATAATTTTGCTCTTACAAGTTGTAATTTTAGGCCTTCATTCTTTTTCATTTTTTATTTATTAAGTAACTAGTTAGAGGTTAAAATTTGATAATCTTACAGAAATCAATTATCTTCAATGAAGGCGGACTCGCATTATGATATAGACATTTCGTATTGCATGTATGGTGAGAATAAAAATGTATTTGCAGTCCAGTGTAAAAAAATTATTGATTAATTTATTGTCTACCTTTTCGTGAAAAAACCAGATAGATTTTAACTGTTAGCCCTAATTTTATTTAGACATATTCTGAGTACTATATTACAAAATTATTATTTATCCATTTATATTTTTAGGGAGCGTTTTGAGGTTATTATAGGGAGCGACATTTTGAGGAATAGCCGAACTGGAAATTTCGCATCCGGCTTTAAGTCCGAATCGGTCAGTTTTAGTCAAATGGAGTTGTATCATCAGAAAGGATGAAAATAAAGGAATTATCAAGGTTTTAATCAATTGCGCCTCTGAATAAATTTTGGGAAAATGAAAAGAAGGAGCATTTTGACTGCTTGATCGAGGTGTCTGTCTGATGACTTTTTTAAGCATGTTCTAGATTATAAAGTCTGTTACAAATCATGGTTCTAGTTTTTCATATGTTAATTATTTTCACCTCGAAACTTTGAATTAATGCCAATTCTTCAGTAAATCAGTTCGATATTCGGAACCCTGCGGGTACTTTATCAGTGCCAGAAACAGATCGAGTGAACAGTATATTACTGTTCACTCGATCTGTTTCTGGAGCTCAGACTAAGAGTTACACCCTGTTTTTTTCTTCTGTTCACTCGCTCTATTGGAAATTCCTGTTTAACTGACCGGTAAATTCCTGCTCAAGTTGTCTCTTATGAAGGTCCATAGCCCGGCATTTTTAATGTCTAAATGGTTTGTGCTATTCTGGTAGTGAGCAGCTTTTGATATGCTTACAGACTTTCAATCTGGATTGCAAATCCATCATTTGTGAGTAAAGGATTGCAAATCCTTCGCAGCGGAGCAAAGGATTGCAAATCCTTCGCAGCGGCGGGTAGGCTTACAGACTTTCAATCTGGATTGCAAATCCACCATTTGTTAGCAAAGGATTGCAAATCCTTCGCAGCGGAAATTTTGTTTATATTTATGATATAATTGGGAGGCGTATTAAAACTAAATTGATAGAAAGTGAAGATCAGATACTAAACATTGAACAATTTGATGACGGAATTTATTATATACAAAACCGTAATGTACGTAGTACTTTAAAATTCATGAAGAGAAACAAGAATTATTGATTTATGAAAACCTTGTTTTTTATTTTATTGACTTCACTAACGAGTCAGATCTGTGGTCAACCTACAATTAAATGGCAAAAATCTTTTGGTGGTTCAGAATTTGAATTTCCAGGTAGTTTAATTTTAAATCGTAATGGTGGTTTTACGATTGCTGGCAGCTCAAACTCACAGGATGGTCAGGTAAATGGTTTACACGTTGGATCTTGTAGCTTTGGTATTTGCCAAGATTATTGGGTAGTTAATACAGATAGTCTAGGAAATCTGCTTTGGGAAAAATGTTTCGGCGGAACAGGTGATGACGCGGCATATTCAATTGCTTCAACTGGCGATGGTGGCAGTATTATTTGTGGCTACACTACATCACTGGATGGAGATGTTACTGGTATTCATACCGGGTTTTCAGCAATGGATGTATGGGTAGTTAGATTGGATTCGTCGGGTAATTTACTTTGGCAAAGATGTTTAGGAGGGTCAAGAGGAGAATTTGGATTTAGTATTATTTCAACAATTGATAAAGGATTTGTCATTGCTGCTTACGCAAATTCATATGATGGCGATGTTCCCGGGAATAATAACCCAAATCAAAGTTCAGACGTTTGGGTCATAAAGCTTGATTCATTTGGTAGTACTGTTTGGTCTCAAATTTATGGAGGGCCAGGGGATGATTGGCCTAGTTCAATAATTCAGACCTATGATAGTGGATATGCATTCTTAGGCTGGTCTGCAGGAGCCGGAGGACAAGTGACAGGTTATCATAGCGCCAGAGATTATTGGCTTGGAAAAATTGACAAATCAGGAGTCTTTCAGTGGGGGCGTTGTTATGGCGGTTCAGATTTTGATGAAGGTTATGATATTAAACAAACTCCTGATAGTGGATTTATTTTAACTGGTCGAACTTTGTCGCATGATGGCGATGTGACAGCAAATCTTGATACCTCCGCGTTTGAAAGTTGGACTATTAAGACTGATAAAAATGGAAACATTGAATGGGTAAAAACATTAGGCGGAACCGCTTATGATCAAGGAGCTTCAATTTTAATTCTTAGTGACTCTTCTTTCCTTCTTAGCTGTACAAGTCAGTCTAATGATAGAGATGTAAGTGGAAACAATGGTGGTGATGATATCTTTTTAGCGATATTGAATTTTAATGGGCAAGTTCTATGGAACAGGTGTTTTGGAGGGCCTGGTCAAGAAAACGCAAGATCGATGATAGAAATTGGTAACAAGGATTTGTGTATGGTTGCTGAGAGTAGTTACAATGGAGGCGATGTGAGTGGCAATCATGGGTATGGAGACTATTGGTTGGTAAGGTTAAATGAAGCCTCCACATCGGTACCAAATAATAGCCCGATCCAGCCTCTTGAAATATTTCCTAACCCTTTTGACAATTCAATCAGTATTAAGTTTAAGGGTTCTATGGAAGGCAATCTTAAGGTTTTAGATATGATTGGGAATATAGTATTTGAGATTGATGATTTTAATAGTCGTTCAATTAATTTGTCATTTCTATCAACCGGAATTTATTTTGTAAACTTTACTAATAAGAGCGGGTTCAGCTCTCAAAAAATAGTAAAAATTAATTGATTGAAATTGCAATCTCTTTCTAATGGTTGCCATGAGTCAGAATCCCCATGCTTTCTAAGCACGTTTTGTAGTGCTATCTCTTTGGTGCAGACGTTGCATGGAATCAAAAGAGGAAAATCCGGTATATTAGAAAGATCTAATTTATCAACCTTAATAAAACCATGCTTCAATTTCCCTAACATTATTCTTCGGTTACCATCATAAACCGGAAGAAGAGAACTCCGGGTTAAAACACATTGTCACCGATATGACTCTTCAGATTGATGCATTCTAACACGTGTATGAAAAAATTACGACGGCCTGGCATAAGGTTAAGTTTTGCCGGAGCAATGTTTGAGGAGAAACATCTATCTATTCGTCAGGCCTGTCAGTTCGTAAACGTTCCCCGATTAATTTCAGTTATGTAGCTGGAGCGGATAAAAATGTACCTGTAAGGGAACAACTTCAGGATTTAAAATCCGGCAAAGGGTTTGTGTTAAAGTTTATTAATACTTACTCTTTACTGACAATCCGGCTATCATATTTCATTGAACAGTTCCTATATTTGTTTAAAAATCCTGTGAAATGAAAATTAAATTGTACTCAAGCCTGCTTTTCGTATGGCTTTCTTTTTTTGTTAATATTCACACGAAAGCACAAAATTGTCAATGGGCGAATCAGATCGGACATTTAAACAGCAATACAAAACTGAATGCCATTAGTAACTATAGCGGTGAAAATATAATTATAGCGGGCTCTTTCACATCTCCAACCCTTACATTTAACACCCATACACTTACCAATTCAGGCCAGGAAGATGCTTTCTTCGTTGTAGTGGATAAGAACGGGAATTATTTATGGGCAAATAAAATCGGCGGACTCGAAGTGGATAACATTACGAATGTCGTTTCAGACAGTCTGGGTAATATTTATGTTGCCGGACACTTTTATAGCTTATCGCTGACCATCGGTAGTTCGGTTTTAGTAAACTCGGGTGAATCAGATGGCTTTCTTGTTAAATTCAACTCCAATAATACTGTTGAATGGGCACGAAATATAGGAACGAATCTGGCTGACGTAATTTCCGGATTAGGCGTAGATAGTTCAGGAGATGTTTACGTCAGCGGCCACTCTTCTCTTCATCCAATTAATAATGTTTTTATCAAAAAGTATGACAGCAACAATAATCTCTTGTGGGAAGAATATGGAACTTCTGATAGTCTCGGTTTCAATTCCATTTCTTCTACTTCATTGACTATTGATGCCGATCAAAATGTTTATCTCACCGGTTCTATTAACGGTTACGCTACATTCAGCAATACACACTCAATTGGCTATGGAACACAAAGTGGCTTTATTGTAAAATACAGTACATCCGGGCACTACATGTTGGGCATCGCTGACACCGGCCTTACGCAGGTAAATGATATAACATCTCTCAACAATGAACTTTATGCCTGCAGTGAAAAATTGACATGGAAGATGGGATGGGGCTGGCCACTTCAATCTTCTAAAGTATATGTTACTAAGCTTGACAAGACTTTGAATAAAATCTGGCAAAAGGAAAACGGGGGCGTATCCGGTTCTATATACGATGAACAATATGACCGTGCCAGAGCAATTTCAGTCGATGAATCAGGCAATACTTATGTTGCAGGATTTTCTTTCAGCGATACACTTTATTTTGCCAACACAACACTATTGAATGAATACTACATAAGTTATTATTACCCTCAGGCTTTTGTTTTTAAGTATGGACCAACAGGAGATGAGTTATGGGGAAAATTTTTCGGAGGACAATTATTGGATGAGGCAACTATTGTTATGGCCGCATCAAATGATAACTTCTATTTCGGAGGTATGTTTGAGTCAGACACTATATCCTTAGATAATCATTTATTGGAAAATACAGGGATACTGGATAGTATATATGTTCACATAAGCCCAATTCGCTTTGGAAGGAAACAATTAAGCTTTATAAGTTATTTTGAAAATGATTCTACGATTAATATAGATGAACTGAACAATTCAATTATTATTTCTCTTTTCCCAAATCCGGCAAATGATTATTTCTTCATAAAGTTTCTGACAAAACCTGTATCAGCAATCAAGGTGTCCATTTATTCAATGGATGGTCGATTGATCAAATCGGATTATCACAATTCTCCTTCTGAAATACTGAAAGTTGACGCGAATGAAATTGCATCCGGGATCTATTTTGTTATTGTTGATTCAAAAAACAGCAGAGCTATACATAAATTAATCAGGGAATGAAAAATTCAGTGCTATTGGTTTTCATATTACTGAGTGTGAGTTTAAATGCGCAAATCAGAATAAATGAAATTCTGGCCCTAAACAGTTCCGTTGTAGACGATCCTGACTTTGGAGAATTTTCGGACTTTATTGAGTTACACAATACAGCCGCATACGCTATCAATCTTCAAAACTATTCTATTACTGATGATCCTGATACAAAGAAAAAATGGATATTGCCATCTCTGGTCTTGTCAGCAGATCAATACCTGATTATATGGGCTGACGGGGAATCTAAATATCCGGGAGAACGCGCTTACAGTAAATACAAAAATGATACAATTACTACAACCACTTTACATGCTAACTTTAATGTCA
>Ga0116143_10003093_pt1 | contig 17130 bp, 5 predicted proteins | sample AD_UKC034_MetaG_FD_89745 | JGI IMG/M metagenome (GOLD analysis project Ga0116143, IMG submission 89745) | Active sludge microbial communities of municipal wastewater-treating anaerobic digesters from USA - AD_UKC034_MetaG | ecosystem: Engineered > Bioreactor > Anaerobic > Digestate | place: USA...
ATCCACCAGCATTCATAACATCAACAGAAGAAGAAGAATGATAGCAAGCAGCGTAAAAATCGCCAACGGAGTTAAAAACTATATTATCCCAGGTAGAGGACCCACCTATATCAAAATATGTTGACCAAATCATTTCAAGAGTCGGGTCTATTATTAATATTTGATCTTTTGGATAATCGTCTAGTTCAAATGAAATGATATTTAAGTCAGATATAGAAAATTCACTTCTTACTTCAGTAATTCTTTCATTTTCTATTGTATATGAATACGGTGCTTCTTCTGCAAAATTCATCAAAGGTGTAAGTATATTGATGTCACCTGTTTCAGTTTTGCTTAGGTCAGTAATATATTCATAAGTATATTTAATTATATTCGGGTTTGCGCCCGGCTTAACAATAAAATCAAATTTTAAGCTTTTAGAATTGCTGTAAAACTTTAGATCAATATTTGGATAAATATTTTCGTAATAGATTGAATAATAATGAGGTACATTTAAAATTCCGTCTTGACAATGGCCTAAATAATAATTTGAAAAATTAGTGCATTCATTCTCTCCGTATATTTTAACATCTTCGTTAGGATTTATAAATTTTAAGTTGAACTGATATTCTTTATATCTAAGTTCTAATTGCTTAGCATATTCCAAATTGCCTTTTTCTTTTTCGATTTTTGATTCTTCAGTTTCGACAAAATACTCTTCTCTTGTAATAAAAATTATTTTATCAGCGGTAAAAAACACTTCTGCGTTGTTAATAGATGCTTGAAATATTACAGCATTTTGAACGATTCCTTTATTATTTGCAATTTGTCCGTTATTTTTTACAAATTGAATTTGTTGATCGTTCATGTACGATTCGAGATATTTTTTCTTAGCCTCTTTTAAAGATTCATTATTCTTTGAATTTTGGCAAAATGTAGTCGTAGCAAATGCAATAATCGAAATGAAAATAATAATTGATTTCATAAAATTCTCTTTGTAAGGTTATAGATAACTCAATATTTATCAACTGTAAATATATAAAAATTTTGAAAGAAATAATATTTTATTAAAATAAATTATTGAATATATAGATTGTTATATTCCGTAAGTTCAATTATTATAAATAAAAATTTTTTTTGCAAATAAAAAAATAATTCTACTTTTGTGCCTTGGAGAAATGGCAGAGCGGTCGAATGCGGCGGTCTTGAAAACCGTTGAGCTCGCGAGGGCTCCGGGGGTTCGAATCCCTCTTTCTCCGCCAAACGAAACCAATCCCCGCCACAGCGGGGATTTTTATTAAAAGCCCTGTTCCCAGAAAGCTCGCTTTCAAAGGAAACAGGGCTTCTAATAAAATAAATTTTGCTTTAGCAAAATTTGGTTTTGTTTGAAAGCCTCCCTCTTGGGATTACAAATTTTGTGTCAACAAAATTTGTAATCCTACCACCAGCCAGAGTGTAATATATTCAAATTTCGGTTTTGTTTGTAATCCAAAAAGCAAAATTCAAAAAATTTTGACAAAATTATGTGAAAGAATTTTCACCCAAATTTTGCTGTAAAATATGGGCGGAAGTAATTTTTAAATAGTACAAAATGTTTAATATTTTAACACTTGTAAATGCCGATGATAAATATTTTGTCAAATCGAACATAGTGAAGAATGGACTATTATATATTTACTATCGGTATAATTATACTATTCCCATAGAAAATCGTAAGCGAAAATTTCTTGGGAGCTTAATAAATAATTATACAGGGTAATCAATCAGCGAAGCGAATTGATTACCCTAAAAACAAAAATGTAAAAAAACTTATTTTTCAGTATCCTTAACCTCTTTTATGGTTTATCTCACTGCTTCGGTAACAATATTCTTAATCGTTGTTTGCCTGGGCAAAGTTCGAGGAGTCGTTTGTGTATTGGAGTTAGACAATTGTGTATGGTGCGGGGTGTTTGGATTACAAATTTGAAGTGAACGGGGTAAAGCTTTTCGATGGAGAGTTAAAGAATTATAGGAATATTTACAGTATTGTATTGAGAATCTAATTAGTTTTTATTTATTAAATTCTGTCCTGATTGACGAATTAGGACAGTTCTCTTTTTTATAATGTGGTGTAATGACTTAATATTGTTGTTAATACAATTAGTAAAAGTTTGAGATATGAGAAAAATAATTGCAATTTTGGTCGTTTTTGTTCTATTTGTATCGCAAAGTACAAATGCGCAAACAGTTTTAATAGATCCAACAGGCGATGGCGGATTCGAAAACGGAACTACTTTTGCCTCAAATGCTTGGACTGTCGTAAATGGAACTAATACAACATCCGATTATAATCGTTGGGTTATTGGAACCGAAGCTGCACAAACTGATGGAGCGTATTGTGCGTACATAAGTAGCGGAAACACCGGAAGTTATGGGGTAAATTCAAATTATAACTACAATTATTTAGGGAATACCAGTGCCGATAAGTGCCACTTTTACATCGATATAGATTTTCCGGCAAACGAACAGTTAATCACTTTGAGCTTTAAATGGAAGGGCAGAGGTTATTCTGATAATTCCGACCATTTACAGGTTTTTCTGGTACCTTTATCTGTTACACCTGTCGAGGATGTGTCGGTAAATTCTTCTTACAGAATTGGTCAAACCTATTACAATAATCAGACAGCATGGCAAAGCGAGAGTTTTAATATCAATCCATCTTATGCAGGAACAAGCGCAAGATTAGTTTTCTCATGGACAAATAACTCAACTGGAAACACTAACCCTCCTGCTGCTATTGACCAGATTTCTTTGGTTTCCGATAACTCCGATATGCAATTTGGCTCAGCAACTTGCTCTCAGGCATCAACAGATAATATTTGTCCCGGTACGCTTAATAATAAAATTCTGCGAATTGATATTGAGACAATTTTAGGACTTGAAAATCCATTATCGGTTAACTCAATGAAATTCAACACAGGAGTTGGAACTACTGATGCATCAAACGATTTGGCATTTGCAAAAGTGTATTATACAGTTAACAGTACAGTGTTTTCTACAGAGAATTTGGTCGGGACTGCTTATGCTAATCCAAACGGTGAGTTTGTAATTAATATGAATCAAACGCTGGAATATGGGATTAATTATTTTTGGTTGAGTTATGATGTTAGCAATGATGCTCAATCAGGCAATAATGTTGATGCTGAGCTTATTAGTCTAACGATTGCCTCAAATGAATATGTGCCTGATGTTACAAATCCGGATGGCAGTCGTTATATCCCAAACAATTGCCCACCTGTAAATGACCAATGTGTAAATGCAACTGAACTCAATTCCGGAGGTACTTTTACAGGATCGAATTTATATGCACAAGTTTCACCAGATGGTCCTTTGCCTGAAGATCCTTCATGGGTTCAATTCTCTTGTAATTCGTCAATAGACAATATCGTATATTATACTTATACTACTGGTAGTTCAACTACTGAATTGATTTTTGAATTTACTGATCTTGTGTGCTACAATAACGAAGGAATACAAGTTGCACTCTTCAATCCAATTACACCCTGTGCCGGTGGATCAAACTGGGGTTCTCCTCTTGAATGTGTTTCTCCACATTCGACGAATAACTTCTCATTCCAGGTCTACTCTCTCAGTCCTAACACCCAGTACTATCTCCTTGTAGATGGTTATGCCGGTGACAGGTGTAATTGGAATTTGTCTGTGCAAGTGCCAAACCCTCTTGATTTGGGCGAGGATACAACAATTTGTGATTATGAAACTCCATTTGTTATTGATCCAGGATTGGCAGCTCCTTACACTTTTTTGTGGTCGGATGGAAGCACTGAGCCAACGTTAGAGGTCTTGAATACAGGAATTTATAGTCTAACAATTACCGATGGAAGCTTTGTTGCATCTGATACTATCGAGATTGTGGTATATCCTTCTCCTAATGTTAATCTGGGTGCGGATATTCATATTTGTGAAACTTCTTCGCCACTGACGATAAATGCAGGGGATCCAACTAATACTTATTTGTGGAATACTTCTGAAACAAATCATGAAATTAGTGTGAGTACTTCTGGGACATTTTCGGTAAATGTATCTAATTCGTTTGGATGTACAGCTTATGATGAAATCGAAATAACAGTTGACCAAATGCCAATAATAAATCTGGAAGCAAATATTGGCTTATGTGATTATGAATTTCCGTACTTATTATCAGGTGTGTCTGATCCAGCTTATAATTACCTTTGGTCAACAGGCGAGACAACTCCTGAAATATTAATTTCAACAGCAGGATTATATTCAGTTACTGTAACAAATGGCTTATGCGAATCAACGGCATCGGTGTTAATCAAGGATAATGCTCCACCAGTAATTGACTTGGGCTCCGATATAGATATTTGCGAAACTTCTTTTCCAATAACACTTGATGGTGGTGCTGGCATGGATTCTTACTTGTGGAGCGATGCTTCGACTGACAGATATCTTAATGCAAATGCTGCCGGAACATATGCTGTAACAGTTACTGATTTAAATTCTTGTACTGCCAGCGACCAGATAATAATATCTGCAGATCAGATGCCCTCACTGGATCTTGGCAATGACCAGATTTTGTGCGATTATAACTTGCCAATTGTTTTGAATTCAGGAGCTTTACCTGGTTATAGTGTTTTATGGTCTGACAATTCAACAAATACTGATCTTGATGTAACGGTCGGAGGTATTTATTCTGTTACAGTCACCAATGGCATTTGCGAGGCAACAGATGAAGTAAATATTGAAGTTTATCCGGTACCTTCAATTGACTTGGGCTCCGATATAGATATTTGCGAAACTTCTTTTCCAATAACACTTGATGGTGGTGCTGGCATGGATTCTTACTTGTGGAGCGATGCTTCGACTGACAGATATTTTAATGCAAATGCTACCGGAACTTATGCTGTAACAGTTACTGATTTAAATTCTTGTACTGCAAGCGACCAAATTACAATCTCTGCCGATCAGATGCCTTCACTGAATCTTGGTATTGACCAGATTTTGTGCGATTATAACTTGCCAATTATGTTGAATTCAGGTGCTTTACCTGCTTATAGCGTTTTATGGTCTGATAATTCAACAAATACTGTTCTTGATGTAACGGTTGGAGGTCTTTATTCTGTTACAGTTACAAATGGTATTTGCGAGGCAATAGATGAAGTAAATATTGAAGTTTTTGCAGCAACAGTAATTGACTTGGGCGAAGATATTCAGGTTTGTTCACTCGAAAATAGTATTCTACTTGATGCAGGAAGTTTTGAAGAGTATTTATGGAGTACCGGAGATGCTACTCAATCTATCTCTGTTGCAAACAGTGGAAACTATACTGTTACTATTACTGATGTCAATGGCTGCACTTCATCTGATGAGATAAATATTTCTGTATTGGACGAGGTGCAAATTGCATTTTCTGGCGATTTCAATTTCTGTATTTATAATGATGAATTTCAATTTTCTGGAACTCCAAATGGAGGGTTGTGGTCGGGTAATGGTATTACAGACTCTGATTTGGGATTTTTTAATCCGCAAATAGCTGGTTTAGGCTCTCATACGGTCACTTATACAATTTCAAACTCGCTATGCACTTATTCCAAAGATACAATCGTCAATGTTTATGATATTCCTGATATTAGTATCTTACAAGCCTCAAATCCAACTTGTTTTGGTTTTGCTAATGGAAGTATAAGTACAGAATCAAATAGTGAAATTTTCGAATATATTTGGGAATCTGGTCAAAATACTGCAAATATCGAAAATCTTGAAGCGGGTAATTATCTTTTACAGGTTACAGATGTTAATTCCTGCACAAACACTATTACAGTTGAGTTGTTTCAGCCGGAACAGTTACAAATTAGTGTATTACAACAAAGCAACCCATCCTGCTATGCATATTCGGACGGTCTAATAGAAATAGAAGTTGTAGGTGGAACAGAACCCTATCAATTTGCCTGGAATAATGACAATTCCGAAAATTTAATATCTGATTTACCTGCTGGTCAATATACATTAACTGTTACGGATGCAAATTTTTGTACTGAGACAATTTCCTTTGAACTCGTAAATCCTGAAAGAATGGAAATAAGCGCTGATGTTACCAACATTAATTGTGGTATAGAAGCAGGTTCGATTGTTTTGGAAGTTGTTGGAGGTGTTGAACCATTAGAATATAGCTGGAGCAATATTGCGGAGAATGTATCTCAGATTTATGGTTTAAACTCAGGTGAATATGCTGTTACTGTTATTGATGCGAATAACTGCTCGGTGGATACTCTTATTGAAATAACTAAAACTGGAAATTTAACAGTTCAAATTCTCGAAATAAACGAAATACTTTGTCACAACGGAGCAGATGCTGTTTTGCAGGCAAACTCAAATTCGGGTTATTATCCGTTTTATTATAACTGGAGTACTGGCTCACAATTACAGCAAATAAGCGAAATTGGTGCCGGGACTTATTCTGTAACAATTACTGATGCTCTTTCTTGCGAAGGCGTTGCTAGCATTGTTCTTGCAAATCCGGCTCAGATTGATGTTGAAATTACTTCACAAAATATTTCATGTTTGGGCTATGATGATGGTTCTTTAAATGCTTCGGCTAGTGGCGGAGTTGGACCATATATCTATTTGTGGGGAAATGGTTCTTCAGAATCTCTCTTAACTGGTTTAGCGCAAGGTAATTATCAGTTAACAGTTTCAGATGCTAACGGATGTTCAGTTGTTCAAAATGCAATCGTTGATGAGCCTGAGAATCCATTGAAAATAAACATTGTTTCGGAAAATAATCTTTGCTACGGAGATGAAAATGGATTTGTAGCTGCTGATATACATGGTGGTGAGCAGCCATATATTGTTGAGATTAGAGGCGAAAACTATTTTAACTTGGATTATTTTGCCGGTAATTTAAGTGTAGGCTTTTACACTGTAAGTGTGCAGGATAATTATGGATGCTCCTTCGATACCATAGTTTTTATTACCGAACCAGCCGAGCTTATAGCAAGTGTTTTTGTTACAAATCCATCATGCATTGGGAATAATGATGGGTCGATTGAGATACTTACCGAAGGTGGAACAGAACCTTACTTTTATTCTTTCGAAAACGGAGGTTCTCATTTGTCTTTGATTCAAGGATTGTACGAAGGCGAGTATAATATAGAAATTTCTGATTCTAATAACTGTGTTTTGGATTTGTCAACAATAAGACTTATTGATACTGACCGAGAGTGTATTATTATTCCTAATGCTTTTACACCTAATGGAGATGGGATTAATGATACTTGGGTAATTGAGGGGATTAATAGTTTTCCAAATCATATTGTGCAGGTTTTTAACCGATGGGGACAGCTCGTTTACCAAGGATTTAATGGTGATAACGAATGGGATGGAAGGTTTAATGATAAGTTCGTTCCTGCAGGTTCTTATTTGTATATCGTGAAGCTTTATAACAGGGAGTTAACAGATTATTCAGGGATAGTAACTGTGATTTATTAATAAATAAAAAAAATGAAGATGAAAAAAATGGTTTTAACGGTTTTATGCATTGTCTTTGCATGCACTTTTGTAAATGCTCAATTATTAAACGAAAGTTTTGAAGGTACATTTCCACCTGCTGGATGGACTGTGAGAGGAGGTAATTTGCAAGGCGGCGAAAATTGGGGAAAAGGAATCTCTACTATGTATTTTCAGTGTCATCATAGCGGAACTGTCGGTGCCGTTTCGGAATCCTATGTTTATCCGGACGAGGTAACTCCAGACAATTGGTTGATTACACCAGAAATTCCTGTGCAAAATAATGATAGTATCGTGTTTTTTGTAATGCCATCTTCTGTTCAATATCCTGCCGAGCATTTCGAGTTATGGCTGTCGATGTCGGGTAATGAAATTGCAGATTTTACCGAAAAACTTTACGAAATAACCTTTTCCGCTTCTGATGCCGACGATTGGAACCGCATTTCTATAAGTCTTAGCGATTGGAATGGAAGTTCGGTATATCTTGCTTTTGTGCATAATAACTGTTCAGGACAAAATATGCTAATGCTGGATGATGTTTCTATAGTTGAAGGCGAATCGACAACACATATTAATATTAATGAGTTGGAATTTAACGACGGGGTCTGCTATTTTGACGGAGATTATTTACATTTTTATGAAAACTATCCAACTATGGAAAATGTTGCGATTTATGGAGTTTCGGGAATTTGTTATTACAGAAATGCGAAAGTAAACTCACGTACAATTTCATTACCAATGCTAAAATCAGGATTGTACATTATTGCTTTTTCAGTAAATGATACACTGCATACTTATAAATTGCTAAAATACTAATCGTACTGTTTTAGTTGAAGGTGTCGTTTTTATGGTTTCCTGTCCTGATTGATGAATTAGGACAGGTCTCTTTTTAATAATATGGTGTAATGACTTAATATTGTTGTTAATAAAATTAGTAAAAGTTTGAGATATGAGAAAAACAATTGCAATTTTGGTCGTTTTTGTTCTATTTGTATCGCAAAGTACAAATGCGCAAACAGTTCTAATCGATCCAACAGGCGATGGCGGATTCGAAAACGGAACCACTTTTGCCGCAAATGGCTGGACTGTGGTGAATGGGTCCAATGCAACTTCTGATTATAATCGTTGGGTTGTAGGTGTAAATGGAACACACACAAATGGTAGCTATTGTGCGTATATTAGCAGCGGGAGTTCAGGGAGCTATGGAACAAATGCCAATTATGCATATACTGGTTCGAGTGGTGATGTTTGTCATATTTACAAAGATATTAGTTTTCCTGCAGGTGAAGAGTTAATTACGCTAACATTCAAATGGAAATCTAGGGGCCATACTGATAATTCGGATAATTTGCAGGTTTTTTTAACTCCAACTAGTGTAACACCAGTTGAAGATGTGAACTTAAGCTCTTCGTACAGGATAGGTCAAAGTAGTTATTATAATGTTACAACATGGCAAGATGCGACAATAGTAATTGATCCATCTTACGCTGGTACAACAGTTAGATTGGTGTTTTCTTGGAAGAATAATACGTTAAACACGACAACCCCACCCGCAGCCATTGATGAAATATCTCTGGAATCTGATGCATCAAACATGACATACTCATCTTCTACAACCGTTCAGGCTTCTACGGCGAATGTTTGTCCTGGGACTTTAAATAATCAGATTGTTTGTGTACAGGTGGTAACAGCCGATGGATTGTCAAATCCACTTACAGCCGACTCGTTTACTTTTAATACAGGAAGCGGTACTACAGATGTCGCTGATATTTCTAACGCAAAGCTATTTTATACCGGAACAAGCAGTAGCTTTTCAACAACAACTCAGGTTGGAAGTACAAATAATTCGCCTAACGGTAGTTTTACAATAAGTCCATCTCAAACCTTAGCTCTTGGTACAAACTATTTTTGGCTTACTTATGACATTAGTCCATCAGCTACAATCGGGAATTCTGTTGATTGCGATTGTAATTCAATTACTGTTTCTTCAACTTCCTATACTCCAACTGCAACAAATCCTGCAGGTGTAAGAAATATTCCATCCGGTTGCCCACCCGGAAATGACAATTGTAGTAATGCATGGGAAATTCCTTTGGTGGGAACAATAAGTGCATCAAATGTTAATGCAGCAACAGGCATTCAGCCAGATGACCCTAATCCAGTTTTTGAAGCAACATGTAATTCTTCATCTGATAATGTAATTTTCTTTAAGTTTACAACAACTACTGCGGGTGATTATCAGGTGTGTTTTTCTAATTTGTCGTGCAATACCTCAAGTGGTATTCAAGCATCTATTTTTGATACAGATCAGTGTTATACTACAAATCATTGGCCTGTCGAAATTGCCTGTGTAGAGCCGATGAATACAAATAATTTTTGTATTTCTGCAAGCGGACTAGCTGCCTCAACAACATACATGATGTCAGTTGACGGATATTCTGGCTGTAAGTGCTCTTTTAATGTTGGCGTAATCCAAGAAAACATTTTGCCAGTTAGTCTGGGATCTTTTACTGCAAATATGTTTGATTGCTCGGTTAAATTAGAGTGGACAACTTTTTCAGAAATAAATTCCGATCGGTTTCTAATTTTAAGAAAGTCTCCAGACGGATACGATATTATTGGAGAAGTTGCTGCATCAGGCAATAGCAATATAAAGAATAACTATGAATTTATTGACAAGAACCCTTTGCGAGGGCATAATTATTACCTTTTGAGGCAAATCGATTATGATGGTACAAGCGAGAATTTGGGTATTAGAAATGTTTTTTACGATTGTGAGAATAATGAAATAAATATCATTTCTCAAAATGGATTTATTAAAATCGAAAGTAATAATTATGTTGAAAATGCTCAACTTGAGATAATATCTGCTGATGGCAGAGTAATCTGTAAAAAATCATTTTCGGGTTATAGCCTAGAGTTCTGCACTGAAAACATGAGCAAAGGAATATATTTTGTAAAATTTGTTAATTGGCCCAAAACTTTATCGCAGAAGATTTATCTTTATTGAAAAATTGAATAAATTTGTCATTAGTTAAAACTGTTGTTATGAGATCATTATTTTTTGTTTTAAGTTTATTAGTTGCGAATTGCATTGTTGCAGCAGAATTTACAGTTACAAATACACTCGATTCTGGTCCGGGCAGTTTGCGGCAGGCAATAACAGACGCTCAGGCATCACCTGGTTCAAACACTGTATTGTTTGCTATACCAACATCTGATGCTAATTATAATTCTACTTCAGAGCATTGGGTAATAAGTTTGAACTCTGCACTGCCATATATTGTTATGGGAAACCTTACAATTGACGCTACTTCTCAAACAGGATATTTGGGAACTCCAAAACTTGCAATAACAACAAGTTCGCCTTCAACAGTATTATGGGCATTTGGAATATTTTCTTCAAATAATAATATTAAAGGTTTTTTGGTTTATGGTTTTGCTAATGGAATTCTGATTTCCGAACCTGGAGTCCAAAATAATAATATATCGCAGTGTTATTTAGGTACAGATGTTAGCGGAACTTATGCAATTGGAAATCAAAATGCTGTTGTGATAAATAATCAGGCATCTGATAATAATGTTTTCGATTGTCTTATTTCTGGAAATACAAATGGTTTTGTTTGTAATAACGCAAGCCAGAATCAGATTTATGATTGTTATTTCGGTGTTAATTACCTAGCTGCCGGAGCTTTGCCAAATACTAATGGAATAGTCTTAGATTCTGGATCTCATTCCAATCTTATCCGAGATAATGTGATTTCAGGTAACACATCAGCAGGAATTTTAATTTCAAAATCTAATCAAAATCAAATTAAAGGAAACAAAATCGGCACTGATATTAGTGGATTATCACAAATTGCCAACGAAAATGGGCTAATGATTGATTCTTCAATCAATAATATTATTGGTGGCGAAAACATAAACGATCGTAATATTATTTCAGGCAACAATCAAAGTGGTATCGTAATAAGCGGAAGAACATCTACTCAAAATCAGATTCTAGGTAATTATATCGGAACTGATCTTAACGGTGAAGCAAAACTGTCGAATTTATATGGTATTGCAATTACAAAGGCATTCGATAATATTATCGGGCCGGATAATCTTATTTCGGGCAATACCGATATTGGAGTTCTTTTAACAGGTAAATATACACGACTTAATCGAATTGAGGGTAATATTATAGGTACTGATGTTAGCGGCACACAATTACTTGATAATCATAAGGGCATAGTTATCAAAAGTCTTGCTAACAGTAATTTCGTTGGTGGCAATACTGCAGGGCAAAGAAACATTATTTCTGGTAATTTAGAGATTGGAATTTATATTGAGGCCTCCGACAGTAATAAAGTTACAGGAAATTATATCGGGGTTGACATTAGTGGTATGAATAAAGTTGCTGTTGCATATACTCAGCCTTACTACGAACATCTTGACTCTTTGGTCCAAGGAAATGGGATAGAGTTTAATGCAACGGCAAAGCATAATATTCTTGGAGGAGACGATTTTGGCGAAAGAAATGTTGTAAGCGGTCATAAGGTTTATGGTGTGGTTTATTATGGTAACTGTAGCTACAATCATTTATATAACAACTTTATAGGCACCGATGCAACTTCACAAAACGCTGTTCCAAATGCTACCGGAATTTGTTTCGATTGTGCATCAAATCATAATGATGTTGTTAATTGTGTGATTTCAGGTAACTTAAGTTACGGTTTGTTTTATGTAACCCGTGGTACTGAGTATAACCGTTTTTGGGGAAATATGGTGGGCGTTGATTCCACAGGAACAGTTGCTGTTCCTAATGATATTGGAATTGTTGTGTCAACAGGTACTGCACATAATATTATTGGAGGCGAGGAGCCCTGGCAGGCAAATGTGTTTTCCGGGAACAGACTTAGTGGTATGATGATTACAAACGGACTAACCGAATATAATCAGGTAAAAGGAAATTACTTTGGAACAGACAAAACTGGAACTATCGCAGTGCCAAATCTTTATGGTATTACTATTACAACATTTACAAAACATAATATTATTGAAGGTAATTTGATTTCGGGCAATACTATGTCGGGTATAATCTTGTACGAACATGCCGACAGCAACCGCATTGTGAATAATAAAATCGGAACAGATATTAATTTAAATCCACTCGGTAATGGTAATGGTGGCATTTATGTCGATCAGGGTGCATCTTTCAACACAATCGGCGAAGTGGAAAATCCAAACATTATTGCCCATAACTCCAATGCTGGCATTTTAGTAAAACATGAACTTACACAAAATAATCGAGTGTCCGGAAATCTAATCTATCAAAATGATGGACTAGGGATAGATATATTCCCATTTGGAATGGTTAACGATAATGATAATGGTGATTGGGATGATGGAGCGGCCTCATTGATGAATTTTCCGGTAATAAATTCAATAATTTATAACCCTGAGTCAGAAAATGCACATGTCTCTGGAGTTCTCGATTCCCAATATCCGCAAAATTGTATAGTTGAAATTTATACAGCCGATGAATCCGATTTTGAGCATGGTCAGGCCAATGCTTTTGTTGGATTAGCTTATCCCGATCAGTATGGCAATTGGTCGCTTACTACCGATGCATTAGACGAATCGGACGTTGTAACTGTAATCGCAATAAGTGAGGAGGGAAATACTTCGGAGTTTTCCCTTAATTTCGACGACATCATACTTAGTGCTGAGTCTGATTTTGCATTTGATAATATAGAAATTGGTCCAATGCCAGCAAGCAATTTCTTCACAATAAATGCCAATGATCAAATTGAAGATTATTTTGATTTTTGTATTTATGATATATCTGGCAGTCTGATTTTTTCTCAGAATAATTGTATCGGCGAAACTCTGGTTGACATTACAGACAAAACCCTTTATAAGGAAGGTAAGTACATTCTTGTTATAAAAACATCTGGTGGGATTTCTGTTGCAAAAAATATTATGATCGTTAGGTAGATTAAAAACATTGATAAAATGAAGAAGATATTATTTACAATTACATTAACTTGGATAGGTGCATATTTATTTGCAAATACATATATAGTTGTAAACACAAATGATGGTGGAACTGGTTCTCTACGACAGGCAATTCAATTGTGTTTAGATAATCCGGCAGGGGCTCCGCATTTTGTGCATTTTCAAATTCCTGATACAGACCCTGGTTATGACCCTGAAACAGGAGTGTGGACAATAGTTTTTGAGGATGAGGGTTTGCCGGCTTTCTCAACCGGATACATAACTGTTGACGGTACAACACAGACAAGTTTCGCCGGTGATACCAATCCTTATGGACCGGAAATTTGCTTAAATGGAAGCAATAGAACCGTAGAATGTTGCATCTCATTATTGAATTCCTCAAATAACACAATCAAGGGGCTTATAATCAACGAATTTCTTTATGGAATTCAGATCTATGGCGAGTCGGCAACTCAAAACAAAGTTGTCGGCTGCTACCTTGGTTGTAATTACAACGGATCGGAACGCAAAGGAAATGTTAATGCTATCGAAATTATTAGCGGTGCTTCATACAATCAAATTGGTGATGTTGGTTCTGCTAACCGAAATCTAGTTTCCGGAAACGAATATGCTGGGATTAGAATGAGCGATTCTCATCATAATTTAATTATTAATAATCTGGTTGGTGTTAACCTTACGGGTGAATCCGAATTACATAATTATGATGGTATTACTGTTGAAGGAGCTGCTGCCTATAATAAAATTGGTGGAATGACCGCCGATTCAATGAATCTGGCATCAGGTAATGTGGCTTACGGTATTGATATTTTTGGTGTTGGTTGTATTGGTAATGTGGTACAAGGTAATCTTATCGGAACAGATATTACAGGCTCTTATGCTATCCCAAATACTTACGGATTATTATGTGACGACAGATCAAATCATAATATTATTGGAGGATATTTACCCGGACAAGGAAATCTTATCTCTGGAAATACAGCTTTTGGTGCTTACTTTTATAATAATGGAACAAGCTATATGCAGCTTATTGGAAATAAAATCGGTACTGACATTACCGGTAATTATGCAATCCCAAACGAAACAGGTGTGCATATCGATGGAGCTTCTTATGCTAATATTGTGGATGGCAATCTGATTTCGGGTAACCTTGCTAATGGAATTACAGTTTTCGGAATTTATTCTGACTACAATGTTATTATTAGAAATAAAATTGGTACTGATATTTCTGGAATCAATTCAATTCCTAATGGAGTACAGGGAATTTTAGTGACTCAAAATGCAGCAAATACTACAATAGGTGGTAGTCCGGAACATGCAAATCTAATAGCCTTTAACGGACGGAATGGGGTAAAATTAGAGTCATTGCAAGCAAAGTATAATTTAATATCCTGCAATACATTTCTTAATAATGCATATATGGGAATAGAGATATTTCCTGATGATGAAATAAATCAGAATGATGAAGGAGACATTGATGATGGTCCTAATGCTATGCTGAATTCACCAGAAATCGAAAACTTGACATTTGATGGTTCGGTAGCAACTATTTCAGGTATAGCCGATGTCCAAAATCCAGCGACAACTAAAATAGAAATATATCGAGCAATTTTAAATACAAATTTTATTGCCGAAGGTGTGGACTATTTGGGATATACCTACTGCGATGCTTCCGGCAACTGGTCTTTCAACTTTAATTTTGAAAATGAAACTGATTATTACACAGCAATATGCATTGATGAATTTAACAATACTTCGGAGTTTGCAATAGAATATCCGGATCAAACCGTTACTTTTAATTTAATATTTGGTGTGTCTGATATATATTATCATGGTAGCTTAACTGCCGAAGTAAGTGGTGTGCCTATTGCATCTCCGGCTGTTTTGCCTGCAAATACCCAAATATTCTTCACTGCAACACCCGATGATGGTTATCGAGTTAAACAATGGTACAGAAATTTTGATAATATTGATGGGAATTTATCAAATTATTACATGATAAGTGAATTAGATGAAGAAGTAGAAATTGTAGTCGAGTTCGAACCAATAACAAGTACTATTGACTACGCCGATAATGAAAGTTTTTCTGTATTTCCAAATCCAGTTTCGAAAGGACAAAACTTTTTTATTCAATCTACCGAAAGTGGTTTTATTGAAATCAGAAATCTTAATGGCCAAATAGTTTATCGAGAACGGATGAATGACAGATGTAATCAAATCATAATTGATGAGCTACAATCAGGGATTTATTTTGTTAAAGTTATAAGTGACTTAAATAATGATATTAAGGTGTCTAAACTCATCGTTAAATAATTATGAGAAGAATTTTCTCAATATTATTTTTGTTTCTTAGTTTGGGTGCTTCTTCCCAGATTATTACACTCGAAACCAAAGTTGATAGTCTTGTTTCAATTATAGAGTTTTCCGAAAAGTTGCATCAAATATATCCTTATGATGTTTTAAATACCGGAGATAATCCATGGCACAAGATCAGAGGCTTTTATATGACAGATGGTCCGCATGGTTATAGGTATCCCGAATCGACAGGAGGTGGCTTTACAGGAAATTACGAAGATGTCCCTGAATCGGGAAAAGCAACAAGCTTCCCTATTAGTGTTGCAGTTGCGGCAACTTGGGATACCGATTTAGCCTATAGAATGGCAAAGGAAATGGGTAAAGAGTTTGTTGCTAAAGGCATTAATCAAGCACTTTCGCCGGCATTGTATCTATGTAACGAACCTCGCAACGGTAGAAGTGGCGAGAGTTTTGGTGAAGATCCCTTTTTAGCATCTGAAATAGCTGTGTCAACAGTTTTAGGTATGCAATCTTATCCGTTAATAACTACTATCAAATCATATATTGGCGAGAATGCACAAAACACACGAATGACTGATAGTATTACAATTGGTCGTAGAATGCTTATGGAACATTGGGGTTTGCCATATCGCAAATGCATTCAGGATGCAAATGCTCTATGCGTTATGTCTGCATATGTTAGGTTAAATGATTTGAATGTAGATAATGTTTTTTGGTTTAGTTCGGAGAATTATTCTTACAATACCGAAGTATTGCGAGAGAAATGGGGTTTCCCTTATTATATGGTCTCAGATTGGGGCGCAGTTCATGATGCCGAACTAGCAATTGAAAGTGGATTGGATCTTTGTATGGGCACCTGGCATTATGCAACAGATTTGTGGCAGCCAATTATATCGGGTGATATTCCATACAGTATTTTTGAAAGTACTGTGAAACGAGTAATTAGAACTAAACTTTCCGCTGGTATTATCGGCTGGCAACCAAAATATTCCATTGATTTAGTTAGCGATGATCAGAGTATTGCACTATGTTACGAAGCTGGGGTTAAGAGCTTAGTCCTACTTAAAAATGAGAATTCAATATTGCCATTAAATGCTTCTGATGGTAGCAAAGTAGCTCTTATCGGTCCAAGTGTCATGATGCCGCAGCTAGATGGATTTGGCAGTAGTTATGTGTTTGCAACTTATTTTACAACAGTGCTTGAGTCTGTTGCGAATAAAATTGGGCTAGATAATGTTTTATATGCTCATGGTTGTGATATCAATTCCGATGACGAAAGCGGATTTACAGATGCTATAAATGCTGCTTCAA
>Ga0116143_10003095_pt1 | contig 17124 bp, 13 predicted proteins | sample AD_UKC034_MetaG_FD_89745 | JGI IMG/M metagenome (GOLD analysis project Ga0116143, IMG submission 89745) | Active sludge microbial communities of municipal wastewater-treating anaerobic digesters from USA - AD_UKC034_MetaG | ecosystem: Engineered > Bioreactor > Anaerobic > Digestate | place: USA...
AAGTATGAAACAGCTCCTCCACAGTAATTCTCCTGAAGCCGCCACCACAGCGTTACTCTCACGCATGCTTGAAAAGTTACTCCTTTGAAGAGCATCTCTCTTTCAAGGCACACGCGGTGAGGCGCTTTCATTGAGAATATTCCTATGGACGAATTCGATTTTGTATTTTAGGGGCTACACAAATCACCGAAAGGCAGGAAAAAGAAACGAGTTGTCTGAAGGGTTGAGGTATTCTTGCTGGATGTGGCCGGCATGGAATTGATCGGACTAAATGCCAATTCTCTCACCAAGGAATTCATACAAGCCTCCTCGAATAAAAAGTCTCCTCAATACATCTCTGGATCAATCTTAAAAAAGAAGAAAACAAATTTCAAGCGCTCAGGATGCCATTTTTATGCCTGCATTATGCCAGGAAAAAACTGGCAGAAAACGAGGAGCGAGGATGGATAACAGTAAGGCTAATTACGTCACGTGTGCTGTCCCTGGAATCTCTCTTGAATTACCTGCTATTCTTCAAACTCATAAGCACCACGATCCCAGGCAGCGCCTTGCGGCCGGCTAACAGAATTGATGCTGAAATCATATCCTGTCGGCAGCGAAGTACCGGAATTCACTGCCGGAGAAGTGCTGCTGAGCTGAAATCCATCAGTATTCGGACGACAATCTATCGCATATGTCCCTATAAAATAGGAAGGAGGCAAGCTGGTATCCTGGAAACCCGGATCAGATCCGGATCCCGTAGCTTCCCAGCTTGTAATGGTTGCCGTTGTATAGGTGTTGCCTCCATCTTGTACTACCGGAGAAGCATCACTATGATAGTAGGTGTTGTTGACATGGCTTGTTAATCGATTCCTCGTTTCACTATGAAAAGCAAACCTATTCGACAGCGGTGAAAGAATATTGTTCGTAAGCTCGAAGGGACTAAGGGTAGCGGAGGAAGCACTAACGACGATTTCGCCCGTACCGGAACTCCCGTTTTCGAAGCACGTATTATTGTAAATCCTTACTGCAACTGTCCCTCCCAACGTAGACTGGAGGTGTACTGCATCTGAGTTATTGTTCACGATCAAATTACCATAAATATCAATATAAGAGGTTGTGCTTGAATCATTAATACCTCGAACAACAATTCCTTTATTGAGATTATCATTAATAAGATTGTACCGAAGCCACATAAAATTCGGAGCCGTAGTATCCGCATCTGCTTCAACCACCAGAGCATGGCCAGCATCATCATCTCTCATACCATGAACAGCGTTATATTCAACCAAGACATTTTGCACATTGTTCTTGATCTTTATACCATTACCTCCAGTGGAAACACCGCATCCGACATTGGAAATTTCATTATCACCAATATACACTCCGCTTATGTATGACGCACCTCCGCGATACTCCTCATAAACAATAATCCCGTTGGAGGACATATCATAAATTTGGCAATGGTAAATAACGACATTCCCCACATTATTGCCGTTACCAGCGCCAATCACAATCCCCTGACCGCCATTAGCCACCGTAGAACTGTTATGAATGACAACATTTATAATGCATTTTGTCGCACCGACAAGATTGCTATCGCTTGGACGGTTAATCGCTATACCACTGCCATTGTAACCATTACAGTCAATCTCAAAATTCGCAAATATCGTTCCATGAACAGCATCATCCCACGCCATGCGCACCACCGGGTTATCACGCTGCGTTGCACCATTTAGGGTGTAAGAATTGAGATCACCTGAAAGCTGAAGTTTTGCGAGAGTTCCTGTACCCCACCATCCAGATCCATCATACACGACACCACCAGTAAGGTTAAGATACTCGTCGTATCCCGCTCCACCAGTCCAGGTGTCATCACCGTTAAAACAAACGATATCACCTGCTGCAAGTGAGCCCGATCCTGTATAGCCTACCATACCCGGACAGTGAGCCCATGCTGCAGCCGGACTTTTACCATCGTTAGAATCATTTCCAATACTCGAAGAAACAAAATATATTTCTGCTCCCGCTTCGCTCCCCACAAAGCAAATAAACAAAAAAACTGATATCAGTTCTACACATGACAACAGTTTGGTTCTCACGACGGCTCCTTTCTTTTTAAGACGCACAGACAAGGCGTTCCGGAAAACAGGGTCAACTATGCGTATATTGTTCTCCAGTTCGTCCCCGGACGATATAGGGTGAAGCGTGCATTGTGTAAAAAATCCCGTAGTATTTTACCGACCCAGTCTCCAAGACTTGTGTGATCATTCGCTGAGTTCTGGGGCTTGTTCATATCTTCTCCAGTGCCCTGATGTGCCATATGTCCGACCTGCCGGCCGCCCGATGCTCGACAGTGCGACCACGGAATGGCTGCATCCTGCCCTAATCCACCAAGGCCGCCATGATCTGCACTGCCCCACGAGGGATTCCCTGTTGCTTTCTTGCAGGCAGGATCTCTCCTTTGGAAAGAGGCGCGTCCGGTAGTATCTGGTTCAGAGGTTCGACAGGAGATGGACACAGCGGGGCAAAGTTCAAGAATATCTGGTTCAGATCTCTGCCAGCGTACATGACACGCGGGCAATACGTTCGAGCGTAAGCATCGAGCCCTTGTTCATGTGGGATGGCGCAGAGAAGGGTGTGAAGCGATGGGCTGCGTCTTCTTCAGGCAAAACAGCCCCTCCCGTGCCTGGCACGGATTCGCTACCACCTAATCACCTGAAAAACGGTGGGTTGGATGGCGTGACGATAGTACTGAGGTTGAGTAAATGTACAGGAAGAGCAAATCGGGGGAAGCGGGAATTCTTGCCGAGTGCTGCGATTGCACATGCTGCTCAGGCGCGAGTCTGCTTCACTGCCCGGATTTCATTCTCCGGCCTCGGGAGCAGGTCGGTCGGTACTTTTCTTGATAACGACCTTTTTGTCTTCTTTTTTCTTCTCCCACTGCAGCCGCAGTGCTTTCTCTTTTTCGCGCAGTTGCTCGCGTCTTCGTTTTCGCCGTCGATCCAGTTCTTTGTTGCGTTCTCGCTTTGGCATTGTATTCACCGAATAAATGTTAACTCAGGTACTCAAAAGCGCGTCTCCTGAGCAGGAGACAAGCCTGAAAATTGACATCCAGGCTTACTTTCTGCGCTGATGCCGTGTCCGGGCCAGGAGTTTTCTATGCTTGTGCTTGCGCATCTTCTTTCGACGCTTTTTAATTACACTTCCCATAGTTGTACCGCACTTGCCTTGTGAAATTGATATTCAGAGTATTCGTCGCCGATGATTAATCCGGCTCAAAAAAAATAATTCTCAGAATTTATCCGACTTCTCGATAAAAGTCAACTCGAAAGAACGTATTTTGTTGCCGAAGGATAACGATTCACTGCTACCTCCGTGATACGATACGCAATACTTTGAACAGGAATCAAAGAAGCTTGTCGTGGGACATTGCTCTTTTGCCCTCAGTTCATGTCGCCCGCGGATGCAAGTGGAAATGCCCAACGCGCAATTCCGGCGCCCCACCAGGGCGCTGTTATTGCTTGACATCGATCACAATTCATCATACAGTAAGCCTTTTAGTTTTCTACCTATTTTGAAGGAGACCCCCTATGTCAATGACCAACTATCTTTTTACCTCTGAATCTGTTACCGAAGGTCATCCTGACAAGATAGCTGACCAGATTTCCGATTCTATTCTGGATGCGATCATCGCCCAGGACCGGAAAGCACGGGTAGCGTGTGAAACCCTCGTCACTACCGGACTTGCACTCATTGCGGGCGAAATCACCACCGACTGCTATGTCGATATGCCTATGATGGTCCGTAAGACGATCAAAGAAATCGGATATACCGATTCAGCAATGGGATTTGACTGGGAAACCTGCGCAGTGATTACGTCCATTGATCAGCAATCACCGGATATCGCCATGGGCGTAAATGAAAGTGACGACCATGAACAGGGAGCCGGTGACCAGGGATTGATGTTCGGGTTTGCCTCTGATGATACCGAAGCACTTATGCCCATGCCGATCTACTTTGCTCACAAGATAACCAGGCGGCTTGCCGAGGTGCGTAAGAACGGTACTCTTGGTTTTCTTCGGCCTGATGGAAAGTCACAAGTTACAGTTGAATATGATGAAGACCGGCCTGTAGCAGTCCGTACAATCGTTGTTGCTTCACAGCATTCTCCGGACGTGAGCAGTGCCGTTCTCCGTGAAGCAATCATTGAGGAAGTCGTGAAGAAAATAATCCCTCCCGAGCTGCTTGCTTCCGATGTCAAATATTATATTAATGCTACCGGACGCTTCGTGATCGGAGGTCCCCAGGGCGACTGCGGTCTTACCGGAAGAAAGATCATTTGCGATACCTACGGCGGTCAGGGAAGCCACGGCGGCGGTGCTTTTTCCGGTAAAGATCCCTCGAAGGTGGATCGATCAGCATCCTATATGGCTCGCTATGTTGCCAAGAACATTGTTGCTGCAGGTCTGGCGCGAAAATGTGAAGTCCAGGTTGCCTATGCAATCGGAGTGGCGGAGCCTGTATCGGTGATGATCAACAGCTTCGGCACCAGCCGGATCTCTCCTGATCGAATCGCGCAGATTATTCGCAAAGTGTTTCCTCTCAGGCCCAAGGCTATGATCAAACACCTTGATCTGCTTCGTCCAATCTATAAGAAGACTGCGGCCTACGGACATTTCGGCCGTACTGAGCCGGAATTCACCTGGGAGAAAACAGATATGGTAGAACAACTTAAAAGTGAAGCTGGATTGTGAGGAGCAGACCATGGACTATGATGTCAAGGATCTCAGTTTGGCCGATAAGGGCGAGCTTCGCATTGAATGGGCTCTGCAAAGCATGCCGGTGCTTAATCTTATTCGCGAGCGGTTTGAGAAGGAAAAGCCTCTCAAGGGCCTGCGGCTTTCTGCCTGCCTCCATATTACAACCGAAACCGCTGGCTTGGCGCGGACCCTTAAAGCAGGCGGGGCAGAGGTTATGCTGTGTGCGTCCAATCCGCTCAGCACCCAGGATGACGTAGCTTCTGCGCTCGTCAAGAATCACGGTATTCCGGTTTTTGCGGTCAAGGGAGAAGACAACAAGCGCTACTATAACCATATTCATGCAGTGCTCGACCAGAAGCCGGCCATCACGATGGATGACGGCGCTGATCTCGTTTCTACAGTTCATGCCGAGCGTACAGAACTCATTGGTACGGTTATGGGCGGCACCGAAGAAACCACTACCGGTATTATCCGCCTCCGCAGCATGGCGGAAAAGGGCGTGCTCAAATTCCCCTTGATTGCTGTCAATGATGCGGATACCAAGCACTTCTTTGATAACCGGTACGGCACCGGGCAAAGCACAATTGATGGCATTATCCGGGCTACCAACCGGCTTCTCGCGGGTAGCGTCTTTGTGGTCTGCGGCTACGGATGGTGCGGCCGCGGAGTCGCACTGCGGGCAAAAGGCATGGGCGCCAATGTCATCATCACCGAGGTGGATCCCCTGCGTGCTCTGGAAGCTGCCATGGATGGATATCGCGTCATGCCCATGGCTGAGGCTGCTCCGATTGGCGATATCTTCTGCACCGTCACCGGTGATATCCATGTTATTCGCACTGAACACATGACTGCCATGAAAGACGGCGTTATCGTCTGCAACTCAGGTCACTTCAACGTGGAGATCGAAATCGCCCGCTGCAATGATCAGGGAAGCATCATCGGCGGACTTGAAAAACTGGCAGTGAGCAAACGCAGAACACGTGAGTTTATCGACGAATACACGCTTCCATCTGGCAAGAAGGTAAATCTTCTTGGCGAGGGCCGGCTGATCAATCTGGCTGCTGCTGAGGGACATCCTTCCAGCGTCATGGACATGAGTTTCGCTAATCAGGCCTTATCCGCTGAGTACGTCAGCAAGAACGCACAAAGTCTTAAGCCGACGGTATATCCCGTACCAAAGGATATCGATCGGGAAATTGCCCGGCTCAAGCTGAAAAGCATGGGCATCAGCATCGATACGCTCACCGAGGAACAGCAGCGGTATCTTACCTCCTGGGAAATGGGAACGTAGCAGACGAACTGACAGTTCAAACTGTTTCAGCCGTTTCAACCGTTCAAACGGATTGAACAGCTTGAACAGTTTTTTCGAGAGGTAATACCTGGCAACGAGTTAGTACTATGTATTCGTATTGTCCATCATCGGAATCCGAGTCCTTCCCGGGCCGCCGAAGTCGCACGCGCCAGGCAAAGTCCTGGAGCATACCAGGAAAAAGCCTGGCCGCTGCCGTGGCAGCGGTTGCGCTCTGGTGCAGCATCTGCTGCGGCCAAACCATGTACATGACTGACAGTATCTCTCTTTTCGTACGAACCGGACCAACGAATGATCATCCGGTTATCGCAACGCTGGAAGCCGGAGACATTGTTCAGGTGTTGGAAGATGCCGGCGAGTGGGTCCGTATACGCTTTGCTGGCGATAAAGAAGGATGGACTCAGAAGCAGCTTCTGGCTCAAAAGCCACCCAGCTTGACCACCGCGGAAAAACGCACTGCTCAAAGCAAGAATGACAAAGAGCGTATCTCCGCGCTGGAGGCAGAAAACAAAACGCTTCGTGCTGAATACGAGCAGGTCAAAAAAACGCTGACTGCTCGGGAGAAAGAATATCAGGCTATTCAGGAAGCAGCAGACGACTTCCTCCGTATGAAAGAAGAGCATCAGCAGGCGCTGGCCGTTTCTCAGAAGCTCACAGCACACAATCACGAATTGACCGTGGAAAACCAGGTTCTCAAAGACGTCCGCAACGTCAAATGGTTTATCGCCGGATCATTGGTCACTATCTCTTCCTGGCTGGTGGGATTTCTCCTCGGCCGGGCGCGGCGCAAGCAGAAGTCCGGCATCAGCTTTGCGCTGAAATAGTTCCCTCTTTCATCTCCAAAGGTTTCCTGATCACTTCACCGAAAAATTGAATTCGTCTCATTTTTGAAACAAGAAACTGTTGCAGATCGACGACGAGTTTGCTATTCTTGAAACCTTGTACAGCCTGCAGCTTTCCCGAATGTGGTACCTAGTCCTGATTACGGGCGTTCACTTGAGGAAGTACGTGACTCCATGACCCCTTGTCCCTCCTGCTCAGAACGGCTGTTCCTCGCGCTGACAGCTCATGATTAGTCATTTTGATCTCGTCAGCCCAGACGTTGGATTACGTATGCATCTGGAGAAAGCCCTGTCGTAGCTCTATACTCTGGAACGCAACTCATACGCCGGAGGTCATCGTCGATGAGCCCAGTACAGAATCCCGAATACATCAATAGCATCCTGAGAGGGTTAGCTATTCCTTTTTTTATTGTGGATAAGGATTTCCGCATAGTATTCTTCAACGGCGCTTTGGAAAAACTCACCGGCTTCAAGATGGAAGAAACCGTCGGAAAGCCCTGTCACGAAGTCGTCCGCTCCAATATCTGCGATGGTCAGTGTGCTTTGAGAGAAACCATGAGTACAGGCCGGGATATCGTCAATATGGAGATTTCCATTCTCAACAAGAAGGACCATTCTTTACCGGTTACCCTCACCACATCAGTCGTGCGAGATCGCAATGGTAAAATCATCGGAGGCATGGAAAGCTTCCGCGATCTTACCTTCATCAATTCACTGCGCCGGGAAATCCGCACCAAATACACCTACAATAACATCATCAGCAAGAACAAGAAAATCCTTGAAGTCATTCAGAACCTGCCGGACATTGCCACGAGCAGCGCCACCGTTCTGCTCCATGGCGAGAGCGGCACCGGCAAAGAGCTTTTCGCCAATGCGCTGCACGACCTCAGTCCTCGGCGCGAGAAGCCCTTTGTCAAGGTGAACTGCGGAGCACTTCCCGAGACACTGCTCGAATCAGAGCTCTTCGGATACAAGCGGGGCGCCTTTACCGATGCCAAGCGGGACAAGCCCGGTCGTTTTCGGCTTGCGGAAGGTGGAACGCTCTTCATGGATGAAATCGGCGAAGTGGCAAAGAGCATTCAGGTGAAGCTCTTGCGCGTGTTGGAGCAGAAAGAATACGAACCGCTCGGCGGCATTGAGACCGAGAAGGCAAATGTGCGCGTCATCGTTGCTACCAATCGAGATCTCGGGGCCATGGTGCAGAATGGAATGTTCCGGGAAGATCTCTACTATCGCCTGAATGTCGTGCCCATTTATATTCCGCCGCTCAGGGAACGAAAAGAAGATATTCCGCTGCTGGTAGAGCACTTTATTGATGTGTTCAACCATACTGTTGAAGCAGGCATTAACGGCATTACCTCTTCGGCAATGAAAATTCTGCTGAACCATGGTTATCCGGGCAATGTCCGGGAGCTGGAAAATATCATTGAGCACGCCTTCGTGCTCTGCCGGGAGAGTTACATTACACCGAAAAATCTTCCCGATTATCTTATCGACCGTTTTTCCGACCGCACGGTTAAAGGAAAAAAACTTGAGCTGGTATCAAACTACGAAAAAGAGCTGATCGAGGAAACACTGAAACAGTATGGAGGAAACATCAAGCGGGCCGCCGAAGAGCTGGGAGTTCACCGTAGTACCTTGTGGCGCAAGATGAAGAAAAATCGCATTCCGGTCAGGAACGGTTGAGCATCTGAGCCAGCTCCTGCGAGCGTTTAGTCGCCATTTCGACTGCCTCGATTAATGCTGCCCGCACGCTTCTCTTCTCCAGAACCTGAAGTCCCCGAATGGTGGTTCCCCCCGGCGATGTGACCATGTCTTTCAGTTGACCAGGATGCTTCCCGCTCTCCTGCACCATACGACCCGCTCCGACCAGAGTCTGCACGACAAGAGCCTGAGCAACATCACGGGGTAGCCCCATCGCAACGCCCCCATCAGTGAGTGCTTCAATCACGAGAAAAATATAGGCGGGACCGCTGCCGCTCAAACCGGTAACTGCATCCATCTGTGATTCCTGGACTATGACCGTGGTGCCGATGGCACCGAACAAAGATTGAGCCAATACCAGTGCATCAGGATCGGCAGTGCTGCCCCCGCACAATGCTGTAGCCCCGCAGCCGATCTGGGCCGGTGTGTTCGGCATTGCGCGAATAACGCAGACATCTCTTCTCAGAAATGATTCGATCACACTCGTTGGGATTCCGGCGGCAATGGAGAGCACAATCATCTCCGGAGTGATGGCAGGTGAAATCTCCTGCAGCACCTGAGCTATCATCTGAGGTTTCACTGCCAGGATAATGACATCACTTTTTCGCACCGTCGCCAGGTTATCTTCCATGGTCACGAGCCGGAAGGTATCAGCCAAATACTGTCGCCGCGCTGGCCGCGGTTCGGCTACCAGCACGGTTTCGGCTGAAGCTGTCCCTGTTTCCAGAATCCCGCGAATCATAGCTTCAGCCATATTCCCACCGCCTATAAAGCACAGCTTCTTGTCGATCATATCATTTTCCTCTCCTGGCTATTACGCTGCCAGAAATGATGATGAGCTGGAAAGCGCTGCCGTAACCGTTCTACAACATCTCTAAACGACAAATGCAAGCTCGCGTGAAAGTGTTCTACCGGTTTCAAAGAGTATCAGACCTTTATGGAAGCACCTCTGTTTGCTGGATTCCCGCCTTCGCGGGAATGACATATCTTGTTATTCCGACTTCTTGTGAGGTCGCCATTCTTGCCGGCTCTGTAATAGTCCTGAGCAGTCTCAATTCGTCATTCCCGCGAAGGCGGGAATCCAGGCACTTCAGTATATAAAAGCACGCATGGCCGGTTATCTCTGTAAGGCTGCGGTATTCGATGTCGCCTCGAATGCCCACTAAAAATCAATATCGTCCCGTTCCGAAAAGCGCTCTTCCAGTGCCCATCCTTCAAAATACTCTGGGGGGATCTCCCGGATGAAGCGGGACGGCTTGGACAATACTTCACCGGAAACACGATCGTAAATGTTGACGGGGTACGTAATGAAAAGATTCTCTTTTGCCCGGGTGGCAGCAACATACATAAGCCGCCGCTCTTCCTCCATATCCTCTTCACGTTCATACGCATAACTGGACGGAAACTTACCCTCCAAGGCCCAGATGATAAAGACGGTATGCCACTCCAGCCCCTTGGCGGAGTGAATAGTGGAAAGCACCAAGCGATCATCTTCCCGGTCAACCGGACTTACATCCGCCACGCTCTCAGTCGGAGGGTCAAGCGCAACATCAGCCAGAAAATGACGCAGATCCCTGTATCGCTCGGTAATATTCTGAAGATGTTCCAGGTCCTTTATCCGTTTCGGATAGTCATCATACTTGCGCTTAAGGATCGGCTCATAGTAGCGACAGACCAGTCCGATCTGATCGGCGATAGTCAGCCCCTTCTGACCAAGGCTGATAAAGAGACTATGAAGCTGCTTCAGCCCTCCGGCACATTTCCCTCGCTCTGGATAGTCGACCAGATTTTCAGGACCTTTCAGGTTCTTGATCAGCCACTCGGTTATCGAATGACTGGTGCGGGGGCCCACCTTGTCCAGCAGCATAAGCAACCGATTCCAGCTTACCCCATCCCGCGGGTTAGCAAGCACCCGGAGATGGGCAAGAATGTCTTTGACATGGGCGGTCTCGACGAACTTGAAACCGCCGTACTTCACGTACGGAATGTTGCGCCGGGCCAGTTCGATTTCGAGATCGAACGTGTGAAAGGCAGCGCGGCAAAGCACCGCGATGTCACGCAGGGGTACACCATCCTCCCAGAGTTCGATTACTTTCTGACAGACGAAGCGGGACTGATAATTCTCGTCTTCCGCAGCCAGCACGACCGGCCGCTCTCCTTGTGATTTTCGGGTGAACAGATGCTTGGTATACTTTTCCCGCGCATTATGGATAATCACGTTGGTCAGATCGAGAATCGGCTGAGTGGAGCGATAATTCTCCTCCAGCATGATGATGCGGGTGCCGGGAAACTGCTGAGGGAAGTCCATGATGTTGCGGAAGTCGGCACCCCGGAAGGAATAGATGCTCTGGGAATCATCACCAACAACCATCACATTGTCGTGATCGAACGCCATGAGTCGAACTATTTCTGCTTGAGGACGATTGGTGTCCTGATACTCATCCACCATAATATATTTGAACTGGCGAGAGACTGCTGATCGTACCTCCCGGTGATTAGCGAGCAAATTTCTGAAGTGGATGAGCAGGTCATCATAGTCAAGAAGATGGTTTTGGGACTTGTACGTTTCATATCGGGCCTGCAGGCAGAGCAGATCGTCCAGATCATCGCTGAATTGGTAATATTCGCGCTCCACCACCTGCTCAAGAGGCACGAGGAGGTTGTTTACCTTGCTGAACATTTCGGCCAGGGTATTCTTCCGCGGAAAGCGGCGGTCCCTGTCCGCCAGGCCCATTTGCGTACGAAGAATATTGATCACATCTTCGGCATCAGAACGATCCAGAATGGTGAACGTTGGCTCGCAGCCGATAGCACGGCCATAGCGCCGCAGCAGAGTATTGGCAACAGAGTGAAAGGTGCCTCCTTTCACACGCTCGCAGGATGCACCGATCCGCATGCTTGCCCGCCGAAGCATCTCCTGAGCCGCCTTCCGGGTGAAGGTGAGAAGAAGGATATTTTCCGGGGGAATTCCGCTTTCCACCAGTCGAGCGACCCGATAAACCAGCGTGCGGGTTTTGCCACTTCCAGCTCCGGCAATAACCAGGATCGGACCTTCGAGCAGACGGATAGCTTCCATCTGAGCAGGGTTGAGCTCTTGATCATAATCGATACGAAACGTTTGCTCAGACAAGGGGACGAATTCTTTTAATACGTAGCGTTCCATAAGCTTCTTATAACGTAGGAAGCGCGATTTTTCAACCCCAGCGGCGCCTTAATCATTCCACGGCTTGAATCGCTTTAATCCCGCCGCAGGCGGGACTGAAACGGTTGGAACAGATGGAACGGTTAGAACCCCGGGCTTGAAAAAAAACGCAAAAAAGGATATTACCGTAACCTGAAAATGAACCAAAAACACAAACCAGCAGAACCAACGTGCGCATACCTATGAACACTATAAACCACATTTCGTTCGATCTTGACGGAACTTTGGTGGACGCGGCATACACCACCTGGGTCTGGGAAGTGGGAGTCCCGGAGCTTTACGCCAAACAGCATAACCTGACAATTGCAGAGGCAACGGCCCGTATTGTTAACGAATACGCAGCCGTGGGCGATGAATCACTGCTGTGGTATGACCTAGGCTACTGGTTTGATCTTTTCGACCTGCCCGGATCGTGGCACGATCTGCTTGATGAGCATAAGCATCGTATTGGACTCTTTCCTGAGGTGCCTGAAATACTGGAACGATTACAGCAGCACTACGACCTTATTATTACCTCCAACGCAGCCAGAGAGTTCGTGGAGATGGAAATTGAGGCAACCGGCATCAGCCGATATTTCAGCCGCATCGTTTCCGCGACCTCCGATTTTCACCAGGTAAAAAAGACACCTGATTTTTATCGCACTCTCTGCACTCTCGTGGGAACAGAACCGAAAACGATGGTTCATGTGGGAGATCACTATGAGCACGATTACCTGGCACCTCGCCGGGTTGGCATTCTTTCGTACTACCTGGATCGTACCGGCAATGGCCCTCAGCTGGCCCATAGCATCAGGAGCCTGAAAGAGTTCGCCCGGATCCTTCTCGATGCAAAACAGTGAGGAGTATAGAGTAAAGAGTAAGGTGTTGAAGAGCGATCTCAGCGTCCCATCGCGAGGTTGTGGGTGAGCACCAGGGAAGGATCTCCTTACTCCTTACTCCTTACTCCTTACTCCTTACTCCTTACTCCTTACTTTCTACAGCCGATTGATCAGACTCGCCACGCATCCGGCTCCAAATCCATTATCGATATTTACGACCGCCACACTGGAAGCGCAGGAATTCAGCATGCCGAGCAGGGCGGTAAGACCGCCAAAGTGGCTGCCGTAGCCGACACTCGTGGGAACGGCAATAACCGGCTTTGACACCATTCCTCCGACAACACTGGGAAGCGCTCCTTCCATGCCGGCCACGACAATAAAAACGCGCGCTTCTGCAAGCCGATCAAATTGCTGAACCAGCCGATGAATACCAGCCACTCCAACATCATACAGTGTTATCACGTCATTTCCCATCATCCGGGCAGTAACTGCGGCCTCCTCAGCTACCCGTATATCCGAAGTGCCAGCGCTGATAACCATAATAGAACCCTTCCCGTACTGCGGTGCCTCCGGAGATGACACAGTCAGCATTCGCGCTACCGGATGGTGCTGGAGTTCGGGGACAGCCGCTATGACCTGCCGTGCCTTTTCTTCCTCTACTCTGGTGACGATGATGGAATGCCGCATCTCCAGCATCTTCTTGACAATGGTGATGATCTGCTCAGCAGTTTTCTCCTGACCCCACACGCATTCGGGAAATCCCTGACGAAGGGATCGATGGTGATCGATGGTGGCAAAGCCCAGATCTTCGAATGGCAGCCGCTTGAGCCGCTCCAAGGCATCGTCAATGCTCAAGTCACCTCGTTCCACCTGCTCCAGCAATCGTCTGATAGTTGTCTCCATACCTGGCGCTACTCCCCGTGCTCTCTCATCGTCTTCTTGAAATGGTCAAATCCAGCGGCGCCCAGAGTCCTCTTCGCACCGCTTCGATCCAAAATCACAATCCCCGAACTATGCTGTGAAAGGCGGCCAATGCGGGTAATCGGGCACATGCATTCCTGTTCCACCTGGTTGATTGCGTCTCTCTGCTCCGGTGCCGCACTGAAGAGCAGCTCAAAATCTTCTCCTCCGGTCAAAGCCAGCTCCAGTGCATCTTCCTTACAGAGGGCGGCACCAGCCTGCAATGCAGCTGAGAGCGGCACCGCGGTGCAGTCGATCTCTGCGCCTATACCACTCTCAGTCACCATATGGTTGAGATCGGCCAGCAGCCCGTCACTCACGTCAATCATAGCATGAGCGATTCCCCGCTGAGCCAGCAGGAGACCTTCTTTGAGGCGCGGCAGGGGACATTCCTGTCTTTGAATCAGCGGCTCACATCCTTCGGTCACACCTCCGGCCTCGAGGATTTTCAGGCCGAGTGCCGCTTCGCCGAGTTGCCCGGTAACATAGAGATCATCATTGTCTCTTCCTCCTCCGCGGTAGACCACAGCACCTCGTTTCGCGGTTCCCACAATAGTAATGGTGACGATGAACCGCTCGCCGCTTTCGGAAACGTCGCCGCCCAGAAGATCACACGATGCCTCGGCGGCCAGGCGCATCAGGCCGTCATAGAATTCGTCCAGAAAAGCCAGGGGAATACGTGCTGACGGTATCCCCAGGGAAACAAGGAATCCGGCCGGAATACCGCCCATGGCGGCGATATCGCTTAGGTTAATCGCAAGCGATTTCCATCCCAGATTTGCTGCCGAGGTCGTTTTCAGCCGGAAGTCGACATCTTCGATGAGTTGATCCGTGCTCACGAGAACAACGTCATTCGGATCAAAGGAAAGAACGGCGGCATCATCTCCGATACCTTTGAGCGTGGAAGCATGAGAGGTTGTATACCGGGAAGCGATGCGGTCAATAAGCCCGAATTCGCCGAGGTCGGATAGTTTCACGCGGTCCTCGATACTCCTCCCTTTCTGGCGGGTTTTTTCTTGTTCTTCTTCTTCTTGTTTTTGTCCCACAGCAACGCCATATCCAGTATCTCGTCCATGTTTTTGGCAAACAGGAAGGAGATCTTTCGCCGGACATAGGTAGGAATTTCCTCCAGGTCTTTGCGATTCCGCTCAGGAACAATGAGCGTGGTAATATGTGCCCGCAATGCCGCGAGCGACTTTTCCTTCATTCCGCCTACTGGGAGAACACGACCCTGCAGTGTGATTTCGCCGGTCATAGCCACATCTTTGCGCACCGGAGTCCCGGTCAGCGTAGAAACAAGAGCGGTAGCCATGGTAACGCCGGCCGACGGTCCATCTTTCGGAATCGCACCTGCCGGAACATGAATGTGGATATCTTGCTTTTCATAAAAATTATCAGGAAGTCCCAGCGTGTCCGAGCGTGATCGAGCATAGCTTACCGCCGCCTGCGCCGACTCCTTCATTACGTCACCCAGCTGTCCGGTAAGGGTAAGGTGGCCTTTCCCTTTCACTGAGGTAGCCTCAATGTGAAGTATCTCACCTCCGCTCTGAGTCCAGGCAAGACCGGTAGCAACTCCGATAGCATCTCCCTGCTGCTCGTCTTCAGAAATGAACTTGGGAACGCCAAGGAACTTATGTACGTTCCCCTTGGTTATTCGGGTCATCTCGGCCGTTCCTTCCGCCTTTCGGCGAGCGACCTTGCGACACACTGATGCGATTTCCCGCTCCAGATTCCTAAGACCTGCTTCCTGCGTATAGTCAGTGATGATTGTACTTATCGCCTCATCAGACAATTCGATATCATCGGCGGTAATGCCGTTTTCTCCGAGCTGCCGCGGAATCAGGAACTTTCGGGCAATATGCAGCTTTTCCTCAGAGGTGTATCCGGAGAGAGTTATGACTTCCATGCGGTCCTTCAAAGCCGAAAGAATCGGATCCACCAGGTTGGCCGTGGTTATGAACATTACATTCGAGAGATCGAAGGGGAGATTCAGGTAATGATCGCTGAAGGCGAAGTTTTGCTCGGGATCGAGCACTTCCAGCAAGGCAGCTGAAGGGTCACCGCGAAAGTCGGCTCCTACCTTGTCGATCTCGTCGAGCATGAAAACCGGATTATTGGTTCCCGCCTGCTTGATACCCTGGATAATCCTGCCAGGCAAGGCTCCAATATAGGTCCGGCGGTGGCCTCTGATTTCAGCCTCGTCGCGTATCCCTCCCAGAGACATACGAACAAACTTTCTGCCGAGGGCCCGGGCAATGGATTTGCCAAGCGATGTTTTTCCCACTCCTGGAGGACCGACAAAGCAGAGGATGGGTCCTTTCATCTTCTTCTTCAGCTTTCGGACGCCCAGGTATTCTAAAATTCTTTCCTTCACCTTATCCAGATCGTAGTGATCTTCATCGAGCACCTGCTTTGCCTTTAGAATATCCAAATTGTCTCTGGTGGCTTTGCTCCAGGGCAAATCGACCAGCCACTCGAGATAGGCACGCACAATCGTGCTTTCGGCAGCGTCCGGATGCATCATCTCAAGCCGGGTGAGCTGCTTGTGGGCTTCTTTTTCAACGTCCTTGGGCATTCGTGCCTTGCGGATGAGTTCCTCAAATTCGTGAATTTCTCCAGTTCGCTCATCCATTTCGCCCAGCTCGGTTTGGATCGCCCGCATCTGTTCGCGCAAATAATACTCGCGCTGAGACTTCCCCATCTCCTCCTTGGCCTGATTCTGAATCTGGGCCTGCATCGTGGAAACATGAAGCTCGCGGGAAGAAAGGTCGTTGACCATCCGAAGTCGTTCGAGGGGATCCCGCATTTCCAGCATCTGTTGCGCTTCCGCGATCTTTAAATTCAGATTGGAAGCGACCACCTCAGCCAGCTTTCCAGGGTCTTCAATGTTCTTGAGAATCGCGCTGACTTCATCAGTGAGGATGCCTTGCAGAGAAAGAGTCTTCTCACACTGCTCCCGCACATTGCGCATCAGTGCTTCGACTTCTAACGTCACCGGCAGGTCCGGGGGATCCTCAATGCGTTCAACGCGGGCCATGAACATGGGGGTGATCATGGTATATTCGATGATACGCGCCTTGAACAGTGACTGGATAAGCACCTTGACCCGACCGTCAGGCATTTTCAGCATCTTCATGATGCTCGCCACCACTCCCACATTGTAAATCTCTTCCGGAGAAGGCGTTTCGTCGTTAGGATCTTTCTGGGTTACGAGGAAGATGAATCGCTCCTGTTCAAGTGATTCTTCTACTGCTTTTATTGAGCTCTCGCGGCCCACAAACAGGGGAAGAAACATCGACGGGAATATCACCACGTCGCGTACCGGAAGCAGTGGCAGAATATCAGGAACTAAGACTTCATCTTCATGAAGAACATTTGCCGTCATGCATATCTCCGAGGGTCGGAATAATAGTAAAACTCCGTGAAACTCCATAAAGACATTAATATTTATGACAACGGATGTCAAGGCATGAAGGAAGGTAAAATCCAGCACTTCGGGCGGTTCAGCCGAAACGCTCAGGGCAGTCGCACCGCAGCAGCAAGCGCA
>Ga0116143_10003097_pt1 | contig 17117 bp, 15 predicted proteins | sample AD_UKC034_MetaG_FD_89745 | JGI IMG/M metagenome (GOLD analysis project Ga0116143, IMG submission 89745) | Active sludge microbial communities of municipal wastewater-treating anaerobic digesters from USA - AD_UKC034_MetaG | ecosystem: Engineered > Bioreactor > Anaerobic > Digestate | place: USA...
GACCGAAGCCCTTCAGGTGGCCGAGCAGATCGCAGCCTACGCGAAGGACAAAGGCTTCGACCTCATCATGGCCGGCAAGGAAACGATCGACCACAATGGTGGCCAGGTGGGAGGCATGGTGGCCGAGCTCCTCGACCTCCCGTACGTGGCCCTCGCAAGCAAATTGGACGTGGCCGGTGGCAAGGCGACCATCGAGCGTGATGTGCCCGGTGGCGTGGAAGTGGTGGAGGTGGCCCTGCCGATGGTCCTGAGCGCCGCGAAGGGCATGGCCGAGCAACGCATCCCTAACATGCGCGGCATCATGGCCGCACGTACCAAGCCACTGACCGTGGTGCCCGCAGCCGCTACGGACAATGTCGCGCACACGGCCACCTTCGAGCTTCCGCCCGCAAAGGGTGCGGTGAAGATGATCCCCGCGGATGAAGCCGGGAAGCTGATCGAACTGCTCCACAACGAAGCCAAGGTGATCTGATAATCTGAACGAATCATGGGCCGATGGTCTTCGGTCCGGACCGATAATCACATGAGCACGATCGTATTCATCGATACCCGCGGCGAGAAGCTGCCCAAGGCCGCCCAGGAAGCCGTGACCTATGCCAGCGAACTCGCTGGCGGACCCGTGACCGCCGTGACCTTCGGCGGAGCGAGTGGCCTTGAAAGCCTCGGAGCACAAGGAGCTTCCAAAGTGGTCGTCGCGCGCGGCGTCACCGCTGTGGATGGGCAGCAACTGGCCAGACTGGTGCTGGATGTGGCGTCCAAGGAAGGAGCGAACACCATCGTCTGTGTCCACGACGGCACTGGCAAGGCCGTGGCTCCGCGTTTGGCAGCGAAGTTGAAGGCCGCCCATGTAGCCGGTGCGATCGGACTGCCGGAAGGCGACAAGTTCAAGCGCAACGTGTTCAGCGGCAAGGCACAGGCCTGGCTACAGGTGAGCAGCGCCAACAAGGTGATCAGCTTGATGCCGAACTCCATTGCCGTTGGCAAGGACGGCGGCAACGCTACCGTGGAGGAGTACAGCGGGGACCTAGGCCCGGCACGCATCACCGTGAAGGAGGTACGGAAGGCGGGTGGTGGTGTACCCCTGCCCGAGGCGGAACTCGTCGTGAGCGCCGGCCGGGGCATGAAAGGGCCCGAGAACTGGGGCCTGGTGGAAGAACTGGCAAAGGAACTCGGTGCCGCAACGGCTTGCAGCCGACCGGTGGCCGACATGCATTGGCGTCCGCACCACGAGCATGTAGGACAGACCGGCGTGGCCATCCGTCCGAATCTGTACATCGCCATCGGCATCAGCGGCGCCATCCAGCACCTCGCAGGTGTGAACCAGAGCAAGGTGATCTGCGTGATCAACAACGATCCCGAAGCACCCTTCTTCAAGGCTGCGGATTATGGGATCGTGGGCGATGCGTTCCAGGTGCTGCCCAAATTGGTGGAAGCGGCGAAGAAGTTGAACGCGGAGCGCTGAGTGCAAGTTGGCAGTCGGCAGTTCGCAGTGGGCAGTCCTTGCTCCATGAGCTTTGCTACTGCAAACTGCCGACTGCGAACTGCCAACTCCTTTCCCTTCCTATCTTCACAGCCCCGCCGGACATGGACAAGGTAGAGCTACGTTTCCTCCGCATCACGTATAGCCATACCCACGCGGGGGCCTACGCACTGATCCTGTCGGAACTTGAAGGCGACCGCCGCCTGCCGATCATCATCGGGGGTGTCGAGGCCCAGGCGATCGCCATCCAGGTGGAGAACATCAAACCGGCCCGGCCGCTCACCCACGACCTCTTCAAGAACGTGGCGGACACGCTCGGGATCATCCTGAAGGAGGTCATCATCAACGACCTCGTCGAGGGGATCTTTCACGCGAAACTGGTGCTGGAGCAGAACGGTCAGGAAGTGGAGATCGATGCCCGGAGCAGCGATGCCATCGCCCTCGCGCTTCGTTTCGACTGCCCGATCCATACCTACGAGTTCATCCTGAGCGCAGCCGGCCTGAAGGTGGAGGAAGGCGAAGAGGAGGCCGAGGAGAGCAAGACGACGGCGAAGGCGGAGAAGAAGGCGGCTTCGATGACGATCGAGGAACTGCGATCGAAGCTCGAAGAAGCGCTCGACAACGAGGACTACGAGCGCGCTTCGAAGATCCGCGACGAGATCAAGAAGCGCGAAGGGACGAATTGAGCACGGCTCGCGTCACCAGACCCAAGGCAGCGTTCTTCCGGCAATGATCACGCGGAAGGTCTGGTCCGCATGGTGACCAAATACACCACCGCGCCGAGGCCCACGATCACCAAACTGCCGAAGGTGAAGGCCGGCTTGAAGACCAGGAGGTTCAGACAGAAGCCCAGGGCACACACGATGTAGAGCGCGGGCACGAGCGGATAACCGAAGGCCTTGTACGGTCGCGGTGCGGCGGGCTCACGCTTGCGCAGGATGAAGATGCCCGCGATGGTGACGATGTAGAACAGCAGGGAAGCGAAGGTGGCATAGTCCAGCAGATCCCCATAGGTCCCGCTGAAGCAGAGCACGCAGGACCACGCGCATTGCACCCACAAGGCCCAGCTCGGCACCCCTTTCACGCTGAGCGTGCCCGCCTGCTTGAAGAAGAGGCCTTCCTGGGCCATGGCATAGTACATCCGCGGCCCGGTGAGCACGTAGCTGTTGATGCAACCGAAGGTGCTCACCATGATCAGGATCGCCATCACCGAGACCGAAGCGGAACCCATGATGACCTCGGCGGCCGCCGTGCCCACCCGATCCGCCTCGGCATGCATGACGCCCTCACTGGGCAGGAGCGAGAGGTAGGTGATGTTGGCGAGCACATAGAGCAAGGTGACGATGAAGGTGCCCAAGGCCAGGCTCCGCGGGATGTTCCGTTGCGGCTCCTTCACCTCGCCGGCGATGAAGGTGATGCTGTTCCAGCCATCACTGCTGAACAACGAGCCGACCATGGCCACACCCAGCGCACTGAGCAGGGCGGCGCCGGTGAGCGGTGACAAGGTGCCATCCACGTGGTGTGTCGCAGCGCGCCAGCCATCCGTGAAGTTGGTGGCAAGGACTTCCGTTCCCATTCCCACCGCGAGGCCCACGACGATGAGCGCGAGCAGTGCCGCGATCTTGGCCGTGGTGAAGACGGTGGTGAAGGTCTTGCTGCTCTCCACCCCGCGCGTGTTGAACCAGGTGAGCAGCAGGATGGCGGAAACGGCATAGACCTGTGCCGCGCTCACCTTCACGAAGCCAAGATCGAACAGGACATTGTCCGGTGAAAGGACCGGGAAGAAGACCGCACTGAACTTCGCGAAGGCCACGGCCACCGCAGCGATGATGCCGGATGTGATCACCGTGAAGGCGGTCCAGCCATAGAGGAAGGCCGTGAGCCGCCCGTACGCACGTTCCAGGTAGACGAACTGTCCACCGGCTTTGGGCATCATGCTCGCCAGTTCTCCGTAGCTCAATGCTGCCAGAACGGTGAGCACGCCCGCCACCACCCAGGCCACCAGCAACCAGGCCGGTGAGCCCAGGTCGCGCATCATGCCGGCGCTCACGATGAAGATGCCGGAACCGATCATGGAGCCGGCCACCAACATCGTGGCGTCCCACAGACCGAGGGAACGATGGAAGCCGCTCATGTGGCCGGTCAGTCGTGGGTGAGCTTGCTGTGCTTACGACCGTAACCGAAGTAGATGAGGACGCCGATCGCCATCCAGATGATCAAGCGCAGCCATGTGTCCCAGGGAAGAAAGGCCATCTGCACCAGGCAGATAACCGCACCCAGGATGGGCACCAAGGGCACCATCGGCGTGCGGAAGGGACGGTGCATCTCGGGCCGTGTACGGCGGAGTACGATGATACCCAGACAGACGATGACAAAGGCCAGCAGGGTGCCGATGCTCACCAGCTCTCCAAGCAGGCCGATCGGGAAGAGCCCGGCGATGACGGCGGCCACCGAACCGGTGAGGATCGTTGTCACGTGCGGGGTGTGGAACTTGTGGTGGACCTTGGAGAAGACGGGTGGCAGCAGGCCATCGCGGCTCATGCTGAAGAAGATGCGCGGCTGCCCCATGAGCATCACCAGGATCACGGAACTGAGGCCTGCGATGGCGCCCACCTTGATCCAGGGCGCCAGCCAACTGAGCGTACCACCCGTGGAATCGATGGCCAGGGCGATGGGCGCGGCCACGTTCAATTGCTCGTAGGGTACGATACCCGTCATGACCGCCGCGACGATGACGTACAGGATCGTACATACGAGCAAGGAGTACAGGATGCCCTTGGGCATGTCCCGCTGCGGGTTCTTCGCTTCCTGCGCCGCGGTGCTCACCGCATCGAAACCGATGTATGCGAAGAAGATGACGCCCGCACCCGCCAGGATACCCTGCCAGCCGAACCGCGAGATACCGGCTGCGTCCGTCACCCGGTCCGGGATGTAAGGGAACCAGTTCGCGGTGTCCACATACCACATGCCGAAGAAGATGAAGAGCAGGATCACGGCGAGCTTCACCAGCACGATGATGTTGTTGAAGCCTGCGGATTCACGGATGCCCCGGACGAGCAGTACGGTCATGGTGAGCACGATGAGCACCGCCGGCAGGTTGATGATGGCGCCTGTGGCGTGCCACCCCGCCGCATCATGCACCAGGGGAGCGGAGGTGAGCGCCGCGGGCAGGTGGATGCCGAAGCCGTCGAGGAAGCTGACCATGTAGCCGCTCCAACCGACCGCCACCGTGCTGGCCCCGAACAGGTATTCCAGGATGAGATCCCAACCGATGATCCAGGCCAGGAACTCACCCAGGGTGGCATACGCATAGGAGTAGGCACTGCCGCTGATCGGCAGCATGGATGCGAACTCGGAGTAACAGAGGCCTGCGAAGAGGCAGCCAAGGCCCGATACGATGAACGAGATCGTGAGTGCCGGACCGGCGTGATTGGCGGCCGCCGTACCCGTGAGCACGAAGATGCCCGTGCCGATGATGGCGCCGATGCCCAGGGCCACCAGGTTGGAGGCGGTGAGCGTCCGCTTCAGGGTGTGGCCGCCCTCATCGGACCCGGCCTTCATCAATTGTTCCACCGATTTGGTGGCAAAGAGCTTGTTCGCCATGCGCGTTGTTCCGTGGTGCGGCACCAAGATGGGGCTTTGCCCGCACACCGCCAAAGCAGGCACCCGACACATCAACCCCGTCCGCTACACGCTATGTTCGCAGCGCATGCGCCTTGACGAGACCCGGATCCTGCGATCGTTCAGCACAGGACGTGTGTTATTGCCCGTGGTGATCGGGCTCGGGATCACTGGATACCTCATCTGGCGAGGCGCCGATTGGAAGGCCCTCAACGCCGTGCAATGGACCTGGCGTACCAGCTTCTGGATGTTGCTCGCCGCCCTGAGCGTGGTGGTCCGCGATTACGCCTACATGGTGAGGATCCGGCTGCTCACCGACCGGGAGCTCACCTGGGGACGATCCTTCGTGGTGATCATGCTCTGGGAGTTCGCCTCGGCCCTGGCGCCCGGACTGATCGGCGGTGGCTTTCTCTTCGCCATCCTCATCCTCACCCGCGAGGGCATCGAAGCCGGCAAGAGCATCACCATCATCACCTTCACCTCCTTCCTGGACGGCATCTTCCTGGCCGTGATGGCACCGGTGATGTATTTCCTCGTGGGTCGCGATGCGCTCTTCTCCGGCGTGGATGCCAGCAGCGCGGGCGACATGGGGATCTTCGTGTGGTTCTGGACCGTCTACTTCGGCATCCTGGGGTACAAGCTCTTCGTGGGCTATGCGCTATTCGTGAACCCCGTCTTCGTGAAGCGGGCGCTCGTCGGCATCTTCTCTGCACCGCTGCTCAGGCGCTGGCGACGCAACATGGTCACCACCGGTGATCAACTCATCACGGCGGCGAACGGGCTCAAGCGCAGGGGCTGGGATTATTGGTGGCCCGCCCTCCTGGCCACCTTCGCCTCCTGGACCGCGCGCTACACCATCGTCAACTGCATCCTTCATGCCTTCCACCCCAGCGCCGGGCTCAACGATGCCGTGATCTACGGCAAGCAGGTCATCATGGGCATCATCATCCTCCTAAGTCCCACACCCGGCGGCAGCGGACTGGCGGAGTTCATCTTCAATGACTTCCTCGGGATGTTCATCGCCACCGGCCTGGCACCCACATTGGCCCTGCTCTGGCGGCTCATGAGCTACTACCCGTACATCCTTGTCGGCGTGGTCCTGTTACCGCGGTGGATCAGGAACCGGGTCATTTCTTCCGGTGGCGTAGCGCACTGATCGGCGCATCCGACTACTTTCACCCACCACCAACCCCACCCTATGGAACGATTCACCGGGCTCCTCGGTATCCTGCTCATCCTCGGCCTGGCCTTTCTCGCGAGCAACAACCGCAAGGCCATCAACAAGCGGCTCGTCATCAGCGGCCTGCTGCTCCAGACCACCATCGCCCTGCTGGTGATGAAGGTGCCGCCGATCACCGCCTTCTTCCAATGGCTGGGCAAGGGCATGGAGAAGATCGAACATTACTCACGACAGGGCGCCTCGTTCGTCTACGGCGGGATCATCGCACAGCAGCCCGACGGCAGCATGGGCAACTACTGGGGCGGCGGCTTCGTGTTCGCCTTCAACATCACGGCCACGATCATCCTCGTGTGCGTGCTGGTGGCCATCCTCTACCACATCGGCTTCATGCAACGCGTGGTGTCCATCATCGCGAAAGGCATGAACTTCATCATGCGCGTGAGCGGCGCCGAGGCCCTGAGCAATGTGGCCAGCGCCTTCGTAGGTCAGGTCGAAGCACAAGTGATGATCCGCCCCTACCTGAAGGGCATGACGAAGAGCGAACTGCTGGCGAGCATGAGCGGATCGCTGGCCTGCATCGCCGGCGGCATCCTGATCGTCTACGCCAACATGGGCGCGGCCGCAGGCATGGACCTCGCACCCAAGTTGATCACCGCCAGCCTCATGGCCGCGCCCGGTGCGCTCGTGATCAGCAAGATCGTCTTCCCGGAAACGGAGAAGAGCGAGACCATGGGCACCGTGAAACTCGAAGTGAAGAGCACCTACACGAACGTGATCGATGCGATCGGCCACGGTGCGGGTGATGGCTTCAAGATCTCGATGAACGTGATCGCCATGCTCATCGGTTTCATCGCGCTGATCGCCCTGATCGATGGCATCCTCGGCTGGGCGGGCCACCTCTTCAACCCGGACTTCCACCTGAGCCTGAACTGGATCTTCGGCAAGCTCTTCACACCCTTCGCCTGGGCCATGGGGGTGCCGATGCAGGATGTGAACAGCGTGGCCACCCTGCTCGGCCAGAAGCTCACGGTGAACGAGTTCGTCGCCTTCAAGAGCCTTACCGACAAGGCAGTACCGGTGATCACCGAGAAGGGCCTGCTCATCACCAGTTTCGCCATCTGCGGCTTCGCGAACTTCAGCAGCGTGGGTATGCAGATCGGCGGCATCGGCGAGCTCGCCCCCATGCGTCGTGCGGATCTCGCACAGCTCGGCCTGAAAGCCCTGTTCTGCGGGACGCTCGCGAGCTACCTCAGCGCGACCATCGCCGGGATCATCATGTAGCGGACCGTGGGGATCCGTCGACCGCTCTTCATCGCCGCGGTGGTGATCGCCGCATACGCCATCCTGAACGCGCTGCCGCTCAACGGGATCCTGAGGCATGGGAGCGCTCGACCGGATCCCGGGGACCCCATCGACAGCCTGCACGGGGTGGTGGTACGGTACAACAACGGCATGCGCGCCACACATGGGCGGAACGTTATCGATGGATATAACGTCGGCTTGCGCTACCAGTGCGTGGAGTTCGTGAAACGCTACTATCTGGAACACTTCGATCATCGCATGCCGAACAGCTATGGCCATGCCAAGGACTTCTTCGATACGACACTCGCCGACGGGGCCTATAACCAGGACCGAGGTCTGCTCCAGTTCACCAACCCCAGTGCGACGAGGCCACGGATAGGCGACATCCTCGTCTTGGATGCATGGACAGGGAACTCCTTCGGCCATGTGGCCATCGTCAGTTCAGTGGAGGACGACGAGGTGGAGGTTATCCAACAGAACACCCGGTCCACGCGCACCACTTACGACCTGGAACGCGCAGCCGGGCTATGGCGCATCGATGCGGATCGCGTCAGTGGCTGGCTCCATAAGCCGTGACCGAGTACATTCAGACCATCATCCAAGGACCATGAAGCTCCGGCAACTCACTTCCATTCTGGCAGGCGGTATAACGATCCTCTCCTGCGGCCAGGCCGCCATGGAACAGGTGGGCACACCCTTCCAGCGCAGCTCCAAGAACATGACCGGCGATGTCTTCGCTGTGACAGCCGGTGTGCTCGTGAATGATAAGGAAGGCGTGCTCTACGTGGAGGATGACCTCGTACCCAAACTGGTGCGCGTGGACCAGCAGATGAACATCGCGGAGGAGGTGTCGCTGAAGGACCACGCCTTCGATGGCCTGTTGTGGACCGCCATCACCCCCTTCATCGTGGACGGCGACATGCATTGCCTGATCGCCTCCAACACGAAGAAGACCACCGAGTTCGCGATCGGACAGGTGGATACGCGCGGCGCACCGGCCCTGAACACGCTGCGTCGCGTGGCGAGCAGTGAGATCCTGTTCAAGAACGACCCGGCCAATACCCTGCCCTACCGTCCGCAACCGGATCCCATCCTCTTCTCGCAAGGCCTGCAATACGCCCTGAACGAACGCATCGTGGCCGCTCCTGATGGCGAGCACTACCTCATCAACACCTTCACCACCAACAGCAAGGGCAACAAACGGTTCTGGTTCTCCTACCTCGACAAGGAATACACGGAGCTTTGGAGCGGTACGGCCGAACTGCCCTACCTCGATGAACCCAGCCGCATCCACCAGATCAGCCTGGCGAACGACGGCACCATCCACCTGATGACCTATTTGTTCCCCTGTGGCGCTGAAGAACGCAAGGCCGACAAGCTGTGCCACGAATTGCACCTGACCACCCTCAGCGATCGGGGCAAGACCGTGAGCGACGTGCTCGTGGACAAGGATTTCGTCTCCAGTGCGCGGATGTGTGAACGCGCGGAGGGTCGTGTCTCCATCGCGATACGCTACGGCGCGCTCACCGGACAACCCGGCGTAGTGGTCACCTTCGATCCCGCCGACCCAAAATTGAAGACGACCCCGGTGGTGGACCAGCGGATCCCTTCGATCCACAAGACGAAGCTGATGGCCTATGGCGCGATCGAGACAGGGGCCAAGAAGACCACCAACTCGCGTACCGCCAAGGTGCCGGATGAGATCGTGGCGCTGCTGCCCGGATGGAATGACGGTCTTGTGGTGGTGGAGACCTTCCTGGAGACCAACTACCAGATCCCCATGGGCAATGCGCTCTTCGTCCGGCGGCTAGCCGGGGACATCCGCACAAGCCTGATCGGCACCAACGATACGATCCAGTGGGAGCACATCGCCGAACGCGCCTTCATGACCACCGCAGGCCAGTCCTATGATGGTGTGAATGTGCACCTGCATGACAAGGGGCTCACACTCCTCTACGACCACACGCCCCGCGGCCTGGCCACCATCGACACCTCCGGTCAGGTCGATCAGCCGGAAGGCGAAGGGAAGAAAGGCAGGAAGGACAAGGCGATGGCCCCGGCCGAATCCGGCGTGTTGCGAGCGACCACCCTGGACCCGCTTGGGAAAGTGGTGAGCTCAGGCACGGCCCTCATCCACCCCGATGGCTTCATCCCCTGCCCGGTGGGTGCTGTGGCCGGCAACGATGGCACCTACGTCGTGAAGACCTTCGACCGCAACACCGCCTACGGCTTCGTGCGCATCAACGCCATGGAGGTCGGCGAATAGGGCGAAGACCCTTCCGGACTGTTGAACACTTTGCCGCGCGCGACCGACTCACGGTGGAGTGTGCCTCTACTTTTGGCCCCTGCCCGTGGAAGAACAGGACCACCATTCCATTCCGATCCGGATCCAGAAGTACGTCTGGAGCCGGCTGGAACGTGTGCGCCAGTTCGTGTGGAACAGCCAGGCGAAGAACTTCGTGCTGCTCGCCCTTCCCTACCAGGTCAGCGCGATCCTCACCGCTCTGATCGCCGTGGGTTACACCAAGCTCTTCCAGAAGGCCCACCAATGGAACCACGACCTCCTCACGGAGAAGCCGATGATGGTCCTGCTCACGGCGCCGATCGCATTCGTGACGAGCTGGTGGCTGGTGCGCTACTTCAGCCCGATGAGCGGTGGCAGTGGCATCCCGCAACTGATGGCCGCCGTGGAGGTGGCGAAGGACGAGGAACGGAATGATGGCAGCTGGCGCTTCCTCAACGTGCGCATCATCCTGGTGAAGATCGCCAGCTCCATCGCCCTGGCCTTCGGAGGTGGTTCGATCGGTCGCGAGGGTCCGACACTGCAACTCGCGGGCAGCGTGTACCGCACCGTGCACAAGCTGCTGCCGCCCTTCTGGCCCAAGGTGAGCCGCAAGGTGATGATGATCACTGGTGGAGCAGCCGGACTCAGCGCAGCCTTCAACACACCGCTCGGCGGGATCGTCTTCGCGATCGAGGAGCTCACCCGCACGCATATCGCCAAGTTCCGTACCGCCGTGCTGAGCTCCGTGATCCTGAGCGGTATGACCGCGCAGTGGATCCTGGGACCCTACCTGCTCTATGGTTATCCGAAGGTCGCGACGGTCGGCCCGTCGTTCATGTACAAGCTGCTTGCGATCAGCGCGGTGTGCGGCTTGCTCGGTGCCGCCTCGTGCAAGGTGCTGCTCGTGCTGGACAAGGTGCGGCGATCCATGAAACGCTGGCTGCCCCAATTGCTCTTCGTCCTCCTGCTGGCATTCACCTTCGCAGGTCTGGTGCTCACCTTCGGGCAGGTCACGCTCGGCAGTGGCGATCGGCTGCTGGACGAGTACCTCTTCGCCAGCCAGCCGGTACCGCACTGGAAGGATGCCTTCGGGCGTATCCTCGGCTCGGTGGTGAGCATGGGCGCCGGTGGTGCCGGCGGTGTGTTCGCACCCGCCCTCTCCTCCGGCGCGGCCATCGGCGGGCTATTCGGACACTGGTTCGGCGAGGACCGCGGCGAGTTGAACATGATGATCCTCGGAGGGATGTGCGCCTTCCTCACCGGCGTCACTCGCAGTCCCTTCACCAGCGCCATCCTCGTGCTGGAGATGACCGACCGGCACAGCGTGATCTTCCAGCTGATGTACGCCAGCATGATCGCGAGCGTGGTGGCACACACGCTCGACAAGAAGAGCTACTACGAGCGCATGAAGAACCGCCTGCTCGATTCAGTACCCGGCCTGCGGAAGCACGATCCGGAGCCCGAGGAGAGCGAGTGAGCGCTCAGGACTTTTCAACAGCGGAGCGCCGTCCTTGCCCGGCCGTACCTTCGCCAGCACATCGATGAAACAGTACCACGACCTGCTCCGGCACGTGCTGGAGAACGGCACCCCGAAGACCGACCGGACCGGAACCGGCACCATCAGTTGCTTCGGCTATCAGATGCGCTTCGACCTGTCCGAGGGCTTCCCCGTGCTGACCACGAAGAAGCTTCACCTGAAGAGCATCATCCATGAATTGCTCTGGTTCCTGAAGGGGGATACGAACATCAAGTACCTGCAGGAGAACGGGGTACGGATCTGGGACGAATGGGCGGATGCCGATGGCAACCTCGGGCCCGTTTACGGCTACCAATGGCGCAGCTGGGCCACCCCGGACGGGCGTACCATCGACCAGATCAGCGATCTGGTGGCCATGATCAAGAAGAACCCGGATAGCCGCCGCCTGATCGTGAGCGCGTGGAACCCGGCCGATGTGCCGAACATGGCTCTACCACCCTGCCACTGCCTCTTCCAATTCTATGTGGCTGATGGTAAGCTGAGCTGTCAGCTCTATCAACGCAGTGCGGACACCTTCCTGGGCGTGCCCTTCAACATCGCGAGCTACGCCCTGCTCACCTTGATGATCGCTCAGGTCTGTGGGCTGCGACCCGGCGAGTTCGTACACACCTTTGGCGATGTGCACCTGTACAACGACCACATCGAGCAGGCGAAACTGCAGTTGACGCGTGAGCCACGTCCGTTGCCGACCATGGAGATCGACCCGGGCGTGACCGATCTGTTCGACTTCTGCTTCGAGCACTTCACCCTGAAGAACTACGATCCCCATCCGCACATCAAAGCAGCCGTGAGCGTATGATCGTCTCGGCCATCGCCGCCGTGGCGGAGAACGGCATCATCGGCCGTAGCGGGGACCTGCCCTGGCACCTGCCCGATGACCTGAAGTACTTCCAGCGGATCACGAAGGGCCACCATGTGATCACCGGTCGGAAGAACTACGAGAGCATACCGGCGAAGTACCGCCCTTTGAGGGACCGCGTCAACATCGTCGTGAGCCGCAACCCGCATTATGAAGCACCCGGGGCCATCGTGGTTGATTCGCTCGGCGCAGGGCTGGAGCTGGCCCATCTGGACCGCGAGACCGAAGTCTTCATCATCGGCGGTGGGCAGATCTACCGCGAAGCCCTGACCATGCGGCTGGTGGACCGTCTCTACCTCACCATCGTGCATGCGGAGGTGGACGGAGACACCCACTTCCCGCTGTTGGACCCCGACGAATGGCAAGAACGGTCGCGGGATCACCATCCGGCCGATGAGCGCCATGCCTTCCCGTTCAGCTTCGTGGTCCTGGAAAGGCCGGTGTGATGCGCACCCCCGATCGAACCTTGGCACGTTCTTCGCATCCAATGGACAGAACCACCCACCTATGAACGCGCAGCACACCGCCTTCATCGCCCTGATGACCCTGTCCCTTGTCGCCTGCCGGAAGGACGAGGAGTCCGAACCGATCGACCTCGACTACACGAGCGCCTCGGACAATGCCCGGGCAGAGGACGCCTTCAACGACATGCTGGCCCAGGTGGACAAGGCGGTGGTGGACTATGGCCTGCGTGATCTTTGCGATCCAACGGTGACCTTCGACACCACCTCCTCCCCGCGTACCATCACCCTTGACTTCGGCGAGGTGAACTGCACCGCGTTGAACGGCCGCACACGTCGGGGGCGCATCCGTGTGAGCTACACCGGACGTTATCGTGACATCGGCACCGTGATCACCATCACACCCGAGAACTACCACGTGAACGACCTGCACATACAAGGAGCGAAGACCGTGACGAACCTGGGGCCCGACTCCGACGGTCATCTTCAATTCGATGTTCTGGAAAGCGGCAGTGTGACCGCGAGCGACGGCTCATGGACCGCCACGCACGCTGCGCATCGGACACGCACGTGGATCCAAGGACAGGATACCGAGATGATCCTGGATGACGTATACCTCATCAGCGGATCGGGAAGTGGCGTGAACCGGAACGGCGTGCCCTACACGGTGAGCATCTCCACACCACTGCGCATAGCGCTCAGCTGCCCATTCATCACCCAGGGGATCGTGCATGTCATCCCTCAGGGGCGCCCCGATCGGGTGATCGATTACGGCACCGGTACCTGTGATGGCAACTTCTCCGTCGCTGTGCTCGGTCACATCTTCGGTCTATCAATAGGTTGATCGAGCCGTGCTCGTGTGGCTGAGCCAACGAGGCGGACGTGGATGGAGTTCCGGTGACAGGGTCCCTTCGGGCTAACCGTTCGTCCCACCACTGACCTTCCATCCCCCGTTCCCACCATACCCCGTCAGGCCCGCCTAGCTTCGTCTTGCGACTTCGGGTCATGGCTTGAACGATCCGCAGGAAGCACCGAACGGCCTCGCCACCCTTTCGCATCGGGAGCGGGGCCGTTCAACGAAGAAGATGAGCTACTTCCAGCGTGTTCCCATCCGCTACCGCACCATCCTGATCACGGCCGGGGTGCTCGCGACGCTCTTCCTGTTCCAGGCCTACATGCACCACTATGTGTACTCGGACCTGAAGAACATGTCCGAGTTCAACTGGTGGAGGGAGGCACCGGTACCCTACCTCAACTTCCTGTTCTGGGCCCTGCTCTGTCCGTTGGTCTATTCCATCCTCATCCGCTGGCCCTTCCAGGAACGGCCCTTCCTGCGCACCATCCTCATCCACATCGGTTTCAGTCTGCTCATCGCCAGCTTGCATGAAGTGGTGACCTCCTCCATCTACTACGGCATCCTCCAAAGCATAGGCGACTTCGATTTCACCGACCCGGCCAACCGCAGCTGGGCGTACAGTGCCCTGGCCCCCGCCATCTTCTCGCGCACGATGGAGTACTGGGTGCTCATGGGGGTGATGGTGGCCCTGGAGAACGGGCGTCAGCAACGCGCCGAACATGAACAGTTGCTCAAACTGAAGAACGAACTGCAGATCACGCAGCTCAATGCGCTGAAGAAGCAATTGCAACCGCACTTCCTCTTCAACACGCTGAACACCGTGAGCGCATTGATGGACGAGAACGTTCGCGATGCGCGCACCGTGCTCAGCCGCCTCGGTCAGTTGTTGCGCGTCACGCTGGACAAGACCCAGCGGGACAAGGTGACGCTTGAACGTGAGATCGACTACATCGCCAACTACCTCGGCATCGAGACCATGCGTTTCCGCGATCGCCTGCAGGTCGACTTCGACATCCCGACCGAATTGCGCAGCGTGCATGTACCGAGCATGCTGCTGCAGCCACTCGTGGAGAACGCGATCAAGCACGGCCCCGACCTCACGAACGACAGTGTGAACATCCAGGTGAAGGCCTCCAAGGAAGGTGAACGTCTTTGGCTGGAGGTCCTGGACAACGGAAAGGGCTGTTCCGATGTCGTTCATGCGATGAAGAACGGTGGGATCGGCCTGCGCAACGTGCGCGACCGGGTACACCTGCTTTACGGCGACCGCGCGTCCTTCGCCATCGGATCCCCCGAAGCGCGTGGCTTCCATGTGCGCATCAGCCTGCCCATCGAACGGAACGAAGAACCTGCGAACGTCTGACCAGAACGCCCATGAAACACATCCGTACCATCGTCGTGGACGACGAACCCGCCGCCCGGGCACGCATCGCCCGATTACTGGACCAGGACCCCGAAATGGAACTCGTGGCCGAATGCCGCAATGGCATGGAAGCCATCGAAGCCGTGAACAAGCACCGGCCGGACCTCATCTTCCTCGATGTGCAGATGCCCCAGCTCAATGGGATCGAGACCCTGGACCGCATCGAGAACGACCGCAAACCCTTCGTGATCTTCGTGACCGCTTACGACCAGTACGCTTTGAAGGCGTTCGACCGCAACGCGGTGGATTACCTGCTCAAGCCGTACGATGATGACCGCTTCTTCTCGTCGCTCGAAAAGGCGAAGAAGCACATCGAGATGAAGCTGAGCACCAAGCTCACCGGCAAGTTGATGGACCTGATGCGCGAGCACATGCATGCGCACAGCGAGTACACCGAGCAGTTCACGATCCGTGACAAGGGCCGTGAGTACAAGGTGAACGTGGACGACATCATCTACCTCCGCGCCGAGGGCAACTACCTCTGCCTGCAACTGAAGGAACGCAACCACCTCTACCGCATGACCATGAACGCGGTGGAATCCGAACTGGACCCCGCGCGATTCCTGCGCATCCACCGCAGCTTCATCGTGAACACCGCGCACATCCGCAACACACGCTACAGCGGGAACAACGAGTTCATCTTCAGCATGGCGAACGGCGAGCGCATCGTGAGCGGACGCAGCTACAAGGAGCAGATCGCCAAGGCGTTGCAGGAGCAGTCCGTGTAGGTCGACGATCGCGTTGCCGACCTGCTGAGGCTTGCGGGGTCCCAGGGACGCCCCAGGGTCTGCGCCACTGTCGTCCCTCTTCTCACGGCTCGTCCATCCTGCCGGATAGCACGGCCTATCGGTCCTTAGCTTCAACCACCAACCCCTCGTTCACATGCATCGTTCATTCCTCCCCTTCGCCCTGCTCCTTATCGCCGCCTATCCACTTCGTACCAAGGGCCAGTGGACCTTCCTCGACCTGCCTGTGGAAAGTCAGGCGGCGTCCGTGTCCCAACGCATCGGGACCACGGAATTCACCATCACATACAGCCGCCCTGCTGTGAAGGACCGCGTGATCTGGGGAGAGGTCGTGCCCTACGATCGGATCTGGCGCGCCGGCGCGAACGAGAACACCGTGCTCACCGCCACGAGCGACTTCACCTTGGAAAGTCAACGGATCCCGGCCGGCACCTATGGCCTGCACATGATCCCGGGCAGGAACGACTGGACGATCATCCTGAGCAGCGATCATCAGGCCTGGGGATCCTACTACTACGACCAGGAGAACGATGTGGCCCGCGTGCAGGTGAACAGCAAGCCGGGACCGATGACCGAGAACCTCACCTACGAATTCAACGAAGTGAACGCGGATGGCGCGACGCTGAACCTGCGTTGGGCGGCGCTGCAGGTGCCCATCCGGATCGGCGTGGATGTACATGCGGTGGTGCTGGCTCGCATGGACGACCAATTACGCGGGCTGAGCTCCTACAACTGGGAGCCCTGGTACGAGGCGGCCCGGTATTGCCATGATGAGAGGATCGGCGGGGACCAAGCCATGAAGTACGTGGACCGCAGCATCCAACTCCAACCCAACTTCGAGAACCAAAGCCTGAAAGCCGATATGCTGAAGGCTGCAGGCAAGACCGCCGAAGCCGCAGCGCTGAAACAGACGATGATCGATGGCGCAACGAACGCACAACTGAACACCTACGCCTACACACTGCTCAACAATGGCGAGAAGGAAGAAGCCGTGAGGATGTTCGAGCTCAACGTGAAACGCCATCCGAAAGACGCCAACGCACAGGACAGTCTTGGCGAAGGCTACATGATGGTCGGCAACAAGGAAGCCGCGATCAAAGCCTTCAAGAAGAGCCTGAGCATGGACCCGCCGGAGAACGTGAAAGCGAACTCGGTGCGTTGCCTGAAGAAGCTCGGCGTGGATACCAGCGCGTACGAGACGGCGAGGAAGTGAGCAGGAGTGCACTACTTGCTGCTGGTCAGCAGCGCACTCCCGGATCCTACCTTAGCCCCATGCACCTCCGCCTTGCCGGCGTCCTGCGCCTTGCCGCGCTCGCACTCGCCGCTTTCACCTTTCAACCCGCCGCTTTCCCGCAACGCCCCCCCGCC
>Ga0116143_10003098_pt1 | contig 17105 bp, 9 predicted proteins | sample AD_UKC034_MetaG_FD_89745 | JGI IMG/M metagenome (GOLD analysis project Ga0116143, IMG submission 89745) | Active sludge microbial communities of municipal wastewater-treating anaerobic digesters from USA - AD_UKC034_MetaG | ecosystem: Engineered > Bioreactor > Anaerobic > Digestate | place: USA...
CAGGAACATCTGCTGGTAGTAGCCAATCTGTCTCGGTTCGCGCAGTCCGCTTTTCTGGACCTGACCGATTTTCAAGGAATGATACCGGTCGAGCTGTTCGGCAGAACGCAGTTTCCTGCTATAGGCGAGGAGCCTTATTTTCTTACTCTGGGCGCTCATTCCTTCTACTGGTTTTCCCTGGAGTCTCATCGGCCGGAACAGATTAAACAGTTTATGGTTTCTCCGGCACCTGTGTGTTCTATTCCAAGGATTATGGTAGACGGTTCGTGGTTCGATCTTTTTCACGGGAGAGGCAGAAGGGACCTCGAAGGAGCCTTGCCGGGATGGCTGGTGATGCAGCGGTGGTTTCGAGGAAAGACACGCACGATCAAGTCAGTTTTTCTGCGCGAGGTGATCCGGGCTTCGCGGCGGGGACAGGATTTCGCCATAACCCTGCTGCACGTGGAATATACGGTAGAAGATCCGGAGGTGTATTTGGTTCCGTTGACTGCACTAAGTACGGACAGCGAAGACGCCAGGCGATTCCCTGCTGCCGTGATCTGTCGGCTCCATTCCGGCAAGGGTGAAGAAACGGCGGCGATTGTGGATGCAGTGATTGATGTCAATTTCTGTCAGTATCTGTTCGAGGTAACAGCTTATCGTCGTCAGTCCAGAGGAATGGAAGGCGAGCTCGCCGGCAGTGTCACCCGAGCATTTCGAACGCTTCGAAGTCCGGACGGCGAAGCAATGGCACCGACAGTAATAGGTGGAGAGCAGAACAATACCTCGGTCATCTATGGAAAACGTTTCGTCCTGAAACTATTCCGCCGGCTTGAGGCAGGCATCAACCCGGATCTGGAGGTCGGCGGATTTCTTACCCGGGCAGGGTTTGTCCACATTCCTCAGGTAGCCGGGGCTATCGAGTATCATCGTGGAGGCGAGGAAAACCGTACTGTGGCGATTCTGCATTCCTTTGTTGAGAACGAGGGAGACACCTGGGATTACACGCTGGACATGTTTAAGCACTTTTTTGAGACTGCATTAGCCCGAAGAGATGGTATACTATCGGAAGTGAGGCCAGTCGTCAGCCTCGACCAGCTCTTTGAGGAAGAGCCCAATCCGGCGATTATGAATATGATCGGGCCGTATGTAGAAATGATTCGGCTTTTGGGAAGGCGAACGGCGGAATGTCACCTGGTGCTTGCGTCAGAGTCAGAGGATAGTAATTTTGCGCCCGAACCGTTTACCAGGCTTTTTCAACGATCTCTGTACCAGTCCATGCGCACCCTCACCAACGAGGTCATGATGACGCTGCGGCAGCAGCTTTCAAGTCTCCCGCCGGAAATACAAGTGCTGGGAAAAGCGCTGCTGGATATCCGGGCTGACATCATCGGCCGTTTCGCATTGCTCCTGAAAACCAGGATTTCTGGGGCACGTATCCGCATCCACGGTGACTATCATCTCGGACAGGTGCTCTATACGGGCAAAGATGTAGTCATTATCGACTTTGAAGGTGAACCGGCCCGGCCGCTTACGCAGCGGCGGCTGAAGCGCTCACCCTTGCGTGATGTTGCCGGCATGCTCCGGTCCTTTCATTATGCAGCTCTTGCGGCGCTTCTCGAGCAGCGGAGGTCGGGAGTGCATACGGCGGATGATTTGCAGTACCTCGGCACTGTTTCCCGGGTATGGGGGCACAGCGTAAGCGCTGCTTTTTTAAAAGAGTATTTTAGTGTTGCTGGCTCTGGTACGTTTCTTCCTCCAACCAAGGAAGAACGATCGCTCCTGCTCAGCCTGCTGTTGCTGGAAAAGGCGGTCTATGAGCTGGGCTATGAGCTCAATAACCGGCCGGACTGGGTCCGCATCCCCTTGGACGGGGTCCAGCGTCTGCTGGAGCTGCGGATGGAATGATGGTGGACGTTCACCGTTATCCGTTGAGCGAAGATACTGGAATAGCGAAATTTATGGTGTTGGAATAAGGGAATAATCGAGCAATGGTTGTCTCTCATGGTGTCCTGATCTTTATACCAACACCCAGCATTCCAGCACTCCACTGTTCTGGTACCCCAACTTTCTTATCATTCCCGGTTTCGTTCCTTTTATGAGTAACCATGAATGGAGACAAGATGAATACAGTCAACTACGACGTAAGCCTGCTCACGACTGATGATCTCTTTCTGTTTAATGAGGGCAGCCATTTTCAGCTGTACCGGAAGCTGGGGGCTCACAGTATCGATACTGACGGAGGAGCAGGCACGTACTTTGCGGTCTGGGCGCCCGATGCCGAACAAGTATCTGTTATCGGCGACTTCAACAGTTGGGACCCCGACTGCCATGTGCTCCGGCCTGCCGAGGCCTCGGGCATATGGGAAGGCTTCATTCCTGGCGTAGGGCAGGGAACGCTCTACAAATATTACATTGCCTCCCGCTACCTCGGTTATCACATAGACAAAACGGATCCGTTTGCGACCTACAATGAAGTGCCGCCACTGACCGGTTCAATAGTCTGGAATCTTAGTTATGACTGGAACGATGTCGAGTGGGTGACCCGGCGCTCCCGAAGTAACCGGGGCGATGACCCGATTTCGATTTATGAAGTACATCTGGGATCGTGGATGCGGGTTCCCGAAGAGAACTACCGGTCGCTTACCTACCGGGAAATCGCTCCGCGTCTGGCTGAATACGTGAATCGGATGGGATTCACCCACGTCGAGTTCATGCCGGTCATGGAACATCCTTTTTACGGATCATGGGGATACCAGGTTACCGGTTACTTTGCGCCGACCAGTCGCTATGGGACTCCGCAGGATTTCATGTACTTGATTGATTTTCTGCATCAGCAGGGTATAGGAGTCATTCTGGACTGGGTACCATCTCACTTTCCGCGGGACGGACACAGCCTGGGATATTTTGATGGAACGCATCTCTACGAGCATTCTGATCCCCGGCAGGGAATTCATCCGGACTGGGATAGCTTTATTTTCAATTATGGAAGAAGCGAAGTTCGAAGCTTCCTCATCAGCAGTGCTCGGTTCTGGCTGGACTGCTACCATGCCGATGGTCTTCGGGTGGACGCAGTCGCATCCATGCTCTACCTGGATTACGGCCGACATGAGGGAGAATGGATCCCCAATCAGTATGGCGGCAACGAGAGTCTCGAAGCGATTTCATTCCTCAAGCGATTCAATGAGGTTGTGTACAGCGATTTTCCGTCGGTGCAGACTATCGCCGAAGAGTCGACTGCCTGGCCAATGGTATCGCGCCCCACGTACGTTGGAGGACTGGGATTCGGTATGAAGTGGGATATGGGCTGGATGCATGATACGCTCGAGTATATGTCCAGGGACCCGATCTATCGAACCTACCACCATGACAAGCTTACCTTCAGAATGCTCTATGCCTATCACGAGAATTTTGTTTTGCCTCTGTCCCACGATGAAGTAGTTCATGGCAAGGGATCGCTGCTGCAGAAAATGCCGGGAGATAAATGGCAAAAATGTGCCAATCTTCGGCTCCTCTTCGCGTACATGTACGGACAACCCGGCAAGAAGCTGCTTTTCATGGGCGGAGAGTTCGGCCAGTGGAACGAGTGGTACCATGAGGTGAGTCTCGACTGGAACCTGCTCGATGAACCTTTGCATGCCGGTCTTTCTCACTGGGTGCGGGATCTGAATGGCCTGTATCGAAGCGAGGGTGCGTTGCATGCAGGCGATTTTCATCCGGATGGGTTTCGCTGGATCGACTGCAACGATGCATTGCAGAATACTATTAGTTTCTTCCGCCGCAGGCCGGGTTCGGACGATATCATAATGGCGGTTTTTAATTTCACGCCGGTTCCCCGAGAAAATTATCGAGTCGGCGCACCAGGCCCTGGGTTTTGGAAAGAGGTGCTCAACAGTGATGCCGCTTGGTACGGTGGAAGTGGAATGGGAAATCTCGGCGGTGTTGAAGCTCACCCGATTCCATTTCACGGTCTTCCTAACTCACTCAATATTACGCTGCCGCCGCTGGCCGCAGTATTCTTTAAACGATGACGGTAAGGCGCAAAATACAGTGAAGAATGAGAAGTGAAAAGTAAGGAGTGGTAAGACGACAGGTGATTGATGCCCGTTTTTCCCAACTCCTTATTTCTCACTTTTTACTCCTTACTGTTCCACTTTGAACCTTGAACCTGCAACTTTGGACCTTCCTTCGTTCCTTCTAAATAAAGAGTCTTCTCCGACAAAATACCCTTTTTCCCCCATATTCCTGCGACAGTTGTTCGATAACCATTACAGAGTGATTTCCTTATCCGGCTAGTTTGCTGCAGTGAAAGACCGCGGAGGAACCATGAGACGGTATCCGTTAGGTGCCACGTGGCTGGGCGAAGGCCAATGCGCTTTTTGTGTATGGGGCCCCAAGCTGCAGGAGCTTGAGGTTCACGTGTGTGCTCCTGAACAACGCACCTTCCCCTTGATAAAGCAAAATAATGGATACTTCAGCGGAGTGATCGAAAATATCACACCGGGGAGCCGGTATGTCTTCGTCCTTGACGATAGTAGGGAGCGGCCGGACCCGGCCTCACGATACCAGCCCGATGGGGTTCACGAAGCATCCGCAGTGATCGATCCCACGTTCGAATGGACTGACGGATTCTGGTATGGGATTCCCTTGCGGGACTACATCCTCTATGAGCTGCACGTGGGAACATATACCAGCGAAGGAACATTTGCAGCCATTATCCCGCACCTTGGAGAGTTGCGGGATATGGGAATCACTGCACTCGAACTGATGCCGGTGGCACAGTTTCCTGGTTCACGCAATTGGGGATACGACGGAGTCTATCCGTTTGCCGTTCAAAACTCCTACGGCGGTCCGGAGGGATTGAAGACTCTGGTCAATGCCTGCCATCAGAACGGCCTGGCAGTCGTGCTCGATGTTGTATACAACCACTTCGGGCCTGAAGGGAACTATCTCTCTGAGTTTGGATACTACTTCACCGACCGTTACACGACTCCGTGGGGAGAAGCGATCAATTTCGACGGTCCTTTTAGCGATCACGTCCGCCGGTATTTTCTGGAAAATGCCCTTTACTGGGTAAGCGAATTTCACGTTGATGCCCTGCGTCTCGATGCGGTCCACGCCATACTCGACTTTGCCGCTCAGCCGTTTCTCCAGCAACTCTCAGAAACAATTCACGATTATGCTGAACGCATTAATCGACGCATCTATCTTATTCCTGAAAGCGATCTCAATGATACGCGTCTGATCCGATGCCGTGAGTTGGGTGGTTTCGGGATGGATGCTCAGTGGAATGATGATTTTCATCATGCCCTGCACGCACTGATGACCAACGAGCGGGATGGATACTACTGCGGCTACGGGCAGATACAGGATCTGGCCAAAGCCTATCGCGAAGGATTCGTTTATTCCGGCCAGTACTCGCCCTATCGGAAGCGCAACTACGGCACCTCATCAGAGGCAATTCCCGGACATCAACTGATTATATTTAGTCAGAACCATGATCAAATCGGCAACAGGATGCTGGGCGAGCGGTTAAGCAGCCTGGTTTCGCTGGAAGCGCAGAAGCTGGCCGCCGGGCTGGTGCTCCTGGCTCCGTATCTTCCACTGCTCTTTATGGGAGAAGAATATGGGGAGAGAGCGCCGTTTCAATATTTTGTCAGTGCCGGCGATCCGGAGTTGGCAAAGGCAGTGGCCGAGGGCCGGAAGCAGGAGTTCGCTGAGTTTGCCAAGGGTATCGAGCCACCTGATCCTCAGGCAAAAGAAACCTTTTTAGCCTGCAAGCTCGATCATGCGTGTAAAGAAAAAGAAGAACACCAGCTTATATGCGATCTCTATAGAATCTTGATCCAGATGCGGACGGCAATTCCGTGTCTGCGGAGTCTGGATAAGGAGAAGATGGAGGTCTTGTCCTTCCCTGCTGACCAGACGCTTATGGTGCGGCGGTGGACAGGGGCTAGCGAAGCTTTGATCCTCTTTCACTGTGGTGACAATCGGGTGCTGCTGAATATCGGATTCCCGGAAGGATACTGGGAAAAACTGATCGACACCTCCGAGACGCAGTGGCATGGCCCCGGCAGCTTGATACCAGAGGTGATTCAAGGGGGTGAGGATACAGAACTCACCCTTTCGCCCTGGTCTTTCTGCGTACTTATCCAGAGCGAAGAAGACGATAATGTATGAGAAGAATCCCTTGGCGTCGATGTTGAATTCTGAGGTGCTTCGGTAATGCGTATTCCCCGGGCGACTTACCGTCTCCAATTCAACGCCGGCTTCGGCTTTAGACAGGCGAAAGCGATTGTGCCGTATCTTTCCGCTTTGGGGATATCCGATCTATACGCTTCTCCGATTATGAGAGCACGCACCGGGAGCCTGCATGGGTACGATGTGGTCGATTCGAACCACCTCAATCCGGAACTCGGAACCGAGCAGGACTTCGAAGCACTGCGTCAGGAGCTGAACGACGCCGGGATGACCTGGCTGCAGGACATTGTGCCCAATCATATGGCATTTGACTCCCAGAACACGATGCTCATGGATGTCTTGGAAAATGGTGAGGCATCTGCGTATCATCAATATTTCGATATAGAATGGAATCATCATTATGAGAGCATCCGCGGCAGAGTTCTGGCGCCGTTTCTGGGGACGTCATTCGGCGAAGCATTGGAAGACGGCGATATTAGGCTTGAATACGATCTGGTTGAGGGCTTTCGAATTCGATTTTACGAGAATGCTTTTCCTCTGCGGGGAGAATCATACGGCAGCGTGCTTACGCATCGCTTGGCCAGATTGAGGGATACCATCGGCCGGAAGCATCCGGATTTCATCAAGTACCTTGGGGTAATCTTCGTTTTCAAAAACCTGCCTGGTCCTGAAAACCGCCAGGAACGGTATGATCAGATCAGCTTTGCGAAGCGAATCTTGAGGGAACTTACTCAGGAAAGCGACCCCATACGGAGTTTCCTGCAGGAGAATGTACAAGAATTCAACGGGGAAAAAGGCCATCCGGAGAGCTTTGCTCTGCTTGATGGACTTCTCTCCGAGCAGCTTTTTCGACTGGCTTTCTGGAAGGTCGCCTCTGAAGAGATCAATTACCGGCGTTTTTTTTATGTCAACGAACTCATGTGCCTGCGGGTCGAAGATGAAGCAGTATTTAACAAAACGCACCAGTTCGTTCTCTCCCTTGTGCGCGAGAAGCGGATCAATGGACTGCGGGTTGATCACATTGATGGGCTGTATGATCCTACCCGCTACCTGGCCCGCCTTCGGGAAACTGCCGGCGACGTGTATATCGTGGTAGAGAAAATACTCGATCAGGATGAGCAATTGCCCTCATTCTGGCCAGTCCAGGGCACCACCGGATACGATTTTACGAACCATGTGAACGGTTTGTTCATCCGTCGCGACAATGAGCGCAGCTTCACTCGTATCTATGCTTCCTTCCTGGGCTTTCGGATGAATTATCGAGAGGTAATGACCGAGAAGAAAAACCTGATCCTCGGAAAAGAAATGGGTGGGGATGTAGACAACCTGGCCCACCTGCTTCGAAGAATTTCCAGCCTGAACCGCTACGCCCGAGACATCACGCTTACCGGTCTAAAGCGCGGTCTCATGGAGGTAATGGCCCGCTTTCCGGTATATCGGACCTACTTCAACAACAATGCGGCATTCCGAGAGATGGATATCCAGTACCTCGATCAGGCGATCAATCGTGCGATAAGCAGCAATCCGGGACTGACCAAAGAGCTGCGGTTTATCGAGCGGTTTCTTAAGCGGGACTGGGATCCTCACACCGGCCAGGGTGAGCGGGATCAATGGATGCACTTTGTCCTGAAATTTCAGCAGACAACAGGACCACTGACAGCAAAAGGGTTCGAAGATACACTGCTGTACGTATACAACCGCTTTCTTTCGTTGAATGAGGTCGGCGGTAATCCCGATGTGTTCGGCATTACGCTCCAGCAGTTTCACCGGTTCTGTCGCGACCGCAGTGAGCAGTGGCCGCATACAATGAATACCACATCGACTCACGATTCCAAACGAGGCGAAGATGTGCGCAGCCGGCTCGATGTGATCTCGGAAGTACCCGAACTCTGGGAGAAACACGTCAAGCTCTGGGGCAGAGTCAATCAGAAGAGGAAACGCAAGACCGGAGATATCCTGGCGCCTGACCGCAACGATGAATACTTTCTTTACCAGACGCTCGTAGGTGCCTTTCCTTTTTCACAGGACGAGATTCCGGAATTTTCCGAGCGGATCAAGGACTACTGTATCAAAGCGATCCGGGAAGCCAAGGTCCATACCGGCTGGCTCAAGCCAGATACTGACTATGAGGAAGGATGCACAGCATTTATCGAGCAAATCCTTGAGCCGTCGGAGGAAAACCTCTTTCTGAGGGACTTTATTCCTTTTCAACAGTTTGTAGCCAGATATGGTATATTCAACTCATTGTCCCAGGTACTGGTAAAAATGACTACGCCTGGGGTGCCGGATTTTTACCAGGGAAGCGAACTCTGGGATCTGAGCCTGGTCGATCCTGACAACCGGCGGCCGGTACAGTACCAGCAGCGATCCGAAATCCTCGAGAACCTGGCAACTGAAAGCAGAGCGGGAATAGGGCACCTGGCCCGGCTTCTGTTAGACAGCTGGAAGGATGGCCGGGTCAAACTCTTCCTTATTTGGCGAACCTTACAGGTGCGGCAGGAGCTGCCGCAGCTTTTCGAATCGGGAACATATCTGCCTCTGTCTGTGAGCGGAAGGCTCCGTAACCACATCATTGCCTTTGGACGGCGCTGGAAGCACCAGTGGGCTGTGGTGGCGGTTCCTCGATTCTTTACATCACTGGTCGGAACGGATGAACTTCCCATTGGACAAAGTCTCTGGGCGGACACGAGCGTACGCGTCGATTCGCAGGCCCCTGCTTCCTGGCAGAATCGATTGACTGGAGAAACAGTTGTGGGAATCGGATCGCTTGCGGCGGGTGAACTCTTTAACCAATTTCCTGCAGCACTGCTTACAGGAGAAACATCCCCATGAAAACACGCGGAAGCGGAGTTCTTCTCCACGTATCCTCTTTGCCGAGTGCTTTCGGCATTGGCGATCTCGGACCCCAGGCCTATCGGTTCGCCGACTTCCTTGCTCAGACAAAACAGAGCTACTGGCAGATTCTACCGCTCAACCCTACTGATCTAGTCTATCAAAATTCTCCCTATCACAGCACATCAGCTTTTGCCTGCAATCCACTTCTGATCAGCCCTGAACTGCTGCATCAGGCCGGTCTGCTCTCGGATGCGGATATGAAAGATGGTCCGAAATTTCCTGTCGGCACCGTAGATTACGAGACCGTTACCGATTATAAAAGAACACTGCTGTTTCGGGCCGTTCAGGCATTCAAGCATCATCGATCGAGCACCTATGAGCTCTTTCTTGAACGGAACGCGGTCTGGCTTAATGACTTCGCTGTCTTTATGGCATTGCATTCCCGTTTTGACGGAAGAAGTTGGAACGAGTGGCCGGTCGAGCTGCGAGACCGAAATCCGGAAGCACTGGTGGTTGCCGCTGCCGAGTTGAGCGATGCAATCGAGAGGATAAAAATTGTTCAGTACCTCTTCTCCCAACAGTGGTATGCACTCAAGGAATACTGCTTTAGCAAAGGCATTCAGATCATCGGAGATCTTCCGATTTATGTTCAGTTCGACAGCGTCGATGTGTGGACTCATCCATCCATTTTTAAGCTTGGTGAGCACAAGCAGCCGTATGTTGTCGCTGGGGTTCCACCGGACTATTTCAGCTCCACCGGACAGCTCTGGGGAAACCCCGTCTACAACTGGGACGTACTGAAGGATCGACACTACGACTGGTGGGTAGATCGTTTGCGTCATAATCTGGCGCTCTTCGATATCGTCAGGATCGATCATTTCCGGGGTCTGGTGGCCTACTGGGAAGTTCCGGCTCATGAAGCGACTGCTATTCGCGGTCGCTGGGTGGAAGCACCGGTTAAGGACTTCTTCAAGCACCTGCACCGCAAATTCTCCTCACTTCCGGTGATTGCCGAAGACCTTGGCGTAATTACACCGGACGTTCGGGAAGTGATGAGTCAGTATGAGTTGCCGGGTATGAAGGTTCTCCTGTTTGCCTTCGGGCCCGATATCGGAACAAATCCTTATATTCCTCATAACCTGGTGCGCGACTGTATTGTCTATACGGGAACCCACGACAATAACACCACTCGCGGCTGGCTCAATAACGAAGCCTCTGCGGAAGAAAAGGCACGTCTCTCTCGATACCTGGGCTGTCCGATTGATAGTAGATCGGGCCACTGGGACCTGATCCGCATGGCCATGAGATCGGTGGCAAATACCTCCATCATTCCGATGCAGGATCTGCTTGGCCTCGGAGAGGAAGCCCGCATGAACCGACCGGCGGTCAATCAGGGTAATTGGCGTTGGCAGCTCGCTCCGGAACAGATCGATCCATCCATCAGCGACCGGCTTCGGGAAATGACCGAAGCGTATGGCCGGGTGTAGGAGAGGGGGATAGGGAATTGGAGGAATTGAAAAGTGGTGAAATGGAGAAATGGGACGATGGAATAACGGAATAATGGGAGTCTTGTGTGACGCGCAGGAGGAGAGCGGAGGAAAATTCTAAATCCGAATCTCTAAGCTCTAAACACATTCAACACCCAAAGGCTCCAAGGTTCTAAACCTGGATCCCCTCCGGAGTCTACCGTCCGCGAAGGCGGCGGCAGGGATGACAGACGAACGTGAAGTTTCATACGAGAAGCAAGAACGAGAAGACACGACTCGCCCCTCGTCTTTATACTTCTTACCTCTTGCTTCTTACTTTTTACTGTCGTGTGGGAGCAGCGTCCCCGCAGCGAATCCCGCGCCGGCCGGGACTGGATTCCTCGCGTCTGTCTTGGACTTGCCGTTTTGGATTTAGAGCTTCGTGCTTAGAATTTCCATCAGCGGGTCTTCCTTTGTTTTGTCATTCCACTATTCCATTCACCCAGTCTTCCTACGGTACGGCCGGCGTATCAGCTGATCCTTCTCGCGTAGAGAGGAAAACGCACTAGGAGATTCTGATTCATGTTCACGCTCCACGATATCACGAGCCTAGCAATTCACCTGGAAAGAAACGGTGAGGCAGTGTACCGCACGGTACTTGAGAGAGTCACTGCCAAAGAAGTGCGTGATCTTTTTCTCTGGCTCGCGGAGCAGGAAGTCAGCCATCGGCAGTGGTTCATGGCACTGCAACAACAGCATGCAAAGACTGGGAACGACTACCTCATTGATGAAGCTTCAGCTGAAATCCTCTCCACTGTGCTTGGTGCTCAGACTTTTTCTCTGGAAGACACACTGTCTTCTGATACCCTGACCGTTGAAGATCTGAGGCGTATTGCTTTAGAATTCGAACGGGACACCATTCTTTTCTACGAACTGATCCGGGAGTGGATTGAAGATGCAGAGATCCGTACTCATCTGGAGGTTATCATCTCAGAGGAGAAGCAGCATGCGAAAGTATTAGAAGAGCGTGCGACGGAACTCATCTGAGTGTCTCTCTGCTTCAAAAACTTCTTCGTGTGGTCAGTTTTTATCGTATCCTGCCTGTCACTTGCATATGTCCTTTCGGCTTGACAATGACTTGTCCGAGCTGATACTGTAAATCTTTCCATAGTGGTGGGCTTTTTGAACCGTTGTCTTCTTTTTTTGTAAAGACAATGCCTTCGCACTGAATAGAGGCTGTTCATAACGTAACACGAGAGGATGGTGCCGTCCGCAACGGGGTTGCATACCCGTGCAAATTCGCCTTCTTCCCATCTGCGCTTCTCAAAACAAGCCTCATTCCCAAGCGAAGGACTCTGCTCCCAATCTGGGGTCTGCAGCATGAACAAGAAATCCAATGACGGAAATCAGGTCGGTAACGGATTACCGCGTGATAGTGTCAGAACTGGTGACATATCCGGTTGGGAGAAGCGTTTGGCTGCAGGTGAACACCTCCGGACGTTATTGAAAAAGGCTCCATCAAGCGGCACCTGGACCCTTGATATCGCTACCCGCCAGCTTACCGTCACCGCCGCAGTACTGCGATTGCACAATCTTTATCCACGTCGTGAAACTCCGTTATCATTCGAGACCTTCCTGCAATCCATTCACCCCTTGGATCGTCAGAACGTAGAAGACGCAGTAAAAGCTGCATTCACCGGAACCACGCTGTTGGTAGTGTATCGCTGCTTGGACAGTGAAGGAACCATTCGGTGGCTGGAAGCTCATGGAGGTATCTATCACACGAGCACTGGCGACCTGCTTAAGGCCTGGGTACAGGACATCACCGAACAAAAGGTGCGGGAATTGCACGGTGACTTCATGGAGGATGTTACCGACCGGATCCATTATATTGAGGATCCGAGTGATATTCTGGAAGCTGCTGCCGCGGCTGTCGGCAGTCATCTGGGTCTGTCACACTGTTTCTTTACGAAAATTGATGACAGAGGAAAACTGGCATTTGTGACCGGGGATTATCATCCAAGGACACCATCGATTGCCGGCCTGATTGAGGTAGGACTTCCAGGCGGGGTGTGCCGGGCTGATTTGGATGAAGGACAGGTAGTCGTCTGCGAGGACGGGGAGAAGGATGTTCGGCTGTTGTCGCTTGAATGCCGGGGATGGTATCTGGACCATGGGTTCCGGGCTCTTGTGGTCGTGCCTGTTTTCGAGCAGAGGCAGCGGGTCGCACTGTTTTGGGCGGTAAGCGACCGGCCCCGAAAGTGGAATGATCAGGAAATCGCGCTGGTACAAAAAGCTGCTAAACGTTCCTGGAGTGTCTCGGAGAAGGCCCGGATGCAGAAGCATTCCCGGAAGATTGAATCTGAGTTGGATCAACAGTCACGTCTTCTGGAGGCATTCAGCGCTGCGGTGCAGGACTGCCTGTATGTTTTTGACACCGAGGGCCGGATTGTGTATGCCAACCGGATTCTGCTGGATCTGTGGGGTCTTACCAGAGAGCAGGCCATTGGAAAGACCGTGCGGGAGCTTGGTTATCCCCAGGATGCGGCGGATACGCTTTTTCACGGTATCCAGCAGGTCATAGCCAGCAGCAACGTGGTGAGAAACGAGACCTCTTACCCGGGCCCGGCCGGAGTGAGCAGTCAATATGAAAATGTCCTCAGTCCCATGTTTGGGGAAGATGGCCGAGTGGTATTTATAGCAGGTGCAAGCAGAAATGTGACCGAGCACCTGCGGGCTGAAGAGGCGTTAAGAAGGAGCCGGCAGCGGTTCGAGCTTTTATCAAAGGTGGCCGGCGAGCTGCTGCAAACTCAGGAGCCTCAAGATAAGATAAAGCAACTGTGCGGCGATGTCATGGCTTACCTTGATTGCCAGGTGTTTCTCAACTTCCTGGCGGATGAGAACAAGAAGGTGTTGCGGCTGCATGCCTGGAGCGGTATTAATGAAGAGACCGCGAAAGTACTCGATGAGATGCCGCTTTGGGATATGATCTGTCAATGTGTTGCCTGGGATGGTGTACGGATTGCTACTGAGAGGATGGCGAAGCCGCAGGATTTATGCTGTGACGTGGCGCTTTCACTGGGGTTGACTGCCTGTGCTTGCCACCCGCTGATCGCAGGTGATCGGGTAATCGGTACGCTTTTGTTCGGCACCTATACCCGCACGAGCTTCGCTGACGATGAACTCTCCCTGATGAAGATGGTGGCCGAGCATGTTGCGGTTTCCATGGAACAGATGCGACTGCTGGAAGAGCTGCGAACGGCGCGGGAGCGACTTGAGTCACGCGTTGCGGAACGAACCATGGAGCTTCGTGATCTCATTCGCAAGCTGATTGAGCGTGAACGGCTGCTTCAGGAACAAAAAACCCTTATCAAAACTGTCCTTGAGTACCTGCCGGTAGGTGTTCTGGTTATCGATGGAAAAGGAAGAATTATCGAGGCAAATCCAGCAGCGGAAAAAATCTGGGACGGAATACGCTATCGGAGCATTGACCAATGCGGAGAGTACCGAGCCTGGTGGACGAATACCGGAAAACCGCTGAGCAGCAATGAATTGGCGGGACTTCGTGCTCTGGCGACCGCAGAGGCATGTCTGAATCAGGAGATCGAGATCGAGGCCTTTGACGGTACTCGCAAGATTATCCTGGACTCGGCGGTTCCCATTCTCGGGAAGAACGGGGAAATCACCGCCGTGGTTGTCACGATGACCGATATCACCCGCCGAAAGCACATTGAACTATCACTGAAGCAGTCGGAAGAACAGCTGCGGGTTCTTTCCTCGCGGTTGCTCACTGCCCAGGAGAATGAACGAAAAAGCATTGCCCGGGAAATCCACGACAGCCTCGGTGCATCACTGAGTCTTATTAAGATGAAAGTGGAAACTGCCTTGGAAGAGGTGACGAAAACCCCGATGCCGGCAGCAACCCAGGCCCTGCTTGCTGCGACCACGGTAATCAAAGATAGTATCGAGGACTGCCGCCGGATTCAGATGGACCTGAGGCCGGCGATGCTTGACGATCTGGGGGTGGTTTCGGCATTTTCCTGGTTTGTTCGTCGGTTCAAGAAACTGTTTCCGCAGATCAATGTCGAGACATTCATTACAGTAGAAGACCACGATGTGCCCGAAGCACTAAAAATTACGATTTTTCGAATTGCACAAGAGTCTATGAACAATATTATCAAACACAGTCGCGCCGATCGGGTGCATTTTTCGCTGCGGAAAATGGATGATCGGATCGAGCTTGTGATCGAAGATAACGGAAGGGGCTTCAATCTCCCTCAAGCACTTAACGCCAGAGCTGAAGAATGCGGGATCGGACTTTCCAGCATGCGAGAGCGATCCCAGCTCTCCGGCGGTGCCTTCTATATCAGGAGCCGAAAGGGAAAAGGTACGATCATCAAGGCATCATGGCCGCTGACGAAGAGTGAGGAGTAAGGAGTAAGGAGTAAGAAGTAAGAAGTAAGAAGTAAGAAGTAAGAAGTAAGAAGATCCTTCTCTGGTGCAGACCCGCAATCTCAGCCATCGGCGCAGCGAAGAAAATGTGTAAATTTGTTTGGTCCGCGTGCTCAGCCCTTCGACGAGCTCAGCACAGGCTCTCCTGCGCGAGGCCACGTTTCATACGAGAAGTAGAGGGACCGTTCTCCGCTGCTCCAGGCTCTACTGCTACTTAAAGAGGGGCCGCAGCTTGTCATACGTGGCGCGGAGGTGCTCGGAGATCATGCGAACGTCACCGATTACCGGCATGAAATTTGTATCTCCATTCCAACGAGGTACGATATGAATATGGAGGTGTTGATCAATACCGGCACCGGCAGCTGAGCCGAGATTCATGCCAATATTAAATCCCTGCGGGTGCATAGCTGCTGATAAGACTGCCTTGCACTGTTGCACGAGGCGCAAGATCTCGAGGCCGGTTTGCTCGTCGACAGCCTCAATATCTGCGACATGCTGAAATGGAACTACCATGAGATGACCACTGTTGTAAGGATAGCGGTTCATCATGACGAAAGTGCGTTCGCGGCGCAGAAGAATCAGTCTCTCCCGATCGTCGTCGGCTGTTTGGGGCAGGCAGAAAATGCATTCCTTTGATTTACTGCTCAGAATGTATTCAACTCGCCACGGCGCCCAGATGACCTCAGCCATAGAATTTCCCTTATTCTGTTCGAAGCGTTTGAACCGTTTGAATTCCGCGTTTCGTGGTACTTGAACGGCTATTTCCTCGCCTCCACCAGCGATCCCATCCGATCGTCCTCGCGAACCATCGTTACTGTTCTGAAGCCGGCGTGCTCAAGCTGCTTCTTCACCTCTGCCAGCGTGTATGTATCTCCGCCCGGAGTGTTCACCAGCATGTTTAACGCAAACAAGGCGCCCTGCGGCGGCCGGGTGCGCGTCTCATCCATGATGAAATCCCGGATGAGCACAGTGCCGGTGGGGACAAGAGCATGGTAGACTTTGCGGTACAGAGCAAGGTTCTGTTCCGGGCTGTTTTGATGGATAATCGCGGAAAGCAGTGCAAGATCACAGCCCGGAGGAAAATCGTCTTCGTAGAAGTCTCCTTTTACAAAGGAGGTGCGGTCGGCGAAGCCTTCTCTGCGAACGCGCTCTTCAGCCAACGGTATAACCTGGGGCAGATCAAAAATCACCGCTTTCAGAGCTGGGTTCCGACGAAGAAAAGCAATGGCATAGGTTCCCGAGCTGCCCCCGATATCGAGAAGGCGGGTAAAGGGCCGGGTATCATAACTAGCCGCAATCTCTTCGGACAATGTCCTGCCGACTACGTGCATGGCCTCGATAAAGGCCGTCATGTTTTCGGAATCTTCTTGCAGCGGTGCTATCGAATCGGGCCGATAGGTCTTGCGGAGAATATCGCTAAGCCGACTCCAGCTTTTCCAAAGGTGGTTGTAATGCAGGACTAACGGCAATATCGTCTCCGGATGACCTGACGTGAGAGGAAGTGAAGATACGGGAAGGTGGTAACAAAAGCCGGTTTTTTCGAGCAATCCGAAGGCTGCTAGTGCATCCAGCAGACGCGTGGCTGCTCGCAGCTCAAGGTTCTTCTGCTGAGCGATTTCTTCTACCGAACCGGGCTGCCGGCTGAGAAGAGTAAAAAGATCCAATTCACAGGCAGTAAGGATGATCCGGCTCTTGAGAAAGGCAAGCACATCGCTGAGCAAAGCGTTCGGCTGATCCATGAAATTCTTCCTGAGGTAAACATAAAAACCAGCCCTGAAACGAATCAGGTTTTTTTGACGCCTTTACGAATAAGTTCAAGAGCTTCTTGTACGCTTGCGTTCTGGTGAACCATGGCGCAGGCAGCCTGGACAAAAAGCGAAGGATTGTCGTGTTGAAAGGCATTGCGACCCATGGAAATACCTGCTGCACCGGCCTGGAGTGCACCTTCAATCATTTTGAAAGTCTCTTCATCGCTGTGTTTCGATCCTCCCGCAATGACAACAGGAACCGGACAGCCTTCAACAACCTGCCGGAATGTCTCCGGACTGCCGGTATAGGGACACTTGATAATGTCCGCACCGAGTTCAGCTCCGACCCGGGCGGCATGTTTTACGACTGCCACCTCATTCTCGTCGTCGATCTTGGCACCGCGGGGATACATCATGGCAAGAA
>Ga0116143_10003103_pt1 | contig 17080 bp, 16 predicted proteins | sample AD_UKC034_MetaG_FD_89745 | JGI IMG/M metagenome (GOLD analysis project Ga0116143, IMG submission 89745) | Active sludge microbial communities of municipal wastewater-treating anaerobic digesters from USA - AD_UKC034_MetaG | ecosystem: Engineered > Bioreactor > Anaerobic > Digestate | place: USA...
AGGTTGCCCAGAAAACCACCGAAACCACCGCCGTGGTGTCGATGGACGCCGCCAAGGCCGGTGCCGGTGCGGCCGCCTCGCAAGCGTCCATTCCCGTCGTCGGCCCGGGGCTGGCCATTGCCGCAATGGTGGCGATGGTCGCCGCAGTCATGGCGCTGTTGGGCGGCATCAAGAAATTCGCGGGCGGCGGTCTGGTCTCCGGCCCCGGCAGCGCCACGTCGGATTCGATTCCGGCGCGCCTGTCGGCGGGCGAATACGTGGTACGCGCCGCTGCCGTGCGGCAAGTGGGCGTGGCCTTTCTCGACTCGCTCAACGGCTTGTCGGTCGGGCCACGTTTCCGTGGCGGTGAGCTGGCCTTTGCGGCAGGCGGGTTGGTGCCGGAAGTGAAAGTGCCGCCTGCACAGCCGCAGGTCAATCAAGCGGTGCGCATCGTCAACGCCATCGACCCGGGCGTCACCCACGACCACCTGCAAACGCCTGCCGGAGAGCGGGTCATCGTCAACATCATCGGACGCAACGCGCGGGCGATTCGCTCGGCGCTGAATGGCTGAATCAAGGAGCACTTGACATGGCACTGCTGTTCATCGACGGCTTCGACCACTACGACCCACAGGCACTGGACGAGTTCGGCCAGCCGTGGCTCGCGCGCGGCAAGGCCGCCTATCTGTCGCCGCAGGCCACCCGCGTGCAGGGACGGCGTCCGTCGTCCTTTGCGCTGCGCCTGCCGGAAGGTTCGGGCGGCGGCTACGTCAAGAATCTGGAAAGCACCAAGACCAGCCTGATCATTGGTGCGTCGATCCGCGTCGTGCCCTACGAGAACACCTACACCGAGCCCTTGCTGCTGGGTGTGCGCGATGCCAATGCGCAGGTCGCGCATCTGGTGAAGATCGGCGAGGACGGACGGCTCAAGCTCTACCGTTGGCAAAACGGCTACGAGCAACTGATCTCGACCTCGGTGGCCACGGCTCCCGCGCGTGGCTGGCACTACATCGAGTTGCAGGTCACTCAAGGCAGCAGCAACGGCGTGCTGTCGGTGCGCATCAACGGGACTCTGGCCATCCAGATGAACGCGCAGAACACGATTCAGGGCGGCGGCCAGCTGCTCACCGCCTTCCTCGGCGCGATTCCCGGCCAGTCCTGCCCGTTGACGCTTGATGTCGATGACTTCTACATCGCGGACACCACGGGCACGATCAACAACACCTTCCTCGGCGACGTGCGCGTCGATGCGCTCAAGGCGCAGGCCGATGGCAGTCTGAACCAGTGGACGGTGACGCCCTCCGGCACTGCCGCGTGGGAAGCCGTCAGCGACGAGGATGAGAGCACCTCCATCAGCGCCCCCAGCACCGGACTGCGCCAGAGCTTCGATGTCGAAGCACTGCCGGTGATGGCCACGCCTGCCGTGTTCGGCGTGCAGTTGACGATGCTCGCGCGCAAGACCGATGCGGGCTTGGGCAAGGTGAAGGGTCTCGTGGTCAGCGGCGCGCAAACCGCCGTCAGCCCGGAAATAATCCTGCAGGAACAACAGGCGTGGCAGTGTGCGCTGTTCGAGCGCAATCCAAACGGCAACGTGCAGTGGACGGAAGCGGCCTTCAACGCCGCCGAGTTCGGGGTGGAATCGGCATGACCGACCGCCTCATCACCCGAAACGTCACGGAAACTTCCAGCCAGCCGCTACCCGGCGCTGCGCTGCCGGAATTTCAAGGTGAGGTGTTGTCGCGCGCCGGTGCGGGCAGTCTGGTTGATCACTTCGCCGCCGAATCCGCCAGCGCACCGTGGCCACCCAATCTCTCGGCGACGTGGCTGCTCGAGGTGCTGGCCAAGCCCTGGCCGCCACTGGTCGGGCCGGTATTCGTAGTCGAGGTGCTGCGCCGGGACACCGCCGCTGCCGCCATCGTCGCCACGGGCATGGATGCCTTTGGCGACACGCCGTGGCCGCAGGCGCAGCGCGGCGTGTTTGCCTTCCGCCACGACTGGGCCGAGCCGCTGGTCGAACGTCTGGAATGGCAGACCAGCGTGACGCGCCTTGCCAGTGGCAACGAATCGCGCCAAGCGCGCCGTGAGGTGCCGCGCCGCACGCTGACGTATCAAGTCGGCAATGCGCGCCCAAGCGACGCGCTGGTGGCCGACTGGCTGGCCGATCATCTGGGCAAGCGCGCGTGGTGGCCGCTGCCGCAGCACGCCGTGGCGCTGACCGCGCCTGCCGAAGCCGGTGCGCTGGCGCTCGACGTGCAGGATGCTGACGCGCGGCATTTTGTTCCGGCACGCGCCGAGCTGCTGCTCGACTGGAATGGCGTGCAGGGCTGGCAAGGCGACGAAGTCTGGGGGCTGCTCATCGCGCCCGACGGTTGGCAGCAGGTGCAGTTGAGTCAGGTCGAACCGGACACCCTGTGGCTCACCGAGCCGCTGGCACGCGGCGCGCCGCTGGGCAGTCTGGTGCTGCCGCTGGTGTGGGGCCGCGCCGTCGATCCTGCCGATCTCACCCAATGGGTGCCGGGCATGGTCGGCGGCAACGTGGTGGCCCACCTCGAACCGGCACCACCGCCGGATGCCGATGTGCTCGACGATGCGTGGCTGGACGATCTGCCGGTGTGGCCCGATGGCAACTGGCGGGACGATCCGACCGCTGTCGCACAAGGCACGATCACCCGGCAGGATTTCTCGCCCGCCGATGCGTGGGTGCGCCGCGACGATCCGTGGGCGACCACGACTTTGCAGCGCCGCTATCTGGCGAGCAGCCCGGACGACATCGAAATCTGGCGCGCCCGCCTGTGGCAGACGCAAGGGCGACTCAACGCCTTCTGGCTGCCCGATGGTTTGGCTCCAATCCTGTGGGTGACGGCAGAGGCCGATCCCGAGGACGGCTTTCTGCGGGTGACGGGCGAGGACATCACCGCCTTCTGGCATCGCCCCGCCGCCTGCCTGATCCTGCATCCGGACGGCACCCAGCAACACGCGCTGACCGCTACCTGCCATCTCGACGGCAATGCGGTGCTGGTGCTGCGCTCGGGCCTCGACGATTGGGTGCCCGAAGGCAGCCGCGTCATTCGCCTTGCGCGCTGCCGCCTCGACCATGACGCCATCGAGCTGTACTGGCACAGCCCGACGCTGGTGGAGATCACCTTGACCTGCCGCCAGTTGCCCGAACCGCGCGGCAACGACCGCTTTGTGGAGGAGCCCGCCTGACCATGAGCCAGAACCCTTTGCAGGAAGTGGAGCTGTACGCCTTTGCCAGCAGCAGCGCCCAGTTCTTCCTGACACCGCACGAATTCGATGTCGATCTCGACGGCAACCGCTACCAAAGCCTGCCCCTGCAACGCAACGAACTGGCGCTGGGCGCGGAAGCCGCCAAGTCGGCGCTGGAGCTGAAACTGCCGCCCGACGGCGAGCTGGTGCGCCATCTGCTGGCCGCATCGCTGACCGGCGACGCCACCTCGGTGACCTTGCGCATTGGCCGCAAGAGCGAATGGGGCGACGACTGGTGGCTGTCCGGCACACGCTGGATGGGCCGGGTGCTGGGTGTGGAGATTGCCGACGTTCAGGCACGCATCCGCTGCGAATCGGCGCAAGTCAGTTTGAAACGCATCGGCCTGCGCAGGCTCTACAGCCGCAAGTGTTCGCACGTCTTGTACTCGGCGGCCTGCGGTGCGGCACCGATCAGCGACAGCGCCGTCGTTCAGCACTGCAGCGGGCGCTCAGTGACGCTCGACGCCAGCGTGCCGGGCAGCGTCAGCGGCGGTCTGGCCGGTGGCTGGCTGCAAACCCCCGACGGCGCGCGGCACATGATCGTGAGCGAGTGGGCGGACGGCGTGGAGCTGCTCAATCCGGTGGCCATTGCAGCGGGCACGGAAGTGCTGCTGACGGTCGGCTGCGACCACAGCACGGCCACCTGCGCCGCGCGCTTCAACAACCTCGACAACTACGGCGGCTTTCCCGCCATCCCGAGCAAGAACCCGTTTTCGACGGGCGTGTTCTGACCCATTTGGAGCATTTCTATGTGGTACCTCGTCGTCATCGTGGTGGCGGCGCTGGTTTCGGTCGCGCTCGCCCCGAAACCGCCCGAGCCCAAACCCGCATCACTGTCCGACGTCGATGCGCCCACCGCCGAAGAAGGCCGACCGATCCCCGTCGTGTTCGGCACCGTGCTGCTGCGCGGTGCCAACGTGGTGTGGTACGGCGATCTGGCCGCCGACCCGATCCGCAAGAAAGGTGGCAAGAAATGACCTATCTCACCGTCACCATCGACGACGTGCGCGCGGTCGGCCTGTGCGTGAACGGCACGCGCCTCTGGTTTGCACGCCACGATCTGGACTTCCGTGCCTTCGTGCGTGAGGGCTGTGCGGCCGACACCTTGCTGGCCACGGGCGACGCAATGGCGCAGCGGGTGGTCGCGCACGCGCAGGCACGACAGGAGCACGACTGATGGGCGGCAGCAGCAAGAAACAAACCGTCGGCTACCGCTACCGGATGGGATTGCACCTGGTGCTGTGCCAAGGGCCGGTCGATGCCGTGCAGGAGATCCAGATAGGCGACCGTACCGCGTGGGGTGATGCCGACCGTGGGCCGCTGTCCAGCGGGCACGGCCTGACCACCCTCAGTATCAACAAGCCCACGCTGTTTGGTGGTGACGAGCGTGAAGGCGGCGTGGTCGGCACCATCGATGTGCTGCCCGGTGGCTCCAGCCAGGGGCGCAACGACTATCTGATGGCGCGCCTCGGCAGCGCCATTCCGGCCTTCCGGGGTGTGCTGTCGCTGGTGGCGCGGCAAATCCTGTTCGCCGCCAACAATCCCTACCTCAAGCCGTGGGCGGTGCGCGTGCGCCGCTTCACTGCGGGCTGGGCTGGCCAGTCGTGGATGGAATGGAACGCCGAGGTGCGCACTTGGGATGACGATGCCGGTCAGGAAATCAGCGTTGGCATGAATCCGGCGCACATCCTGGTGCAGTGCCTCACCGATCCGCATTGGGGCATGGGCTATCCCGACAGCTGCATCGGCGACAGCTTCTGGAATGCGGCGTGGAAGCTCTCGGACGAGGGTTTCGGCCTGAACTTGATCTGGACGCGCCAGCAGCCCATCGAGAGTTTTATCGCGCAGGTGCTCGACCACGTCGGCGGCATTCTCTACACCGACCCAGAACAGGGTCGTTTCGAGCTGAAATTGCTGCGCGACGATTACTGGATCGAGAGCCTGCCGCAATTGGGGCCGGACGAGATCGTGCGGCTGGAACGCTTCGAGCGCGCCCAGTGGGGCGAGCTGCCCAACGAACTGACGGTGATCTACACCGACTGGCAAACCGGCGGCGACGCCACGGTCACCGTGGAAAACCTCGCCGCCATCCAGTTGCAGGGTGGCGTGATCAACCAGCGCCGCGACTACCCGGGCGTGAACTACGGGCCGCTGGCCGCAAGGTTGGCACTGCGCGATCTGCGCGCCTTGGGCTCGCCCTTGGCGCGGATGAGTCTGACCGTGGCACGCGACACACTGGAACGCGCGCCGCTGCCGGGCGATGTGTTCCTGCTCAACTGGCCGTGTCTGGGCATCGACCAGATGTTGGTGCGCGTGACCGGCATCGACACCGGAGCCTTGGGCGCGCTGGAGTGGCGCATCGAGGCGATGGAGGACGTGTTCGGGCTGGACAACGCCGTGCTCGTCACTCCGCCACCGCCCATCGAGGAGCCGACGCTGGAACCGCTGCCGCCTGCGCAGGTCGTCGCGGTGGAGATTCCGTACTGGGAGCTGGCGCGCACGCTGTCGCGGGCCGAGCTGGATTACCTCACCGACACCGACGCCGCCGTCGGCGCACTGGCCGCTGCCGGTGGTGCGGGGCAACTGAACTGGCAGCTCGCCACCGGCGCGACCGCAGGTGATATCGCCAGCGTGGCCAGCGAGGACTACGCGCCGCTCCTCACGCTCAATGCCGCCTTGCCCGCCAGCGAGGCCGATGCCGTCAGCGTGCCGGTGACCGCCATCAGCCAGCCCGAACGACTGGCCGTGGGTGATTACGCCTATCTGCTCGATGCGGCAGGCGACATCCGTGAAGCCTTGGTCGTGCTGGCCTTCGACGCGGCAAACGCCAGCATTGATCTGGCGCGCGGCGTGCTCGACACCACGCCGCAGTCGCACGTCAGTGGCACGCGATTGATCGGCGTCGGCGAATGGCTCGCGTCCGAAGGTGCGGAGCGCGCCCCGGGCGAATCGGTGTTCGTCGGCGCAATTCCGCGCACATCGACCGATCAGGGCGATGCGGTGTTGGCCAGCAATGGCCAGCCGCTGCTGCTGACCGGTCGGCAGGCCTTGCCGTACCCGCCCGGACGCATCCGCATCAATGGCCAGACCGAGCCTGCCGTGGTGGCCAGTGATCTCACCGTCGCGTGGGCCCACCGCGACCGCACGCAGCAGACCGCCTACCTCGTGCAGCAGGACGAAGGTGATATCGGCCCGGAACCGGGCGTGAGCTACACGCTGCGCATACTGGATCGCAACGGCGCGCTGGTGCGCACCGAAACCGGCATCACCGGCAGCAGCTTCGTCTGGGATGTAGCCAGCGCCGCCGTTGATGCCGGGGCGCTGGGTGATCGCGTGACGCTGGAAATCGCCGCCGTGCGCGATGGGCTGGAAAGCTGGCAGCCGCAGGTGCGGCAAGTCATTCGCGCGGGCTACGGCCTGCACTACGGCAACTATTACGGAGGACTCTGATGGCCAACACCGACCCGAACCTTGGGATCACCTACGGCTGGACGCTGGGCGAAAGCGGCTGGGGCAGCGCGATGGACGCCAACCTAAAACGCCTCGGCGCAACCGTGGGCCTGTCCGTCAAAGACCGCGATCTGACCACGCCACCGGCCAGTCCCGCTGACGGTGACCGCTACATCGTGCCTGCCGCCGCCACCGGCGCGTGGGCTGGCAAGGCCAACCAGATCGCCGTGCGCATCGATGGCGTGTGGGAGTACCACGCGCCGCAGACCGGCTGGCTCTGCTACATCGAGGACGAGGCCAAGCTCTCGGCCTACAAGCCCGCTGGCTGGAGCGCGGGCATCGCCATCTGAAACCACATCCGCCGCAACCACCGAACCCGCCCACGAGGCGGGTTTTGCATTTTGGAGACCTGCGATGACCGACCAAGAACAACAAGCACCCGCCGCCCTCGTGGAAAACATGCTCCTGCTGCGCCGCGAGGACTTCGATGAACTGCTCGACCGTGCTGCCGAGCGTGGAGCCGAACGGGTTCTGGCCCATCTCGGACTGGAAAACGGCCACGCCGCCCGCGACATCCGCGAGCTGCGCGACCTGTTGGAGGCGTGGCGCGACGCCCGTCGCACGGCGTGGCAGACCACGGTGAAGGTTGTCACCACCGGCATTCTGGCCGCGCTGCTGGTGGGAGCCGCCATCAAGTTGAAGTTGATGGGAGGCGCGCAATGAAACCCAAACTCTGCCTGCTCGACGACTGGCGGCGCGTGCTGCGGCGCGCCTGGAGCATCCGCTTCTCGCTGCTGGCCGCTGCCTTCACTGCCGCCGAAGTGGTGGTGCCGATCTTTGGTGACGTGTTGCCGCGCGGCGCGTTCGTGCTGCTGGCCTTCGCCGCCAGCATCGGCGCGACCGTGGCGCGCATCGTGGCGCAGCCGGAGATGCACCAATGATCCGGCCATCCACTCCAACATCGCGCAAGGCCGTGGCCGCGCTGACGCTGTCCGCCGCCGCCCTGGTCGGCATCGTTCTGCACGAGGGCTACACCGACCGTGCAGTGATCCCGGTCAAGGGCGATGTGCCGACCATCGGCTTCGGCACCACGACTGACGTGAAACTGGGCGACACCACCACGCCGCCGAAGGCGCTGGCCCGCGCGCTCACCGACGTTCAGCAGTTCGAGGGCGCGCTCAAGCAATGCGTGACCGTGCCGCTGGCCCAGCACGAGTACGACGCGCTGGTCAGCTTCTCCTACAACGTCGGCAGCCGCGCGTTCTGCCAGTCCACGCTGGTCAAGAAGCTCAACGCCGAGGACTACGCCGGAGCCTGTGCCGAGCTGCTGCGCTGGCGCTTCTTCCAGGGCAAGGACTGCGCGCTGCCTGCCAATGCGCGCCTGTGCGGCGGGTTGGCCAAGCGCCGCGAGGCTGAGTACCGCCAGTGCTTCGGGGAAGCGCCATGAACCTGATCCCTTGGCCGTACCGCTGGCTGGCCGTCGCTGCGCTGGCTGCCGCCCTGGTCGGCTTCGGCTGGGTCAAGGGTGCTGGCCACATTCAAGCGCAGTGGGATGCCGCCGTCCAGAAGCAGACCCTGCAGGTCGCCGCCATCCGTGAGCGGCAGGCGCAGGCCACCGTCAAGGTCGTCACCCAGTACGTCGACCGCGTCCGCATCGTCCGCGAGAAGGGCGAAACCATCATCAAGGAGGTCCCCGTCTATGTCCCCGTTCAAGCCGACGCTGCTTGCACTATCAACCGTGGCTTTGTGCGCCTGCACGACGCTGCCGCCGCCGGTGAGCTGCCCGAGCCTACCCGAGATGCTGATGCGGCCGCCGCAGGCATTGCGCTCTCTGCCGTCGCCGGAACCATTGCCGCCAACTACCAGACCTGCCACGAAAACGCCGAGCAACTGAAGGCGTTGCAGGCGTGGGTCACAGAGCTCGCGCGCCTAAAGGTCGATTAACGATGAGAAATTGGTACTTAGCCCCAGCCGCAGTAGTGCTCACAAATGCGCATTTGTAGTGCTTTGTGCGGCTTTTTGTGGTCTAATCCTCGTCATCTTGCCCGAGGAGTGTCTGTGGCCGTGCCAACAAAGATTTCAGTGCTTGTCCCCGATGACGAAGCTCGTCGCTTCGAATCTTTTTGCAACGAACGTGGGTACAAAAAATCAACACTTATCGTTCGATTGATTAAAGAGCACTTGGATAGAGAACAGTACCCCTTGCAGGGGTCATTACTTGCGCCGACCTCAGCTAGAGAGCTAAGTGCAGTTGGCGCAAAGAAGAGCTGATAGAACGGGGAACCTAGAAGTGACAACATCAAACAAGCTAGGACTTTCCTGCATAGACCTCTTTGCGGGATGCGGCGGTCTGAGTCTCGGGCTTAAAGAAGCGGGCTGGAGCGGGATATTTGCAATCGAACGCGATCCAATGGCGTTTGAAACCCTGTCTCAGAATTTCCTGGCCCCTAACGCTCCATACTCAAGTTTCCCCGAGTGGCCTGTATGGCTAGAAAAAAAGAACCATGACATCGTTGCTCTCTTGAAGGATGAGTCGGTACGCGCGCACCTTCGGTCTTTGCGTGGCGCGGTGACGATGATGGCAGGAGGACCTCCATGTCAAGGATTCAGCGTTGGAGGTCGTCGAGATGGTGCCGATGAGAGAAATAGTCTGGTCTATCAAATGCTTGACATGGTTGACTTAGTACGGCCACGGGTTGTGCTAATAGAAAACGTTGAAGGGATTGCACGCAGATTTGTTGCCCGCCCTGGTGAAGCAAGTATCTCCGTGGCTGACGCAGTAATCGAACACCTTTCTAAATTAGGCTACACAAGTACTTTCGACGTGCTCGACGCTAGCCGATTTGGCGTTCCCCAATCTAGGCGTCGCGTGGTCATCGTAGGCATCCAAAATTGTTCGATGCCTTCAAAAGACCTCAAGGCGGCCTTCAAGGACATGCTGGATAAATCGGCTGCAGCTGTACGCCAACACTGGGGGTTGCATCAAACAAGGAACGTCACTGCCAAGGAAGCAATTGATGACCTCACTGGCGGCGTTCGTGTGATATGTCCGGACTCAGAAAAGTTCGAGTCTGCTACTTACACTAAGGCAGTTTCTGCATATGCACGAGCAATGAGGCGTGGTCAAAAAACAGGAGCCACCCCGAATTCACATCGGTTCTCGAAGCATGGCGAGCGAATCCAGGAGCTGTACACCTTAGCCCACAAGACACAGCCACCGGGCCGACTGTCAAAAGCATTCTTGCTTGAGAATGACACCAAAAAAGACAAAAAAGTTCTTATTGATTCGGCGGCTGTCGTTTCGACTATTACGACCCACCCCGACGAGTTTATTCACTATATCGAACCACGAAATATCACTGTCCGTGAAATGGCAAGGTTTCAATCGTTTCCTGACAATTTCCACTTTCACGGTCGCTACACGATCAATGGCCCTCGCCGCAAGCATGACGTGGCTAGGTGCTCGCAAGTGGGCAATGCTGTGCCCCCGCTGATGGCGGAAGGTATCGGTCTGGCATTGCGGAGCCTACTTGAGCTGCTGGACCAACAAACTGCAATTGGGACTCCTCGACGAAAGGCCACACGGAACACCAAGGTTTCAGCGCAGGAGAGTGCTCCTTCGGAAGTTGTTGCCAGCTAAGAAATCAATCAATTTACATTAACAGGGGCCTGCCTGCAGCCCCTTTTCTTCTTCCAGGGCGAAAATATATGGCGCTTCTTGACCTACTCCGTTCAAACAGTAAGCCGACATGCGAAGCAGAGCGTGCAGGCGCTCTCGCTGAACTAAGCGGACTATTCCCTGATGCCGAGTGGGGAGTGGACGCCGACTTCAACTATTACACCGAAGCAAACATTGATAATCTCTGGACTAATGAGCTTCGACGAGGCATCAAGAACAAGATCGAATCTGCCGGTCTGGGTGAAGATGATTACAAGGCCTGGCTCGGCGATGTTCATTTTCTAAATATTGGCATTTATCGCAAAAGTCTTTTTGATCGATACAGAAGTAATGCGGGCTGGCGTTTAGTTCTTATGGCCTTGCCCCGTGCCGGAGCTATTCTGGTTGGCATCGCCTCCCATTACCAAAATGCTCAGAACCACAACAAGCTCGGCGAAGTATCTAACCTTCTCTTCGACATCGCTTCTGATGCGCTGGAAAGCGATGGCAAAGGCCCAATGTATGGCCGGAAAATTTCGAGCGTCGACTGGGATCAAAACGGCCTATTCCCGACGCCTCAATCGTCCATTGCAGGAATATCAATAACTCCTGACGTTGTCTTTCTTAAGGATGTTAGAACGACAACGTTGAAGAAGATTCTAGCGTCTTTTATTGCTGTAAAGGTTCTACCAAACTCAGTTGCACAAGCAGATCTGCACCGCGAACTTGAAGATGTAGCTGCGGTCGCAAAACATCTCTCTGCGAAAGTGTATCCATTCGGTGGACTAGAAGAATTTGAAGCGCTTCGCGCCCTTGCGCTGCAGGACTTGGCAGCTGCCGGAACGCGTTTGCTGCTACGCAAGAAAAGCTCAACCCGGTCGATTGTCAGAGTTTATTACGGGCCACCAGGAACTGGGAAAACCCTATCGGCCGTTCGTGAAGCTGTGAAAATTGTCGAGCCTGGCTTCGACGACAAAGGAAATCCGACGACCTCGTTTGAGAAATTTAACGATTATAGGGATCAGTGCGCATTCATAACCTTCCATCCATCGCTCCAGTACGAAGATCTGGTCGAATCCATTCGTCCTGTGATATCGGAAGACGACAGTGTCGCAAGTGATGATGACGCTCCTAACGAAGCTGCGCAAATGGGCCAACTTCGTTATCGGGTTCATGAAGGCTTGCTACTCCGAATGATCCGACGCGCCCTACAGGTGCCGGGGAAGGAATTTGTCATAGTCATAGACGAGATTAACAGGGGTGATGTAAGCCGAATCCTAGGGCCTTTGATTTCAACCTTGGACTCTGACAAGAGAGTTGGCGCTGAATTTCCCATTGGAATAGAGCTACAGTACCCGCGCGCTGAAGAATTGGAGTCTCGCCTATTCATGCCGTCAAATTTGCACTTGATCGGCACAATGAATTCATCCGATAGAAATATTGCCCTTGTTGATCATGCGCTACGGCGCAGGTTTGATTTTATTCAAATACCGCCTGAGCCGTCTCTTTTACGGGAAACAACAGACGCACTATCGGTTGACTGTCGACGGCTTCTGCAACTGATCAATGCCAGAATCGAGCACTTACTAGATTCTGACCACTGCATTGGGCATGGTTATTTTGTGGGATGCGACACCAACTCAAAAGTCATTGATCGACTTGCGACGAAAGTCATTCCGCTACTACGCGAGTATTTTTATGGAAATGAGGGCTTGATGCTCCTAGTTCTCGGAGACTCTGTTTCGCACGGCGCAAATTTCTTCAAGCTTAACCCACCAGACAAACAGTTTAATAATCTGTTTGGAATGGATCAGGACACGGCATCCTCCTTTGGATATCGCCCTCATACCACTCCTACGAGCCTAGAACTTGACCCGCGTTTTTGGAATCCAACGCGAATCATCCCGGGGCCTGACGATGAAGCGTACGCAGTCAACTGCCTGTTGAAGCTTTGCCAAAAAGCATCTCCACTTCCAGCGAATCCTGGCGAGATTAAGGCGGACTCCAATGAAGCGCCTGCTGCAGTGTGAAGAATGGTCTAAGTTGCGGATAGGTCGGGGGTTCGAGCTAGAGTCTCTAGAGGAACTAGCCTCTATTCTTGCTGCTTGGAGGCAAAACACTGGCGAAGAGCCAGACGCTTACTTCGACATTCTACCCGGAGCATTAGTGCCTAAATTTTGGACAGGCACCCTTGAGTCTGGCACGTTAGTGCTTGAGGTAGTTCCAATAGGAGCAAATCAACTAAGGCCAGAGGAGAGATCACGTCTGGATAACAGTTTGTCAGCAATGCTGGCAACTGCTTTGTCCGCCCAATCAATTACAGCGGGGCTGGCATCCCTAAGTGCAGATGGGAATAGGTATGAGGCACTTTTGGAGGTGTTCTGCGATGAGCTGCAGCTAGCTCGCCGACGCCAAGTAATTAGAAGGTACGTATCAACTACCGATAGCCTACCATCACCTCGCGGTCGAATTTCGTTTCCTAGCCAGTGTTACGAGAGCATTCGCAGACCGGGTCGCTTCGCGTCGGAGTGGGTTTCTCTGACTGAAGACGTTCCAGAAAATAGAATTTTCAAGGAAGTTCTTCTCCGTTACCGTCCAAGATGTTCTGCTCGAATGCGAGGGCGCGTTGATCTATGCCTATCCGAGTTTGATTCCGTGGATGCTTCGCGAGATCACCGCTTGGAATGGGCACGGATTCGCACGGACCGCCTTCCGCCTATTTACCATTCACTATTGAGGCAAAGCAAAGCTCTGCTGGATGAAGAAGGGGTCGGTGTCTTTGTAGGAGAAAAGCTTGCGACTGCAGAGATTGTCTTCACTTCTCGCCTCTTCGAGCAATTCGTAGCGAAGGAGTTGAGTCGAATTTCACCGACTTCTGGTTTGATCTCAAAAGCCCAAGGACGAGGTACCTTTGCATGCACTCATAGTGATGGAAATGGCGTCTTCGAATTGATTCCAGATGTGCGACTGATCGGGGGGGGCGGGAAAACAATTTTGATTATCGACACCAAATGGAAGTTTCTAGATATGCGCAAGCGTCATTTAGGTATTTCTCGCGAGGACATATACCAAGTACTAGCATACGGATCGAGATTTAACTGTACCGATGTCGTCCTCCTATACCCAGACGTAACGAGTGAGACAGGCGATACCGGCTACCATCAAAAATTTGATTCCAATTTGGGCGGTAGAAATTATTCAGTGCATGTCGTGAAGATACCAATGCTTGCGCCATCACTAATTTCCGCAAGGGAAATACTGAGGAAGCTGCTGTCAGAACATTTCCTGACCGCGCCCTGCAATGCATTGCAAAATGCCGAGATGACCGCTTAGGAACGCGACAAAACGAAAGGAGATGAAGTTTTGGCCAGATACTCAGAACACGACACCAGCAAGATCTACCTCGCGGCCGATTCTTTCCGATCCAACTGCCTCCTGAGCGACGGCTCGCTGCTGTTCGCCGACGCTTCCGTTTGGCGGCCTGACGTTCTTGAATCCATCCACAAGGCCTTCGTTGCCACTCCTGACGAAGGCGACCGCACGTTCATCGACAAGTTTAGAGACCAGGTGGGCAAGGCAGGACAGGACGTTTCGCGCCTTGCAGCAGAGGTCTTGTGCGTGTACTTCCTGTTCCCTTCCAGTGTCGGAGGAGCTCGCAAGCGGCAGGTTGTGAACGAGGTCCTCGGCTGGGGCGGTGACAGCCTGCCGGAATCACACCCTGTGTCAGCAGCCTTCGCCAATGGGATCGGCAGTGGTGGCCAGGGCTACAACACCCGTCGCCCATTCGAGATCGCCTTTCTGATCGAGCTAGCCATCGCATGGAAGAAGTTGCCGCCGGATCAGTAGGCAACGGCAGCCTCCGATCCGTGGCTTTTTCAAGAGCTCGTGGACAGCATTGAGGATGCCGAGTCGAAGCAGCTTCGGCACATGCTTCTTCACCTACTGTTCCCCGAACACTTTGAGCGCATAGCCAGTGGCAATCACAAGCGCAGAGTCATCAAGGCTTTCTCGGGGCTGGTCACTGCCGAATCAGAGGATGATGACCGAGCGATCTTGGCCATTCGCCAGGAGCTCGAAAAGTTGCTTCCCAACCAGGAGCTGGACTTTTATTGGTCACCGCTGGTCGAGGCTTGGTACGACGATAGCGAGGGCGCATCTGAAGGCGCGCCGCTGGAGATCATCCAGCACAAGAAGCAGATCGTCCTCTATGGCCCGCCGGGTACTGGCAAGACTTTCCGCGCCAAGAAGCTGGCTGAGCGAGTCATCCGATCTGCGGCACTGAGCCAAATGGGCCCGGCTCGCTACTTCCAGTCGCAATCTGCTATCGAGTCTGCGATCCGCGACAACGTGCATCGACTACAGCTGCATCCAGCCTACAGCTACGAGGACTTCATTCGCGCACTCCACATTTCGCATAGTGGTGGCACGGAATATCGAGCTGGCTACCTTCCAAAGCTGATTGAGGAAATTGAGCAGAAGCCACGCGCTGAACGTCTGCCGCACATCCTGATCCTAGATGAAATGAATCGGACGGATCTGAGTCGGATGCTCGGCGAGTGCTTCTCCTTGCTTGAGGATCGCAATCAGACGATAGAGCTTCCGGCGCGCGACGGCGACGGGGCAGCAATGAAGCTGCGCATCCCGGACGATCTGTATGTGATCGGCACCATGAACCTGATCGATCAGTCCATTGAGCAGATCGACTTCGCACTGCGCCGCCGCTTCCTGTGGCTACTGTGTCCGTTTGACGCCGAGGCTCTGGTGGGGGCCGCCGAATCGAAGTGGAAGGATCTGGAATCGGGCTTGGAGTGGGATCGCATCGAACCGGACTTCCGCAAATTGGCGGCAGCTGCGGCGGCGTTGAACAAGCAGATCCACGACAGCCAGCTGCTTGGCTCGCAATACGAGATCGGGCACACCTACCTGCTCGACGTGGTCGTATTCCTGCGCAATTTCCTCGGTGCTCGACCTTCGCGTAAGCAGAACTATCTTTGGAACAAGAAGGGTGAAGCGCTCGAGCCCGTTGTGCAAGTTTGGAACCTATCCCTCCGTCCACTATTGGAGCAGTACCTCGCTGGACTGGACGCGAACGCACGCAATACCGAGCTCGACCGGCTATCCAAGGTTCTGCTCAAGCCGTCGGTGGCAGAGTGAAACTAGTCGCGCGTGACTGCTCGCCGCTTGCCCCGCAACCGACAGCGGCGGAAGCGAACTGGCTCCGTAAGATCGCAACCGATGTCAAAGCCTCGAGCCTTGTCGTGCCCATTTCCGGCGAAAGGGACGAGGACGAACCCATCGTCTACTGCGCATGGGACGGCACTTGGTGGGCTGGCCGGTACGTTGGCTCGATTTCCTTCGAGGGGCACAGCCTGACCATTGAGCCACGTTTTGGCCTGACCACGCTTCGGAATTGGCTTTTTGAAGCCACGTCTGTCGTGCTGACCGACGCGCCCGGAAAGCTCAGGGAGGACGAATCGTTCATTGCCCAACTCCTCGCGTCCGTTTGGGCCTATGGCTTCATCGATGCGGCACGGCATGGGCTGCCTGCGCTTCGCCGTGAAGTGGCCACGAAAGGCGCGACAGTGAGGGGGCGGCTTGATGTCCCGGCGTCACTGCGCTTGATCGCCACCGGCGGTGGGCAGGTTGTTTCCATCCGTTCAGAGCGAACGCTAGATCACGCTGCATCTGACGCCATCGTCGCTGCCTACGAAGTTCTGCGACGCTGGCTTGGGGTGCCGGACGAAAAATGGCTACCGAAACGTGCCAAGGAACTCCTCCCCCATCTGATGGCTGTCACCGGGGCGCGACCACGCGTGCCGACAAAGGCTGAACTGGATAGGATTCGGTACACGCCGATCACCGCAGGCTTTGCGCCTATCGCTGAGTTGTCGCGGCAGATTGCAAACCGAAGGGGGCTAGCCGCCGATATTGATGCCAGCGGCGAAACAAAGGGGGTGCTGCTCGACGTCGCCGAGCTGTGGGAAATGTACGTCCTCAGCATCCTGCGCAAGGCCGCTGCCCCACTGACCGTGACTCATGGCACCAGAGAGAAGTCTGCCGCCAAGAAGCTGCTCCACAGCGATGTCTCGGGTCAAGGTCTGGGCACATTGGTACCCGACGCCATCCTGCTTTCAGGAACAACTATCAGAGGCGTAGTTGATGCCAAGTACAAGTCCCTTCATCCGTCTGCCAGCTCACCAAATGGGCCGCAGCGCGACGACCTTTACCAAATGACAGCCTACCTGGGACGCTTTCAAGCTCCTGCAGGATTGTTGACCTGGGGACTCTTGGCATATCCCTTCGACCCATCCAAACCTGATACGCCACTTGCCGAGCAGAACAACCCTTGGAGCCTTGATAGCGGGAAGAAAATCAGCTTCGCCACGCTGCCCCACAATCCCGTTGAGGCAGTGGCCAAGTTGCGGTCTTTAGTCACACAAGTTGGTACGTCTGACACTTGGTCAGCAAGCGCTTGAAGTTTCGGGCGTCACCGACTTGCTCGATGCCCAGAAGCATTTTGCCAAATCGTCGAATCGACGGACTCAGGGACCATGCGTTAATATCTGGATCGGAGTACGGACGCGGGTTCAGTTCCGTGTTCCACCACCAATAACGAAACCCCAACCGTTCTCGGTTGGGGTTTTTTCTTGCCTGATCGCGCCGGTTCCCGCGTACTCGTGCGGGTTTCTGCGAACGCCTGCGGACTTCGCCAGCCGCCCGAAGGAT